>Ga0256839_1004536_pt1 | contig 13465 bp, 11 predicted proteins | sample 354166metaG_FD_185968 | JGI IMG/M metagenome (GOLD analysis project Ga0256839, IMG submission 185968) | Hydrothermal vent microbial communities from Mid Atlantic Ridge, Atlantic Ocean - 354-166 | ecosystem: Environmental > Aquatic > Marine > Hydrothermal vents | place: Atlantic Ocean: Mid... | reverse complement strand
GCATTTTTAATTCCAACACTAGAGTGGCGCGGCCATTAACTTGTTTAAGCATTTGCGCTAAAGAGAGAATTTTGTCGTTGTTTGCGCTATTTTTAAGCGTCATATTTGTTGCTTGTTTTAAGCTTATATCGCTGGTTTTGCCCTGCTTATTAGTTAAACGTTCAAGCGTTGCATCATGAAAAATAATTGCTTTTTCATCTTTAGTAAATTGCAAATCACACTCAATTGCATAGCCAGAGTTTATTGCCGCTTCAAATGCAGAGGGTGAGTTTTCGATTATACCATTATTATAATCATGCAACCCACGGTGAGTTATGGGTTTTTGCATGATTATTTTCATCAAAGATTTCATATATTTTCTCTAAACTTCAATAATTGCTTCAATCTCAACAGCGGCACCAAGTGGTAAAGCTGTTACTCCAAATGCTGCTCTGGCGTGTTTTCCTTTGTCACCTAAAACCTCAACTAGAAGGTCAGATGCACCATTTGCAACAAGGTGATGATTAGTGAAGTCAGCACTAGAAGAAACAAGAATAGTGAGTTTTACCACAGATTTTATTTCATCAAGCTCAATATTTGCAGAATATACAATGTGAGATAGGATAGATAGGGCGCAACTAGCGGCAGCTTTTTGAGCCTCTTCTACCTGCATGTTTTTGCCAAGAATGCCGCTAATTATACCATTTTCATCTGCTGATAACTGCCCAGAAATATATATATTCTTGCCAGATTTTTTAATCGGCACATAATTGGCGGCTGGTAAACTCGGCTTGTTTAATTTCAGACCAAGCTGTTCTAGTTTTTTAATCGCGCTCATTGTTATTTTCCTTTTTACTTTTAGCTTTAATATTTATCTCACTATTTGTGAATAATTTTCCGCGGATAAGAGCGGATTCCCCGAACCGACCTCTAACCTTATCTATCGCTCTCTCTGCTGCAGCCTTTAGTGCAATTTTTGGCTCCAGCAGATCTTTTGGATCTTCCTCATTATTTTTTTTTAAGCCTGACATTCCAACGCCTATTAGGCGGAAAGCAGTGCCGTCCACTTCCAATTCTAATAATCTAAAACTGTTTTCATACATGACATGAGCTAATTGTGTAGGTAAATATAAATGTTTTGCCCTTGTGCGCAATTTAAAATCTGCGCTACGTAATTTCAGTGTAATTGTGTCAGCCGTTAGGTTTTTTGCCTTTAATCGCGCTGAAACCTGCTCACATAATTCCAATAATTTTACTGATAGAGGGTTGATGTCGCTGATATTAGTTAAAAAAGTTGTCTCATTGCTGACTGATTTGACTTTGGAATTGGTAATAATTGACCTTGTGTCTTGACCCTTTGATAGATGCGCTAATCTTGCGCCAATTTCGCCATATTTTGCTCTCAAATCATGCTCATTTTGATCCTGTAAATCTTTGATGCTAGCAAAACCATCATCATTTAAAGTTTTGCTGAAAACCTTACCAACCCCATAAATTGATGATACTGGCATTGGTGCTAGAAAATCTACAGTTTCTTTTTTACCAATAATCGCAAAACCCTTTGGCTTATCAAGATCAGAGGCCATTTTTGCTAAAAATTTATTGTGACTTAGGCCAATAGAAATGCTTAGGCCTACTTGTTTTTCTACTTTTTTAGCAAATCTTGCTAATATTTGAGCTGGGAATGCTTTGTGAACTTTTTGCGTGCCTGATAGATCAAGAAAAGCCTCATCAATTGATAAAGGTTCAACTGATGGGGTTAACTCTTGCATTAGCGTCATAATCTGTTTGCTGGCTTTTACGTATTTAGCCATGTTTGGAGTGATAAAAATTGCATTTGGGCATAGTCTTTTGGCCTGATGAGTTGGCATTGCAGAACGCACTCCACTTTGGCGTGCAATATAGCAACATGTTGATACTACGCCGCGCACACCGCCACCAATTATTACTGGTTTACTCGCAAGATCAGGATTATCGCGCTTTTCAATTGAGGCGAAAAACGCATCGCAATCAACATGGGCAATACATAATTTTGTTAATTCTATATGCGAAATTATTCGTGGTGAGCCGCATTCTCTACACCGAATAGCAGGGGCGCTATCTTTTGATATTTTGCAGCAGTCTTTGCAAAGGCTATAGATGTTTTTCATGAGTGATTTTGATTTTGCCAAAAATTCATGAAATCTTTAACCTCAATTGCTGAGTTAGCGCACATAGCCAACAGAGCTGGCTCATTTTTTGCAAAATATTCCATAAGAGCCATAGCCATTGCTTTTGAGCCAACGGAGTTTCTTAATTGATTTGGATCGTAACCAGCAAAATCCATAAATTGTGCTAAAATATTGGCGTCACTAACTAAATATGACATGCAAATATCAGCATAATTACTCAGTTTTTCATCTGTAAAGCTTTTCTTAATCATAATGCTAATCTCTAAGAGTTTTTAAGTGTTTCATTTTAATTTTCGTAACGGTTTACTGATATTTATGCCTTGAATTAAGCGCCAAACATCAGGAATGGCTAGTAATATGACAAAAACTGTAATGATTGTAGAAGACAATGAGCTTAATATGAAGCTATTTCATGATCTTATCGAATCACGTGGTTATTCAATTATACAGACCCGCAACGGTTTGGAAGCGCTTGATCTTGCAAAACAGCATCACCCAGATTTAATTCTTATGGATATCCAGTTGCCAGAAGTTTCAGGTTTGGTTGTATCACAATGGCTTAAAGAGAATGATGATACTGCAAATATTCCTATTATTGCAATTACAGCTTTTGCAATGAAGGGTGATGAGGAGCGCATTCTTAATGCTGGGTGTGATGGATATATTTCTAAGCCAATTTCTGTTCCTCATTTTTTGGCAACTATTGAGGAATATATCGGACCTGCAAGTTAATGGTTAAAGATTTTTTATTTAAGTGTAGAGTAGGAAGAAATTAAATGACAGCTAGAGTGCTGATTGTTGACGATATTCCAATCAATATAAAATTGTTAGAAACTCGGCTTATGGCTGAATATTTCACTGTTCTATCGGCAACTAATGGCCTTGATGCGCTAGAGATATGCGCAACGCAAGAAGTTGATATTATTTTGCTTGATGTGATGATGCCAGGAATGGACGGCTTTGAGGTTTGCCGTAGGTTAAAGGCTGACCCTAAAACGCACCATATTCCTGTGGTAATGGTGACAGCGCTAGATCAACCAACAGACCGTATCGCTGGATTGGAAGCAGGGGCAGATGAGTTTTTATCAAAGCCAATTGATGCTGTGCAGCTTATTGCACGGGTGAAAAGCCTTGTGAGATTAAAGGTATTGACTGATGAGTTGCGCGCTCGTGCAGCGACTGGTCAGCAAATTGCCAATGAAAACTCTATGCGTGTCATGGATTCTATTAGTGTTGATGGTAGTTCTGTTTTAATTGTTGATACAGACATGCAGCATGCAGAGCGCTTAAAGCAAGACATAGCGCTAAAGCATAATGTTGATATTCTTGAAGACCCATCACAGGCTGTAGTGTGTTTGGCTGAAAAAAACTATGAATTGATTATTTTGAGCATGTCGCTAGCAGGTCATGACCCTTTGAGAGTTTGCTCACAAATTCGCACCCTTGAGCAAGGGCGCAATGTGCCTATTATTTTAGTGGCTGAAGAAGCTAATCGTGCTCAAGTGGTAAGGGGACTTGAGCTTGGTGTGAATGATTTTATTATGCGCCCTGTTGAGCAGCATGAGTTAGTTGCAAGGGTGCGCACACAAGTAAGACGCTTTAGATATGCAGCTGAATTGCGTGATAGTGTTAGTAATACTATGCAATTAGCAATTATTGATGAGCTTACTGGGCTATATAATCGACGTTATTTTGACCGGCACTTAGCTTTGATGTTCTCAAAAGCGATGCAACAAGGTCGAGAAATGGCCGTGATGATGCTTGATATAGATTATTTTAAGCATGTAAATGACACCTATGGACATGAAGCTGGTGATGATATTTTGGTAGAATTTGCTGCTAGAATTCAAAAGAATATTCGCGGAATCGACTTGCCTTGTAGATATGGCGGCGAAGAATTTGTTGTTTTAATGCCAGACACCTCTCAAAAAGATGCTAGCAATATTGGTGAAAGAGTTAGAGGGGCAGTTGAATCTGCTCCGTTTATTACAAGCGCTGGCCTATCAATCAATATCACTGTAAGCGCAGGGCTTGCATTGAATGTTAGTGGTATAGGCGATGCTAAAATGCTACTCAAACGTGCTGATGTTGCTCTTTATCAGGCTAAGCAAGCTGGGCGAAATCGAGTGGTATTTAATGCCGCCTAACACTCGTGTTAATTATAATCATTAAGCTTAACTGTTTATCATAATAGAAGAAATTGACATTGATAAATGCATTCTTGCTTTACGTCTTTGTTTGGATTGTTCTATATTATTAGAAGGAATGCTAACTTGTGCGAAATACTATCTTATATTGCACTTATGCCAATATTCCTACGGAAGTAGCACAGGTCCGCCGCAACTCCTGTGTCCGTGGGGTAGGCTGATTTAAGTATCTTTGAGATTAGGGTTTTGCCTTTTTTATAAGTAGTTAGATCAGCCAAATAAATTATTGTTATAATCTAAATAAAAAACCCGCCTTTTAAAAGGCGGGTTTTTTTATTCAAAAAGAATGAAGCAAACTTATTTTATTTTTGCTTCTTTAAAGTCAACATGCTTGCGAACAACTGGGTCATATTTTTTCTTGACCATTTTTTCTGTCATTGTGCGTGCATTTTTCTTTGTTACATAATAAAATCCAGTATCTGCAGTGGATACTAGCTTAATTTTTACTGAATTAGATTTAGCCATAATATTTTCCTAAGAATTAAGAGCTTGTTTGCCCTTTAAATGAGTTGGGCGCAAATTAGCCATTTAGATTGAAAAGTCAAGCATGTTATCGTTTGTTGTGGTGGCGTTTTTTTCTAAATGGTTTTTTTCTTGTTTTATGCCTGTTTTTATTAGGTGGAGTAACTATTTCCCCATCAGAAATTATTTCAAATCTCAATGCTCCAGCCAACGGGGCAACTTCTAACAATCTTACTTCAACATTATCGCCCAAGCGAAATCTTTCACCGCTTCTTTCGCCAACCATTGCTTGGCTGTCTTCATGATAAGAGAAATAATCTGAGCCAAGGCTTGATGCAGGCACAAAACCATCTGCACCGCTATCATTTAGCCTCACGAAAAGCCCAGATTTTACAATTCCAGATATGCGACCAAAAAAATGTGCATTTATTTTATCACTCATAAATTGTGCAACAAGACGATCATTTGTTTCTCGCTCAGCAGCCATAGCGCGGCGCTCTGTTGTTGAGAGGTGCTGGCCTGCTAATGACAGTCTTTCCACCTCCTCTTGGCTCAAGCCATCATCACCCAGTTTCAATGCGCTAATGAGTGCCCTATGGACGATTAAGTCTGAATAACGACGAATGGGCGAGGTGAAATGTGCATATCTGTCAAGATTAAGGCCAAAATGCCCATAATTTATTGGTGAATATTCTGCTTGTGCTTGTGAGCGTAAAACCATCTCATTGACTTGTTCGCTTTTATTATTCTGTTTTGCAGCTTTTAGAGTTTGATTAAAATGAGAAGGGCGCACGGAATCTGAATTGGAAAATGACATTTCTAGCGATGCTAAAAATTCACGCAAGGCAATTAGTTTTTCACGCCCTGGGACATCATGCACACGATAGAGCAGGGAGGTTTTATATTTCTCTAGCGTTATGGCGGCACAGACATTTGCTGCAATCATCATTTCTTCTATTAAACGATGCGCCTCTAATCGCTCTGGTTGATGGATAGCTTTTACTTTTCCCTCTTTATCTAAAGTTATTTTTCTCTCAGGAAGGTCTAAGTCAAGCGGCCCTCTGTTTTCACGTGCTTTTGCCATAGCTTCATAAGCAGCCCAGAGTGGCTTTAATATTGACTCTAATAGCGGAGCAGTAACATCATCAGTTTTACCATCAATTGCACCTTGGGCTTGTTGGTAGGATAATTTTGCCCTTGAACGCATCATGATGCGATGAAATTGATGCGAAATCAAATTGCCGTTTTTGTCAATGATAAGTCTTAACGCCATACTTGGGCGCTGTTTATCCTCAATCAATGAGCATAAATCATTTGAAATTCTTTCTGGCAACATTGGCACTACGCGATCAGGAAAATATACCGAATTTCCACGCAAATAAGCTTCTTTATCTATAGGTGAGCCAGAAGTTACATAGGCTGCTACATCTGCAATGGCGATGTAGATAATATGACCATCAGGATTGTTCGGGTCATCGTCTGCCTTGGCATAAACTGCATCGTCATGATCTTTTGCGCTAGCTGGATCGATGGTGATGAAAGGAATGTCTAGCCAGTCCTCACGAAATTTTCGCTGTTCCTTATTTAAGGTTATTTCTTTAAGTTCGCTAGCTTGTTTAAGGACGGCTGGGGAGAAAATATATGGTATCTCATGATTGTGCAGGGCAATCATAGAAATAGCACCCTCAGAGGCTGGATTGCCAATTACAGCGCTTACCTTGGCCATAGGTATCATCATACGGCCTGTGACCTTTACCTCTACTTCGACTAAGTCGCCATCTTTTGCATCTAACAAGTAAGCTTTTGAAATGCGCATTTCTTTTTGTTTGCGATCAATTGGGATAAGTCTTGCTCCCTTTTCGTCAAGACGAATAATGCCTATTTGAGCTTTGCGTGGTTTATCCAAAATTTTCATGGGGGTAGCAAAATACTGCCCATCTGTTTGTGAAATTCTAGCAAGAATTCTATCACCAGCGGCTGGAGTTGCTGTGGACTTCCTATTTGATTTTATGAATATCTTTGGTTTTTCGTCCTGCTTGCCCTGCCAATTAGCAGGATAGGCAAATAGATTATCAAGGTCTGCATCACCTGCAATTTCTAAAACTGTTACATTTGGCAAATCAACTGAAGATGATAGATTGCCCGATGGTTTGTTGATAAGACCTTGTTTTTTCATTTCACGAAGTAAAAGCTTAAATGGAGTTCGTTTTTCACCACGAATGCCAAAGGCACGACCTAGGTCACGCCTGTTTTTTATGCTTTTATCGTTAGCTAGAACTTCTAAAATTTGCTCTTTTGTTGGCAGGTCAAAACTTTTATTCTTCTTCATTAGCTTTTAGCTGGCTTTTTGACTGCAGGATTTTTCTTAGCCGCTGGCTTCTTCTTGGTCGTTGGCTTTTTGGCTGTAGCCTTCTTTTTAACAGGCTTCTTTTTTGTGGCAGTTTTTCTTTTCTTTTTCGGAGCAGATGCTTTTGCCGCAATCATTTCAAGCGCTTGTTCTAGTGTGACATCTTGTGGTTTTATGTCTTTTGCAATGGTGGCATTAATTTTTGCATGATTGACATAAGGGCCGTAGCGACCATCACGAACAGTTATTGCACCACCATCTGGGTGATCACCTAATTCTTTAAGCACTGTTGCACCACGACGACCACCAGAGGCGGCTTTTGCGGCTAGCAAATCGACAGCACGGTTTATACCGACGCTGAAAACCTCATCTACATCACTAAGTGAGGCATATTTGCCATTGTGATTTACATAAGGACCATAGCGACCAAGATTGGAGGTAATCATCTTGCCATCTTCTGGGTGCTTACCAACATCACGAGGCAGGGCTAATAGTCTTAGGGCTTTTTCAAGATCAATTGAGGTTGGGTCCCATGTTTTTGGAATAGAAGAGCGCTTTGCCTCTTTGCCATCACCGCGCTGAACATATGGGCCAAAACGGCCAGTTTTTTTATAAACTAATTCGCCATTATCAGGATCAACGCCTAATTCCTCATCATTATTTTCACCATTTGAGGTTTTTCCATTCACGCTATCTGATAATTGTGCGGTGTGTTTACACTCGGGATAGTTTTCACAACCGATGAAAGCACCATATTTACCCAGCTTAAGTGATAATTTTCCTTTGCCACAGGTCGGGCATTGTCTTCTGTCTGATCCATCTTCTCGAATAGGAAATATATGGTCGCCAAGAATTTCATTGAGCGAATCAAGAACTTGTGTGATTCGAAGGTCTTTAATCTCTTCGGTATGAGTTGAGAAATCTTTCCAGAATTGTTCAAGCAATTGTTTATATGATAATTCTTTGCGTGACACTTCATCAAGTTGTTGTTCAAGAGATGCGGTGAAATCATATTCTACATATTTAGTAAAAAAGCTCTCTAGAAATGCCGTTACTAGGCGACCTCTATCTTCTGGAATAAGAGCTCTCTTTTCAAGTCGCGCATAATTTCGATCCCGCAAAACTGAAATAGTTGCTGCATAGGTTGATGGGCGACCAATACCTAATTCTTCCATTTTTTTAATCAAGCTTGCTTCAGTATATCGGGCAGGGGGTTTGGTGAAGTTTTGCTCTATTGTGCAAGATTTTAAGTTTGGTTTGTCACCTACTGCAAGTGGCGGTAATTCACGCTCGTCATCTTTTTTCTCATCATTCTCAGTTGCCTTTTTCACGCCTCCAAGAGCCAAAAAGCCTGGAAAAGCGACAACCGAGCCAACCGCCCTAAGGATAATATCTTTATGCTCTGAGATAAGTTTTATGTCAGCAGTTGTGCGATCAATAATGGCCTCTTTCATTTGCGAGGCCATGGCTCTGCGCCAAATGAGGCCATAGAGCTTTTGTTGATCTGCATCAAGGTTTTTTAAATGGCTAGGGTGTCGAAATAAGTCTGTTGGGCGAACTGCCTCGTGAGCCTCTTGTGCATTTTTTGCTTTTGTTTGATATATGCGTGGTTTTTTAGGTAAATAATCTGGACCAAATTCTTTTAAAATTGCATCTCTGGTTTGGGCTATGCCCTCTGGTGACATTTGAACAGCATCAGTTCTCATATATGTAATTAAACCAACAGTTTCGCCGCCAATGTTAACACCTTCATACAACCTTTGCGCCACACGCATTGTATGTGTTGGAGAAAATCCTAAACGCGAAGATGCATCTTGCTGTAATGATGATGTGGTAAATGGAGCATAAGGGTTACGTTTGGTTGGCTTTTTTTCAACTTTAGTAATTTCAAAACTGCCTGAATCAATTGCCTTTTTAATCGCCTTTGCTTCATCTCCTGTCGCAATATCATGTTTATCTATCTTTTTGCCATCAATTGTTAGTAGGCGAGCTTCAAATTCTTTTGCTCTTTCAATTAAACTCGTTTGAACAGACCAATATTCTTTTGGATTAAAACGCTCAATTTCCATCTCTTTATCGCAAAGTAGGCGTAGGGTAACAGACTGCACACGACCCGCTGAGCGAGAGCCTGGTAATTTTCTCCATAGGATTGGTGAAAGGGTGAATCCAACTAGATAATCAAGCGCACGGCGAGCTAAATAGGCATCAACCAGACCAATATCTAATTCACGAGGATTAGCCATAGCTTCAAGTATTGATTTTTTTGTAATGGCGTTAAAAACTACTCGCTGAACTTTTTTATCCTTTAGGGCTTTTTTCTTATTTAAAACCTCAAGAACATGCCAAGAAATCGCCTCTCCCTCACGATCAGGATCAGTCGCTAAAATTAACTCATCTGCATCTTTTAGCTCGCTTGCAATTTCAGCAATTCTTTTCTTGGCAGTAGTATCAATTGCCCATGTCATAGCAAAATCTTCATCAGGAAGCACCGAACCATCTTTTGAGGGCAGGTCTCTAATATGACCAAAAGAGGCTAAAACAACAAAGTCATTGCCTAAATATTTGTTGATTGTCTTAGCTTTTGCTGGACTTTCAACTATTACAAGTTTTTTGGTCATTTATGCTCTTCTCAATATTTCTTGTTAGTTTTGTAACTTAATTGTTGCGCAAAATGCTTATAAGCAGGGGTTGTGTCAAATTTATAATTATGTTTTTTAATTATTGTTTCAAAGATACTAACTGACCGCTTGCCCATTCAATGCGTCCAGCAATATCAAGTTCTAATAAAATGGTTTGAATTGAGGGGGTGGAAATTTTTGTCTGCTCTATAATATCATCAACAGATATAGGGGTAAGACTTAGAGCGCTGAGTAAGCGTTCACGATCATTTTGACTTGGTTCATTATCCTGCTCAGCGCTCATATCAAAGCTATAAGAAAAGTCGCCATTCTCATCATTTTCAAATAATTGATTATTATATGGCAATGCACTTTCTAAGCTTTCTATAATATCATCAGCACAAGATACTAATGTTGCGCCTTGTTTAATTAAGCTGTTTGGCCCTGCTGAGCGTGGGTCAAGCGGAGAGCCTGGCACAGCAAACACCTCACGATTTTGCTCAAGGGCAAGCCTTGCGGTGATTAGAGAGCCGCTTCTTTTTGCTGCCTCAATTATTACAACGCCTTTAGATATGCCAGAAACCAAACGATTGCGACGGGGGAAATCCCTTGCTCTTGGAGAAAGGCCAAGCGGCATCTCGCTAATCAATGCGCCATTATTTTCAAATATTTGCTTTGCTAGTGCAATATTTTCATTGGGATATATACAATCTAACCCGCCAGCAAAAACCGCTATTGTGCCAGTGGTTAGGCTGGCTGAGTGAGCGCTAGTATCTATGCCACGAGCTAGACCTGATACAATTAAATAACCAGTTTCGCCTAATTCTGAGCAAATGGTTTTTGTAAGCCTTTGACCCGCAGCAGAAGCGTTTCTTGCGCCCACAATAGCAACGGACTTGTCATAGTTTAATCCCTCCCCACCTAATATTGTTAGAATTGGAGGTGAGGAAGCAATATGTTTTAAGCTGTTTGGAAAATCATCATCTGCTTGAGTGATAATTCTTGCACCTAATTGTTCAATTGCGGCAATTTCATCTTCAATTTCAGATATTGTTGGAGCTTTTAATGCGGTGTTTTTGCCACCTCGTGAGCTTAAAAAGGGCAGGGCATCGAGCGCGGCACTGGCTGAGCCATATCTGTTTAGTAACTTTCTAAAAGTTGCAGGCCCAACATTTTCTGAGCGGATTAACCTAAGCCAGTCGGTGAGTTGTTTGTCGCTCAGGTTTGGTGCCAAAATCCTACTCCCTCATAAGCATTATTTATCGTCGCCGATTTTTGGCTCCGTTCCAGCCCCCAAGCGTTTTATATTATCGATATGTTTGAAAAATATCAAAGCCGACATGATAAGTGTGCCGATGGCCAGTTCAAGCCCTGAGAACATAAAAGAAAGATAAGGGGTGGCGGCAACGGCTGCTAATGCAGCAAGAGAAGAAAAACGAAGTGCATAGGCGAAAAACAGCCACATTGCACAAAAAATCATACCAACTATTGGGTTAATGGCCAATAAAAAGCCGATATATGTAGCAACTCCCTTACCGCCCTTAAATTTTAGCCAAATAGGAAATAAATGACCTATAAGAGCAAACAGGCCAGCAAAAATGCTAATGCGTAGAGTATAGCCAAGGTTGGCAAAAATAGTAGAAATAATAAAAACCGCTAAAGCTGCCTTACCTGCATCAAGTAATAAAGTTGCAATCGCTAGCCATTTATTGCCAGTGCGAAGCACATTAGTTGCACCAATATTACCTGAGCCAATGTCGCGAATATCGCCTTTTCCAGCAAGTTTAGTAAGCAAAAGACCAAAGGGAATTGAGCCAAGTAAATAGCCAATCACTGCGGCAATAAAAAAATCAAGTAACATTATTTTCTCCTTTTTGAGAATATACTTCAATCCCAGAAACAAAAGTGCGCATAACTTTGCCGCTAAAACGTGCTTGCTCAAACACTGTGTTTTTTGAACGTGAGTGTAACTCACTCTCATCTACTACCCAAGGGAAATCTAAATCAATCAATATCATATCGGCTTTTGCACCGATTTTTAAATTCCCTGCCTCTATTTTAAATATTTCAGCTGGCTTGCATGTCATAGTAGCTAAAATTGTGCCTAATTCACATTCCCCTGAGTGATATAAACGCAGTGCTGCTGATAACATTGTTTCCAAACCAATCGCGCCATCTCCTGCTTGAGCAAATGGTTGGCGCTTCACCTCAACATCTTGGGGGTCATGGCCAGAGTGAATGACATCAATATCTCCCTCATTTAAGCCCTTAATCAATGCCTTTCGGTCATCTTCATGTCGTAAAGGAGGGGAGAGCTTAAAGAAAGTTCTATATGAGCCCACATCATTTTCATTTAGGCAAAGATTATTGATGGAGACAGAGCAAGAGATTTTTTTGTTGGTTTTGCGATGGCGTTTCATAATCTCAACTGAACCAGAGCAGGAAATTTGCGCCCCGTGATAATGCACGCCGCTTGATTTAGCTAATTGCAAGTCCCTCTCAAGCGGAATTGTTTCTGCCTCATAAGGAATACCTTTTAATCCCAAACCAGTAGCTAAAAGCCCAGAATTCATAACTCCGCTTTTGCCCAACCCCTCATCACAAAGGTGGTTAACAATAGGCATGTTAAAATTTGCAGCATAGGTAAATGCTGATTTAAGAATTGCGGTTGAGCCAAGAGAAAAACGCCCATCTGTAAAACAAACTGCGCCTGCTTGTTTTAACATGCCAAATTCGGTAATTTGTTTACCTTGCAACCCTTTGGTAATTGCAGCGGCGGGATAGATATTGACCTTTGATGTCGCTTTGGCTCGGCGAATGATATAATCAACCAAAGCAGCATCGTCTATGGTTGGTGATGTGTCTGGCATGCAAATAAAGCTTGTAACACCGCCTGCCGCTGCCGCATTTGAAGCGCTGGCAAGGGTTTCCCTATATTCATGACCAGGCTCACCAGTAAACACTCTAGTGTCGATAAGGCCGGGGGCTAGCACCAAGCCGCTAGCATCTATTATCTCTGTGCCACTTTGGGTTTTTATTTTACTATCAAAAGAAATTTCTGCAACTAATCCGTCTTTTACCAATAGTGAGCCAATTTTATCTATGTTAGAGGCTGGGTCAATAATTCGGGCATTTTCAATTAAAATGATATTGCTCATTTGCTTATGCCCTTATTTTTTTTATTGATGATTTTCTTTTTACCTACAAGTGCATCAAGCACCGCCATTCTAACCGCCACTCCCATTTCTACTTGTTCGGTAATAACCGCTTGCGCGCCATCGGCAATTGTTGGGTCAATCTCAACGCCTCTATTCATTGGGCCTGGGTGCATGACTATTGCATCGGGTTTGGCAAGCGCTAGTCTTTCTTTATCAAGCCCGTAAAATTGGTAATATTCGCGCTCAGATGGAATAAGAGAAGCGTTGGCTCTTTCATGCTGTAGGCGTAACATCATCACAACGTCAGCGTTTTTTAATCCCTCATTCATATCGGTAAATACTTCTGCGCATATATGCTCAATTCCAGAAGGTAATAATGTGCGAGGTGCAATAACACGTGTGCGAACATTCATAGCATTGAGAAGCATTAAGTTAGAGCGAGCCACGCGTGAATGAGCAATGTCGCCGCATATTGCTACAGTCAGGCCGCCTAGGCGTTGTTTGTGGCGGCGGATTGTTAGGG
>Ga0256839_1004535_pt1 | contig 13472 bp, 13 predicted proteins | sample 354166metaG_FD_185968 | JGI IMG/M metagenome (GOLD analysis project Ga0256839, IMG submission 185968) | Hydrothermal vent microbial communities from Mid Atlantic Ridge, Atlantic Ocean - 354-166 | ecosystem: Environmental > Aquatic > Marine > Hydrothermal vents | place: Atlantic Ocean: Mid... | reverse complement strand
CACCCTTGGTTGGTGTTTTAATGTTGATCCGTTCCAACCTGCGCCGAACAATGCAGCTAATACCACTGGAACTGCGGAACCCGGTAATAGGCGCATTAAGCCGCAAAAAAACGTTTCGACAGGGGCTTGAAGGTCTTCCATTTTGTAAATAGGCCGCAATCGCTTTACCAACCTCATCTGGTAACGGATAGTTACTTAACCTCCCACCTTTGGTGCGAACAGTTAAAATTCCAGCGCTCCAGTTTATACCCCCAAGCTCCAGGGAAACAATTTCACCGGCGCGCAACCCCAGGCGGGCAAGTAATAATAAAATAGCATAGTCCCGGAGTCCTAATGGTGTATTTCTCTCAATACTATTCAGCAACTGATTGACCTGGTCTTTTGAGATGGCGCGGGGAATAGAGGACATTGCCCAATAAGCGACACTGGGCACAGCCGCCGCCAGATCCCGCGTTACATCACCGCTGTAACGTGCGTAATTTAAAAATGAACGAAGAGCAGTGGTCATGCGTTTGGACCGGCATTTATGCAGGAAAGAAGCCTGATGTTGAACAAATGTCACCACATCACATGGGCCTAATCTGGAAAGGTTGAATGCCTTTTTCCCAAATTTCTCCCCAAGGAAACTACGGATAATAGGGATATAAGAGGAAATGGTTATTTCAGCCAAGGCGCGATCTTCACGAAGATAATGAGCGTAACGTGCCAAGTAACTTTCTACAGGAGATGGGGGTGCTTCAACATTCTGCTGACTGGATAAAACAGCTTTACGGCGCAAAAAATCAAGAATATTCTCAATTGCGCATGCAACCCCACTACAAGACTTTTTCTGCCTCTTACGATATCGAAGATAATTTCTGACATGATCAGCCTTAAGGCCATGCAAATTTGTCCTTGTTTGTTTGAGCCAATGACTAAAGTTCGCTGAAAAGCGAACCTTTTCCAGAATAGACCAGTACGAATATCCTTGAGAAACAAGAAAATCCGCAAAAGAGGGGAGGTACTTCGCTAAAGGCCCCTCTGGACGGTGAGATAATTTAATTTGGTCTGTAATAATGTATTTCATGATGAACTCCTTGCCCGATGTGGGCTGTTAAATGGAGTTCAGACTATATCGTCACTTTTTACAGAAACCTGGCTCTATAACTGGCCTTCAGGCATTTACACGACATAGTCCGCTACCCAACATAGTACGCCCTATGTCTTGAACGACATAGAGCGTATTCTTTCGAGTGGCCTTCAAAAAGACCGACTTCGTCCAATTGATCCGGAATATCTGACATATCTGCATTTAAAAATTCCGCAAGGTAAATCGCCTTAATCAACTCTTCCCCATCCAGATCTTCAAACCCTCAAACCACTGCTCAAGATTGGCCTGATTTATGCCAAGCGCATTGAACAGTTGAGCATTGTCGCCATCAATAAAATACAATTCAAGTTCATCAACGGGCTCGCCATAACTATCTTCAAGATTGGCGGCCTGTTCAGAATAATCAGCGTAATTTGTAAAATAAAAACCGGAAACATCCGTGTTGTAAGGTTTGGCAAAATATTGGTTTTTCATTTTCATCTCTCCTGTTTTTTGAATACAGAAGGCCCCACAGCCTGATATTGGACTGTAACGCAACAGTCTTCACGGGGTTTTGGCGCGGAAGATCTGTTGCGTTACAGTCATCAGGCGGTATAAACGCGCTGAATCATTAACAGGGGAGATTTTGAATGTTCAATTTGCCCGCTTCCTTAAACGGCGTTTCCCTTTTGCATCATTAGCTGCTTTGCTTTTCTGAACCCGCTGTCACTCTGGATGAAGGCCGTGATCATTTGAACTGCCAGTATTTGCGGGGTTTCAACACTTCCATGCTCTCTTTGGTAAATCTCGGCATATATCAATAAATCTGAATGAATCTCTGGCGGGAGGGAAAGTGTGATCTTGACCGGCGTTCTATCCGGAATCTTTCTGATTTTAAGACCTGTCATGATATTTCTCCAAATGGTGTCAGAATAATATCCTTGCCGACGATAACGCGCACAGGCCAGCCGGGACGGATGGTGATGGTGGGCTGAATATTCAGATGCTGATCAATGATCTTCTGTCCGGCCTGATTGATATTGGATTGACTGCTGTCGCGGATTGCTTCAGCAAGTGAGCCATCGGCACCGCCGTAAGCCAGTTCGGTACCAACCCCGAGCAAGGTGGCAAGACCAATGCCCTTTAATAGCCTGCCCGTATGCCAATCCACCCTGTCCGCAAGCCCTGCATATCCGGCCTTATCCGTACCGCCAAGATTATCAATTTGCACTGAACTGCCATCGGGCCGGATAATTCGGTCCCAGACCACCAGCACCCGTTGTTGCCCGTTGGATATCTCACTGTCATAGCGGCCAATCAATCTGGAGCCTTGTGGAATCAGTAGATATTTACCTGTCACCGTGTCATAGACATTCTCTGTCACCTGAGCCAGAGCCTGCCCCGGCAGGTCACTATTGATACCGGTGATCAGACTGGCCGAAATAATCGTTCCTGACATCAGGCTATAAGGGGACAGCGGTTCCATCAATGCATGCTGATTAACAACAGAGCCGCCACCAGTTTTTTGCAAAAATGCGTTCTTTCGATCCTGCGCAGAAAGACTGTTTGCTGAACTTTCTTGCCCCTCAGAGCCAAGTGCCATCAATTGTTGCAACCCCATGAGGTCGTTTTCACGGGATAATTCTGTTCCCTTCCCGGTTTCAGCCTTGACCACAGACCCTGATGTCTGGAAAAATACCGCAGACTCCCGTGCCAGAGATTGCTGACGGGCCTTGCGAATACGCTCAGCCCGTTGGTGTTCCTCAACGGGTGACGGCCTGAAAGGTTGTTCGCTTTCCGTGGTAACAACACCTGCGTCTATTTCAGCGGCACGCAATGCTGGCCCCGTATCCCCCATATAAGGTGCGCCCAGTTTAGGAAAGGATGGTTTTATATCCTGATAGGTTTTGGGCAGGTCGTCCAGACCCTCTGCTTTTTGTTTATGGGTGATATTATAAAGCTCCTTCTGCCCCTCCCCCTTCTTCGCCTTTGGTTCAAGGGCGTAAAAACTTAAAGTAACCAATAGTACAATCAGGATCAGAGCCGCCAATATGACCATTTTCCGGTTCAGGCGGCTGACCGGTTTCGGACGGGACCGGATTTCAAGGGCCTCGGTCATTTCCGTCCTCCATATTTTCTGAATATTCGAACTTTTTGCTGTGGGTCTTCACCGAGCCTGAGTTCAGCTGCCTTGAACAGCCGGTCCACCACATAATAACGGCCCCGCATGCGGTAATTGACCAGTTCCACCTGACCTTTGGAGCCAAGCACAAAGAGTGGCGGGGCTTCGCCGGTGGCAATATCCCTCGGGAACTCGATATAGACTTTTTTGCCGTCATCAAACGCCCGGTAAGGCCGCCAGGCCGGGGCATCACCGGTAATGACATAAGCAAAGTTGAGATTATCCAGATTTAGGTCAGAGGATATCAAACCATTCTGACCGGACCGTGCAATGATATTCTGTCGCTTCAGTTTCCGGATTTCACTATGGGGATAGGTCCATCCAAGAGCCGCCATATAGGTTTTCTCCAGACTTTTCAGTTCCAGATGGTAACTGCGCCGGTCCGTGATAATCACCAGATTGGTGACAAGCCCGGCTTCAATCGGCTTCACCAGAATATGAACCTGAGCCATGTCACCGGGTCCGCTCAAAGTATCGCCAATAACCCAGCGAACCGTATCTCCGGCAGAAACTGATTTTAGGGTTTCGCCCATCTCCAAACTAATGTCAGTTACATGATTTGGTGCAGCATAGAGTTGGTATAACGCCCCTTTGGTATAGGGGTAATTCTGAATGGCATTAAAATAACGCCCTTCCCCCGGTTGCCATAAAGCTTTTTTGTGGGCCCGTTTTATGGCTTGCTCAGGATCTATATTCTTCCGGTCCAGGTTCTTGTCCGGCAGTTCTTTCAGTTGTCCCGGAAGCGCCAATACTTTCGGCACTTCCACTATCTTTACCTCAGATGGCACGTGTTTCACCTCTATGGCAGGGGCATATTCTCCCGGTGGCGACGTATCCATATGCTTCTGGCCGGCACAAGCCGTCAGAAAAATTAATGGTATGATCATGATAAGATGTTTCATTTCAGGGTTCCTTTGTTATTTGTTGTTTTTGGATTAAAATCCCGGCTCCAGTTGAGGTCATGGATGTAAAGGCCGAGCGGATTATTCTTCAATGTCACCACATCACGAGGCGGCTCAAATACCAGACTTAATATGGCCGTGTGATTTTGCGTTTCCGACAGGCTGCCATTTCGGACATGGCTCTCCCGCCATTTGATCTGGAAACTGTCTTTTGATGCCCGAACAATGCTGGTGACCTCTACAGTGATGGTTTTCTCACCAAGGGATTTGAAGGGGTCATTCTCACGGGCATGGTGATTGAGGATATTGGCTCCCCGGTCCGTGACCATCTCATAAGCGTGCAACCAGTTTTCCCGAAGAACCACCGGATCAGACGGCAACGACCTTACTTTCTGGATAAAGTCACTCAAATGATAGGAGAGCACGGCATCGGTCGGTGAATATTTCTCCAGAGCAGAGCCGATGGCCCGCACTTCACCCTTGCTGCCCACTTCCACCACATAGGGTGTGATGCGGCTGCTGGAAGACAGTTCAATGAGGGCAACGGATAGAACTATTGTCAGCCCAAGACTCATAAAGGCCATAAGCCGCCAGTTCCGTGCCTGCATCAGAGCAGACCCCATGCGTCGGTCCCATGATTCACCGGCTTTCTGGAATGGGGTTTCGGGCGTGCCGGAATCGCCGTAACTAAGACGAGGTCGTTTAAAAATTTTCATGAATATTCTCGCTAATGTTGTTGGGGTTAATCGTCATTAGAATGAAGTGAGGGGTTTGCGGAGGCTCCCGGTCGGTCACCTTCTTTCAGGGCATGTACGGAGACACTTCCCGCAGATTTAATTGCCTGTGCTGACTTCATGCGTTTCGCCCATGCGGGCATGGCATTATCAGGTGCAGAGGCTGTATGAGGAGAACCAGAAGAATTGCCACCAGACGTGGCTTTTGATAAACCATAGGCTCCACTTGCCTGACCAGCAACCTTTGCCCCGGCATTCACCGCACCCGATGCCATGCTGGCAACACCCTTGGCCGCCATGGCTCCGGCTCCCATACCAACGGCCATTGTTGCGGCTCCGGCGGCAACGGTTCCGATCGCCGCCCCTGCCCCGAGCTGCGGCGCACCACTTACCAGCCCTGCGGCAATGGCGGGCGCAAAAATACTTAAGCCAAGTAATGACAAAGCACCCAGCACAAGAGACATGGCATTTTTGAGGGTTGCATCTGTGCCACTCATGGCCGTAGCAAAGTCGGCAAAGATCAAAGAGCCGATGCCGATAATGATGGCCAGTGCCATGACCTTAATGCCACTGGAGATCACACCGCCCAATACCCGCTCCGCCAGAAAAGATGTTTTATTCCACAGGGCAAAAGGGATGAGGACAAAGCCTGCCAGGGTGGTGATTTTAAACTCGATTATGGTGATAAAAAGCTGGATCGCCAGAATGAAGAAGGCCAAGACCACCAATATCCAGGCAAACAACAACACAATGATCAGGATGAAGTTTTCAAAGAAGGCCACTGGCCCGAGCAGATCACCGATCTGCTCGATGATGGGAAAAGCCGCTTCAAAACCGGTGGCCGCAATGCGTCCGGGCTGCAGGAGTTCGGCAGCCGTAACCGTTGACCCTGTGGCTTTCAGGCCTAAGCCCGCAAAACTGTTAAAGATCGTATTGCTTAAAAACTGGAAGTTATTGATGATCAGGGCGAAGAAGCCCACATAGAGAATCTTTTTGATCAGGGAGGAGATGACATTCCTGTTTTCATCAAAGGCCCAGAACAAGCCTGCCAATGTGATATCAATGACAATCAGGGCACTGGCAAGCCACGCCACCTCACTGCTGAGCAAGCCAAATCCACTGTCAATATAGGAGCCAAATACATTGGTAAATTTGTCAATGATGGAGATATCATCCATAAAATATCACTCCTCTAATTTATCGTGATCGGAATGGGGGTGTAACTTTCCCCGTCGCCCAGAAACTTACCCCGCATGGCACGGGCTTTTTCTTTTTCTGCCAGCCGTCTGGCCTGCTCCAGGGCGACCGCCCGATAGTGCATCACCATAAGTTGCTGGCTTTTGACCTCCTGCTGTGCCCGCAGCGCCAGCATTTGATTGGTCACCTGATCAACTTGCATCGCCCCTTCTGATGTTTGAGAGGCTTGCACCAGTTCCTGCCAGAGATCTTCATCTTCCCGCAGACTTGCAATGATACCGGCCTGGGTTTTCAGGCTGTCGGCAAAGGCCGCACGGGAATACTGCCAGCGCTCATGAGCTTCCCCCACATATTGGTCATGAGTGAGCGCCGCGCTATATTCTTCCGGGTAGAGTGCCTGATACCGGCTTTCAATAGTGGATATCTCAATGGCCATGCCCTCAGCATTCTGAATGATCAAATTCATTTGCGCCAAAGTCCGCTGCAGGTCGGGAATGCTGTTCAGTCCCAGTGGTCTCAGGTTTTTGCGCATATTATCCAGCATACGCACTTCATTCTGCAGACTGGTAATCTGGTTGCGGATCATCATCATACTCCGTGATGCCGTCAGCAGATTCTGGGCAAAGTTTCTGGGATCAAACACGATGCTGAAGCCGAATATGGCATGAGCCTGCTGAACGGGGAGGATCAGGGCCAGAGTAAGACTTAAGGCCAAAATGAGTTTACGCATGAGAATTCTCCTGTGAAGGGTTGGAAAGCAGATCTGCGGCCCAGGTCAGGTCTTTTGCCTTTAGCCACTGGATAGCAAAATCATCTGGTAGACCGGATGATAAAATCTGCGAGATGAGTTTCTGGTCTTCCGGCGCGGATGCAGCAGTAAAACTGAGCGCCAATGGCCCGAGCCCCAGATCAAACAATCTGTTGCCCAAGGGGCTTTGTAAATAATAATCCCGCTTGGGAAGTGAAGTTGCGATCAGCTCAATCTGACGCCTGCTCAGACCAAAGGCATTATAGATTTCACGGATGTTGGGCTCCCCGGCCCGGACGTTGGGCAGGAATATCCGGCTTGGACAGCTTTCTATCAGAACCGGGGCAATGTCACTTCCCGCCACATCGGCCAGAGACTGGGTAGCGAATATGACGGAAACATTTTTCTTCCGCAGAACCTTGAGCCATTCGCGGATTTTACCAGCAAAGGCCGGACGATCCAGAAACAGCCAGGCCTCATCCAGAATGAGCAGGGTCGGCCTGCCATCAAACCGCTCTTCCAGCCGTTTGAACAGATAGGTCAGTACCGGCAGCACCGCCCCCGGTTTTTCCATCAGAGCTTCCATTTCAAAAGCCTGACAGTCAGTAAACTCCAGCCTGTCCTCATCCCCGTCCAATAATCGCCCGTAAGGCCCCTCCAGCGTATAGGACTTGAGGGCTTCTTTCAGGCCAAAATCCTGAAGCAACAGGGAAAGGCCCGTCAGAGTCCGTTCAGGTTTCGGAGCACTGGCCAGACTGTTTAAAGCCTGCCAGAGCTGCTCCCGAATTTGTGGTGTGATCTGCAAGCCCTGTTCAATCAGCAATCCCAACAGCCAGTCCTGTGCCCAGATCCGCTCCTCTTCGTTCCCAATTGCGGATAGGGGCTGAAAGGACAATTCTTCATTTTGGCCAAGGTCATAAAAATCACCGCCCATGGCTAAAATGGTCGCCCGGCTTGATGCGCCTTTATCAAAGATAAAGATCTGCGCGCCTGTATAACGCCTGAACTGCATCATCATGAAAGACAGAAACACAGATTTTCCGGCACCCGTGGGACCCAATATCATCATATGGCCCACGTCACCCACATGAGGGACAAAACGGAACGGAGTATTACTTGACGTCTGACAGATCATCAAAGGCGGAGCCTTCAAATGCTGATTAGCTTCCGGTCCGGCCCAGAGATCCCCTACCGGCAGCATATGGACGAGATTCAGGCTTGAGACCAGTGAATGCCGGAGATTGGCATAAACATGACCGGGGATCATGCCCAGAAAAGCTTCAACCGCATTTACCGTTTCACGAATGGTCACAAAGCCGGTGCCATTAATGACCTGTTCTACCGCTTTGATCTTTTGTTCGGCAGTTTCCGGATTCTGGTCTTTCACCAGAATGGTCAAGGTCACATAGCCGTAAGCCACATCATCACTGCCCAATTCCTGCAAAGCCGCATCCACATCCAGGCTTTTGTTCTCCGCATCGGTATCCACCAGTACCGATTGCTCATTGGTCATCACCTCTTTCAGGATTGAGCCAATGCCTTTACGTTTGGCAAACCACTGACGGCGGTATTTATTGAGCTCCTTTGTCGCAGCCATCTTATCTAGACATAAATAACGGCTCATAAAGCGATATTCAAACCCGAGGCTGTTCAGTCCCTGCAGGATGCCCGGCACTGTAGCTCCCGGAAAGCCGGTGATGGTCACCAGCTTCAAATACTCACCCCCGAGCATAGGACTGAGACCGCCCAGCAAAGCTTCATCGCTAAGCAATCCATCCAGATAGAAAGGTATCTCCGGCATTTTCACAGGATGTCGACGATTGGAGATTGTGCCGTGCAGGTAAGTGAGAAGATCACTTTCTACCAGAACCGTCACTTCGGGCAAAATCCCGGTCAGTAATCCGATGGCTTTGTCCGTTTCAGTCAAAAAACGATCTAAAGATTTTTCTCTTGGGGCTTTATCAACAGCACGTTCATCATTATGCCCATGTTCCATAAAGAGACGGCTCAATCCCTCCACCTTGTCTTCCGGCGGCAGCCATAACAGGCTGAGCGTGGTGATATTCTCATAATGATCACCGCTTTCAAACCGGGCTTTCCGTTCCTCCTCTACTAAAGCACTCACCTGATCCGGAAAATCCGACAGGGGATAATCCCTCACCGGAATCCGTTCACTGTCAAAGAACAAAGCCCAGCCGGAACCAAAACGCCTTAAGCTATCATTGAGCCGAGCATGAAGAGCCACAAGGGCGCTACCGCCGCTGCTCTCCAGATCCGGTCCGCGCAATCGAATACAGCGCATGAAGCTGCCGTCCTTGTTCAAAACTACCGACGGATGGACAAGTCCGGCCCAGGGAATATGATCCTGCAAATGTCTGGATTTCGTTTGATATTCACTCAGACAAAACATTCTCTCACACTCCCAGATAGTTTTTATGTTGAAGATGCTTGAGACCCACTTCCATAAAGTCAGGGTCTTTGCCGGTAAGGAACACAGCAATGCTCTGGCAAGTGATCCAGATCAGCAGGCCCACCAGCCAGAGCTGTAAACCCAGACCGACAGCGGCTGACAGTGTGCCGATGACAATGGTCACCGACCGGCTCGCCCCTGCCATAAGCAGGGGCTCCGTCAGGGACCGGTGGAGGGGGATTTCAAAACCGGGAATATTGTTCATGAGATAACCGCTCCGCCGCCGAATGAGAAGAAGGCCAGAAAGAAACTGGTGGCGGCAAAGGCGATACTGAGACCGAAAACGATCTGCACCAGTTTGCGGAAACCGCCGCCCGTATCACCGAAGGCCAGCGTCAGGCCGGTTATGGTAATCACCATCACCGCGACAATCCGAGCAACGGGGCCTTCGATACTGTCGAGGATCGCCTGCAAAGGCGCTTCCCACGGCATACTGGTACCCGCTGCTTCCGCCGTGGAGCCAATGACAATAAAGGCCGTGACTATGGAAAGTGCCTTCACATAGGGGGCATAATGAGAAATGGGTTTGATGTTCTGCATGATAGTTTCTCCTGAGTGTTAAAAATTGAAGATTGGGTTTTGAGGGGTAAGAGGTGCCAGACTGTAATCACCATTCTTGAAGCCGGTTACCTGAGCGAGGGTTTTGATCCGGCGAGCATCACCCCGCCCTTCGATGAATATGATCAGATCAATGGCATCCGCGATTAACCGCTGCGGCACATGGACCACCACTTCCTGAATGAGCTGTTCCAGCCTGTAGAGAGCACCGTGTGCGGAATTGGCATGCAAGGTGGCAATGCCGCCCGGATGACCGGTGTTCCAGGCTTTCAGCATATCCAACGCCTCGCCGCCCCGGACCTCACCGATGATGATGCGGTCCGGGCGCAATCGTAATGTACTGCGCACCAGATCAGACAGGCTTGCCACATTGGGCCGGGTTTTAAGGCAGAGCAGATCTTCCACATCACAGCGCAGTTCACGGGTATCTTCGATAAGGATGATACGTTCATTGTCTTTGGCCATTTCCTGCAACAAGGCATTGGCCAGAGTGGTTTTTCCGGAACCGGTGCCACCGACAACCAGTATATTCAAATGGTGGTAAATGGCCTCAATGAGGGACTGTTTCTGCCAGGACAGCATGGTCTGCGCCGCCACATAGTCGGAAAGGGTCAATATTTGTGCACAGGCTTTGCGGATCACGAATGTGGGGGCCGTCACAATTGGCGGCAACAACCCTTCAAACCGTTCGCCACTTTTGGGCAGTTCCGCACTGATAATGGGACAATCCTTATCAACCCCCTGCTCCACATGACTTGCCACCAGCCGAATGATGCGTTCACGGTTTGCTGCCGCGAGTATATGTCCGGTAAAAATACGCCCGGCCTTTTGACGCTCCAACCAGAGTTTGCCGTCCGGATTGACGATGATTTCGATGATGGTTTCATCTTCCAGTGCCCGCATGATTTCAGGCCCAAAGGCCGTTTCCAGCATGGTAATTTTACGGGTTTGAGCCAATGTTTTAAGTGAAGGTGATTTAAGGTCAGTCATCACTCTTCTCCAAATTCTGGCCATCCAGATCAATAGAGAAGAAGTCCTGTTCCCTGACTTTGATGTCATTGACCACCTTGTCTATGAGGCTCGGGCCTTCGGACAGGCGTTTGCCCAAAGAGTTAAGAAAATTCTCAAACCGCTCATGACCTGTAGCACGGGCCGCCTTCTGATCCCGTATGGGGATGGGCGGTGTAATGGTCAGATAATATTGAATAAACAATGCCTGAGCTTCTGAATGGATAATCAGATCCCGTTCCAACCGGCCAAACTGGCGGGTCAATTGATTAAGCCGTTTCGCAATGGCGGCTTCCCGCTTGTCCGCACTTTCCGGTGACAGGAATTGCGCTACGGCTATTTCCATAATACCGGATTTACTAAGGCCGGTTTTGGCCTTAAATTTCTCAACCCTTTTATGAAGGTCATAGTCCAGATAAACATTGATGCGTGGTTTCATGAATCATCCCCAAATCCTGGCCCAATTCCAGGAAGATCCTGTTCATCATCAAAGGCCACTGCCTTCTGGAATGTACTCAGTTGATATTTATCTGCTTCAACGTCGGTATCATCCACATCCGGATCAATCACTTCGAATATATCTATGGGTTCTTCTGATAAATCCGGTTCCGGCATTAGTTCGGGAATATGTTCCAGCGCAGCGTCACCGGACATATCGCCATCATTTTCCACGTCAGGGGCAAGTAACCGCCCGTCAGGGTCGGCTTCCTGATCCTCCCAGTCAGACCCGGTTTGTGAAATCGCTACTATGATCAGGGTTGATGCCGGGGACAAAATACGTGTGGTAAAATTCTGATCCTCATAATAGCGTAGTTTCCGGGCCCGAATTGGTGGAAGTCCGGCAATCTGGATCAGTTCTTGCGTCATGGGCAATTGCATCACCTCACCGGGGGTCAGGAGCTGCCGGGCGGTTTCCTGACGGGAGACCATCACATGACCGAGCCACGGCGATAGCCGGTGCCCGGCATAGTTCCGCTGTGATCTGAGTTCTGTCGCCGCTCCCAGGCTGTCGGAAATTCGTTTGGCGGTTCGTTCGTCATTGGTGGCAAAAGCCACCCTTACATGGCAGTTATCAAGGATACTGTTGTTTTCGCCATAAGCCTTGGATATCTGATTAAGTGACTGGGCAATGAGGAATGTCCGGATGCCGTAACCCGCCATAAAAGCAAGGGCCGTTTCAAAGAAATCCAGCCGCCCCAGCGCCGGAAACTCGTCCAGCATCAGAAGCAACTGGTGACGGTTCTCAGTATTTTGATCTTGCTGTTCTTCTGGCAGCTTTTCTGTCAAGCGGCGACCGATTTGATTGAGGATCAACCGCATCAGCGGCTTGGTACGGCTCAAGTCACTGGGCGGCACCACCAGATAGAGGGAAACAGGTTTGTCGGACCTGATCAGATCCATCAGACTGAAATCCGACTTTGACGTAACCTGTTGCACCACCGGATCCCGGTAGAGGGTGAGGAAACTGAGCGCCGTACTCAATACGCCGCTGCGTTCATTCTCTGATTTATTCAATAGTTCCCGTGCAACGGAAGCCACAGCAGCATGGACAGATGGGTTCTCATAAGACCCAACGTGGTTGGTAATCAACATTTCCTGCAACGTGGTTCTGAAAGTTTTATCCGGATCACTCAAAACTTCTGCTACACGGGAGAGTGTTTTTTCTGTCTCGCTGTACAGCACATGCAAGATGGTTCCTACTAGCAGGGAATGACTGGTTTTCTCCCAATGATTACGCCGCTCCAGCATGCCTTCGGGGTCTACCAGAATGTCGGCAATATTCTGCACGTCCCGAACTTCATTCAGTCCCCGGCGCACTTCCATCAGCGGGTTATAATGAACGCTGGCAATATCTGTGGGATTGAAACACAGGCAATGGGAAAATGATGACCGCCAGCCGGAGGTCAGGTGCCAGTTTTCGCCCTTCAGGTCATGGACCACAACACTGCCTGTCCAACTCAGCAAGGTCGGGACCACAAGCCCCACACCCTTGCCGGAACGGGTCGGCGCGAAGGTCATGATATGCTCCGGCCCGTCATGACGCAGGTAACGATCATTGAACTGACCGAGGAACACGCCTTTGGGTTTAAGCAGGCCAGCATGTTTGATATCGGCTTTATTGGCCCAGCGGGCAGAGCCATAGGTGGTTACATTACCACTCTCCCTCGCCCGCCAGAGTGAGCCCATTACGGCAACCAGCGTTCCCATAATTCCGCCAGCCGCTGCCAGACCACCCGCTTTGTAAAAAACTGTCGGTGCGTAAACTTCAAACGCGTACCACCATTCAAACAACCGCCAGGGATAATAGACCGGATAATCACCCAAAGAAAACCATGGTGTCCCAAGCCGGGCCTGAAACCCCAGCATAAATGCTGCCCATTCGGTCGCGGCCCAAAGGGTGCCTATCACGACAATAAAGGTGATCAATATCTGACCGATGAGGATCTTTGTAGGGGTCATATCCGTTCCTGAAATATTTCAATAAACACACTCAGGAGAACGATAAAAAACAAGATCGTCAAGTCATTTTATTTATAGAAAACAATGGCTTGTGTAGGATAACGTTACATATGATTGGAAAAAGTTTCAGGAGTAAAATGAGGG
>Ga0256839_1004534_pt1 | contig 13473 bp, 17 predicted proteins | sample 354166metaG_FD_185968 | JGI IMG/M metagenome (GOLD analysis project Ga0256839, IMG submission 185968) | Hydrothermal vent microbial communities from Mid Atlantic Ridge, Atlantic Ocean - 354-166 | ecosystem: Environmental > Aquatic > Marine > Hydrothermal vents | place: Atlantic Ocean: Mid... | reverse complement strand
GCGAACGAGCAGGATGTCCGCCGGGTTCGTGATGGGGTTGACCCCGGTGAGGACCATGGCGGCGAGACGGCCGACGAACAGACCGGTCACCGCGCCCGCCAAGAGCACGTCGAAGGGCTTGTCGAGCTCCGGGGGGATCCTGCCGGTCCGCTGCAGGAGTCGGGTCGCCCCCCAGGCGAAGGCGAAACCCGTCACGGCCGCGTAGAGGAGGGTGAATTCCATCGTCTCAGCGCCCGTCGCGTCGAAGAAGCTCGTCGATCCCGAGGGCGAGCGTTCGTTCGTCGATGACGCCCACGTGGGTCTCGATCACCTCACCGCCCGGCGCAACGAAATAGGTGATCGGCACCCCGATGCCGCCGAGGGTCGCCGGGATCCGGCGGTCGGGATCGAAGACGTGGGGGAAGCCGTCGAGCCCGAACTCGGCGATGAAACGCTTGGCGCCCTCCTGGGTGTCCTGCACGTTGACGCCGATGAACCGGACCCGGTCGCCGAACTCGGCGTTGGCGGCCCGCAGGAGGGGGGCCTCGGACCGGCAGGGCACGCACCAGGAGGCCCAGACGTTGACGACCGCCGGCCGGGGATCGTCGGCGAGCATCGCCGTGAACTCGGGGACGGTGACCGCCGGGAGGTCCGGTACGTCGGAGATGTCGACGTCGGTACCGCCGCAGGCGGCGACGACGAGGGCTACGAGCACGCTGACGATCAGGATCCGCATGTCGGGGCGATGATGGCAGATCGGGTACGGTTGCGGATCGAGGAGGTGACGATGACCGGACCGAGCCGTTTCCCCGTCCCCGACCTCGACGACGTCCCCGAGGACATCCGGCGTCGGATCGAGGAGGTCGCCGAGGCGTCGGGGTTCATCCCGAACGTGTTTCTCACCCTGGCGCGTCGACCCGACGAGTTCCGGGCCTTCTTCGCCTACCACGACGCGGTGATGGAGCGCCCGTCGGGGCTCTCGAAGGCGGAGAAGGAGATGGTGGTCGTCGCCACCTCCGCCGCCAACGACTGCCTGTACTGCGTGGTGGCACATGGGGCGATCCTCCGGATCCGGGCGAAGGACCCGCAGCTCGCGGACCGGATCGCCACCAATTGGCGCACCGCGCCCGTCGACGACCGTCAGCGGGCCATGTTGGCGTTCGCCGTCAAGCTGGCGCGGACACCGGAGGAGGTCACCGACGCCGACCTGGTCGAGTTGGCGGAACACGGCTTCGACGACGAGGACATCTGGGACATCGGTGCCATCACCGCCCTGTTCGCCCTCTCCAACCGGATGGCGACGCTCACCGGGATGGAACCGAACGACGAGTTCTTTCTCCTCGGCCGTGTCCCGAGGAGCTGATCAGGGGAGGGGAGCTTCGACCGTGAAGTCGCCGTTGATGTCGAAGATCTCCCATTCGAGCACCGTGAGCCCCCCCGTCGGCACCGGTTCGGTCACCACCAGCTTCATCACCACCCCCTCGTCGCTGACCCACACCTCGATGCGGGTTCCGTCGTCGAAGTCCTTCACCGCCTGGGTCGTCGGCCTGTCCTGGAGGGACTGGCGGCCCACCGGGCGGGCGCCGGCATCGAGGGTCATCTCGGCGATGACGCCGGCGAGGGCGTACGAGTAGATCGGCCCGCCGGGGTTCCACCGCCAGGGATGCGCCGGGTCGACGCGGGTCCATCTCGACCCCGGATATCGGTACCAGGCATCGTCGTCGCCGAGGACGACCTCGAAGGTGCCGACCATCCCCCGGGAGACGAGGCGGAGCATCGCCGGGTCGACGGTCGCCGCCGCCTCGTAGGTCGCCTGCATGCGCTCCGAACCCGAGATCGAGACCCGAGACCGAAACCGGTATCGATCGACGCCGGCTCGTCGGAGGGCCGCCCGGTGGGGGCTGATCCGGTCGGCGAGGTCGTCGAGGTCGGGAGTCCGGGGGCTGGTGGCCGTCGGGCTCGGGGGCGGAGCCGGGTCGGTGGTGGTGGCCGGCGTCACCCCCTGGCAGGCGGCCGCGAACATCGCAGCGACGGCGAGGCCTCGTCGCAGCATCGGGTCCGACCCTATCCGTCGGTCTCGTCGTCGGTCCGCTCCTCGCAGGTCGGCTCGGCCGGGGGGTCGGGTTCGGTGACGAGGTCGTGTGCGGCGTCCCAGTCGATCTGGCGCTCGCTCCAGGCGGCGAACATCTCGGCACACTCGTCGGAGCAGAACTCGGATCCTGGAGGCACGACGCGACCGTCCCACAGACAGCGTGGGTGTGACCTCCTCAGCCAGTCCGGGTCGAACAGCCCTCGGACCCGCTCAGGGTCGGCTCCGTACGTGACCGGTCATGGGCGATGCTCCTCGGACGTCACTGTATTCGTCTCGGCGTCGTCCGTCTCGCCGTGGGTTCGGCCCGCGCGGGCGTCGAGCACGTCGAGGACGTCGCGGAGCTGGACGCCGCGTCCGGCGAGCAGGACCCAGAGGTGGTAGATGAGGTCGGCCGCCTCCTCGGCCAGACGTCGATCCGGGGCCGCCCCTGCGGCGTGGTCCTTGGCGGCGAGGAGCGTCTCGGTGGCCTCCTCCACGAGCTTACGGCCGGTGGCGTCGGGTTCGTCGGCGAGGAGGGCCACGGTGTAGGAACCGGACGGCATGGAGCGACGTCGTGCGGTCACGACTCGCCACAGCTCCTCGAGTCGGGCCGTCCCCTGATCAGGCTCCTCGTCGGCGGTGCCGAAGCAGGACACCGACCCCGTATGACAGGTGGGTCCCCGCGGATGGACCCTCACCAGGAGGGCGTCGGTGTCGCAGTCCCAGGAGAGGTCGACGACCTCGAGCCGGTTGCCGCTCGTCTCTCCCTTGTGCCACAGCTCCGAACGGGATCTGCTCCAGAACCAGACCTCGCCGCTCGTCCGGGTGCGGTCGAGGGCCTCGGCGTTCATGTAGCCGAGCATCAGCACGCGCCGAGTGTCGGCGTCCTGGACGACGGCGGGGACCAGCCCCTCCGGGTTCCAGCGGGGCTCGGAGGTCATGCCGCCCTCCTCACCGGGACGCCGGCCGCCGCCATCGCGGCCTTGGCGTCGTCGATGGAGAGCTCCCTGCGGTGGAACAGCGAAGCCGCCAGCGCGGCCGAAGCGCCCCCGCGGGTGATGGCCTCGGCGAAATGCTCGGCTTCTCCGGCCCCCCCGGAGGCGATCACGGGCACGTCGACCGCCGCGGCGACGGCCGACGTCAACTCCAGGTCGAACCCCGCCTTGGTGCCGTCTCGGTCCATCGAGGTCAGCAGGATCTCACCCGCTCCGAGCTCGACCCCCCGCCGTGCCCACTCGACCGCGTCGAGCCCGGTGGGTTCGCGTCCGCCCATCACCACGACCTCGAAGCCTCCGTCCTCCCGGCGGCGGGCGTCGATCGCCAGGACCACGCACTGGCGTCCGAACCGGCGGGCGCAGGCCTCGAGCAGGGATGGATCCCGGACCGCCGCCGTGTTGATCCCCACCTTGTCGGCTCCGGCTCGCAGCGCGGCCTTCATGTCGTCGGGAGAGCGGATTCCCCCACCGACGGTGAGGGGGACGAACACCTCGGCGGCGGTCCGGCGAACGACGTCGAGGGTGGTCCGGCGCTGGGAGGGCGAGGCGGAGATGTCGAGGAAGCAGATCTCGTCGGCGCCTTCGGCCGCGTAGCGGGCGGCGAGGGCGACCGGATCCCCCTCGTCGGTCAGCCCGACGAAGTTGACTCCCTTCACCACGCGTCCGTCACGGACGTCGAGGCAGGGGATGACCCGTGCCCGCAGCGTCATGGGGTCGCCTCCACGGTCGTCCGGCAGGAGACGACGAAGTTCCTGAGCAGCCGGAGGCCTGCGGTGGCGGACCGTTCGGGGTGGAACTGCACGCCGGCGACGGATCCGGACCGCACCGCGGCGACGAAGGGCTCCCCGTATTCGCAGGTGGCGAGCACGTGGCGGGGGTCTTCGGGCTCGGGAGCGTAGGAATGGACGAAGTAGAAGACGGGGTCGACGCCGTCGAACAGGGGGTCGGGACGGACCGAAGCGACGTCGTTCCATCCGATGTGGGGCAGCCGGGGAGCGGCGAGGCGTCGGACCCTGCCCGGGATCAGGCCGAGGCAGGTGGCTCCGTCCTCGTCCGAGCGGTCGAAGAGGACCTGCATCCCGACACAGATCCCGAGGATGGGGACCGTGGCGGATTCGAGCGGCTCGGCGAAGCCCGCCCGTTCGATCCCGTCCATCACGGCTCCCGTCGAGCCGACGCCGGGGAGGACGATCCCGGAGACCCCGTCGAGTTGGTCGGGGCGGTGGGCGACGACGACCTGGGCTCCGGCCCGTTCGAGGCCCTGGGTGATGGACACCAGATTGCCGGCGCCGTGGTCGATGACGGCGATGGTGTTCACACCCACTCCTTGGTGGAGGGGACCCCGGAGCGGCGCGGATCGACGGCGACGGCGAGTCGGAGGGCCCGGGCGAGGGCCTTGAAGGCGGCCTCGGCGATGTGGTGGTCGTTGCGGCCGGTGGCGTCCACGTGGAGCGTGGCACCCGCGGTCCGGGCGAACGCCTCGAGGGCGTGGGGGATGTTCTGGGTGGAGAGGTTCCCGATGTGGGACGAGCGGAACGACATCGTGACGACCGAGTAGGGACGCCCGCCGACATCCACCGTCGCCGTCGCCACCGCCTCGTCCATCGGGACTCGGGCGTCGCCGAACCGCTGGATGCCCGATCGGTCTCCCAGGGCTCGTCCCACGGCCTCACCCACCACGAGGGCGGTGTCCTCCACGGTGTGGTGGTCGTCGACCTCCAGATCGCCGCTGGTGGCGACCTCCAGGTCGAACAGGGCGTGATGGGCGAGGGAGGTGAGCAGGTGGTCGAAGAACCCCACCCCGGTCTCGACCCGGGACGTACCGGAGCCGTCGAGGTCGATCGTGACGACGACCTTCGTCTCGGCGGTCTGGCGCTCGACGCGGGCGGTTCTGCTCATCGGTCCTCCTCGATCTCGAATCTCGCCTCGACGGCGAGTCGGTGTGCGGTCAGTCCTTCGGCCGTCGCCAGCGTGGCGATGATGGGGCGGAGGGTGGTGAGGCCCGCTCGGGTGAGGTGCTGTTCTTGACGCCATGAACCGAAGTCGGCCACCGAGAGGGGGCCGTAGGAGTGGGCGAGGCCGCCGGTGGGCAGGACGTGGTTGGCGCCGGTCGCGTAGTCGCCCGCCGACTCCGGCGCCCATCGTCCCACGTACACGGATCCGGCGGCGGTGACGACTTTGGCGTCGCGTTCGGGATCGTCGGTGTGGATGGAGACGTGTTCGGCCGCGTACTCCTCCGCGAACCCGAGACTGGCCTCCCGGTCGTCGGTGATGATGATCATGCCGTGCTCCTCGAGGGCGGCCTCGAGGATGTCCCGCCGTTCGAGCTGGGGGAGGAGGCGGGAGATCTCGGCCTCGACCCGGTCGGCGAGCTCGTCGTCGGTGGTGACGAGAACCGCCGGCGAGTCGGGGCCGTGTTCGGCCTGGCACAGCAGGTCGACGGCCACCAGCCGAGGGTCGGCGGTGTGGTCGGCGATCACGAGCGCCTCGGAGGGTCCGGCGGGCAGGTCGATCCCGCAGATCCCGAACACGGCGAGCTTGGCGGCGGTCACCCAGGGGTTGCCGGGGCCGACGATCTTGTCCACGGGACGGACCGTCTCGGTGCCGTGGGCGAGGGCGGCGATCGCCTGGGCACCGCCCATCGCCCACACCTCGTCGACACCGGCGACGGCGCATGCCGCCAGCACGACGGCGGGGAGCTCACCGTCGGGACCCTCGGGGGTGGCGACGACGACCTCGGTCACGCCCGCGACCCGGGCGGGGATCGTCGTCATGAGCACCGTCGAGGGGTACGCGGCCTTCCCCCCGGGGACGTAGGCGCCGATCCGACGGAGCGGGCGCCAGCGGCGTCTGACGGTGACGCCGGGGACGGCGACGACGTCGATGTCGGCGGGGAGCTGGGCCCGGTGGACCCGCTCGATGTGGCGGGCGGCTCGTTCCAGGGCGTCTCGCACGTCCGTCGGGAGGGAGCCGAGGGCGCCGTCGAGCTCCTCGGGGCGGATTCGGCGAAACCCTCCGCCGTGGAGCTCCGCCAGGCGCCGTACGGCGGCGTCGCCGCCGGTCGCCACCTCGTCGCAGATGCGGGCGGCGGCGGTCCTGATATCGGGGTCGGGGACGGCCCTTCGTCGCACCAGCCGGTTGCGGGCGGCGGCGTCGAGGGCGGCGAGGCGGATCCGTCGAAGGTTCATGGGACGAGCCTCTCGATCGGGGAGACGAGGATTCCCTTCCCCCCTGCCTCTTCGAGGCGGGGGAGCAACGCCCACAGCTCGGCGGCGTCGACCACCGAATGGATGGCGACCCAACCCTCCTCGGCGAGGGGCACGACCGTGGGTGCCTCCAGGCCGGGGATGAGCGCCGCGATCCGCTCGGTGGCTTCGGCCGGGGCATTGAGGAGGAGGTATCGCTTGGTGCGAGCGTCGACGACGGCGCGCAGGGCCGTGGCGATGCGGTGCACGTCGACTCGGTCGGCCGCTCCGGGCGCGGCGACGAGCACCGCCTGGGACTGGAGGATCGTGCCCACCTCGCGGAGGCCGTTCACCCGGAGGGTGCTACCGGTGGAGACGAGATCCACGATCGCATCGGCGACCCCGATCTTGGGTGCCACCTCCACCGAGCCGCGGAGGGCGATGACCTGGGCATCGATCCCGGCCCGACGGAAGAAGGCCTCGGTGGTTCGGGGGTGGGCGGTGGCGACCCGGGCACCGGCCAGATCGGCGAGGGTCCGGACGTCGGAGACGGTCGGGACCGCGGCCGCCAGACGGCATCGGCCGTAGCCGAGCTCGACCAGGTGGGGGAGCCCGTTGCCGTGCTCCTCCAGGAGGTCGACTCCGGTGATGCCGGCGTCGGCGGCGCCGTCGCAGACGAGCTCGGGGATGTCGTCGGCGCGGACGAACATCAGCTCGAGGTCGACGTTGCGGACGCTCACCGCCAACGCCCGATCGGTCACCTCGAAGTCGAGGCCGGCGTCTCGGAGGAGGCGCAGCGAAGGCTCCTTGAGTCGGCCCTTGTTGGGGACGGCGAGGCTCGTCATCGTCGCTCCCGCAGGCGTTCCAGGGCGCGCCGATATCCTCCGGTGCCGTGGCGTAGCCACTGGTTGATCCGGGTGATCGTGGTGGTGGAGACGCCGGTCCGCTCGGCGATCTCACGGTAGGTGAGGCCTTGGTCCAGAAGGCGGACGACGGCCCAGCGCTGGCTCATCTCCTCGAGCTCGCGGCGTGTGCAGAGGTCACGGAAGAACGCCGCCGCCTCGTCGCGCTCCTCGAGGACGAGGATGGCCTCGAAGAGGGCGTCGGTGTCGTCGTTCTGCCAGTTCTCGGCGGGGAGCATGGGATCCTCGGCTGTAAAGATGTTGTAGCACGTTAACACAGATGGACGGGGGAGGGAAGTCGAGCTTGGAGAAGGCGTGGTCGGCCCCTACCTTTGCCGACCATGCAGGTGATTCCGGCCGTCGACGTCCTCGCGGGCAGGGTCGTTCGGCTGCGCGAAGGCGACTATGGCCAGGTCACCGACTACGACGCCGACCCGGTGGCCGTGGCCCGGCGTTGGATGTCGGAAGGTGCCGAACTCGTCCATGTGGTCGACCTGGAGGCGGCACGGGGTGCAAGCCCGGACCGCTCGCTGTGGCGTCACTTGACCGGCGCCGGCATCAGATATCAGATCGGCGGGGGCCTGCGTTCGGCGGAGCTGGCCCGAGCCGCCCTGGCGGCCGGTGCCGAACGGGTGGTCATGGGTACGGCCGCGGTGTGGGAGCCGGACCTGGTTGCCGAGGTCGGGGAGCCGGACCGGGTCGTCGCCGCCGTCGACGTCCGAGGGGGCAAGGCCCGTGGCATCGGCTGGACCGACGAGGGTCGTGACCTGGCGGTGGTGCTGCAGCAACTCCAGGCGGTGGGGGTGCGGTGGCTCCTCGTCACCGGGATCGAGCGTGACGGGACCTTGGAGGGTCCCGACCTCACCCTCCTGAGACGGGTGCGCGAGCTCGCCCCCGGCCTCTCCGTCATCGCGTCGGGTGGGGTCGGATCTCTCGACGACCTGGCCGCCGTCGCCGAGCTCGGATGTGAGGCCGTCATCGTCGGCAAGGCCCTCTACGAAGGCAGGTTCCGGCTCGCCGACGCCCTGGCTGCGGCGGGGGCGTAGATCCCCTCGGGGGAGGCGGCGGAGCCCCGCGGACGGCCGCCCCGGCCGACGCCGTGTCTCAGCCGGTCGTCGTCTCTCGCCGGCGAGCCATGGCCGTCTGGAGGTGGGACCACGACACCCGTTGCGCCCGCCGGTCTTCTCTGAGCGCCTCCAAGGCGGCTTCCCGCAGGACGGCCGCCAAGTCGGCGAAGGACATTCCCTCCGTGTCCGAGGCCAGCCGGTCGAGGTCGACGTCGTCGGCGAAGGGCACATCGGAGATCTCCAGCAGCGCCCGCCGGGCCTCCACCTCCGGAAGACCCAGCTCGATCTGGATCTCGAAACGTCCTGGCCTGAGCAGCGCGGGATCGATCAGATCGCGCCGGTTGGTGGCCCCGATCACCGCCACATTCCCCCGCTCTCCGACACCGTCGATCTCCGTCAGCAGCGCCGCCACCACCGAATCCGTCACCGAGGTGGTCGACCGTCCCCGGGTGGGGGCGAGGGCGTCGACCTCGTCGAAGAAGAGGATCGACGGGGCGGCGGCCCTGGCCCGTGCGAAGAGGTCGCGGACTCCCCGTTCGGACTCGCCGACGTATTTGTCCAGCAACTCGGCGCCCTTCACCGGGAAGAACGCCGCGCCCGCCTCGTGGGCGAGGGCGCGGACGACGAAGGTCTTGCCCGTCCCCGGAGGTCCGTACAGGAGGATCCCTCGGGGAGGTTCGATTCCGAGACCCCGAAAGCGTTCGGGGTCCGTCACCGGCCAGATCACCGCCTCGGTGAGGCGTTGCTTCACCTCTGCCAGGTCGGCCACCCGCTCGAACCCGTAGGAGGGGATCTCACCCATCGAGACCGATCCGAGCGACGGTGTCGTCTCCTCGATCGCCTCGACGAGGATCTCGGTCGTGAGGGGCACACGCGAGCGGGCGACCCGACTGGAGGCGTGGACGACGGCGGAGACGATGTCGGTGCCGGCGAATCCCGCGGATCGGGAGGCGAGGAGGTCGAAGTCGATGCGGGCGGCGGGGACGCGTTCCAGGGCGGCCTCGAACAGGAGCCGGCGACGGGTGAGGTTGGGTGGCGGGATGGTGATCGACCGTGGGATCAGGGGACTGTCGGCCACCGGACCGAGGTGGGTTCGTGACGTCACCCCGAGGACACATGCCAATCCCGGTCGTTCGGCGACCGCGTCGAGGAACCATCGGAGTACGGCGCCCATCTGGGTGCGGAAGGTGGAGACACCTTCGTCGCCGGTGACCACTTCGAGACGGTCGACGAACACGACGGCGGGGACGGAGGGTTCCTTCACCGCCGCGGACAGCAGGTCGAGGAGGCGGTCCGGCTTGAAGACCAGGTCGACGGCGACCTCCCGTACGTCCGCTCCGCTCGTCTCGGCGGCGGCGGCGACCAGCTCCGACTTGCCGCAGCCGTGGGGACCTTCGAGGACGACGCCGGCCACCCGGGGGAGACCCCACGCCGTGGGGAGGTCTTGGGGCGAGGTGAGGAGCGCGAACCAGCCTGCCAGCAGGTCGAGCTCGGAGTCGAGGCCGGCGAGGAGCGCACGACCGGTCGGGGAGGCGGAGGGGGGTGACGTCCCGGCCGTCGAGACCGGGGTGGCGTCCTGGGCCAGGAACCGGGTGCCCGCTCCCACCAGACCGGCGGGGCCGGGCTCCACGCGCGCCACCGTGGCGACGGCCGGTGTCGCATCGGGGGTGAAGGCGGCGTCGAGGCTGAGGTGGTCGCCGGTCGTGACCGGGCGACCCTGCCAGGCGCGTACCAGGGTCTTGGCGTCGGCGGGGAGGGAACCTTCGATCAGGACCGTGGCGGCGCGGGGAAGCATCGCTCGCCGCACCTCGACGTTCTGGTTCGTCTCGACTCCCGCGTTCCGGCGGCTCTCCGGCCCGACGAGCAGCGAGGTGGGCTCGGTGACGTCGCCACCCCGGACGAGCAGGTGGGTGTCCCCGATGGCGATCACCCCGGCCGAGGGGAGTCCGAGCGCTCGCAGCATCGTCGGGTCGGCTCGAGCGACGGGGTCGGTTCCGTCCCGGATCGTGAAGCGCATCGGCTGGGATGGTAGGGGTGAGCCTCGGTCAGCTCGCCATGGGGAGCTGGGGAATCCGCCGCCGGGGCACCGCCAGCGGAGAGGCCGCATCCAGCAGGCGGACCCGCCCGGCGCAGATCCAACGCCAGATCAGATCGGCCTCCTCGGCGACGACGACCGTCGGCGGCACGGGTGTCGGGTCGATCGGTTCGACGGCGGGGATGAGCGGAGTCGGTTCGTCCGCCCGCCACGCAGCCAGCAGTCTCCCCGCTTCGACGACGACCCGCTCCCCGTCGATGCTCTCCAGCTCGAGCCGTCCCGCCGCGGTCATCGCCTGCCACGCACGGCGACGCTCCAGGGCTCTGGCGAGGGCCCGATGACGGTCCCGGATCCAGGCCGCCTCCTCGAATCGTCGCCGGGAGGCGTGGGCGACCATCTTCTGCTCCAGCAGGCCCAGGAGCGGTGCCGGGTCGTCGAGGGCGGCGATGATCGGGTCGATCGCCCGGAGATACTCGGAATCGTCCAGGGATCCGTCACAGGGGCAGAGGGCGACACCGAGCTGTGCAGGGGCGCAGAGCCCGTCTCGACTGCCGGGCCGTCCCGTGCACCGGCGGACGGGAGTCGCGTCCCAGAGGGCGGCCACGACGAGATCGGCAGCCCGTCTGGAACGGAACGGGCCGAGCACGAAGGGGGCGCCACGATGCAGGGTCCTCGTCACCGAGAGTCGGGGGAAGCGCTCGGCGGTGAGGGTGACGAAGTGGTTGGCCTTCGGCGGCCGGGAACGCCGATTGTGGCGCGGCCGGTGGGCACCGATCAGCCTGAGCTCGGTGACCGCCGCCTCCAGCTCCCCCGCGCAGACGCGGTGCTCGACCGAGTGCAGCTCTCGGAGGAGATTCTGGATCGAGCGGCGGCCGTCCCCGTAGAAGTAGGCCTGGACCCGGGTGCGGAGGTTCTTGGCCTTCCCCACGTAGATCACGTCGCCGGCGCGATCTCGGAACAGGTAGACGCCGGGGCGGCGGGGAAGCGTCCGGGCGAGGCGGATCTTCTCGTAGGACGCGGAGCCGCGTGCCCGGGGGAGCTGCAGCAGGTCTTCCAGGGCGGTCACGCCGATCGACCCGGCCCGTTCGAGCAGCGCGTGGAGCACGTGCATCGTCGCCAGGGCATCGTCGAGGGCCCGGTGGGCGGGGGAGACGGGGGAGCGGAAGTGGGCGGCGAGGGTGCCGAGTTTCAGGTTGCGGACCTCGCGACGGACGAGCCGGCGGGCGAGGGCAGCGGTATCGACCCATCGGTTCGGGAGTCTCGGATATCCGAGACGGCGGGCGGCGGCGTCGAGGAAGGAGAGGTCGAAACGCACGTTGTGTCCGACGATGACGGCGTCGCCGCAGAATTCGAGGAAGGCGGGGAGGGCCTCGTCGATCTTCGGGGCTCGGACCACCATCGCCTGGGTGATGCCGGTGAGCACGGTGATGAACGGCGGGATCGCCGTCTGGGGGTCGACGAGGGTCTGGAACCGACCTTGCTCGACGCCGCCACGGACCTTGACGGCACCGATCTCGGTGATCTGCGCCGTCCGGGCCGAGGTGCCGGTGGTCTCGAGGTCGACCACGCAGAAGGTGACGTCGACCAGCGGTGTGCCGAGGTCGTCGAAGCTGCGTTGGATCACCGGCTCCACGGCGCCTCCGAGATGACTCGGCGGCCCACCCTACTGCGAACAGGTGTTCGGTCCAAGGATGTCGGTATGCTGAGCGGGGTGTCGACCCGATATCGCTGCAGTCACTGCGGGAACCGCACCCGCTTCGACGTCTACGAGACGGTCCGCCGACGCCGATTCCACCATTACACCCTCGGTGGAGAACTCCAGGTCGACGAGGAGGAGATCCTCGAGCGGGTGGTGGAACGTGTGGTGTGTCGGTGGTGTGAGCGGGCGGACGCCATCGAAGCGCTCACCGAAGCCGAGACGTCAGGCGCCTGACCGTTGCCGAACCAGCTCGAAGAGGAGGACGGCGGCGGCGACGGAGGCGTTGAGGGAGTCGACCGTCCCGGCCAGAGGGATGGTGGTGAGCTGGTCGGCGGCGGCGGTCCATGCCGGCGACAGGCCCCGGTCCTCGGGTCCGATCACGATCGCGGTCCCTTCGCTGAGGTCGATCTCCCAGGGCGCCCGTCCTCCGTCGGTGACGGCGGCCAACAGGGTCAGCGGCGCGCTCCGGAGCCGTGATCGGACGGCGTCGGCGTCGGCCACCGCGACGGGGACGGCGAACAACGCTCCGGTGGAGGCCCGTACCACGTTGGGGTTGAAGACATCGACGACCGGGTCGGCCACGACCACCCCGTCGACGCCCGCACCGGCGGCGGTCCGCAGCATCGCACCCAGGTTGCCCGGCTTCTCGACACCCACGGCGACGAGGATCGAGCATCGTGGGCGATCCCATGGGATCCGGTCCAGCCCGGTGGGGAACGTGCGGGCGACCGCCAACACCCCGTCCCGTCCATAGGCGATCTTCTCGAAGGCGGCAGATCCCAACTCCACGACCTCGACGTCGGCGTCGTCCCACCGCTCCGGTTCGGAGCCGAGGTCGGGGCAGAGGTAGAGGGCTTCGACGTCGACGCCCGCGTCGAGGGCTCGTCGCACCTCTCGGGCCCCTTCGATCAGGAAGCGCCCCTCCCGGTCACGGCGGCGCCGGGTCCGCAACCTGACGAGGGCCTTCACCCGCGGGTTGGAGGGGGAGTCGATCCGGACGGGCACGGGCCCTGAGGGTACCGTCCCACAACCCTGCCATCCCGATAGCCTTCGGTCTCATGGAGCTCGTCCGTGTCGCCCTGGTCATGTCCACCCTGGAGGCGGACCTCATCGCCGCTCGGCTTCGCAGCGAAGGGATCGACGCCGTGGTGTTGGCAGACACCGCCGGCGGGGCGGAACCGCAGCTCGCCGCCGTCAGAGGCGTGCGGGTCATGGTCCGGCCCGAGGACGAGGTGACCGCCGCCATGATCCTCGAGGACGTGGTGCCCGCAGACGACGGCGATCCCGACGAGCCGGATTGGTCCACGACGGAAGAGCACGACGGGCCGCCGCCCCGATCACCCCTCGTCTCGGGGTTCGGGCAGCTCCTCGCCCTCGCCCTCGCCGGGGTGCTCGTCGTCGGGGCGGTCCGTCTGGTGCTCATCGCCTTCGGGCTCTGGCCCTGACCACCGCTCCCAGGACACCGTCTCCTCGAAGGCACGGCGGCCCCGTGCGAGGGAGCCCGACCGTCGGTCCGGGGCCGGATACCCGAGGGTGACGA
>Ga0256839_1004533_pt1 | contig 13477 bp, 9 predicted proteins | sample 354166metaG_FD_185968 | JGI IMG/M metagenome (GOLD analysis project Ga0256839, IMG submission 185968) | Hydrothermal vent microbial communities from Mid Atlantic Ridge, Atlantic Ocean - 354-166 | ecosystem: Environmental > Aquatic > Marine > Hydrothermal vents | place: Atlantic Ocean: Mid... | reverse complement strand
CCTACGGGGTAGGCACCGCGATCGTTTGCGTGGTCGTGCTGTTCTACGTGTTCACGGGAGGAATGCGAGCAACCGCATGGGCGAACACGCTGCAGACCCTGTTCTTCATGATCGCCGGCGTGTTGACGTTTGTTGTGATCGCACGCGGTATGGGAGGGCTGACAGGAGCAACCGAACGGGTCCTTTCTGACGGGTTCGCGCTCAAGCGGGTCGTGCGGGAAGGTATGATCGGCAGGCTTGAGTTCACGACCTACTGCTTCATTCCCCTGTCGGTGGCGATGTTCCCCCATCTCTTCCAGCATTGGCTCACGGCGCGGCGGGCGGATACGTTCCGTCTTCCTGTCGTTGCCCATCCGGTCTGCATCATGATCACCTGGTTGCCCTGTGTGCTGATCGGTATGTGGGCAGCGGCCGTCTTGCCCGAGACCACCCCCCGCAACGCCGTGTTACCGGCGATGATCTTTCGGTTCGCGACGCCGTGGGTGGCCGGACTACTGGGGGCCGGAATCCTGGCGGCCATCATGTCCAGCATGGATTCGCAGTTCCTCTGCCTGAGCAGTATGTTCACGAACGACGTCGTGGGCCACTATATTCGGCACGATGTGATCGGGGAAAAGACCCGTGTTTACCTTGGACGCCTGTTCGTGGCCTTGCTGGTGTTCGCCGCCTACCTCATCGGCCTGTGGGCCCCCGCACCGGTATTTCCCCTGGGCGTCTGGTGCTTCAGTGGGTTTGCCGCCCTGTTCCCCATCGCGTTTGCAGCGGTCTACTGGCGGCGCAGCAACAAATACGGGGCGCTTGCGTCGTTGCTCACCGTAGCAGCGATGTGGATCTGGTGGCTGGACGATGCCCTGACGGCTGCCCGTGAAGGACACGCGTTTCTCATCGCCGGCGTCATGCCTGTCACGTTTATGCTGCTTGCATCGACGGTGGTGCTTGTCGTGGTGAGCCTGATCACCCCTCCACCGCCGCAGGCGATTGTGGACAAGTTCTTCGGTTTTGCGAGCCCGATGCGGAACGAGCAGCAATCGGCTTCGCGGGCCGCCGGGCCGTCCTAGCGCAGTGAGCACCCTGGTTGTACCGACGACAAAAAGCATCGCTTTCATCGTGGCGGGGGCGCCTGGGGCCTATTGCGGCAGTTGTTTGCGCGATCACTTGATCGCACGTTGGCTCGCTGCCCGGGGTGACGAGGTATGCCTGGTGCCGGCCTACGTTCCCCCTCGCTTCGAGTGCGAGGACCGACGCCTGAAACGATCCGCCCGGGTGGTGCTGGGAGGCGTCAGCGTATACCTCCTCGCCCGCTTTCCCTGGCTGCGCCATGTGCCGCGCGGCCTGTTTGCGTTACTCGATTCCCCGTGGCTCCTGCGGTTGGTGGCCGGAACCGCGGTCCGTGGCGATCCGGAGGAGCTGGGACGGGTGGCCCTGGCTGTGCTGGAGGGGATCACAGGAGCAGAGCGTCCCGAGTTGCTCACCGCCGCCGACTGGCTTGCAACCCATGTGCGCCCAGAAGTGGTGGTGTTGCCCAACCTGATGCTCGCCTCCCTGGCTCCTGCATTGCGTAGCCGGAGCATCGACCGCGTTGTCGCCTTTGCCGCCGGAGAGGCACCGTTCATCGACAGGCTGGGCGAACCGTACAATCGCCTCGTCTGGCAGTGGATCGGCCGCTGGACTGCTCACCTGGACCGTGTGATCACCTTCAGCCACTATTACAAAAGCGTGCTCTCTGCCCGCACCTCCTTCCATTGCCCCCTCGATGTCGCACCCCTTCCTATCGATGTCCCCAGCGTCGGCCGTAGCGAACCGGACCGCCTGTTCCGCGTCCTGTACCTGTCCAGAGTTGTCCCGGAGAAGGGCCTGCGCATACTGGGCCAGGCGGTGCGGTTGGCCGCCATGCGAGTGGATCGCCCCATTGAGCTCCACATAGCCGGCTCGGGCGGGTCGGAACGGGTGCCGGAGGTGCGAGAAGTCCTCGACGAACTGCACGGTACCAAGGGGGTAAACGTACAGGTGCACGGAGAAGTGGAGCGTGACCGGAAACTCTCGCTTCTGCGCTCCAGCCATGTTTGGGTGTTGCCCACCACCGTCGCGGACAGCCAGAACGTGGCGTGCCTGGAAGCTCTCGCCGTCGGGACGCCGGTGGTGGTGCCGGCTACCGGATGGTATCCCGAACTGCTGGACCGGACCCGCGGGGGAGTGCTCGTCCAACCGGGGAACGCGCAGGCGTTCGCGGACGTGCTGCAGCGGCTGATACAGTCCCCTCAGTTACGCGTTCTCCTTGGTAACACCGGGCGGGAACAGGTGAGGAAGTACCATAGCGTCGACTCAGCCGGTGAAGCGATCCGTGCACTCCTCATCGGCGATCCCAGTTCGGACCGTCCAAACCAGGCGCGGGAACTTGAGGCCCGGGAAAAGTGAAGGAAGTTGGGGAGACCCGAAACGTGGCCAACGAATTCCACACCCGGCGGGTGGTTGCCTTCTCGGAGACGGACATGGCAGGCGTCGTCCACTTCGCGGAGTTCTTCCGCTACATGGAAGATGCCGAGCACGAATTGTGGCGCTCTGTCGGGTGGAGCGTGGTGCAACGACAGCCAGACGGGACGGTACTGACCTGGCCGCGCGTCCACGCATCATGCGATTACAGGAGCCCGGCGAGGTTCGAGGACGTCCTCGATATCTACGTGTCGGTGGCGCGGTCGGGACGACGAGCCTTACGCTACGCGTTCCGCTTCCAGTTGGACGGTAGAGACATCGCCACGGGGACGATCGTGGCGGTCTGCTGTGTGCTGGAAAACGCCCAGCTTCGAGCAATCGACATTCCCGAGGAAGTGCTGGCTCGGCTGGCGCCGTACCGAACGGACCTGAACGGAGCAACGCAGGCCTCGGAGAAAACCAATGGGGGCAAAGATCAAGCGGGCTAACCCGGTCTGTTGGACCGGAGCGTGTCTCAGGTGCGCCGCGATTGTCGTCGTCTCCCTGTTCTGCATGGGGGCAGATTGGCCGCAGTGGCGCGGTCCCACACGGGACGGTCACGCACCCTGGCTGAAGTTAGCAGAGCAGGGAATCCGCAACTTGCCCGTTCGGTGGCAGGTGGACGTGGGCCAGGGATACTCCGGGCCTGTTGTGGCGGGCGAAAGGGTCTACATTCACGAGCGGGTGGGTGAGCGGGAGAGGATTCGAGCGCTGAGCCGGGCAGATGGCCGCGACCTGTGGAGTTACAGCTACCCTGCGCCGTACGAGATGCACCCTGCCGCCCGGGCGCACGGGCCAGGACCAAAGGCCACCCCAACCGTGCGCGACGGATACATCTGGGCCTATGGCATATCGAGCATCCTGACCTGCCTGGACGCGCAAACGGGCCGCCTCATCTGGCAGGTTGATATGAAACGAGCGTACGGTGCTGCGCCCGCTGAGTACGGAACGGCGGCCAGTCCCCTTGTGACGGACCGCATCGTCGTTGTCCCTGTCGGCGGTGAGCAGGGATCTGTGATGGCCTTCGACCGGCGAAGCGGCCGCAGGCTGTGGGCGGCCGTGCCGGGGGAAATGGCCGCATACAGCTCGCCGATGCTTTTTCGGCTCGCCGGTGTCGACCAGGTGGTCACCTTCACGGAACGGCAGTTCGTCGGGTTGGAGCCCAACGATGGAGAGCTTCTCTGGTCGTATCGGTTCACCACGCCATATCGTCAGAATATCGTGACCCCGATCGCGCTCGGCGCCGACCGCGTTCTGGCAGCGGGCGTGCTCCGCTACGCGTTCGCTCTGCAGGTTCGACACGTGGGGGAGGGGCTGGTGGCGAAGGAGCTCTGGAAGAACCGGGACCTTCCTGCCTACATGTCGAGCCCCGTGCGTGTGGGGGGATATGCCTATGGTCTGGGCAGAAGGCGGCAGTTTGTGTGCGTGAACCTGGCCGATGGCAGCACCTGCTGGCAAGGGGGCGGCTTCACCGAGTATTGCTCCATTGTGGCCGCAGGCGAGAAGCTTCTCGTCATGGACGCGTCCGGGGTTTTGTACGTTCTCCGCGCCGATCCTCGGAAGTTCCAGATCATCAGCCGTTGGCGCGTGAGCGATACAGAGGTGTGGGCCCATATTGCGGTGACCGACAGGAGCTTGTTCGTCCGGAATCGAGGCGGCAAACTGATCTGCTTCGACCTGGCGCCCGCCATCGCAGAATCGCCTTCAGCCAGCGCATCGGAAACTTCCCAGGACCGGTCATACCCGACGCGCCGCTAACGTCCTACGTATCCCACCCACAGACGAGGTTTGTTGCAGACCATCCAGTCGAACGGAGCAAGGGCACAAACATGGGGTTCTTAAGCGAGCTGCTCGGCTTCCTGCGGGACCATTCGGAGCCGGCTGAGTGGGGGGATGTGGTGGATCATCTCCTCGCTTCCCAGCTTCCGAACGGCACGTGGGCAGGCCGTGCGGATCGTCCAGACATGTACTGGACGAGCTTCGCGCTGCGAATCCTTTACGTGCTCGACGTCACGGAAGCGGCAGTGTGGAACCGGGCGTTGGGGGCGTTGTTTGAGGGAGTGGAAGGGGATGCGTCGCTCGTCGATCGGATGTCCGCCCTGACGAGCCTGGCGTTGGCCGACCAACTGGGGCACCTCGGTTTCCGCCATCGCGTTCGGCTCAAACGGGCGGCAGAGCGTCTGGTCGCGGCACTCGAGGTTCTGCGTTCCCCTGATGGTGGGTACGGACGGAGCCCCAATTCCGGAAAAGGGAGCACGTATCAGACGTTCCTTGCGTTTGTGCTCTACAGCGAGCTTGGCCGTGCGCTCCCGAATGAGGGGGCTGCTGTAGCATTTCTGCGTGGACGGCAGCGCGACGACGGGGGCTTTTCAGAGACGTCGGTGGGACGCCGCTCTGGAGCCAACCCCACTGCCGCGGCCCTGGCCGTGCTTCGGCGGCTTTCGCCGTTGGAGGCGGACTCTATCGCGCGGGTGAAGAGGTTCCTCGTCAGCCTCCGCGGTCCGGACGGTGGCTTTCGCGCAAACACGCGGGTGCCCGTTAGCGACCTTCTGTCCACGTTCACCGTGGCCAATGCCCTTCGCGAACTGGGACACGACTGGTCGGCGGACGATTTGGGCCGGCTGGAGCAGTACGTGGGCACGTTGCACTGCAAGGCGGGATTCCGGGGGGCTGCCTGGGATTGGCAGGTCGATCCAGAGTACACCTTTTACGGCATCGGCTGCTTCGCCCTGGTCCGCCACGCGCGAACGCTCCTCAGTTGAGCGCAGCCCGTACCTTGGGCGAGCTACGATAGGCGAAGGGCGTACTTCGCCGCGCGGTGCGGCCTGGCTGAGGGATTCCACGGGTATGAAGGGGGAACAACGGTCCATTCGATCGGTCTGTAGGGGGAACAGGCGTAGCGTCGTGTGGTTGCCGACAGGGGGTGGGCAGGGTATGCGGGCGGTGGGGGTAACTCGTGTGAGCGAAAGGAGGAGAACCGGTGCCGTCCATTGTTTTAGATGCCCAGGCGATTGTTCGCGAGTTCGCCGGACCGGCCGGTACGCTCCGTGTGCTGGATGGAGTGTCACTGGAGGTAGCAGCGGGAGATTCGGTAGCGGTCACCGGGCCGTCCGGATCTGGGAAGAGCACGCTGCTGCACATCCTCGGCACACTCGACCGGCCAACGGAAGGAAAACTGCGCATCCTGGACCAGGACCCCTTTGAGCTTGGGCAGCGTGATCTTGCGCGGTTCCGGAACCGGCACATCGGCTTCGTGTTCCAGGAGCACTATCTGTTGCCTCAGTGCACGGCACTGGAGAATGTGCTCGTGCCGACCATTGTGTCCGGCGGCCAGGGGGGTTCTTTCCGAGAGCGCGCTACCTCGCTGTTGAGACGGGTGGGACTTGGGGAACGGATGGATCACCTGCCGGCCGAGCTATCCGGTGGGGAGCGGCAGAGGGTGGCCATCGTACGGGCACTGGTCAACCGCCCGGAGCTGGTTCTCGCCGACGAGCCAACCGGTAACCTCGACCCCGACACAGCCGACGACGTTGCTGACCTGTTCATTGAGTTGTGCCGCGATGAACGCGTGGCGCTCATCGTGGTCACGCACAACCTCGACCTGGCAGCCCGTATGAACAGGTGCTTCAGGCTGCAGGGGGGTAAGTTGAATGAGTGTCCGCCGCAACCGACGGCTTAGGTGCCTGCCTTCTCATGCGGACCGTTGACGGTTACGAGCAGGCGATCGCGAAACGGGACTGTCGCCGGCGGTCGGTGCCGTCGTGGTTCTCGCCAACGATGTCCGAGGGTGCGTGTGTGGGGGCGGCGGTCGATTGTCCGGCGCGGCGAACGGGGCTGGATGCGGGCAGGATAGGACACGAGCTACGGGGGAACCTGAGATGTGGAAACTGGCATGGAGAGGTCTTCGCTATTACTGGCCGTTGCACCTCTCAGGTGGAATGAGTCTGGCCGTTGCGGCCCTCGTCGTCAGCGGCTCGCTGATGGTGGGGCACAGCGTTGAGCAGTCCCTTCAGCATCTGGCCCTGCGTCGGATCGGGCCCACCGACTGCGCCGTCGTTTCGTCCCGCAGGCTCGCCGAAGATTCTGCCAACCTGATCCGGCAAGGCGGCGAAGGGCTTTCCACCGCCGGCCTCCTGGTCGTCCCGTGTACGGTTGCGCGATTGGGGGCCGATGGGCGGGAGACGCGACGCGTGGGAAACGTCACCTTGGTGGGCTTCGACGAGGGGTTCCTTCGCTACATTGCTGGGGCACGGCCAGGGATGGGTAGCGAACGCTCGAACAGCGCCGCACAACTCACGCTCCAGGCCGGCCAGGTCGCCATTAACCGTTATGTTTGGCAGGAGCTGGGGGAACCTGATCCAGGCGAAACGCTCGTTCTCCACACGCAGCGGCTGAGCGAAATCCCACGGGAGTTTGTGTTAGGTCGACGGGATCGGGTGCTCGCACCAGGGGCCCCGGTTTCGCTCAGTCGAGTGGTCCGGTCCACCGAGTTCCCCGCCGAGTTTACCCTGCGGCCCGGGCCGCGCCCCCCTCGCGTGGTGTTTGCCCCGCTTGCCCTCGTCCAGCAAGTCACAGCGGCAGAGAACCGCATCAACACCGTCCTCGTACGCGCGGCGGCGCCGTGCGACGCTGGTCGGCTGCTCAACGGGTGGCAGCGGCGGCTGCGGCCCGGACACCTCGGGCTGCGGATCCGGGTGGATGACCTGGGATACGTAGCGGTCGAGACCGACCGCATGATTCTGCATCCCGCTGTCGTCGAGGCGGCAGAAGCGGTGGCGAAGGCGGCCGGGATCGATAGTGCCGTCACCGCCATTCAAGTTGCGATCAGCATCCGCCCGGCCCACGATCCCGGCCATGAGATCCCTTACTCGATCGTGGCCGCCCTGGATGTCTCCTTGCCACCACCTCTGGGGGGCTTGCAACTGGTCAACGGCAAAACAGCCCCCCAATTGAAGCCGGACCAGATCCTGCTCAACACCTGGGCGGCGGAGGACCTGGGGGTGAACGCGGGGGATGAGGTCGAACTGGCCTACTACGAGACGGATCTCGCCGGCAGACTTCACGAGCGTACGGCCACGTTCACCGTGGCCGGTGTTGTGCGGATGGAAGGGATCGCAGCGGATCCGGATCTCGTACCCGAGTACAAGGGGGTAACGGATGCGCGCACGATCAGCCAATGGGATGCGCCGTTCCCGATCGATGTCCGCCGCATCCGGCCGAAGGACGAGCAGTACTGGGCCAGGTACCGCACCGTACCGAAAGCATTCGTAGCTCCTGAAGTTGCCGCTCGTCTATGGACATCTCGGTGGGGCACGTGGACGTCGATCCGGTTTGCCAGCGGACGTCTCACGCCGGACCAGGTACGTGATGTCCTCGCGCGGGAACTGGTAAGCCATCTGGATTTGGGACGTCTGGGCATTTCCGTGGTACCTGTGCGCGACCGGGCGTTGCAGGCAGCCCGGGGATCCACAGATTTCCGCGGGCTCTTCATCGGCTTCAGCTTCTTTCTGGTGGCCGCCGCGCTCATCCTCGCTGCAGCCATGTACCGGCTGTTTCTGGTGCAGCGTGTCAGCCAGATCGGTTTGCTAACAGCTCTGGGGTTGTCACGCGGTCAACTCTTCTGGTTGCTCGCTCTTGAGACAGCTCCGGTCGTGGTAGTCTGTTCCCTGTTCGGAGCACTGGCGGGGGCCGGGTTCGCGAAGCTGATGATCGTGGGCCTAACCACCCGATGGCGAGGCGCGTTGCGGTTGAACGAGCTTTACTTCTACTTCAGTCCGACCGCACTTCTGGTAGCTCTCGTCGTTGCAGTCGCGTTGGCCGTCCCCGTCTACTACTTCTCAGTCCGCGCCTTCCTGAAGAAGCCGGTGCGGACGCTGCTAGCGGGCAGGGCCGAGGAGGCGGCGCCGCGGCGTGTTTCGAGGTTGGTCGTGACGCTGTCACTGGTTTCGGCCGGCGCAGCGCTGCTCAGTGTCGCGGTGGCCATCTGGTTCGGATGGGCAGTGGTGGGCTTTTTCGTGGCCGGGGTGCTTGTGCTGGGGGCGGGGCTAGGCGGGTTGCGTGCCTTTGTCGCTGCCCCGCGTCGGTCCGCGGACGTGCCCCGGCGCTGGCTTGGGCTTGCTTGGCTCGGCATTCGCCATGTCAAACGGACGCCGACCCGGAGCCTCCTTGTCGGGCTCCTGGTCTCTTGCGCCACCTTCATGGTGATTTCGGTGGGGGCAAATCGACACGAGCCGGAGAACTTGTCCAGCGACAAGCACACGGGCCACGGGGGCTTCGCCGTGTTGGCAACAACGGTTGTGCCGTTGTACGCCGACCTCAACGACCCGGCCGATCGCCGCAACTTGGCGATCTCCCGGCCCGACGACCCGTTTTGGAACCAACTGCGGATCTACCGGTTACGGTATCGGCCAGGGGATGATGCGAGCTGTTTGAACGCCTACCGGCCCCAACAACCGGCTCTCGTGGGGGTGCCTGCGGAGTTCCGCAAGCGAGACGGCTTCCGGTTTGCCCGGACGATCCGCCCGGTGGAAAACCCGTGGGAACTGCTTGCCGGCGACACAGATGGGGGAGCGGTTCCGGCGATCGGGGACAACCAGACCCTGACCTGGATTCTTCACCACGGGGTCGGCGACGACATGCCTGTCCGCTCAACGACGGGGGAAACGGTCCGGCTCCACTTCGTCGCGGCCCTGCAGCGGAGTATCTTCCAGAGCGAATTGCTGGTCTCCGAGGAGCAGTTCGTGGAGCACTTCCCTGATGTCGAAGGGTACCGACTGTTCCTGGTCGAATGCGACCCCGCGCTGGCAGAACGGACGGAGGCGTTTCTCGAGGAAGAGCTCGGCCCGTACGGCTGCGACGCAACGATCACGGTTCATCGTCTCGCCGAGTACCTGCAGGTTGAGAACACGTACCTCGATACATTCCTCATCCTGGGTGGTCTGGGTGTGGTGCTGGGTACGTTCGGTCTCGGTGCAGTCCTCTGGCGTTCGGTGCTGGAGCGCGCAGGAGAACTGGCACTACTGCGTGCGGTCGGGTTCCGCCCGGCTTCCCTGGCGTTCATGTTGCTGTTGGAGGATATGGGACTGGTTCTGGCAGGAGTCCTGTCTGGAACAGTTGCAGCGATTGTCGCAATCCTGCCCCACCTCGTGCGCGCTGCGGAAGAGATTCCGATTCGAGATGTCGTCTTGCTCATCGGGACGGTTGCGTTGGTTGGCATTGCATCTGGTGCACTTGCGTTGATTCCGCTGCTCCGTTTACCGCTCGTGGAGACGCTTCGACGCGACGCCTGACGCCCTCGGCTGCTACCCTGAACCACATTTCCACCCGGCCACCGGCGGGGGGCCTATCCCGTATGTGCAGAAGCCGGACGGTGAGCTAGGCTTCGGTGAGGGACAAGAGGCGGCCAGCAAACCGCCCACGCGAGGTCGGTCTTATGGACCATACGAACTGGTTGGATACGGTGATGACGGCGGCCGTCGCGGCGCCGTCGGGAGACAACCTTCAGCCGTGGCGGTTCGCGGTGGACTCGACCGCCCAGAAGCTTCGCATGGAAGCGTGTTGTGCTCGGGATCCGAGCCCGATGAACGCGGGGAACACGATGGCTCGCGTGTCGCTGGGTGCCGTCCTGATGAACGTGTTGCTCTGCCATTTGGCTAACGGCCGGCCCTTGCCGGAGGTTAACCAGAGCGGGGGGATCGTGGAGATTGCGGGAATCAATGGTTCGGCCAGACCAGGGCGGGTTCCGGAGGCCATCCTGAACCGCCAGACGAACAGGCTGCTCTACTATGCCGGTCAGGTGAGCGCTGGGGAGGTTGACCGGCTGCTCGGTGACTATATCGACGCGTTCGCGGTCTATTGCCACGTTGTTGGCACCGTTGATTCCCACGACACGACGCTGGTCATCACCCAGCCCGGACGGATTGCCGAGCTTGCCGAAGTGGTTGCTCGTGCCGATGAGACACTGTTCACTCACCGCGCTGCGCGGCAAGCGTTTCTTGAGGCCATTCGAAAAGCGGAAGCGGACGGCGATCGGCCGGCTCGCGTGGGCCTGCCGATCGGGACCCTTGGATTGGGATGGCATGATCGATTGGCGATGAGAGCGGTTCTGCGGATGCGCGACACCTGGTTGGATCTGATCGGGTTCGCCCGTCAGGTTGCCGCGCGCACGCGCCGGCTTGTACGCAGTGCGGATTTGCTCTGGTTCCACTTCGTTCGGGACTGGGAGCCGGCTACGGACTTCATGCTCGGTGCCTCCGCTCAGGCGTTCTGGATCTCGACCACCCTCCAGCACCTTGCCTGCCAGCCGATGATGTCGCTGGCCGTGCTCCAGAGTATGGCGCGGCACGGGTTCATTGGTGCGGCAGAAGTCGAGCCGGTGTGGGAGATGCTGGAACGGGTCCTTCCGGAGGCAAAGGGGTATCGGGTCGGGTTCGTGTTCCGCGTTGGCGCCGCGCCGACCCCGCCGGTTCGAACGGGACGGCTCCCCTGGCGAGAGCTCCTCTCGGTGCAGGAGCTGGATACCGGAGCACCGACCAGGGCTACTGCACCGGCTTCAATCCGGCCAGAAGTGCCGCTTCTTTCAACCGACGGGCACGTGGTGTCGGTGACGAAAAAAGGGCTTTGACCAAAACTTCGTAGCGGCCAAGAGCTCTGACCGCGCGCCGCCACGCATCCGGGGCTTCCGCCCGCAATTCTCGCCAGCGGTCGGTGCATAGGGCGACATAGGCAGCTCTTGCGGCCGTTTGCTCATCGTCCGTACGCAGGTCTTTCCGCAGTTGGTCACAGGGATAGCGCACGATCAAATCATGGGCCCAATCCTTTGGGCCGCGCAGCGGCGCGACGGGCTTGGGTACCTGGCGAGGTACGATCCAAACGGGGCGGTTCCCTTTCGTGCATATTTTCCCCCCTTCCATTGCGAGACACCGCTCCGCCAATTCCACCAGTCGATCCGCATAGGTGATGATCGTCTCATCCTCGGGCATACCCGGTCGTGTCCGGTTCCGGTAGCGATCGACGATGACCCAGCCGGAGGCCATCATTCGCCTATAGCCTGTCATGACCCCCACGATCGTCCCCGCCGTGGCCGCGTTACAGTCGGCGTCCCAGCCGAAGTTGAAGGCCATTCTCAGCGTGTCGTCCACTCTGCCCCTACCGTAGAGAAGGGCCGCGACGATGCTGCCGGTATTGAGCTCATAACCGTTCCGGTCACGCATGCTCGTGCCACCGCCGTGGCTGTAGTGCTCTTTCAGCCGCAGGCGTGTGGCGCGCCAATCGTGGGGAAACCGCGCGTACCACGTGCGGACGTCGCCGACCACCTTGGCCAGTACCGAACGCCGGTCTATGTTTGCCAGGCCGGCTCGGAGGATCTCGTCCGGATCGTCCGTCAGGAATGCCGTTGCGATCATGGCGGTGAAGAGCTGCGTTGCCTGGGCGGGTTCCCCATCGATGCCCGTGCGTGTGTAGTGGATCCCAAGCCGCGCTGCCGTCTGAGGCATTCCGGGTGCGACCAGTCCGAACGCTTCGCACAGGAACTGGCCGGAAATATTGAAATCTGACCATGGATTCAGCAGGGGGTTGCCCGTGGTCGGTGGGAGGAAGCCGAGATCCATAAGGCGGCGGGCGTACTGATTGGCGCACCAGATATGGCTGTTGATGTGTCGTTTCCACAGTTCAGCGATCGTTGTTGGGGTGAGCAGCAGACGGCCGCGCTGCTGCATGGCGCAGACGTAGACCCACTCGATATCCGTGTCGTCATCCGTCCATGCCCCCTCAGGAAGTGCAGGGGTGTAGCGCGCAACATTACCCGGATCACGCAGGTACTTCATCTCGTGGGGGAGACCGTTCAGGTTGCCGAGCATCTCGCCCAGCAAGCCACCGCGAATGCGGTCGACCAGTTCGTCGCGAGGCAGTACAACATAATCCCCCTCCTGGTCATCGGCCCTGACGCGGGGGCAAATCAGGAGCGCAACCACAAGAGCGGCCGCGATCGGCCAGCTCCGCCGTACGGGGCCGACGAGAATCGCTCCGGTGACAAAGCACACGGCCTTAACCTCCACACGGTGGACGGCGAGCGGCGACCACCAAGCTGCCATGGAGAAGATGTTACAGCGAGCTGTCCATTATTCTGGTACATCTTGCGGACCCCGTTGAGGCGGTGTGCGGCCGTGGCGATGGGCGGTGTGGACGCGGTTGCGGCGCGTAACTTGGCCGTCTGTACTCAGGGCCCCGCCGGGGACTCGGGCGGAGCCGGTTCTTCGGTGCGCACGATCTGCTCCAGATCGGCCAGGAGGGTGTCGAAGGAAAGGTGCGCCATAGCCAGGTTCGTGTGCACGGAGATCTCCGGGGCGAGCTGGTCGAACAGTTCGGCCGCCCGTTTGAGACGGTGCAGCTTTTTCTCGAGCACACGGAGGAACTCAGCGTCCCCGGCCGCCTCTCGGCGGCTCTCGGCCGCTCGCGCCACGTCGAATATGGCACGCGCTACCTGGAGGAGTTCCGGGTATTGGGTCTCAACCTCCTCACAGCGGCGCAGAAACGCTCGCAGCACCCACGCGTGAGCGAGCAGCCTGCTGGCTCGGTCAGCTCGGCTTGCAATGTCGCTCATCCCGCGATGTCCCGAGTTGCTGGCTCACTCCTGCTGCTATTTTCTCGGCGTGGCCAAGAGTTATTGCGGCGTCCTTTTACGACCCGTGGCGGTCAACTGTGCTGCTCGCGCCGCGGTGTCTCGCAGGGGCGAGCTATTCGTCCTTCGGCACGGGCCCGGTTGGTTGCGTCGTTTGGCACAACATGGCCAGAGCCCGATCGATCCGCTGCAGGGTCCGGTCCTTTCCAAGGATTTCTACCAGTTCGAACGCACCGGGGCCCACCGTTTGACCGCTTACGGCGGCTCGAAGCGGATGGATCAGTTTGCCTGCTCCGACCCCGAGTTCCTCGGCCAGGGCGCGGACCGTCTGTTCGATGTTCTCAGCGTCAAAGGGCTCGACCGTTGCCAGGCGTTCCCTGAGCCGACGCA
>Ga0256839_1004532_pt1 | contig 13480 bp, 11 predicted proteins | sample 354166metaG_FD_185968 | JGI IMG/M metagenome (GOLD analysis project Ga0256839, IMG submission 185968) | Hydrothermal vent microbial communities from Mid Atlantic Ridge, Atlantic Ocean - 354-166 | ecosystem: Environmental > Aquatic > Marine > Hydrothermal vents | place: Atlantic Ocean: Mid... | reverse complement strand
CCGCGACCCTCGAGAACATTTGCACCAGAAACTATATCGCCCGTTAATTGATTGTTTCCATTATCCCCCACAATATCAATACTGCCGCTAACTTTAACATTTTCAATACTGGTCAAGGTCATATAGTTCGAGCCTGTTCCCGTTAAACTCCCACCTCGAACAATGCCGGAAATTAGATCAACAGTGTATTTACCGACAGTATCAAGAAGCGCATTGATGATCAATTCGTCTGTACCCGAACCACCATCAACAATATCAACTTCGCCAACATAAAATTGATCCGCACGGTAAAGAATCGTATCATCTCCGGCTTCCCCGTATATTTCATCGGTACCGGATTGAGTGGTTTGCACACCAGGCGCGCCGCCATTTAAAATATCATCACCAGTGCCGCCGTAAATTGTATCATCGCCGGTATTGCCATAAATCGTATCATTGCCAGCACCACCAAAGACCAAATCATCACCGCCGCCCGCATTGATCACATCATCTCCTGAAACCAAAGTAGCCGTGGCAGCGTGTTTCCCTACAGAAATATTCATCACGAACTGCCCGTCTACGCGAAATTCTTGAGGAAAATTGGCGTTATAGACGCGGATATAATATGTACCGGAATTTTGTGTAGTATAGCTAACAAAGGAATCGGTCGTCGCTTTACTTCCAAGCCCGCCCACAGAGAGGGCAGAATTGTCATTAGTCGCAACAACCGTTCCGCTCGAATCCAGAATGTCTATCCGGGTATCGAATGTTGCCCAATCAATATCCGCTGTAATAACGACATTCCCGTTAGCCGTGAATGAATAATATTCCGCACCATTCTCATCACCACCATAAACCAATGTATGGGACACATCCGCACTCACATTCGCCGGATCTATTAGTGGGTTCGCACTAATAGTCCAATATGAAGCCAAATCAATATCATGTGCCGTGGCCAAAGTTGTATTGCCCAACACTTCGGGAACAACCGCTGCAATATCTGCTAAAATGAGGTCACTGCCGTTTTGGCCAAAAATCGTGTTGTTGGGATTGGTGGACGTACCGAAAATATAGTCCACATCTGCGCCGCCAGATAGAGTTGTTGTAGAATGAAAATATGGCATAACCATCGCCCCTTATAAAATTGAAAAGATAGGGTGTTTTATACTTAAAAAACACGTAAGTATTTACAATTTAGGCCTTTTTCATATACAATTTAGGCCAAGTTATGATTTTTAGGTCAAGTTATGGTTTTTACAGGCTTAAATCTTCTCTTGTCATTGTAGTAATAATTTGCACCGCGCATCACGCTGGCCGTAAAACCGCCTATTATATTGCGCAACTTATGTGAACACACTACTGATTGCTTGCCTGTAAGTATCCAAGTTGCAGCCCAGTTGGTTCCGTATCGCCTTGACTTTATAGGGGCGTGATGAGTTTTATAGGCTTGGCGTTTGAGTTGAGGGGTAAAAAACACGGCTTTGGCAGGTTTCTGCTGTTGATACCCATGTTAAGCGGGCTTATAAGGCAGTTGAATTTTACGCAGTAAATAGACTGGATACATACAAATGAACATTCACGAATATCAAGGCAAAGCAGTTCTTAAATCTATTGGGGCTCCGGTGAGCGAAGGGGTAGCTATATTTAGTGCGGGTGAGGCGGAGGCTGCTGCCAAGCAACTTGGTGGGCCTTTATGGGTGGTGAAATCGCAAATCCATGCCGGTGGGCGCGGTAAGGGGAAATTCCTTGAGGCCAGCGCTGGCGATGCGGGCGGTGTGCGTCTGGCCTGGTCTGTGGACGAGGTTGTGGAAAATGCCAAGCAAATGCTTGGTTCTCATCTTGTCACGGCGCAAACGGGGGCGGAAGGCAAGCAGGTCAACCGCCTTTATATCGAGCATGGTTCGGATATTGAAAAAGAGTTTTATCTGTCCCTCTTGATTAACCGCGAAACTTCGCGTGTGTCCTTTGTGGCGTCTACCGAGGGCGGTATGGACATCGAGGCCGTGGCGCATGATACGCCTGAAAAAATCATCACATTTGATATTGACCCGGCCACAGGCTTTATGCCTCACCACGGGCGCACATTGGCGCGGGCTTTGAAATTGTCCGGCGACCTAGCCAAGCAAGCGAATAAATTAGGTCGTACACTCTATAATGGTTTTCTGGCCAAAGACATGTCTATGCTGGAAATCAATCCGCTCATTGTCACCAAAGACGCCAAGCTACATTGTTTGGATGCCAAGATTAGTTTTGACGGCAATGCCTTGTTCCGCCACCCCGACATCAAAGACTTGCGCGATGTGACGGAGGAAGACGAAAAAGAAGTGGCGGCGGCAGATTACGGGCTAAGCTATATTGCCCTCGACGGTACTATTGGCTGTATGGTTAATGGTGCGGGCTTGGCTATGTCGACTATGGACATTATCAAATTATACGGCGAAGAGCCAGCTAATTTCCTCGATGTGGGCGGCGGTGCGACAACTGAAAATATTATCCAAGCGTTTAAAATCATCACGTCGGATGAAAATGTCAAAGGCATTCTGGTCAATATTTTCGGCGGCATAATGAAATGTGATGTGATTGCCCAAGGTGTGGTGACGGCAGTGGGTGAAGTTGGCCTGACCGTGCCGCTGGTTGTGCGTCTTGAGGGCACCAATGTTGCCAAGGGCAAGGCCATTATCAACGATAGTCCTGTTGACGCCATAGCTGCAGACGACCTAGACGATGCCGCACAGAAAATCGTTGCGGCGGTGCGGGCGCGGCGCGTTTATACCAAGTCTGCCTTGGAAAAAATGCGGGAAGCCGATGTGGTAGATATTGCTAGGGCTAAGGGTATTGATGCCAGTGTAGCTGATTTGAAAGCAGATACAATCGCGAAAATTCTGGACGGTCAAGCGGGCTAATTGTGCCAAGCCGCTCCGCATGCTTCAGAAAGCTTACGGGTGCCACAATGGCGCTCGCGGTCTTGTCTTTTGGTGTTGGAAGTGCCGCCAAACCGGCGCCGAACCTCTCCGGTACATGGAAGCTGAGCTGTTTATTCGCCTATCAAGATATTGTCTCAACCATGAACCCGGCCTGGATACCGGATCAGTTGAAAAATGGTTTTGAGGCTATGGGAAGCACAGGTGAGGTGCGCCTTGGCGGTTCACCAACCGTGCCTTGGTTGACCATATATAATAAAGACCTCACACCTATCTATCATGCGGTCGGGTTTAACAGCCGCTCGGACGCATTATGGCAATTGGTGCTTGAGCAAAACAAGCCGACGAAATTCGCGCCAAAATTATATGAAATAGAACCCTATACGGGTGTAAAAGCTACGGATCTTCCTGAAGCTGATTTTACCTTTGTAGAATATTTTGCCGACTGGTGTAGTAATTGCAAATTGGTACAAGGGGCTATGAGCGCGTTCATTGCTACCCACCCAAACCTAAACATCACCCATGTCCAAATCGAAGCCGATACCGCCAAAATGCAAAAGAAAAAATACCGCACTCAAGCTTGCCCGGTGGGGGTTGGGATATGAAAAAGCAATTGTCCAGTCTTGTGCATTCATCTTGTCTTTTCACACAGTTACACATATACTGTGTGAAAATGGAGTATGGTTATGAATAAAAACATTACGCTCGCGGTAGACGATAAAATACTTAAGTCTGCGAAAATCTATGCGGCGGAGCAAGGTACATCTGTAAGCAGTCTGGTTGCAAAATATCTGGAGACTTTAAGCAAGCCCAAATTGTCCGCACAAGAATGGCGTGAAAAGGCTGAAAAGCTTTTGGCCGATACACAGGCGGAGGGTGGTTTTAAAGGCCCAATTCTAAAGCGAGAGGAAGTCTATGATGAGCGCATGCTTCCTTGATACGAATATTTTGCTTTATGCTGCTTTTGACAAAAATCTAGAGCCGAAAAAAAATGAAATTGCCAGCGAGATTCTAAAGCGGCCTGGGCATGCGATTTCTACGCAGGTTTTACTGGAGTTTCACAACAATCTTGTAAATCCAAGAAAATCAAACTTAAGTGAGGCGACAATTGACCAGTGGCTCAATTTTGCCGCAGAATATGAGGTTATCACGATGACGCCGGATCTGGTATTTGCGGCGATAGAGATTACAAGACGGTATAAAATTCATACATTTGACAGCGCTTTGCTGGCAGCCGCTCATAAAGCAGAAGCGACAATAATGTATTCCGAAGACCTAAACCACGGTCAAATCTACGGCACTGTGCGCGTCTGCAACCCGTTCAAAGAAGATTTTTTAGCATTTCAATAAAGGAAAAAAATGTCCATACTTATCAACAAAAACACTAAAATCATCACCCAAGGCATGACCGGGAAGACCGGGACATTTCATACGGAACAGGCGCTTGCCTATCACGGCACGCAAATGGTTGCGGGGGTTACACCGGGTAAGGGCGGGACGGAGCATCTCGGCCTGCCCAATTTTAATACTGTCGCCGAAGCCAAAGCGGCCACGGGGGCGACGGCCAGTGTTATTTATGTGCCGCCGCCCTTTGCTGCGGATGGTATTTTGGAGGCCATAGATGCGGAAATAGAACTTATTGTTGCCATTACCGAGGGCGTGCCTGTGCGCGATATGGTGGCGGTAAAGCGGGCTTTGTGTGGCTCGAAATCAAGGCTTATTGGCCCGAACTGTCCGGGTATCTTGACCCCCGAAGAATGTAAGATTGGGATTATGCCTGGCAAGATTTTCAAAAAAGGCTCTGTCGGCGTGGTATCGCGGTCGGGCACATTGACCTATGAAGCCGTTTTTCAGACCACCCAAGTCGGCCTTGGGCAAACCACAGCTATTGGCATTGGCGGCGATCCGGTGAACGGCACCAATTTTATTGATGTGCTGGATTTATTCCTCAGCGATGATGATACCAAGTCCATCATTATGATCGGCGAAATAGGCGGATCTGCCGAAGAAGAAGCGGCGGAATATCTGGCACACCAGGCATCGAGGGGCCGCAGTAAACCCGTTGTCGGCTTTATCGCAGGCCGTACCGCACCTGCGGGGCGCACTATGGGTCATGCCGGCGCTATTGTCTCGGGCGGCAAGGGCGGTGCGGATGATAAGATTGAAGCGCTGGAAAAAGCCGGCGTAAGGGTTTCGCCGAGCCCGGCAAAATTGGGCGTTACGCTCATGGACGTATTGAACGGATAAAAAATTATGAGCGACAAACCACGTTCTCAGGCCAATCAAGACTTTTTAGATACGGGCTATCTGGACGGTGCCAATGCGGCTTATTTAGAGCAAATGCAGGCACAATATGCGGCGAACCCAAATTCTGTCGACGAGAGTTGGCGGGCATATTTTGCGAGGCTGGGCGAAGATATAGGCAATGCCGAAAAAAACGCTAAAGGTCCCACTTGGGTGCGGGGTGATTGGCCGCAGGACGATAGGGGTGATTGGGTCGAAGCTTTAGGGGGGGTGACAAATGTTGACGCCCTGAAAGCCAAGATCAAAAAAGCCCGCCCGGCGGCCAGCCATGATGAGGTTGAGCAAGCCGCGCGCGACAGTATCCGCGCCCTTATGCTGATACGGGCTTACCGTATTCGCGGGCATTTGGTGGCCGATTTGGATCCGCTGGGTCTGATGAAAAGGGTGCCGCCGGAGGATCTGGATCCGGCTTTGCTTGGTTTTGGCCCAGACGATCTTGACCGCCCGATTTATATTGGCGGTGTTCTGGGAATGGAAAGTGCCAGCATTAACGAAATGCTGCCCATATTAAAGCGCACATATTGCGGCACATTTGGTGTGCAGTTCATGCATGTCTCTGACCCGGATGAGCGCAGCTGGCTACAAAAGCGCATTGAGGGGCCGGACAAAGAGATTAGTTTTTCCCCCGAAGGTCGCAAAGCAATATTACAAAAACTGATAGAGGCGCAGGCCTTTGAAGATATTTTACAACGGCGTTATCCCGGTACCAAACGCTTTGGTCTCGATGGTGGGGAAAGCTTGGTGCCTGCGCTCGAGCAAATCATAAAACGCGGCGGTGCATTGGGTATGAAAGACATCAATTTTGGCATGCCCCACCGGGGACGTCTCAATGTTCTGGCCGCCGTATTGTCCAAGCCCTATAGCGCTATATTTTTCGAGTTTTTAGGTGGTGTCAGTGCGGGCGCGGAAGACTTTGGTTCAGGTGATGTTAAATATCATTTAGGCGCCTCCTCAGACCGCGCCTTTGATGATAATGAGGTACATTTGTCCCTTGCCCCCAACCCGTCACATCTTGAGGCCGTCAATCCGGTGGTCATTGGCAAGACCCGCGCCAAGCAACAAATGTTTTCTAAAAACCACGCCAACCCTTATTTCAAAGAGGCTACCGCCGTGCTATTGCACGGGGATGCGGCCTTTGCAGGGCAGGGAATTGTTTCCGAATGTTTTGGTATGTCGGCACTGGACGGATATAGTATTGGCGGTACTATACATGTTATTGTCAACAATCAGATTGGCTTTACCACTGCGCCCCATTATTCGCGTTCGACACCTTACCCGACCGATGTGGCTATGATGGTTGAGACGCCGATTTTCCATGTCAATGGCGACGACCCCGAAGCGGTGGTATTTGCCGCCCGTGTGGCCACAGAATACCGCCAGAAATTTGGCCGCGATATTGTTATTGATATGATTTGCTATCGCCGCTACGGCCATAATGAAGGTGATGATCCCAGTTTCACCCAGCCTATCATGTATAAGGTCATCAAGAAAAAGAAATCCACCCGCGACATTTACGGCGAGCGCCTGATTGCCAATGGCACGATTACGGCGGATGAATTTGAAAAAATGAAATCCGACTTTCGTGCATTCATAGAGGCAGAGTTTGACAAGGCGGAAAGTTATACAACTAGACCTCCAGATTGGCTTGACGGTGTTTGGTCAGGCTTGCGCTTGCCAGATGATGATGTCAAAAGACGTGGCAAGGTAAAAATTTCTGCCGATGAATTGCGGGATATTGGGCTGAAAATAACCGAATATCCGGGTGATATTAACATTCACCGTACTCTAAAAAAGCTTGTCGCAGCCCGGCGTGAAAAAATCCAGAGCGGGAAAAATATTGATTGGGCGCTCGGCGAGCACCTAGCTTTTGGATCGTTGGTCGCAGAAGGTTTTCCGGTGCGGCTATCGGGGCAAGATTGTGGGCGGGGTACGTTTTCACAACGTCATTCCCATATTATCGACCAGGAAACCGAAGAGCGTTATACACCCCTGAATAATATCCGCGAGGGTCAAGCGTGTTATCAGGTTCTGGATAGTATGCTTTCTGAATATGCCGTGCTTGGCTTCGAATACGGGTTTTCGTTGACCCGTCCCAATACTCTCACAATTTGGGAGGCACAATTCGGTGATTTTGCCAATGGCGCCCAGGTGATGGTGGATCAATTTATCTCGAGTGCTGAGCAAAAATGGCTGCGCATGTCGGGACTGGTCATGCTCTTGCCTCACGGCTATGAAGGCCAAGGGCCTGAGCATTCATCGGCGCGGTTAGAGCGCTATCTGCAATTGTGCGGCGAAGATAATATGCAGGTGGTCAATATAACCACGCCCGCCAATTATTTCCATGTGTTGCGGCGACAAATTCACCGTGATTTTAGAAAACCATTGATTGTCATGACGCCAAAATCTTTGTTACGCCATAAGCGCTGTGTGTCGACTTTGGATGAAATGGGCGAAAATTCGAGTTTCCATAGATTGCTTTGGGATGATGCAGATTTCAACCCGCAGCCGGGTGAGATAAAACTTGCCAAGGATGCTAAAATAAAACGTGTCCTGCTTTGTTCCGGCAAAATTTATTATGATTTGTTTGAAGCCCGGGAAAAAACGGGACGGGATGATGTCTATATCATGCGGGTCGAACAGCTTTTCCCCTATCCAGGTGATGCGCTGGAAGAAGAATTGTCCCGTTTCAAGCAGGCCGAATTTGTCTGGTGTCAAGAAGAGCCGCGCAATATGGGGGCTTGGCAATATATCGAGGATTTCTTGGAGAAAACCTTGATTAAAATCGGCACAAAGAAAACCAGGCCCCGCTATATAGGGCGCGCCCTCTCCGCCTCCACCGCCACTGGCATAGCCGCCAAACACAAGGCCGAACAGCAGGCCATTTTAGACGAAGCTTTTGAGTAGAAAATGAAAAATAAGATGAATAATAAAAAGTGAAATTATTAAGAAGTACCGAGCAAAGCGAGGCAAGGGCGACCGCCCGTCACGCCACATGGCGCACCCTCGCGGAGGCGTGCGCTCTTGCGCACTGCCGTGAGCGATATAAACAGGAGAATTATCATGATTGATATAAAAGTACCAAATGTAGGCGAAAGTGTTGCCGAAGTCACCATTGCGGTTTGGATGAAGCAAGTCGGTGATAGCGTCAAAAAAGACGAGCCAATTGTCGAGCTGGAAACCGATAAAGCGGCACAAGAATTGGTTTCGCCCGAAGATGGTGTGCTCGCAGAGATATTAGTGGACGAAGGCGAAAACGCAGAAATAGGCGTTATCATCGCCAAGCTAAAACCGGGTAAGGTTGCGGCGGCTACAGAGTCTGCAAGCGTCCCCGCTGCAAAAACAGAAGCCCCCAAAGCGCCTACGGCCACAGACACATCTGCGGCCACCGACACATCTGCGACCAAAGAACCAATGCCGTCTGCTAAACGCGTTATTGCCGAAAAAGGCTTGGACGCCAGCACGATTGCCGGCACGGGTAAAGATGGCCGCATTACCAAAGGCGATGCCCTAAGTGCAAAACCTGCCGCTACGCCCGCACCCGCACCGCGCGACACTGGGCCGCGCCCCACTGAAGCAAGAGAGGAACGTGTGCGTATGTCGCGCTTGCGTCAAACTATTGCCCGGCGCCTCAAAGACGCGCAAAATACTGCCGCTATGTTGACCACCTATAATGAGGTCGACATGAGCGAGATAATGGCCATGCGCAAAAAATATAAGCAAGTCTTCATCGACAAGCACGGCGTTAAATTAGGCTTTATGAGCTTCTTTATCAAAGCCTGTTGCACGGCTCTCAAGGACGTACCCAGTGTTAATGCCGAAATCGACGGCACTGATATTATCTATAAAAATTATTACGATATGTCTGTGGCTGTGGGGACTGACAAAGGCCTCGTGGTTCCGGTGCTTCGGGATGCAGATCAACTTTCCATGGCAGGTATCGAAAAGGGTCTTGGCGCACTGGCCAAAAAAGCCCGCGAAGGCAAGCTGTCCATGGACGAGATGAGCGGCGGTACATTCACCTTGTCCAATGGTGGTGTTTATGGTTCGCTTATGTCCTCACCAATTTTGAACCCGCCGCAATCGGGCATTCTCGGTATGCACAAAATCGAAAAACGCGCCGTGGTCATCAATGATGAAATCGTTATTCGCCCCATGATGTATCTAGCCCTAAGCTATGATCACCGTATCGTAGACGGCAAAGGCGCAGTCACATTCCTCGTGCGCGTCAAAGAATGCTTGGAAGACCCAGAGCGTATGTTGTTGGATTTGTAGGTTATGCTCTGGCACTTCTCCTAACAATCCGGTCATCCCCGTGAAAACGGGGATCCAGTTTAATCAAGAATGTGCGAGCTATGCTCGCTCTTTATTCGCTGGATACCCAGTCGTGGCTGGGTATGAACGGGGTAGCAAGGAGATTTACTCTTATCCCATCAACAGCGCCTTAACCGCCGCGCCAGCCTTGCCCATATCCATGCGGCCTGCGTATTCTGACTTTAGCTTGCCCATGACCTTGCCCATATCTTTGAGACAGGTGGCGTCGATGTCATTGACGGCCTGTTTGACGGCTTGGGCTAGCTCTTCATCCGTTAGGGAGGCGGGCATGAAGCCTTTAATAATCTCAATTTCGCCGCGTTCACGTGTTGCCAGCTCGGGGCGGCCATTTTCGTCGTAAATATTGGCGCTCTCGGTACGTTGCTTAACCATTTTGGCCAGCAAAGATAAAATCTCAGCATCATCAATACCCCCCGGATTATCCGTAGCCCGCGCCGCGATATCCCGGTCTTTTATCGCCGCATTGACGAGGCGCAAAGTTGACAGGGTCAATTGATCCTTAGCTTTCATGGCGGCCTTAATGCCGTCCGTAATCTCTGTTCTTAAACTCATATCCGTGTGTCCGTCTGTTTCAAGCGGGTCTTATAGCCTATTATGCCAGCTTGTGTAGTAAATTTTCTTGACCCCATAGACATGCCTGACTATTGAGCAGGCACAATAATTAAGTATTCGGTCAAATGCAGCAGGTATCTATGGACGACCAATCTAAAAATCAAGCTACAACAACAGATAAACCCACAGGTGTTTTAGTGTTGGCCAGTGGGGATGTGTTTTACGGCTATGGTGCTGGTATGGTCGGGGAGGCGCTGGGTGAAGTGTGTTTTAATACGGCTATGACTGGCTATCAGGAAATATTAACTGACCCGTCCTATGCCCAGCAAATTGTATTATTTACATTCCCCCATATCGGCAATACGGGCACGAACCGTGAGGACGAAGAAGCGGCTTGCAAGGCGGCGATGGTTGCGGCACGGGGCGCTATCTTTCGCGAAAACATAACACAGCCATCCAATTACCGTGCAGAAAAACCACTAGGGGATTGGCTGGCATCACGGGGAATTGTCGGCCTGAGCGGCATTGATACGCGCGCCCTCACATCGCATATTCGCAGGGACGGTATGCCCAGCGGCGTGATTGCCCATGCGCCGGACGGGGTATTTGATATAAAGGCCTTGATAGATAAGGCACGGGGCTGGAACGGGCTGGAAAATGCTGATCTAGCCAAAGATGTCAGTACGGACGAGAATTATACTTGGCTAGAAACAGGCTGGGATTGGGCCAATGGCTTCGGTAAATTAGGCGAAAAGTCCAAACATGTAGTGGTCATAGATTATGGCACCAAGCGTAATATTCTGCGCTGTTTGGCTGATGCGGGTTTACGCGCGACCGTAGTGCCCGCCAATACCGACGCCGCAGATATATTAGCGCATAGTCCCGATGGCATTGTCTTATCCAACGGGCCGGGCGATCCGGCGGCGACGGGCGAATACGCAATCCCGATTGTTAAAGAGCTCATTGATAGCGAATTACCCATATTGGGCATTTGTTTGGGGCACCAGATTATGGCCTTGGCGCTGGGGGCAAAAACCCTGAAAATGGAACAGGGTCACCACGGTGCCAATCATCCCGTCAAGGACTTCGAAACAGGGAAGGTGGAAATCGTCTCCATGAACCACGGGTTTGCCGTCGATTCAGACAGCTTACCAGACGGTGTTGTCGAGACCCATAAATCACTATTTGATGGTACGAATTGCGGTCTGCGGCTCAAAGATCGCCCGGTGTTTTCTGTACAACACCACCCCGAAGCTAGCCCTGGTCCTAGGGATAGTTTTTATTTGTTTGAGCGTTTTGCGGATTATCTGCGTTAGATATATATGAAACGCGCCAACTCACCCACACGTCTCACCATCACCCAGCCGGATGATTGGCATGTACATGTGCGCGACGGCGAAATGCTAGAGGCGGTGGCAGGCTATACGGCGCGACAATTTGGCCGGGCGATAATTATGCCGAATTTGGCGGAGCCGATTACGACAGTGGCGGCGGCAAAAAACTATCGCGACCGGATTTTAGCGGCAGTGCCAAAAAATAGTATACATGCAGATTTCACGCCTTTGATGACATGCTACCTCACTGATACGATTGCCGCAGGCGAGGTTGAGCGCGGGTTTAAGAGCGGAGTGTTCACCGCGTGCAAATTATATCCGGCCAATGCCACGACCAATTCCAGTCACGGGGTCACGGACATTGAAAACATATCGGATGTGTTGGAGGTCATGCAAGGTCTCGGCATGCCACTACTCGTTCACGGCGAAGTCACAGACGCCGCCATCGACATTTTTGACCGTGAAGCCGTATTCATAGAACGGGTGATGAAAAAAATAATCGCAGATTTCCCAGCGCTAAAAATCGTGTTTGAACATATAACGACCAAAGATGCGGTGGATTTTGTGCTGGCTAGCAGTGCCAATATCGCGGCCACCATTACCCCACATCACCTCGTCTATAACCGCACGGCCATTTTCAAAGGCGGCATCAACCCGCACCTTTATTGCTTGCCCATTGCCAAGCGTGAGGTTCACAGATTGGCCTTGCGCGCCGCCGCCACGTCTGGTTCTCCGAAATTCTTTTTGGGCACAGATTCTGCCCCCCATGCCGTCACGGCTAAACAATCCGCATGCGGGTGTGCAGGTGTGTTTAATGCGCCTTATGCCATAGAGAGCTATGCCCAGACATTCGCGCAAGAAAATGCGCTGGATAAATTAGAAGGCTTTGCCTCAATGTTTGGGCCGCGTTTTTACGGATTGGCTAAGAATAAGCGTAAGATTGTCCTTGAGCGCAGAGATGTGGCGGTGCCCAAATCCATAGACATTGTGGACACACATATCGTACCGTTCCACGCTGGTGAGACGCTTAAGTGGAAATTCTGTGGTGCTCTCGACTAACTGAAATCTAAAATCTGCGTCACAGGTGCGTGGTCGGATGGGCGCTCCCATAGACGGCAATCGCGGTGAATTTTGTGGCTAGTTTTATCGCCCGCCAGCACGGTATCTTTCAGTGCTGGACTAACCCAAATATGATCGAGCCTGCGGCCTCTGTCGGATTTATTGATGTCGCGGGAACGATATGACCACCAGGAAAACAATTCCTGTTTAGCGTCGTCGCCGTGAAGGGCGCGGGCGCAATCAGTAAACCCGCCGCTTTCTTGAAGCTTTGCCAAAATATCAACTTCCACAGGCGTGTGGCTGATGACTTTCAAAAGTTGCTTATGTGACCAAACATCATTTTCATGGGGGGCAATGTTGAAATCCCCGACCAGAACCATTCTCGGGTTTTCTTTACATCGTTCATCAAAATAATTTGTCATCCGGTCAATGAAATCCAGCTTGTGGGCGAATTTGTCATTGGTTTCTATATCCGGTTCGTCACCGCCCGCCGGGATATAGAAATTGTGAAACTCAAAATCTTTCGCGCCGCCTATATCAATAACCGTACTCACATGGCGGGCATGGCCAAGGGGGCAGAAATCCGTATCCATACGGGTGAGGGGGAATCTGGACACCGTCGCCGCCCCATGCATGCCTTTCTGGCCTGAAACCTCTATATGGGCGAAACCCATTTCTTTAAATTCATCGAATGGGAATTGTTCCTCCAAGCACTTTATCTCTTGCAGGCCGATAATATCTGGCTGTTGCTCACGGGCAAAGCGAGCAATTTGCGGTGCGCGCAGGCGCACAGAATTTACATTCCAACTGGCTAATTTTATTTTTGTCATGGCGGGACATTAAGGCGCAAAACGATTCGCGCAAGCTAAGTTTGCTTATCTACGGCGCCCACGGCGTTTATCGTCGCGTAGGACAAATAAACGCGGATTGAGCCGTTCATTATATTTAAGCTCTGACAACAAAACCCGTGTTTGTTGCCCAAAACCATCATGCACAATC
>Ga0256839_1004531_pt1 | contig 13481 bp, 10 predicted proteins | sample 354166metaG_FD_185968 | JGI IMG/M metagenome (GOLD analysis project Ga0256839, IMG submission 185968) | Hydrothermal vent microbial communities from Mid Atlantic Ridge, Atlantic Ocean - 354-166 | ecosystem: Environmental > Aquatic > Marine > Hydrothermal vents | place: Atlantic Ocean: Mid... | reverse complement strand
CGCACGCAGACGGTGTTGGCGAAGCTTGCTGTAGAATGACTACAGCGGCGCTCCGCCGCCTTGCTGCGTGTCCGCACGCGGCGGCTGAACATGACATATATTGTTGCCGGGTTAATAACCCGGCAACAATATATATCGTGTTCAGCGTTTCAGGCAGGCGCTGGAGGGATTTCCCGGGGGAACCAACAAAAAAGCGGGGGCGCTCGGCGCCCCCGCAGGTGGTCTTCCCTGTCGGTCCGGGATTATTCCACGGGATCGCCCTCGGAGTACTTGAGCGCGGCATCCTGTGGTTTCGCCCCCATGCCGTGATCGACGAAGCCCGGTACCGTATCGAGATCCACCGATGCGGCCTGGGCCAGATCGGGAAGCCCCGCCGTGGACAGCGGCACCTCGTTGAGGAAGACACTGATCTCCAGCGGCTTGACGAGGTAGCGTGTGCCATCGACGGCATTGCTTACCAGGGTGCCGGCCGGGATGTTGATGACCTTGTCCTTGATCTCCTGGGAGATCTGGAAGTCATTCATCGCCAGCATCATGTACACGTCGGGAATGCCCATCATCCAGCCGTCGTACTGCAGGCTCAGGGTCTTCTGCACCCCCGCGCCGTTGGTGAGCGTGACGGGATCGAGCTGGATGGGATCGGTGAGGATGACATAGGTGGAGGCATCGCTCATCAGGAAGCGCTGGGCACCCCAGCCGTCACCTTCCGCATACTCCCAGTTGAATTCCACCGGGCGGACATTGGGGTCCTGGGGTATGCCGAAGCTGTCCACGGCTACCACGCTGCCGTCCATCTGCAGGGGCTTGCCATTGCTGTCATAGGCCTGCAGGCCCCACTGGCCATCCTTCAGGACCTGGCCCGTCTCGTCACCGGGGGTCGACGGATCGTCCGCGGCAAAGACCAGCATCATGAAGTTGTTGTCGGTCGAATCGGTGACCAGGGAATAGCGCTTGTCGGGTTCCCAGGGCAGGGCCAGATACGCGGTGCCCGGCGGCAGGAAGCTGTCCACATTGGCGGGATTGGCCGCCCGCTGCGTCTCGATCATGACATCGTAGGAGTCGGGGGCATCCGCAGTTCCGGTGCGACGCACGATGAAGTTGGTGCCGTTGTTGTTGATGTAGTATTCACGGCCCAGTTCCGGCGAGAAAGGCTTGTCTCCATTGGCATCGAAGACCGGTATCCAGTTCTGCTCGTCGAAGTCCTGAAGGGTCTTCTCCACCCAGCCCGTCTTGCCGCCGGTGAAGTCGCCGGTGTATTCCACGTAGCTCGATCCACTGATGAAGATCGTGAGCTGGTCTCCATCAGATGGCGTGTACACGCTCCCTGTCGGCTCCAGTTTCGGCATGGAGCCGTCAGACGGCTGTGACGTGGGCATCTGGCCTGGATAGAAGCCTGGTCCGGTGTAGTTTACGTCGGGGCTGTTGGGGTCGGCATTGAGATAGACGTATTCGACCGTGTTGCCGCTGATATTGTCGTAGCGATTGATGGTCACGAAGCGGCGGTCTTCATCACCCACGACCAGGCTGTCGAAATCCGTGAAGGCGCTGAAGCTGCCGGCTGTGCCGTCCATGTTCTTGCAGCTTGGCGGCGTGGTGCCCCAGTCGATATAGCCCTCGCAATATTCCCAGCTGCCGCTGCCGGCGTTGTAGAGCATCTCCAGATTGACATTGATGAAGATCTCCATGGGGATGCCCTGGATGTCACTCAGGGTCGCATCCGCCAGGGCACGGCGGGTCAGGGTGCCGGGAAACGTCTGGGACACGGTGTAGGTGACCGCTGCAGCACCCGGTGGCAGGTCGGCCCGGCTCACCGTGGTTCCGGCAGAGAGTTCCTCTCCGCCCCACAGTTCGTGGCGACCCTGCCAGGCCCCGTAATAGGCATGGCGCTGCAGGCCGTTGCTGTCCGTAAAGGTGACGGGGAAACCGAAATTGACGTGTTTCTGCACGTCGTCGCCGGCGGCGATCCCCTTGCCGGCATCCGCATCGGCATAGAACAGGCCGTAACGCTGGGTAAGCTCCACGGCCTTGCTCAGATCACGCTCCTTGGCCGAATCGACACTGTCGTCGCCATTGCCGTCCACCACCAGATAGGTGCTGTCATAGACATACTTGGCTGTCTGGATTGAAGGCGTGCAGTTCATGGGGTCGGGCGCGGACCAGCAGCTCTGCCAGTCGGGATAGGCGACCTTGCCGTAGCCGCTGTCACCGGAGCGCACCATGATGGCCCGGGTCTGGGTCGGCGTCGGGGTGGGTCCGGCACCATACTCGTTGATCATGATGGTGTTGGCACCATTGCTGCCGAGGCGCGACCTGGCCACGAAGTAGCGCGAGTTGTCGTCCGCGAAGCTGACATTGAGATCCCATTCACCATAATCGGCATAGGATCCGTCATTATTGACACTGGCCGCACGGTAGATCTTGAATTCTGCGCGGATGGTGCGCATCTGGCCGGGATTGCCCATGTCGGGTTCTTCGATCCAGACCTGCACCCGGTTGACCTGCTGGCCGTTCTCCGTGATCATGTCGGACCGGACGACCCAGGGCTGCAGGGTCTTGGTGTCACGACCCTCCTCTTCTTCCTCCCAGGCGACGATGGCGGTATAGGGTCCCTGGCCGACGTTTTCCGGGAGATCATAGTGGGTCTGTGCCAGGGCGTTGAGAATGGTCTCGATGATGGCGAACTGTTCCAGGGTGCGTTCTTCCACGTACTTCTTCGTCTGGGCCGTGTTGTAATCGGCATCCGCGGGAAGGCCGGCATGAGCCGCACCGGCCACCAGGCTCTGGAAGGCGGCGACTCGCACGCCGGTCGAGCTGTTCGTGCTGCTGGCTGGAATGGCCGAAAGTTCCGTCGGCAGGGAATAACCTGCCACGCCCGTGGTGGTATTGTCGGTGCTGCTGGAACCGCCACCCCCGCCGCAGCCGCCCAGTGCGAGCAGAACAGCGCTTGCAATCAGTGTTTTCTTCATTGCATCCTCCTCAAAAAACGTGCCTTAGAGCCCCTGTGGGGCTGGAAGGCTAGAAAAATATCCAGAAGAACGGTCTGGCATCTTATTTGCCATCTTCCCCTATCGGTGGTTTTCACGCCGGGTTTGCCAACTCCGTCACAAAACAGGAATTTCCAGTCTGGCTGTCTGTGAGAGGGGAAGATCCGCGGCCAGGGACCGTTCCCACCCCATGATTGCCGGCATGGGAGCACCACCCGCGGCGCAATGAAGCAGCTGATGAAAAAACACGGTAATTGCGGACGGATTTTTTTCCATTATCATGGTCGAAGGCGAATCCAGAGGAGACAGGCGACATGAGCCAGACAGACAGCAGCCCGGAGGAAATCAAAAAGCGCCAGCAGGACGACTGGAATGCCGTCTCAAGTGGATGGGAGAAATGGTGGGGCATCCTGGAGCAGGGTGCCTGCCACGTCAGCGAACGCCTCGTCGAGCTGGCGCAGGTGAGTGCGGGAAAGCGCGTGCTGGATATCGCCACGGGTATCGGCGAGCCCGCCCTGACCGCCGCCCGCGCAGTGCTCCCCGGCGGATCGGTACTTGCCACGGACCAGGCAGCCGCGATGCTGGCCATCGCGGAAAGGCGCGCGCGTGACGCCGGCCTGGATCATGTCCGTTTTCTTCAGACGGACGGCGAGCTGCTCTATGAGGTGGACGACCAGTTCGATGCGGTGTTGTGCCGCTGGGGACTGATGTTTTTCCCATCCCTGGATCTTGCCCTGCGCAACATCCATCAGCGCCTTGACAACGGCGGCCGCCTGGCCGCCGCGGTCTGGTCGACGCCGGACAAGGTCCCTTCCATCAGCATGCCCATGAAGGTCGCCCGGGAGCTGCTGAACCTCCCTCCCCCGCCTCCGGATGCGCCGGGGCCGTTCGCCCTGGCCGATATCCAGTCCCTGCAGCAGGCGTTTCTGGCCGCGGGTTTCCGCAACGTCGGCTTCGAGACCACGACGGTCCGTTTCACCATGCCGTCTGCCGAGGATTACACCGCTTTCACCCGCGACATCAGCGCGCCTCTCGCCGCCTTGTGCGCCGACCTGGAAGAGCCCCGGCGCCAGGCGTTGTGGGACGCCATCACCGAAGCCGCGCGCGCCTACGCCGGGCCCGGGGGAGAAATCATCATGGAGAATGAGGCAATCTGCATTGTTGGCGAACGCTGACTATTGAGGTTTCATTATTGGCTGACCGCTATCGTGCAGCCCGATGCAGGCCCCGAGGGCCGGCATCCAGGAAAAGGCGCCACTCGTCCCGGATTCCGCTTCGCTTCATCCGGGCTACCATGTCTATTTACACCACACTTCTTTGTCATTTCGACCGGAGGGAGAAATCCTGCCCCACCGCCCCAGGATTTCTCGCTGCGCTCGGAATGACAGGGATACTGTGATTTCCCGCTGCGCTCGAAATGACAGGCATCACTTGGAACGACAAACCTCAACTGATCCCAGCCATTTATTATTAACCCGGCGCGGTTGTTCCCCAGGCAGGTCGCGCCGAGGTCTCCGCACAGGACAGCAGCGGAACCCGACGTGCTTCAGAACGGGGAGACGGCCACCTGCCGGTTGAGCAGCTGGGCAATCTCGTCATAGCCGTTGTCCAGGGCGATGTCCAATGCGGTCTGTCCCGCACTGTTGCGCAACTGAGCGTCGGCACCGTGTTCCAGCAGCAGGCGCACGATCTCACCGTGACCGCCCCGGGCGGCATAGGCCAGGGCCGTCATGTCACTGCCCTCCCCGGCAAGCTCGCGGCCGGGATTCTCCAGGGCATTGACGTCGGCGCCATGCTCAAGGAGCGCAGTCACCACTTTTCTGAAACCACTCCTGGCCGCCACCATGAGGGGGGTCGTACCCGCCTCGTTGCGCAGGTTCGGATCGGCCTCGTATTCCAGCAGCACGTCCACGGTCCGGGTAAATCCCTGGGAGGCGGCCCAGTAGAGGGCGGTGCGTCCTGCTTCGTCCCGGACATCCGGATCCGCCCCTGCTTCGAGGAGCGCTGTGACGGTTTCCCAATGGCCGTTGCTTGCCGCTTCGATGAGCAAAGGACGCAGTTTTTCCTCATCGACGATGTTGGCCACGAAGTAGTCCAGAAGCTGGGTTGACTGGGCCAGGTCGGGATCGAGTCCTTCCTCCAGCAGCGCGCGCATCACGGCGGCATTGCCCTTGCGGGCGGCGAACAGGCCGGGGGTTTCCACCAGATGGTTGGGTTGCATGGGATCCGCACCCGCCTTCAGCAACAGCAGCGCGACTGGGGTATGCCCCCTGCGGATGGCTGTGATCAAGGCCGTATCGCCCCGTGCCGCGGTACGCATGAGATCCCGTTCCTGGACAGGCACGCTGGAGGCATTGATCCGCTCCTCGCGCAACCCCCATGGCACATCGTCGATCTCAACACCGTGCTTCACCAGCAGCCGGGTGATTTCTTCATTGCCGTGATAAGCGGCGGCCAGCAGGGGCGTGATACCGGTGAGCGGATCCCGGTAGTTGGGATCGGTGGCGGTCTCCAGCAGCTCCCTCACCTTGTCCACATCATTCAGCCTGATGGCCTTGAGCAGGGCATCCTCCGCGCTGAGGCCGGCGTAGGGACCTTCGTCGCGTGCGCCGCGGCGCTCCAAAATTCCTGCGATTTCGCTGTACCCCTTGCGCCGGGCGATGCTCAATGCCGTCTCGCCATTGCCCCGTGCCAGGGTGGGATCCGCGCCATGCTTGAGGAGGCTGCGGATAATGACAGGGTCGCCATCCAGCACGCCTGCATACTCCGCCGCATACATCAGCGGTGTCATGCGGCCCAGCGCCGCGACCTCTTCCTTGGAGTAGAGCCTGGGATCGGCACCCTGTTCCAGCAGATAATCGACGACATCCGCCTGGCCGAACCTGATGGCGTAGACCAGCGCCGTTTCACCCTCCTCGTTGCGACGGTCCAGCTCGGCGCCCGCCTGCAACAACAGGCGGACATGATCCAGGCGCCCCATGGCGGCGGCATTCATGAGCGCAGTGGTACCGTCATTGGTGACGGGTTCCAGGCTGGCGCCGCGTTCGAGAAGCAATTTCAGAATGGGGGTGTGAGGCGTCCCGGCGACCGCGATGAGCGCGGTGCTGCCCAGATCATCCTGCTGGTCGATATCCACGCCCTGGTTGAGCAGGATACGAACCACATTCTCATGGCCATAACGGGCGGCGAGGATGAGACCCAGCCCCTCGTCGGTCTCTTCCGGAACGATTTCCTCTGCAGGTGGCGGCCCCGAGGTGACGATGGTCGCCGGTTTCAGGAAAGTGGAATCCGTGACTTCCGCTTCTTGCGCTGTCTGCTGGACACTTTCCGATACGGGTGCCGGGGTGGAGGCACAACCTTGCAGGATCAGAATGCCCAGCCATGCCAGAATGCATCCCGTCTGAAATTTCGCAAGAAAGCTTGCCGAAGGCTCCCTGCCCGCGTTTCCACTGCCCTTCCGGGCAAGTGTCGCTGCGGCGTTTCCACCCGATCCCAGAGTATGGCGCTTCATTTTCACCCCCCCTCGGCCCTCAATGACCGCAGTGCCATTGATCGCTTGTCCGTCTCGCGTGCAGACCCCGTCAGCAGTCTGCCAGCTACAGGGACGTCTGTCATCTCCTCCGGAGCCGGCAAGGGGAACAGGGTCCCTGAGACATTTGTTTTTATCCGACCATGATACTAAAAAATCCTCTGCCGCTGAATAATCGGTATCGCTTCAGTTACGCAGACGCCAGCCGCGCCCGACCAGGGACAAGGTCAGAATGGAGAGAAACACAAAGAAAAACAGTACGATAAACATGCTGAGGCCGGGATGGACATCGGAAACGCCAAAAAATCCGTAACGAAACCCATCGATCATGTAGAAAAAGGGATTGAGATGGGAAAGCGCCTGCCAGAAAGGGGGCAGGCTGTGGATGGAATAGAAGACACCACTGAGAAAGGTAAGCGGCATGATGATGAAGTTCTGGAATCCGGCGAGCTGATCGAACTTCTCCGCCCAGATGCCGGCGATCACGCCCAGGGTGGCCAGCAAGGCGCTGCCCAGAATGGCGAAAACGACAATGATGGCAAGACTGTGCAGGGGAACCGCCACAAAGGCGGTTGCCACCAGATAGACCCCCAGCCCCACCAGCAGGCCGCGAACCACCGCGGCCAGCACGAAGGCGAGGAAGAACTCCAGATGGCTGAGAGGGGCAAGCAGGACAAACACGATGTTGCCTGTGACCTTGGACTGGATGAGGCTGGAGGAACTGTTGGCAAAGGCATTCTGAATGATGGTCATCATCACCAGGCCCGGCACGAGAAAGACGGTATAGGCGATGCGTTCGTAGACGACCACATGCTCTTCCAGGGCGTGGGAAAACACCAGCAGGTAAAGCAGGGTGGTGACCACGGGTGCCAGCAGTGTCTGCAGCGACACCTTGTAGAATCGCAGGAGTTCCTTGTAGAAAAGCGTGTAGAAGCCGCGATAACGCCGCACGGAAAATTCAGTCTTCATGAGCCTCTCTTCTGCCATAGGTCAGTTCCAGGAAGACGTCTTCCAGATCTGCGCGCTCGGTATGGAGATCGGTGATCTCGGCACCTGCATTGCGCAGGGTCTCAAGGATATCCACGATGGAATCGGCACCTCTTTCCAGCACCAGTTCCAGGGTATTGCCCTCGCAGTGACGGACCCTGTCACGGACGCCCGCCGGCACCTCGCGCAAGGCGGAGGCACAGGTGATCTTGACATACTGCGTCCTGCCCAGGCTGCTGGCGAGCAGGGCCTCCTTGCTGTCCAGGGCCACGATGCGGCCGCGATCGAGAATGGCGATGCGCTGGCACATGGATTCCGCTTCCTCGAGATAATGCGTGGTCAGCACGATGGTGTGCCCCTCTCCGTGCAGGCGCCGGATGAACCGCCACAGGAGATTGCGGATCTCCACATCCACGCCGGCCGTGGGCTCGTCCAGCACGACGACATGGGGGCGGTGCACCAGGGCCTGGGCAATGAGAACCCTGCGCTTCATGCCGCCGGACAGGGCCCGCATGTTGGTGTCGGCCTTGTCTGCCAGGCGCAGCTCGTGCAGCAGCTCGTCGATCCAGGTGTCGTTTTCGCGCCCCAGCCCGAAATAACCTGACTGGATCCTGAGTACCTCGCGCACGGTAAAAAAGGGGTCGAAAACCAGCTCCTGCGGCACCACGCCAATGCACAGTCTTGCCAGGCGGTAGTCGTCGCGCACGTCGTGTCCCATGATACGGGCACAGCCCCTGTCCGCCCGCGTCAGGCCGGCGAGAATGTTGATCAGTGTGGATTTCCCTGCGCCATTGGGTCCCAGCAGGCCGAAGAACTCGCCCTGGCCGATTTCCAGGTCGATATCTTCCAGGGCCCGGACGTCGCCAAAGGATTTGCACAGGCCGGCTATGCTGACCGCGGCTGTCATGGGTTCTCCTCTGCTTGTGACAAAGAGGCGTATTCTACTCTCAGAGCAGGGCAAACCCAATCATTGCCCGATTTTCCGGCAGGAGAACGCGCTGTTTTATGCGGGGTGTCAGGTGTCGCCGTCGCGCTCTCTGCCGCATTGCCAGCAACTCAGAAAGGTACCGGGATTGTCCTCGCCGCAGAACGGACAACGCCACGATGGCGCGGTCTGCCCCGGGCGTTCGTATTCCTGAATCAGCGCTCTGGCCCGTGCCGCCTCTGCCTCATCCACTACCCAGATCTCCGGGTAGGCATGGGTAAAGGGGATCTCCCCCACCCCGCCCTGAAGATTCTCATTGAAGACATGGCACTCGATACCGGCTTCCCGCAGCAGCTGCGCCAGCAGATGGGCCTCAACGAGGTCGCTGGCGTTGTAGATGCGTTTCATCGTGACGGGCTTCTCTCGATCAGGGACATTTTATGTATAATAGCCATTTTTCCGTCCGGATTACGGTCTTCCGCCAAATCCGCCCGAAATCAGCCCGGCCGAAATCAGTCCGGCGACACGCCCGCCCCCTAGTCGCAGCCGTGGAATGCGCCTGCCCGGATGGCGTCCGGCTGGGATTGGATGGGATCCCTGTGGAAAAGCTGACGAAGGAAAACTGACAGTCGTTGTGATCGAGGATATCAGAAACATCGCCATCATCGCCCATGTGGATCATGGCAAGACCACCCTGGTGGATCAGCTGCTGCAGCAATCGGGTACACTCGGGCGCCAGGAGACCGGAGAACGGATCCTGGACAGCAATGACCTGGAGAAGGAGCGCGGAATCACCATCCTGGCCAAGAACACCGCCATCACCTGGCGGGGGTACCGCATCAACATTGTGGATACGCCGGGACATGCGGATTTCGGCGGCGAGGTGGAGCGCGTATTGTCCATGGTGGATTCGGTGCTGCTGCTGGTGGACGCGGTGGAAGGCCCCATGCCCCAGACGCGCTTTGTCACGGAAAAGGCCTTTGCCCGCGGCCTGAACCCCATCGTGGTCATCAACAAGATCGATCGTCCCGGTGCCCGCCCCGGCTGGGTCCTGGACCAGACCTTCGATCTCTTCGACCGCCTGGGCGCCAGTGACGAGCAACTGGATTTCCCCGTCATCTACTGTTCCGCACTGCAGGGCTATGCAGGAGAGGAACCGGACGTGCGTGCCGGCGACATGACCCCCCTGTTCGAAACCATCGTGACGCGCGTCCCGCCACCCGCGGTGGATGCGGAATCACCCTTCCAGCTTCAGGTATCTTCGCTGGACTACAGCAGCTACGTGGGGGTGATCGGGATCGGCCGTATCACCCGGGGCCGGGTGAGGCCCAACACACCGGTGACCGTGATCAGCCGTGACGGCGAACATCGCAACGGCCGCATCCTCAAGGTGCTGGGTTTCATGGGCCTGGAACGCCAGGAAATGGAAGAGGCCCGTGCCGGTGACATCATCGCCTTTACGGGCATCGATGGCCTGCAGATCTCGGACACCCTGTGCGATCCGGCGGATATTGCGCCGCTGCCGCCACTGAGCGTGGATGAGCCCACGGTCAGCATGACCTTCCAGGTCAACGATTCCCCGTACGCCGGTCGAGACGGCAAGTACGTGACTTCGCGCCAGTTGCGCGAACGCCTGCAGCGGGAGCTGGTCCACAACGTGGCCCTGCGGGTGGAAGAGACGGACGATCCGGACAAATTCCGGGTCGCCGGCCGTGGCGAGCTTCATCTGGCCATCCTCATAGAAAACATGCGGCGGGAAGGTTACGAGCTGGGCGTCTCGCGCCCCGAGGTCATCTTCCGCGAGATCGGGGGAGAACGGCACGAGCCGTATGAACAGCTCACGGCGGACGTGGAAGAGACGCACCAGGGTATTGTGATGCAGAAACTGGGAGAACGGGGGGCCGAACTCAGGGACATGGTGCCGGATGGCAAGGGACGGATCCGCCTGGATTACATCATACCCTCGCGGGGTCTCATCGGGTTCCGCACCGAGTTTCTCACCGCCACGCAGGGCAGCGGCCTGCTCTACAGCGTGTTCCATCACTATGGCCCTTTCAGGAACATGCCCCTCGGCCAGCGCCGCAACGGCGTGCTCATCGCCAATGGCAACGGCAAGACCCTGGCGTACGCCCTCTTCAACCTGCAGGAACGGGGCAGATTGTTCGTGGGACCCGGCGAGGAAGTCTACGAAGGCATGATCGTGGGCATACACTCCCGCGGCAATGACCTGGTCGTCAATCCACTGAAGGCCAAGCAGTTGACCAATATCCGTGCCGCCGGATCAGACGAGAACATCCTGCTCACGCCGCCCGTCCGCCTGACGCTGGAACAGGCCCTGGAATTCATCGACGACGATGAACTGGTGGAAGTCACCCCTCACCATATCCGCCTGCGCAAGAAACTGCTCAAGGAACACGAACGCAAGCGGGCCGCGCGCAAAAGCGCATGAAGCCTTTGTTTCCGCTCCCCGGGTCGCGAAGCTTCCCTCTATCCTTCGAACTTCTGGAAAACCAGCGAGGCGTTGGTTCCACCGAAACCAAAGCTGTTGGACATCACCCGCTTGAGCTCCACGCCATCCATGCGCTCGCGCACAATGGGCATGTCCCTGGCCGCAGGGTCTAGCTTTTCGATATTGGCGGAGGCGGCGATGAAACCATGGGTCATCATGAGCAGGGAATAGATGGCCTCGTTGACACCCGCCGCTCCCAGGGCATGCCCCGTAAGTGACTTGGTGGAAGCCAGCGGCGGGATGCTCTCGCCGAAGGTCGCGCGGATGGCCTGCAGCTCCACAATATCGCCCACCGGGGTGCTGGTGCCGTGGGTATTGATGTAATCCACGGAGCCATCCACTGTGGACAGTGCCAGGCGCATGCAGCGCTCGGCCCCCTCGCCCGAGGGCGCCACCATGTCATAACCGTCCGAGGTGGCGCCATAGCCCACCACCTCGGCATAGATCTTCTCCGCGCCGCGGGCCAGGGCATGCTCCAGCGATTCCAGCACCACCACGCCACCACCGCCTGAGATCACGAAACCGTCACGGTCTTCATCGTAGGTGCGGGAGGCCTTCTCCGGTGTATCGTTGAAACGGGACGAGAGGGCATTCATGCCATCGAACAGCATGGTCATGGTCCAGTCCACTTCTTCTCCGCCGCCTGCAAAGACAACATCCTGCTTGCCCATCTGAATGAGTTCACAGGCATTACCGATGCAGTGAGCGCTGGTGGAACAGGCGGAACTGATGGAGTAATTGACGCCCTTGATCTTGAAGGCCGTTGCCAGATTGGCCGAGGTGGTACTCCCCATGGTACGGGGCACCATGTAAGGCCCCACCCTTTTGGCGCCTTTCTGGCGCAACGTATCCGCGGCATGGAGGAAGTTCTTGTTCGAGGCGCCTCCCGACCCCACGATCAGGCCGATGCGGGGATTACTGATTTCCTCCTCGGCAAGGCCGGCATCCGCCAGTGCTTCACGCATGGCGAGGTAGTTGAAGGCCGCCGCATCCCCCATGAAACGCAGCAACCTGCGGTCGATATGATCCGCGGGATTGAGCCGGATGGGGCCATGTACCTGGGAACGCAGGCCCAGCTCGGCATATTCCGGCGAGAACTCGATCCCCGACCGGCCGGCGCGCAGCGCCTCCACCACTTCTTCCTTGTTGTTACCGATACTTGAGACGATACCAAGACCTGTAATAACAACGCGTTTCACTGACCACCCTTCTAGAAATCTGCTGTTGAGGTAAATAAACCGACCCGCAGATCCTTTGCAGTATAGATCTCACGCCCGTCGACGAACATGACCGCATCGGCGATGCCCATCACCAGCTTGCGCATGATGACGCGCTTGAGATCCACTTGATACCTGATGAGTGAGTTGGCAGGCGTCACCTGGCCGGTGAATTTGACCTCGCCCGCCCCCAGGGCACGCCCCCGCCCCGGTCCACCCATCCAACCGAGGTAGAATCCCACCAGCTGCCACATGGCATCCAGCCCCAGGCAGCCCGGCATGACCGGATCACCCTGAAAATGGCAGGCGAAAAACCACAGGTCGGGCCGGATATCCAGCTCGGCAATGATTTCTCCCTTGCCGTGTTGTCCGCCCGTCTCTGAAATCTTGGTAATGCGGTCGAACATCAGCATGGGCGGCAGGGGGAGCTGGGCATTGCCGGGCCCGAACAATCTGCCTTCGCCGCAGGCGATCAAATCCTCATAGGAATAACGGGTTTTCCTGTCTTTTTTCTCGATGATGGCTGACATGTCATTAGGCATTCTCAGGGGAAAAGGACGGCCCCGTTTTGTTATCGTTCTTCATGAGGGCGCTTCACCAGCCGGGGCGCGGCCTCACACGATTATAACACTTTTTATGAAAAATCCCTCCCCTTGATTGTGGCTTTGGGCCTGGCACATTCTACCAGCGGCTGCGCGGGATTGGCAGCCATCACCTGCACGATGGATCAGTGTATCCATTGAGCTACCTGACCGATTCGGCCTGGCAAGAGTGCCACGCAATCACGGGGCCGGGCAAACCGGCCAGACGGGTAGGGGATTCAGAAGTCGCGATCCTTGACGGTCTTGCGCTTGTCGCGGCGGGCATTTTCAATGGCCTGGTCGCACAATTCGCGAATGCGATCGGAGAGTGCGGCCATCACATTGGCAGAGGTGTTCATGCCTGACTGGCTGCGGATATAGTTCTTGACCTTCGATGCCACCACCAGAATTTCTTTCTCTTCACTCATGAGAAAACTCCTTATCTATGCGATTTGGTTTTACAAGATGCCCACGACACCCTCTGTCGATGCGGGTGCATCCTTGCCGGCACGTTGCTTGTTCGAAACGGACAATGGTCTCTCAGCCGGAGACGAGGAAGCGTCGCGGAGCAGGCAGCATCATTGCAGATAAGATCCTGCCCTGTCAAAATTTGGGTAAATCATCGCGGCCACACTACCTTGACATTTCAACATACTTTCTTGTCATTTCCACCGCACTCCCTTGTCATTTCGACCTCACTGCTCTGTCATTTCGACCGGAGGGAGAAATCCTGTGTCTGCGGCTTCGGA
>Ga0256839_1004530_pt1 | contig 13482 bp, 12 predicted proteins | sample 354166metaG_FD_185968 | JGI IMG/M metagenome (GOLD analysis project Ga0256839, IMG submission 185968) | Hydrothermal vent microbial communities from Mid Atlantic Ridge, Atlantic Ocean - 354-166 | ecosystem: Environmental > Aquatic > Marine > Hydrothermal vents | place: Atlantic Ocean: Mid... | reverse complement strand
AACTCCACTGTCCAATATAGCAAAGGCGTGTACATGAGCAATTTTTTCAGCAAGGAACTGCAAAAGGCCTTTCCTGAAGTGACTTTTGTGAGTCGTATAGAAATTGTGAAATAAACCTGACGGTCGTAATTTTAAACTTTCAGGCCGACTATAAATTAATCGAAGAACTGTGAACAATAAAAAGCCCCCTGAGTAATTTCAGGGGGCTTTTTACATCTTTGCCCGCAAGGGGGGATGCAACTACTTTTGTTTTGTCAGGCTTTATAGCCATATTCTCCTTGCTGCTTTACATGATTGCAGGGATTTAGTTTTATTGGCAAATTTGGCCGCTGATGCGGTCGTGTATGAAAATGTCCCAGTCGGTATTAACGTCGGAATCACCTGCCACAAGGTTGCTGGCGAATGATGGAAACACAATGTAGCGACCATCCTCGCTCACTGCGCTGCTGCCAAAGCTGATACTGTTAGCAACCGATCCATCGTGAGGCATATCGACCATTTCTGTGGTATTGGTAATGCGGTCATGGACAAAAGTGGCGATACCTTGAGGGTTGCCGCCCGCAACCAGATTGCTTGACGTGGAGAGAAAACTCAGGTGGCGACCGTTGGCGCTGATGTTAGGAAATGTGTTTAGCGCATTTGCCTGTGCCTGTGAGTCGTCGTTGGCAAGACTGGGGAGTTCTGTTGTATTTGTGGTTAGATCGCGAACAAAAATATCGCCACCGGACCCAAATGCCACGTAGCGACCGTCTGAACTCAAGTCGAACCAGCCATAATGCCCGGCACTTATTTGCGAGCCGTCGTTGGCGAGATTGACGCGTTTAGTAGTGCTGTTTACCTGGTCATGGATAAAGAGGTCAGGTTTGTCGTTGGTATCATTTGGTATGAGGTTATTGGCAGAAGAACTAAAGACGATATAACGTCCATTTGTGCTAATGTCTGTTCCCCGATAATTACCACCGCTCTTTCCATTGGCTTGAGTTCCATCGCTGGCGATACTGACTCGTTGCGTGACGCCAGTGACCCGGTCTCTTACGAAGACATCTTCCACACCGTTGGTATCGCTACTCACGATGTCTGCCGAATTGGATATGAACGCGACATAGCGACCGTCACCGCTGATAGATATCTGGCTGGCACTTTTATTTCCCGTACCAGGACTACCATCGTTGTTGACAGAAATAAGCTCTGTTGTGCCTGTGGCACGATCACGCACATAGACATCAATATAACCTGTACTACCATCAAGTTGGCGGCCAAGAAACACAACATAGCGGCCATCATTACTAACGTCGGTACCTCCACCATGTCCGCCAGCATTACCGTCGTTGGCAACGCTTACTAATTCTGTTATGCCGGTTACATGGTCGCGGAGATAAGTATTGAGCTGGTTAGGGGTGCTGGTACTGTACGCATTGAATGAGATGTACCGTCCATTGTCACTTGCTTTAGGCGAATTGCTCGTGGACACAATTTGTATGTTTCCACTGTTCACGCTGATTCGTTCAATAGAACCGGCGAAAGCAGGGCTGGAAGTAAGAGCCAAACAAAGTGATGCAGCAAGCACGCTGCCATTTACTTTGGGGATTATTTGGGTTTTCATTGGAAACTCTCCTTGTTGTACGCGAAAGAAATCGTTTTATTTGATGAGTGATGACACCAATATAACCAAGGATATATAAGAACAGGTTTTTTTTACTATTCCTAGCGGGTAATTTTCCTATAATAAGCAAGTATTTTTGCTGGTAAGCTATGGATTCGCTATTTCTTCTTGTTCGTCCATGAGTATCTCATTATCGTGGTGGCGCAGGTGCGGTTTCGATATCCAATAAGTGTTTGAAGTTTTTGTAGTGCGAGGGGGGTGGAAAGAACGTTGAGGGCGTATGAGAAATGCCCAATCGGCAGGTCTGGTTTAGTGGTTTTTAATCTCTGAGGATTTAATTCCTCAACTCAAAACAAAGCCACCGGTTTTACGCGGTGGCTTTGTTTGTTTTGCGGTGCCAGTCTGTTTCTATTTAGCGTGGCAAGTCAAGCATAGCCCGCTGGGTCCACCAATACCATTGCTATTCGGTGTGCTATTACTGATGCGCAAGAAACTGGGGATAAACTCAGTACCAGGGCCGTTGGAGGGAATGCCATGAGGGTCATGACAAGAGGCGCACTCTACAGCAGGGCCTGCACCGCTGTCGTAGAGGCGTACCTCATCTTTTTCAGCGAAATTATTGCCATTGCTGTCAAAAAACGACCATTTATCGGGAATGGTTACCTGCGGCTCGTTATAGTCGATGCCGGGGCCGAAGGTGGTGGGATATGTTATCCCAACCACATGGTCGTTTCGTAGGTCAGTACCAAGCATAAATAACCTAAAGTCGGGGAGTGTACTGTTGGGTGAACTGTGGCACAGGGCGCACGCCGAGTTTGTGTCGCCTGATCCCAGTTCTCCGCCTAAAGTAAAGTGGTTGCCCACAGTACCGTCTCTGCCACCCACAGCAGGCCAAGTATCCAGAAAAGCGGTGTTAGCGGTACCAAGTTCGTTGTTGCCGTAACCGCCGGAGCCGGGCATGTTTAATATGGAATCGATGGCAATGGTGCCGTCATGGCAAGACAGGCAGGTCAGTGAACTTGGTCCCGGCAGATTCAGTCGACCCTCTAGTCCCAGCGTGGTGGGTTGGTCATAGATAGTGTAATTACCAGGGTTAACCGTACGATTCCACAGGGGGGCGTTGATCTGACGGTTTGCGCCATGTGGCGTATGGCAGTAGACACAGACTTCAGTGTAATTGTTGCGTGCAAAGTCCATAGGCGTGGGATTACCCGCGTTTAAATAGTCCATGGTGAGATTGTGGCGAGTGTTAGTAATGCTGCCGATGTTGGTTGCCTTCGAGCTTGGGTCCCAGCCATCAGCAAATGCGACAGCCCCAATCCCAGTCATCCCCATCCCAACCAAACCTATGGAAAGTACAACTTTCGGTGTTATTTTCAGTGACATGATAAAATCCCTATTTGGTTACCAATACCCGCGAGAATGGCTTTATTTGTTAAATATTATAAATTTCAGGCCGCTATTCACTATAGCAAGAAAAGTCGAGCCCAGCGCTACTCTTGAAGCTGCAAACCCAGCCCGATTTAACCACAGGCGGACAACATTTTCTAAATTAAGTTCATTTATATCACAGACAGCCTATATCAGGCAAACTGACGGGTTCATTTTTCGCTTTTTGGCAGGTGCTCTCCGCCCAGGTAGCCTTCATTTTTTTCGAGATTAGCGGGCCGGTAGATGTCAACTTTGCGGAAAAACTGATCAACCATGTAAACGCGACCATCTTCGTCCACTGCAATGCCAGCGGGTAGCATGTAGCGACCGGGTCCCTGTGTCTGGCTGCGTTGACCGATAAACATCAGCAGCTGGGCTTTGTCGTTGAATATCTGGAAGTTGCCAAAAGCGGAATCGACCACATAAATGTTGCCGTCGGAATCGGTTGCAATGCCTTTGGGGCGTGCAAAGTTCCCCAGTTTTCGTCCAACAGTGCCAAAGCTGAGTTTGTGGGAGCCATCCGGATTAAATGCCTGTACACGGAAATTACCGCTGTCGGTTACGTAGATGGTGCCATCGGGGCCTGTGGTGACTTGCAGCGCCAGGTTAAACTCCCCATTTTTGCGGCCACGGGTGCCGACGGTTTTTTTCAGTTCGCCGGTCTTGGCGTCGAAAATATAGAGGTGGTGCTCTTGCGTGGTGACGCCTCCGGTGTCAATGACGTAAGCCTGCAAGCCATCCGGGCTTACGGCAACGCCTGAGGGGCGCTTGAGAATACTGCGATCACCGAAGGCCCGTAAGAATTTTCCATCTTTGTCAAAAACGACAACACGTTTCGCTGTGTTGTCGGCGACATAAATTTCCCCGTCTTTGCTGGCGGCGATGCCAATTGGCTTGGCCAGCGTGCCCGGGCCTTCTGTGCCAATCATTTTGAAGTCTTTGCCGGGTACGTCAAACATCATTACAGCACGTTTGACGGTGTCGGTAACATAAACCCGTCCCTGGTAGGCAGCAACACCATAGGGTTTTCCTAAGCCGGTGGCTTTGCCCAATGTGCCGGTGGCGAAAATTTTAAGTTTGTCGACGCCGGTAATTTCTTTGACATCGTAGCTGCTGCGAAGGGTGCCTTCAAAATAAAAGCGTGCGGGCTCGGGCGCTGGCGGGTAGGCCAGAACAACTTCTTCCCGTTTTATTTCTTCTCCGCCACAGCCCGCCAGAAGAAGAGTGGTCATGATCCCAAGCCAGATCAGTCCATGATGTGTTTTTTTTATTTTGCGTGACAAGTGAAACATAGCACCTCGGCATTAGCGCGTAGTAATAATTCCCGCGAGGGGTCGTGTACATTATGACAAGTCATGCATTCTACTTGTCCGTCGTATAATTTAACACCGTTGGAAAAGCCATCGGGGGTGTCGGGGGGGCGAAAATCCGGATCCTTGAATGTCAGCCCGGCATATCGCATGGAAATGGGATGGTCGTTGCGCAAATCGGTACCGAGCATTTTCACGGTGATATCGTGGGCGATGTCACCATTGTGGCATTTGCCACAGCTTTCGATGTCGTCACTGGGGTTGAGGCGCATATGCATGGCATCATCTGCTGCCACATCAAATGTGGCAGGTTTGAAGACCACCATGTCTACGGCCATAGTGCCGTCGTGGCAGGACAGGCAGAGCATGCTGATGGGGTTGGGGCCGCTGGTTTTGTTGTCCATGTTAACGCTGTCGTACAGCTGGTAGTTACTGAGCGCGGGTACATAGCGGTTCCAGCCGTCGATGCCGCCAAAATCTGAAGGAACAGCGCCGGCTTCCTCTGGCGGAATGTGACAGTAAACACAGGAGTAGCCATAGTCAGAAAAGGCGACACCAGCCATGGCGACCACGCCAGCGCGTTCGTTGAGGCCGGTGAAGTCATGTTTGGAACCCAGGATCGGGTCATCTGCGCCAAGCACCGGGTCGCCGACAATAGCGGCGGCAGCGGTGTACGTGGCCCATGACAATCCGCCAGCCAGTAGAGCGAGGATGAGGAAAATGGTGCTGATTTTCGTTTTGGAGCGCTGTTTTTTTATTTGTCGCGACATACTTCCGTCCCCCCGTGCAACGTAAATGTTGCGATACAACAATGGGTGGTGGCGTTGTGTGTATGAAAACGTTAACGCACCACCTTAGAGAATTTTTTAAAAAAGTTCGATAAATCCGCGTATTACCTCCGCTATCGGCCCACTATACGCGAGCTTTAGGGTAGCGTAAAAGCCGTTTTTACGCCACAATCCGCGAGCTTTATCGTGAGTGGGTATATAATGCTGTACGGCCCGGGTGCATGTTGTCGGGCTTTGTTGGCAGATATTCCACAATTTGTTGAATAATAAGGTATTTTTTAACAAATTAATGCGGTAAGTGGCTTCAGGAAATAACTTTGGGAAAAATTGAGAGGCGTCCTGGTTTATGAAAAACAGTGTGGTGTGGGTAAGGTTGATGTGGATAGCCGGTGTGGCGTCACTTGGATTGGGTGCGGCGGGCGCTATTGCGGCGACGACCAATAGTGGATCGGCAGCAGATAAGAAGGATATTGCTGCTTTGTACCTGAAAAATTGCTCTATCTGTCATGGTGATGAGGGGGACGCAAACACTCGTGCCCAGTCTGGTATGTACCCTGCTCCTCGCGATTTTACCACTGCTGAGGCGGCTATTGAGCTGACCCGTGAGCGTATGATCAAGTCGGTTACCGATGGTCGTCCTGGTACTACCATGGTGGCGCACAAGAAAAGATTGAGTGAGCAGGAAATTGCTGATCTGGTTGATTATATCCGCAGCAATTTTATGCAGCTTCCGAAGGAAGAGGCCGGAACGCCTGCGGCGGTGAGTCTGGGTGAAAAAGTTTATACCGAAAATTGTTCGGTATGTCATGGGGACAATGGCAATTCGGCTCTCTGGGCCCAAAATGGCTTGAATCCGGCACCCCGGGACTTTACCTCGCCTGAGGCGCAGAATGAGCTGACCCGTGATCGTATGCTGCGTTCTGTCACTAATGGTCGTCCTGGTACTGGCATGGTGTCGTACAAAAAACGCTTGTCGGAAGATGAGATTGCGGCGGTCGTTGGTTTTATCCGCTTTAAGTTTATGGGGGTTGATCCGGATAAAGACACGGGTGCTGCCCCATTGGCTATTGGTAAACCAGAGGCGCAGACTCCGCCTCCGCCACCGTCGCGGATGGGTGGCATTCCTGGGGTGGATACCCCTCTTGCTGCGGCGCGCCCGACGCCGGCAAGCGTTGATCCTCATCAGCAGCCACATGGCGCATCGACGCCTGCGGTTGCGCCTGCCCCGTCGGCTGCGGCCCACAGTGTTGATGTTGATATGTCCTTACCGGTACCCCAGGGTTTGAAGGGTGACCTGGCCTGGGGGCGTCAATTTTATATGGCTAATTGTTTCGATTGTCATGGTGTGACGGGTGAGGGTGATGGTCCGCGTGCTTATTTCAATATTCCCCGGCCGCGTGATTTCACTAGTGAGGCTTCGCGGCAGGTGTTTAATCGGCCCCGTATTTTTAGCGGCATCACTAATGGCAAGCCGGGCACGGTGATGCCTGCCTGGGGCAAGGTGCTGACCGAGAAGGAAATTGCCGGGCTGACTGAGTTTGTATTTCAGACTTTTATTCAGCCCGCTGAAATGGATGACGACGCGAGCAAAAAAAAAGCCCCGTAACGGGCCAATTGCCAGCGGCGAATAGCAGACCGATAACACAGAAAGCAGGATTTGCCTCTGTTCATGATGATGATCGTCATGAACAGGGCAGGGCTATTTATAATTTCCGTTGTTATTTTTGCCATGGTTATTCCGGTGACGCCAAAACCCTGGCGGCCAGTTATCTGACACCGCGTCCGCGCAACTTTATTGCCACCGGGCTTGATGACATCAGTTACGAAGCCATGATCAGTGCCGTGACTCACGGTCGCCCTGATACCGCTATGCTGGGTTTTGCCAATACCATCAGTCGTGAAGATATTGCGCTGGTGGTGGATTTTGTACGCCGCGAATTTATGCAAAACAAGGATCGTAATACGGCCTATCACACTGTGGAGAACGGTTGGCCGAACCATGAGCAGTATGCGTTGGCTTTCCCTTTTGCGCTGGAGGAAATCGCGCTTGATACTCCTTCTGAGCAGCTCAGTTCACAACAACGAATGGGGCGGCGCATTTTCATGCAAAGCTGTGTCACCTGTCATGATCGTGGCCGGGTTAATGATGAAGGGGTGATCTGGGATCCGCGCCCGGTGTCGTACCCGCGCAACCAGTACTCGCATCGCCAGACTGAAACTGCGACACCGCCTGACAGTATCAGCAGCGCCAGTCCTTATGCGCGTCACGAGCAGGCCCCGGTGTTGGAAAACCTTACTGTGCAGGAGAAAGAAGGTGAATCCTTGTTTCAGGAAAACTGTGCTTTTTGTCATGCTCCGGATGGTACGGGTAAAAACTGGATTGGCAGTTTTCTTGAGCCGCACCCGAGAGATCTTACTGATCCGGCAAATATGCAGGCAATGACTGCGGAACGTCTGCGTCAGGTAATTCGTGACGGTTTGCCGGACACCACCATGTCGGCCTGGAAAGGTGTGCTGGACGCCGGGCAGATTGACGCTGTGATCGCCTATATTAATCGGGCCTTTCATCCGCTGGCTGAGGCTGCTTTGGCCGATTAATTGAACCTAAAATCCACAGTTGAATGGCCGGTATAGCGGCGGATTTTAGGTTGAAGTCAGATGCGTATGTAGGCCCAGCCCTGGCGTTGGCGCTGGATAGCTTCTCCAATGGCGGTGGGGACTACCTGGGCCGCAGGTAACAGTTTCACCTTGATGTTCTGTTCCTGCTGTACTCGGTTGATGGCCCTTTTCACAAACACGGGTGTTAACGGATTATTGCAACATACTGGTATTTTTTTGTCGGGCGCAAGAAAATCCACATAGAGAAAATGAGCGGATAAAGAGAGAATAAAAAAACAGAAGTCCAATGTCTGCTGTTTGTATCGACAATTGATAGAGTTGATACTTTCCTTTTTATTGGTTACGGGAGAATAAAGCAATGTTTACACATATTGCCAAATGGTCAGTCTTACTTGCAACATTGGTGTTAATCACGGGGGGAGTCCAGTCAGGTTTTGCGGCAGATAAGCCGTTCGCTGAAAAAAAGATCGTTTTGCAAATATCTGACCCTGACCCTTTCAAGCAAACACTTGTGCTAAATGTGGCGAATAATCTGATCAAGGAATATGGCATCGATGGCGTGGAGATTGAAATTGTCGCTTTTGGCCCCGGTTTGCGTTTGTTGTTTGCTGACAATGCCAACAAAGGTCGTATTCAGGGGTTGGATGCTAATGGTGTTGAGTTCAGAGGATGTAGTAATACCCAAAAAAGTATGGCCAAAAAGCTGGGTTATGTTCCGGAGATGAACCCGGTTGCCCTGGTTGAGGGCCCAGGTGTGGTGCGTATCGTCAAGTTGGTGACGGAAGAGGGTTATACTCTGGTCAAGCCTTGAACCTAAATGAACCAGTTAAACCGTAATCCAAAAAAGAAATCACGGTAACCGGCTTGAGCCGTTTTTAGGGGGGTACACCTGAAACAGGCATTGAGAAAAATTGCTCTGGCTGCTGTAGGGCCGGGCAAAGGTCTGGGGATTTATTCAACCGGAGTACCAATAAGCCTGTGGTTCTGAAGATGATGGCCAGGTAACGGCATCGTTTAATGTGGAGACCGAAGGTGAAGCCGATGGTTATTATCTCCATTACGGTTTTGCTCCAAATTCCCGTTGGGAATTCGATGTGCGCTACGATGTGTATAACCGGATGACTGATGTATCAGCCAGGGAGCGGCATTCACGACCTGGACTCTGGGTACACAGTATTTCTTCAACAGAAAGAGCCGGGTCATCGTCAATTATGAAATCCGTGATGCTGAAGCGCCGAACCTGCCTGCCAGCGATAATGCCAACAAGATACTGAACGGGGTGGATAATCGTTTTTCGGCACAATTGCTGATCATTTTCTAGAACCTGGCATCAACCACGAACGTACACCGTATTTATGACGAAGAGATGTGGATTAGCACTACCCCTTTGTCGCTGTAGCCCTTACCATTAGCAGTTCAAATTTCCGGGGGGAAGTGTGGCATGGTCAAGGTGGGCATTGTAGGTGGTACGGGTTACACAGGCGTGGAATTGCTGCGTCTGCTGGCAGCTCACCCCGGCGTGGAGCTGGCGCTGATCACTTCCCGGTCCGAGGCTGGTTTGCCGGTGGCAGACATGTTTCCCAATCTGCGCGGCCACGTTGATCTCGAATTCAGCATGCCTGATCCGGCAGCGCTGGTGGCGTGCGATGTGGTATTTTTTGCAACCCCCAATGGGGTGGCCATGCAATCGGTGCCGGAGTTATTGGAAGCCGGCGTGAAGGTAATTGATCTGGCAGCCGATTTTCGGCTCAAAGACACAGAAGAGTGGGCACAATGGTACGGTCAGCCCCATGCTTGTCCGCAACTGCTCGACGAGGCGGTGTACGGTCTGTCTGAGGTAAATCGTGCTGCCATCAGTGAGGCGCGGTTGATCGCTAATCCTGGTTGTTATCCCACGGCGGTGCAATTGGGTCTGTTACCGTTGCTGGAAAAAGGTTTGGTGGATACCGGGCGGTTGATTGCGGATTGCAAATCCGGTGTGAGTGGCGCAGGCCGCAAGGCCGCAGTGGGCGCCCTGCTGTGCGAGACCAGTGAAAATTTCAAAGCCTATGGTGTGGCAGGGCATCGGCACTGGCCGGAGATTTGTCAGGGGCTCAATGCTGCTGTTGGCGGTAACGCGGGGCTGACTTTTGTTCCGCATCTTACGCCCATGTTACGGGGGATTCATGCCACCCTGTATGCCACCCTGCTCAATTCTGATGATGCAACCGATGCGGATTTGCAGGCGTTGTACGAACAGCGTTATGCCAGCGAACCCTTTGTGGACGTGCTGCCCATGGGCAGCCACCCGGAGACTCGCAGTGTGAAAGGTGCCAATACCTGTCGTATTGCTATCCATCGGCCACAAGGTGCCGATACCGTGGTGATTCTTTCGGTGATCGATAATCTGGTGAAAGGGGCTGCCGGGCAGGCGGTGCAGAATATGAATATTCTTTGTGGTTTACCGGAAACAGCAGGGCTGACAGGTATTGCGCTTGTTCCTTAACGACCTGTTAATACCGCCAGAGTGGCCGTTGTAAAATGATGTTGAGAAGTCGTATGCATTTGGTGTGGGTCACAAAACAGGCGGGTTGGGCATTATGCCGTCGAAGCTGATCATCAAATCCCACCATCCCTGGCGATATCGCGTGAAGCTGGTATCGCTGGGATCGGCCCTGGTATTGCTTGCCTGGGGTGTGTTTGAATTCGGGTTTTCCCGTGCGGGCTACGACAATGACAATTTGCATGCTCAGCGCGAATTGCTGCGTGAACAAATCGACATGGAAAAACAGCGTACCCGGGATTTGCGGGCACGGCTTGCAGTGTTGGAACGGGCGAGTCAGGTTGATCGACAGGCCTACGACACCGTTGAAAAATCGCTGAAGCAGGCACAGGATGAAATGCTGGAGCTTAAACAGGAAGTGGCCTTTTACCGGGGTATTGTGTCACCGACGGAAGCGGCCAGCGGCCTGAATATTACCAGTCTCAAATTGACGAGTATTGGCGAGGCTCGTGCTTACCGCTTCAAACTGGTGTTGACCCAGTTAAAATCCAATGTGCGGCTTATCAAAGGGTATGCGCGTATGGAGTTTGAGGGAGTGAAAGATGGCGCACAAAGGCATCTGAGCCTGAAAGAAGTGTCGGGCGGTGCGTTGGATAGGCTTAAATTACGTTTTAAATATTTTCAGAATAATGAAGGTGAGATTGTCTTGCCGGAAGGTTTTTTACCCTCGCGGGTATTGGTGGAAGTCGTGCCCAGTGGCAAGGATGCAACCCGGCTTAAAAAAACGTTTGATTGGTCGGATGTCAGTTCGTAAAACGATACATAAAACCATAAACAGAGCACCATTCCCGGTGCTCATGAAAGGAGTCAGAACACATGCTTTTTGGGAAAAAAAATACACGTCGAAATTCACAAATTGATTCGCTGATTGGCAGCGGTACAGAATTACGTGGTGACGTGCATTTCAAGGATGGCTTGCACATCGATGGTACAGTAAAGGGCAACGTAATCGCCGAAGGTGAGAGTTCCATACTCACCATGAGTGAACATGGCCGTATAGAGGGTGAGGTACGGGTGCATAATCTGGTGCTTAATGGTGAGGTAATAGGTGATGTGCATGCCTCAGAACACATTGAACTTGCGCCGGCGGCGCGCGTTACCGGCAATGTGTATTATAATCTCATTGAAATGGCCATGGGTGCCGAAGTAAATGGCAACCTCGTGCATGAAGTTGAAGCCACCGCCGCGACGGCGCAGCGCACGTTGCGTGCAGGTGATGCGGGTCTTGCGACTGATGGAGGTTGATTCTTGATTAAATCAGTCGGAAATGGTTTACTTTAGTAATTGCTAATATACGCTCGGCCAGCGCAGGATATTCTTGTGACGTTGGTGGGCATTTTGAACGTGGAGTGATTTTGTGGGAATGGTCAATATGAATACAGAAACAGTCTCGAATGGTTCACCTGCTGGAGTGGAAAACGCCCCGGAAGAACTACTGGTGGTCACCCAGAATGCGGCAGACAAGGTAAAGGCACTCATCGAAGAAGAAGGTAACGATGCGCTGAAGTTGCGGGTGTTTGTTACCGGAGGAGGGTGTTCCGGTTTCCAGTATGGCTTTTCCTTTGATGAAAAAATCAACGATGGTGACACCACTATCGAAAAAGACGGTGTGACTTTTTTGGTGGACCCCATGAGTTATCAGTATCTGGTCGGTGCTGAGCTGGATTACCAGGAAGGCCTGATGGGTTCCCAGTTTATGATTAAAAACCCTAACGCCAGTACGACCTGTGGTTGTGGTTCGTCGTTTTCCATCTAGCTGAATTTCAGCTCTGCAACAAACCTCAAGTCATACTGGTCCCAGGTCGCCAGTATCAGCAAACGGGATCAATAGAATGCGCATAATAAACAGGATGCTGAGCCTCCTGTTTATTATGCGTGCATTCCCTCACTAATCAGTTTCAGCGTGGAGACACCTCATGAGTGAATACTTGCCAGGCCTTGCAGGCGTACCGGCGACAAAATCCAATATTTCGGCTATCGATGGTGAGGAGGGTGTGCTTTATTATCGAGGTTATCCTATCGAACAGCTGGCCAAACACAGCAGTTTTGAAGAGACCACGCTATTGTTGCTGGACGGTGAACTGCCAAATCAGGCAGACCTGAGTGAATTTGACGAACAGCTACGGGAAAATCGTCAGGTTAAATACCACATCCGCGAGCTGATGAAGGCATTGCCTGCGACCGGTCACCCCATGGACATGCTGCAAACAGCTGTGGCCAGTCTCGCCATGTTTTATCCGGGTAATGAATGCCTGACCAGCAAAAGTGTGTGTGAAGACATGAATTACATTCACAACATGACAGTAAAAATTATCGCGCGCATGGGCACCATGGTGGCCATGTGGCAACATCTGCGCAGCGGTTACGAGCCACCTGCGCCACGCGAAGATCTCAACTATGCGCAAAACTTTTTGTACATGCTGAACCGTAAAGAGGCTGACCCCTTGCTGGCGCGTATTATGGATGTCTGTCTGATTCTGCATGCGGAACATACCATCAATGCCTCGACGTTTTCGACTCTGGTGACAGCCTCCACCCTGGCCAGCCCTTATAGCGTTATTGCCGCCGCCATTGGCACTTTGTCGGGGCCATTACACGGCGGTGCGAATCAGCGTGTGTTGGAAATGCTTAATGAAATAGGCTCACCGGAAAAGGCAGAGGCCTACGTGGACAAAAAGCTGGCGGATAAACAAGTTATTTGGGGTATGGGGCATCGTGAATACAAGACCAAAGATCCGCGCGCTACGATTTTGCAGGGACTGGTTGCACAGCTCATGGAGGCGCGCGGTGGTGCGGTAAACCCGTTAATGGAAATTGCCCTGGCGGTGGAGAAAGTGGTGGAAGACCGTCTGGCGCACAAAGGTGTTTATCCCAATGTGGACTTTTATTCCGGTATTCTTTACCACGAAATGGGCATTCCCGGCGATCAGTTCACCACGATTTTTGCCATGTCACGTTCTGCGGGCTGGTTGGCACACTGGCGTGAACAGTTGGCAGACAACCGTATCTTCCGGCCGACACAAGTGTATATCGGATCTCCTGAACGTGATTATGTTTCGATAGAAAAAAGATAATCAGGCCTGACGCTGTTTTCAGACCCAAGCCGAAGGGCCGAACCCGTTTTTTATCCGGTGGGGGCCGGTTTTTGGAACTCAACAAGCCCCCGGGCATCAATGACAATCAATATTT
>Ga0256839_1004529_pt1 | contig 13485 bp, 14 predicted proteins | sample 354166metaG_FD_185968 | JGI IMG/M metagenome (GOLD analysis project Ga0256839, IMG submission 185968) | Hydrothermal vent microbial communities from Mid Atlantic Ridge, Atlantic Ocean - 354-166 | ecosystem: Environmental > Aquatic > Marine > Hydrothermal vents | place: Atlantic Ocean: Mid... | reverse complement strand
GTGAAGTAAGACGGTTACGAAATTCATGTGCTAAGAGTATTACTTTCTCAGGCATCGTTAAGTTGCTATCTATCTCTTCGCTATACTCACGTTCTATGAGGTGCGAGACTATCATCTCTAACTCTTGCATAGCTTTTGGGTGTTCCCTTTTTCTCACTCTGCGTCCAAAAAGCTCTACTTGTCCTACTCTTAGAAACGAAGGAGCAACCCGTGTGGAGATAGCAACATACTCAGAGACCATCATATCTGGGTCTTTAGAACGAGAATCATCCGAATACCATGGACGTTTTACCTGCTCACTCTTTGAAACATACAGACTCAAAGACCTAGATGTTGGGACACCCAGCGCATACATATGTTCTTGGGCCAAAAACTCACGAATGCTCGAACGTAAGACTGCTCTGCCATCTGCACCACGACAATACGGAGTACGACCTGCACCTTTAAGCTGCATCTCCCAACGCTTACCGTTTAGTATCGCTTCTAGCACAGAAATGGCACGACCATCTCCATAGCCATTACCCGTTCCAAAAGGACATTGCTGGTAATACTCTGTACCATAAATGGAAAGTGCATAGCCCGTTGCCCACCCTACATTGCTCATGGGCTCTGGTACATTAGATAAATCACCTGAAAACATACGCGTAAAATCTTCTGACTGTGCTAGCGTATCTGCCAAGCCAAGCTCTGCAAATAAAGTCTTACTATGTGCAATGTACTGTGGTTCTTCTATAGGTGTTGGTTTTACAGGGACATAATGTCCTGAAAAAACTTCTCGAGCCGCGTGGTCAATCCCATTATCCCTTGCTTCAGGGTCACTGTTAAGTGTGTCCAAAAATGAATAATCTACAAACTGTGCCAAATCGTTAAGTGTTTCTACCAAATGAGTGTTCTGTTCTTTCATACTGTCTTCCTTCATTTAAAAGTTCACCTTATCTTTTATTTGCTTTAAAGTATCACCAACACGCTTAAAATACAAAGCACATGTCCCAATGCTGAGATGAAGAATATACTCTTTTTAATTTTATTTACTTTTATGTTAAACGCAAAGGACGCTGAGTATACTACTTCATACGCTTTACACTTGACACGTTTCGCCAAGATATTTTGAAAGAGGTTTCTTATTTGGATATGGTGGTGCCTAAGAAGATTGGCACTTGTGAATAAGTTTAGCTATAATTATAAAAAGTTGATGGAGAAACAGATGCCTAAAATCTTTGAATACCTTGGAATCATCATTATGTTCTACTCTAATGAACATGAACCTATCCATAGTTCACGGAAAACATCAAGGTCTTGAATCTAAGGCTGAATTCATTATTGAAGATGGTAAGGTTATCGACATTAACATAAAAAATGTTAAAGGTAAAAAACCTCTTTCTAAAAAAGAACTCAAAGAGTTTAAAAACTTTGTGCATACCTTTAAAGATGATATCGTACAAAAATGGGTAGATTATTTTGTCTATCATAAATCCGTAGAATGTATCAAAATAGAAGGAAAGGTAAAATAATATGGATAAAATTATTAATATTGAAAAAGCAGATTATGTAGATGCGTATAAAATACATTTTAAATTTGATGATGGCAAAGAAAATATTGTAGATTTTCAGCCATTTATTTTATCTGCTATGCATCCAGATATAAAAAAATATAAAGACAAAGAAGTATTTAAAAACTTTACACTCAAACACGGAGAAATCGAATGGAATGACTATGAATTGGCATTTCCTATATTTGATTTATATCATGGTAAGATTTAAACACTATATATTACGCTCCCCTCTGGACAAGTTTCGTCAAGATATTTTGAAGGAGGTTTCTTATTTGGAGATGGTGGTGCCTGAGTTTAAGGGAGCGTGTACACAATAAAGTCTTTTTATTGGATGTAATGAAAAAAACGTGAGGCTGAAAACCTAATCAAAGTACGGTATAGTAGGCATAAAAGAGGGCTTATCTACAAATGGCTGTAAAGAAGTTAAAAAAAGTGTCCCAATTGTCAGAGTTTAGAAACAAAGAGAAATGGTAAATTTAGAGATATACAGCGTTATAAATGTTTAGCTTGTAGTGTGCAGTTTTCATCAAAAAGAAGACCTAAAAAGCTAGAACAAGTCATCTTCAATAAATACTTCTATCACAAACAAACACTTAGACAATTAGCCGAAGAATATCACAAAAGTATTCCTTGGGTTAGAAAGAAAATATTTGAGTACGAACCTGCACTCAATACCTATAATCCAAGGGATGTTTTAGTAGTAGCAGATGCAACCTTCTTTGGTAAGCGTAAAGATAAGTTTGGTGTACTTGTATTTAAAGATGTGTGGAGTGGAGACATACTTATATGGAAGTACATAGCATCAGAAACCATTAAGGACTATACCTATCTCACAAATGAACTTCAAGACAAAGGCTTTAATGTTAAAGGCGTAGTGATAGATGGCAAGAGAGGCTTATTTAAGGCGTTTGATGCATTTCCTATACAAATGTGCCACTTCCATTAAAAGATGATTGTACAGCGATACATCACAAGACATCCAAAACTTGAAGCTTCTAAAGACTTGAAGAAAATAGTTTCAAAATTAACTTCAACTACCGAGACTAGGTTTAGCAATGCACTTGATAATTGGTATACAAAGCACGAAGAATTCATTAACGAAAAAAGTATTAACCCAACAACAGATAAAGAATATTATACGCATAGAAAATTAGTAGCTGCATATAGAAGTTTGAGAAGAAATTTACCCTATCTCTTTACCTATAAAAACTGCCTAGAGTTACCGATGCAAAATACTACAAATTCACTGGACGGTGGAGTATTCTCTCAGCTTAAAAAACTCACAAAAATACACCAAGGAATTACAAAGAGTTTGAAGTCTAAATTGATTGATGATTACTTGGTAAGTTATAATAAAAAACTATAATTTAGCCTCACATATTTTTCATTACGTCACATAAATAAATATATCTATTTTGTCTGATTCCCACTCATCATCACTCCAAATGCCACAAATGTACCACCCAATATCTGCCAAGCAAATCCAAGTTTAAATCCTAAGAGTTCTCCAAGACTGTCCCCTAGTACATAAGGCTGAAGTAATAAAACTGTCACAAACCCACCAAGTAAAGCAAGAGGAACAGTAGTAGCATTACCACGTTTAGTAAATATTGCTGCCCCAAACACACCAAGTAACCCTGTATAAGCGAATGCCATTACACCTAGTGCAAAGCTAAGTAGTGGGAGTTCTGTGTAGCGTTGCCAGTAGTAAGAGAGCATCGCCATAAGTGAGAGTGCTACGGCAAAGAAGAGTACTGCATTACGCCCTGCTTTGACAAAGTGCATTTCATCGCTGATACCCTGCTTTTCCTTCCATGGTCTATAGAGGTCTTCTATGGCTACTGAAGACATAGCTCCGAGTACCGAGTTTGAGCTAGAGAGTGCAGCTGCTACCGCACCCACAGTCACAAGTCCACGCATACCCTCTGGCATTTCATGGAGGATGTAATACATGAAAATAGTTATCTTTTCTCCCTCAAATTTTTGTACCACATCAGTGCTAAGACCTGAGAGTTCTGGATGTTGGTAAAAGAGGTAAAGCAGTAAGCCAATACATAAAAAAAGTATGGCTACAGGTATGGTGATATATATACTCATCATTAAGGCTTTCTGTGCTTCTTTTGCATTTTTACATGCTAAAGCCCTTTGCGTCATGTCTTGGTCTAGTCCGTACGCTGCGATGTTTAGCAATAGCCAACCACCTAGCAATGCCCACACAGAAAATCCTCCTGACATAGAGAAGTCAAGAAGTTTGAGCTTATTGTCTACTTCTAGGGTACTCACCACTGTAGTAAAGTCTGCATCAATACTCACATAAAGGTAAATAAGTACGGCGATACCTGCACCTATATAAGTAAACGCTTGGATGATGTCAGAAAAAATGACAGACTTTACACCCCCATAGTAGGCGTATGCTAGTGCTCCTAACATCAAAATAGTGATAGAGATAGCTACATGGCTAGGACTTATGTCTAAAAAGAGTATCATAGAGATAGCCAATGCCCCTATGTAGAGCCTAGCCCCACTTGCGAACAAACGACCTATAAGGAACATGACCCCTGCTTGTTTTTTAGCTGACTCACCATAACGTACTTCCAACAACTCATATACAGTCACTGCGTTAATGGCATAAAACCTAGGTATGAGTACTTTAGCTACAAAAATGGCTGCTAAAAACGCTGAAAAGTAAAACCCTATGAACGTTAAATCCTTACCATAGGAATACTCAGGTCCACCCAAAAAAGTAGCCGCAGACTGTGAAGTAGCAAGTACAGAAATAGCCACTGCAAACATAGGTACAGTGTTGCCACCTACATAATAGTCACGTGTACTCTTCACTTTAGTTTGAGACAAGATAATGCTAGTAAGGGTTAATACTAAAAAATATGCACCAAATATACCCCAATCTAAGCCGCTGAATGCTGAGTTCATTGTCACTCCTAATAAACTATATAGCGTAATTATAACTAACGCAGAAGAATGTGAAGTTAATCATGAATATTTATTTCTTAATTTGACAAAAATTGACATTTCTGACTTAATGAAAAATACGGGTGCTTAAATTATCACTTTTTCTTATAATTAAGAAGATAATCATCCACCATTTTTAACTTCAAACTCTTCGTAAATCCGTTATGAATTTTGAGTAGCTTTTTCATCGGAGAAAATACTCCACCATCTAGTCCATTCGTAGTGTTTTGTATCTTCAACTGCTTATATCTTTTGTGTGTAAATAAGTAAGGTAAATTTGTCCTCAAACTCTTGTATGCAGAGACAAGTTTTGCATGCGTAGGATATTCTTTACCTGTACTCTCATTCAAAGTTTTTTCAGCTAAAAAGTCTTTATGTTCTTCATACCATTCATCTAACTGTTTAATGAAGATAGCCTCATTTGTCGAAGTGAGCCTGTACATAATCTTTTGTAGGTCTTTACTCGCTTGCAGCTGGGGATGCTTTGTAATGTATCGTTGTAAGATACGCTTTTGATGAAAGTGACACATTTGTACAGGATAGTCCTCAAAAGCCTTGTATAAGCCTCTTTTACCATCTATAGTGATAGAGTTAATGTTATAATCTAGGTTTATGAGTTCTGAGAGTAGATGCTTATAATCTTTAATAGTCTCACTTTGTATATGTTTCCAAATAAGTACTTCTTTCGTAATGCTGTCTTTAAATACTAACGTACCTAACTTATCCTTTCGCTTTCCATAGAAAGTTGCATCACATATCAAGTTTACTTCTCTTGGATGATGAACTTTATATCTCGGTTCATACTCAAATATTTGTTTTCTGACCCATGGAATACTGTGTTTATATAGCTCTGCTAAACCACTTAGAATATATCTTTTATAGACATATTTTTCAAAGATGATTTCTTGTAGGTTTGAGGGTCTTCTTTTTGAAGAAAAAGATGTGTGACATTCTGTGCATAAATACCTTTTAATCCCTCTACGAGACCCTTTATTTATGACACTCTTTTGTTTGCACTTTGGACAACTTTTAGTACTTTCTTACAGCCATCTGTAAATAAACCTTTATTTCTAACGAGTATACCGTACTTTGATGGTGTTTTTAAGCACCCGTTTTTTTCATTAAATCTATCTTGACATATATCAAGTTACTTTTGACTATTTTAGTTTATGATAGAAGCAAAAAAGGATACCCCCTATGGCATTACTATATACAGAGTCAGTTGAATACATGGATTTTGAAGAGATGCAAGCCACCCATGAAGATGAGATAAAAATCTTAAATGACATAGATAAACTAGCAATCAAATATAGCATGAACAAGACTGATGAAAGTAAAACACTCTTAGAAGAAAAGATAGAAGAGTACTTAGCTCATGTCAAAGTACACTTCGCTAACGAAGAACGCCTTATGAGAGAGTATAAGTTTCCTAGTTACGAAATGCACAAAATAGCACATGATATGTTTTTAGCAGATTTGGACATCACACTCAAGCAATGGCGTAAGTTTGGAGATGTGAATAAAGTAGTCAACTTCATACGTAAGTCGCCAGAGTGGATAGTCCTACACATCAAGACTGTAGATGCCCCAACCTCTGCGTATCTTGCACAAAAAATGAAACTTGAAGAAAAAAAGAACTAATCAGTATCTAAATGATGAAAATATTTGATGTAATCAAATATTTTCATATACTTCAATCTTCATACTTATAAAATGTATACTCAATTGTCACGGTACTGTTTGCTTCAGGAAGTGCTGTTCCATGAAATACAATAGATTTATTTGCTTGGTTATAGGTATATCCATTTACAGCATTATTTAATATACTCTTCTCACTTACTTTAACTTCTGTAATGATTGTAACCCAGTTTTTTAAAGAAAATTGACTCGCTACTCCATCTGCATCTCTGGCTATTTTGTGCATAATATTACTAAAATCTAAGCTACCATTTGCATCTGTACTTTTAATATCTGCATAAATACCTCCTGTAGCATCAACTAGGTCATCGTATTGGCTTAAATTATATTCATCTAAATTACCTGATGTATTTCTATAACTTGAAAGGTTTTCAATAATACCATATACAGTAATCCCCCGCTTAGTAAATAAGTTATTTGATACATTAAAATCATTTCTATTAGAACGATATCTATATTGGCTAGGTTCATCACTTATTATAATAACTGACAAATCAGCATCTTTTTGTGGCATACCTAGAGCAGTAACAGAACCATCCTCTTCATCTCCTTTTGCACTTGACTGAAGAGCTTGTTCCGCATTATATATACCTGTTTCAGTATTACTTCCACGCGTACCTAACACCAAGTTATTTTTTAGAAGTGTTTCATTATTTTCTATAATGCCCACATTTTTCAAAATTCTATTTGCATCACCACTTTCTTTATCTGAAATTCCAGAACTTGTAGTAATAATGGCTGAACGATAGTTAACACCTGAATTTTTCATTTCACGTGTAAAATCATTTGCTGCTTCAGAAAGTGCATCTTGATCATCACTCATACTACCAGAATCATCAACTACAAATAAGAAATCCATTTTACTTTTACCAATCCCCGTTTTAAACGTCTCCGTTTGTTTTTGGAAAGTACCATTATTTGGGATATAACTAGATGCATTAATCATTGCACTGGCAAGTGTTTGTTGCTCTGAATAGTCTGCTTGTGATACGATTGAAACTAAATATAAATCAGATTTTTGATATAACCCATATAAGATAAGTACCCTATAGTCTGTTACATTTGATTCTGACGAATCAGAAGTAGTAAAACCTGTTGTATTGTCGTCAAGATACCCCATAATTTGTTTCTGTACAGCAGCTAAATTTATAGGGTTATCTGTTATCACACGATAATCTGAAACAGTGAAGGCATAAGGCTTTTTAAAACTTTGAGAAGATTGTAATGAGACACTTTTAGTATTATCATCAGATTGTAATCCATTATAGATACTTTCAATACCTGCAGTAGTTATTTTAGCACTACGTGTTCGTTCCATATTTACTGTTTTCATTATTTTTGAAGAAGATGTATTTGAATCAACATACGCTAGACCTAGAACATTTCCTTTTTTAGATAAAAGCTCTACAGCATCTGAACCATTTAATTTTTTAGACTTTATCTCTAATGGTATAGCATATTTTACATTACCCATATCAATAATTTCAGTGAGATTTTTCGTTTCTTTTACTTTATCGCTACTGCAACCACTTAGTATTATTGTTAAAATAATTACAACCCCTAATTTAGCATGACCGAACTTCATTTTATTCCTTTGGATTTAATTTAATTGAATATTTATTTTCCTATACTGTAGTTTGAAACTAATGATATAAATAATCTTTGTTATAATAGGCTATTATTAATAAATTTATTAAGGAACACACAATCAAAGCATTTGAAAAATTCAATTTACATCCAAATATACTCAAAGCTATAGCGCATGAGAACTACGAAAATGCAACTGCCATACAAAATAAAGTCATCCCTGCTGCGATGAAAGGGGTGGATGTACTTGGTGCATCTAAGTCTGGCACGGGAAAAACTGCTGCATATGTACTTCCTTTACTTAACAAGCTACAAAAAGTAGTCAAAAAAGAAGAGAAAGTCGTCCGTGCTTTGATACTTGTACCTACCATAGAACTAGCAGACCAAGTCTCTCGCACCGTCGTTTCATTTTCCAAGTACTTAGACATCCAAACGGTTAAAATACAAGGTGGCTCAAAAAAAGCAGACCAGATTCAAAAACTAAAACAAGGTGTGGACATAGTCGTAGCCACCCCAGGGCGACTCCAAGACTTCATACACGATAAGAAGATAAACCTAGAGCATGTGAGTACCGTCATACTTGATGAAGCTGACACCATGCTAGAACTTGGTTTTTTAGCTGAGATAAAAAGCATTTTGAAAAGCTGTACGAAGCCTAAACAGATGATGTGCTTTTCTGCTACTATCTCTCAAAACATTAAAAAACTCTCCAAAGAGTTTTTGCGTGACCCCCTCATAGTAGAAGTCTCCAATAGACGTGATGTAGTTAATACCATCAAACATCGAGCCTACAAAGTAGACAAAAAACGAAAAGCAGAACTTGCAGTCAAACTCATAAGAGATTTAGGTGTGGGACAAGTACTGGTATTTGTAAACAAAAAAGAGACTGCCAATCAACTTTTTGAGTACTTCAAAAAGCAAGACATCTGGACAACTGTCTTGCATGGAGACATCAACAGAGGGGGACGTGCTAAGGCACTGACACTATTTAAATCTGGTAAATCACAAGTGCTTGTGGCTACAGACATCGCAGCACGCGGTATAGACATACCTGAACTACCGATGGTTATAAACTATGACTTACCAGAAGAAACTGACAGTTTTACGCACCGTGTAGGAAGAACAGGCAGAGCCAACAAAAAAGGTGGGGTCATTACCCTACTTACCATACATGACTACAACGCATTTAGTACCATAGAAAAGCATCTTAAACTGAATGTCAAACGTAACATAATGGATGGCTTTGAAATCACAGACAAACAACCACGACAAGCCCGACCACGAAAAAAGAAGTTGAGCGAAAAAAAAGGGAAAATAGACTACGACAAACGACGTAGATATACTTATGCATCACAGAAGAAAAAGAAAGATGAGAGAACAGGTCTAAAGAAAAAATAATGCTTACTTCTTTTCAAAATAAGCCTTTTACCTTGGTTCTCTCTGGTGGAGGTGCTTTGGGTATAGCACATTTGGGAGTATTACATGACTTAGAAAAGTTGGAACTTCTTCCCTCAGAAATAGTAGGTACTAGCATGGGTGGCATTATAGGGGCATGTTTTGCCATAGGAATGATTGAACGAGAAATATATAAAGAGATTAAAGGCTTTTCATCTGTGTCTAAATGGATTAAATTTTCTTTTTCTGGTAATGCGCTTATAGATAACAGTAAAATAGAATCTATTTTCCATATACTCTTTGGAGATAAAAAAATGAATGAAACACTCATTCCTCTTAAACTCATTGCAACCAATCTTAAAAATGGGCATAAACGTATTTTTGATAAAGATGATGACATCTACATAAAAGATGCCATCTTGGCAACTATGGCTATACCTGGTATATTTAATGAACATATCATCCAAGGTGAAATCTACGGCGATGGTTTTTTGTGCGTAAACTTAGGCGTGAATGAAGCAACACATCATCATGTATTAGCCGTAGATGCTCTAGGTAAAAATGCTTTTGAAGAAGAACTACCAGACAATTTTTTTAAAACTTCTAATGTACTAGAGATGTTTGAAAAATCTATGCGTCTTCTCATTTACAATCAAAGCCAGATACACATAAAAAACAGTACAAAAAATATCTTATTAATTGAACCAGAAACAAAAAAATACAACACATTTCACTTTCATAAATATAAAGAAATACGTGCTTTAGGGCTTGGTCTACTCAAATAATATAGTAATTAAATACACATTAGGAATACACAATGATAGAAAGTGGTTTCACCTACCTAGCAGTACTCATGATGATAGCTGTAAGCATCGTCTATACAGAAAAGAGGTCTCAACACAAACTCTTTGAATACCTCCCTGCCATCGTCATCATTTACTTTGTTGTGATGCTCTCATCTACTTTTGGTTTGTGGGAAAAAACTGAGTCAGTCACAACGACTTATAAAGCAGTAAAATCAAACCTTTTACCTGCCATGATATTCTTGATGCTACTTCTAGCAGATATGAGAGAGATATTTAAACTGGGTAAGAAAATGATACTTACATTTCTACTTGCAAGCACAAGTATCGCCTTAGGTTTCATAGGGATGTTTTCTCTATTACACTCTTCTTTTGGACAAGAGGCTTGGAAGCCGTTTGCAGCATTAAGTGGTTCATGGATGGGAGGTACTGCAAACATGGTAGCCATACAAGGAGCATTAGACTTACCCGATACTGCTATGGGCTACACCCTACTCATAGACTCCATAGATTACGCCATCTGGGTCATGATACTCTTAGCCCTTGTACCTTTTGCTAAAAGGTTTAACACATGGAGCAAAGCAGATACTTCAGTTATTGATGAGGTAGGTGCAAGATTAGCCTTAAAAGAAGAGAGTAAAAAGCCTATGGATTTTGCTTCACTATTCTTTTTATTGGGTTTTTCACTTTTTATTTCAGCGTTAGCACAATATGGTGCTTCCTTTCTTCCCACTACAGATTTTCTTACACAAACTACATGGATAGTCATCATCGCTACATTCTCAGGTATTCTATTTGCCATGACATCTTTAGCAAAAATATCAGGCTCTTCTGAACTCGCTAATATCATGCTCTATCTCATTGTGGCACTCATCGCAAGCCGTGCCAACTTCGCTGAACTCACCGAGGCCCCACTTTATATCTTTGCAGGGTTTGTCATCATCGCTATTCATGCAATCATTATGGTTATTTTCGCCAAACTCTTTAAACTTGACCTTTTTTCTCTGGGTGTTGCCTCATTAGCCAACATTGGAGGAGTAGCTTCCGCTCCCATACTAGCCTCAGCCTACTCTAAAGCACTCATTCCCATAGGTGTGCTTATGGCGATGATGGGGTATATACTCGGTACTTTTGCAGGCTTGATGGTCGGAAAGGTTTTAGAAATTATTTCAAATATTAATTAGTAATAATTAATGTTAAATAATAACTAATAAAGTTTAAATAAATTATTTAAGCATTCTTGTTTAGTCATATGTAATACTGTATACGGATAATGTTAGCTATTTTTTAAAAAGTATTATAATATGCTAACTAATACTTAATTAATATCTTATATGCTATATATAATTACTTAAAGTTAAGTAATGATATGATTCCTTACCTCATTATTACTAAGGATTTTTATGCATAACGTTATAACATTTTTCAATAAAAAAGGTGGTACAGGAAAAACCTCTTTGGCTTTTTCTATTGCCAAAGACTTGAACTTCCCTCTTCTTTCAAATGATGATTCTGTCATTGAAGAGATATACCCAAACAAAGCAAAAATTGTGGATAAAGTTGAACTCATTGAACATGATGTTGTTTATGACCTTGGTGGATACATTGACCCAGGGATTATAGACATTTTTAAAGGAAGCCATGCTATAGTTGTGCCAACCACGTTAGATATCAATTCCATTAAAAGAACTATCAACACAGTGATGGAAGTGCATAGATATTGTGATAATATACTTATTATCATCAATAGAGTAAAACAGAGTAAATTAGAAAAGTACAAACAATCCCTTCAAGCACTTGAAGGTTTGGGAAAAGACATCATACATTTAAGAGAAAGTGAAATCATTACTAACAGTATACACTCTGGAAAAACCATAACTGAACTTTACGGTGAAAGTGGTCTAACCAAAAGTCAATACAAGGGTGTCTTTCAAGATTATGCGAAAATTATAAAATGGCTAAAAAAAGTTGACGAGGTAGAAGAATATGGAATTTGATATAAATAAACTTATTACAAAAGATAAAAAAACAATAGAAGATGGAGGTCATGCACAAATACCACGTGGACGTCCAAAATCAACAAAACCTAAAAGAGATCAGAGAATTGCCGTATATTTAACTTCAGAAGAAATGCAGAAACTTGAAAACCTCGCAGAACTTGATGACATCACCGTATCAACAATGGTACGGAAGCTTGTTTTAAAAAGTCTATAAACACATGAAGCACTCCCCCTCCTTGTTTCATAGGTTTCATAGTTCTAAAACACAAGTTTAGATAAATGAAAATTATAAATATTTATACTAAACTTCTTAATGCTCCACTCAAAACCCCTTTTATTACTTCATTACGCCGTGTGGATACATTAGAAGATTTAGTTGTTATCATAGAGTGTGATGATGGTACTTTTGGTTATGGTGAAGGTGCCCCTACTCCTCAAATTACTGGAGAAACGATAGGGTCTATGATTGCAACGATTGAGTATATAAAGCCTCACCTTCTAGATAGAGAACTTGAAGGTTTTGATATTATATTAAATAATATACATAATTTAATATTAAAAAATACTACTGCCAAATCTATCCTTGAAATTGCACTATATGATTTGAAGGCAAAATCAAAAAAACTCCCACTGTACCGTATGTTAGGCGGTATACAAACAAAGTTTCGTACAGACATTACCATAAGTATGGATGAGATAGACAAAATGATAACTGACTGCCATAATGCTATAGCCCTTGGCTATGACACACTCAAAATAAAAATAGGCTCTAACCCACAAAAAGATGTGGAACGAGTAACAGAAATTTATAAAACATTAAATAAAAATATCAAACTAAGACTCGATGCAAATCAAGGTTGGACTGCGAAAGAATCTGTGACACTTCTTCATGCTTTAGAACGGAAAAATATCATCGCAGAGTTCATAGAACAGCCAGTAGCTGCAGATGACTTTGAAGGACTCAAGTACATCAAGGAAAGGGTCCAAACTCCCCTGCTTGCAGATGAGAGCATTTTCTCTGTGAATGATGCTCGAAATCTACTAGAGATGCAAGCCATAGACTACGTGAACATTAAGCTAGCTAAAACAGCAGGCATAAGTCAAGCATTGAAACTCGCAGACCTCTCAAAAGAGTTTGGCGTAAAATGTATGATTGGCTGTATGCTAGAAGGTCCAATCGCTATTACTGCTGGTGTGCATGTGGCTTCTGCCAAGGCTGACATTATTACCATGCTTGACCTTGATGCGGTGAGTTTATTGGCTTCTCATTCAATGGAAACAGATATTGTGTTTAATGAGAGTGAGATTATACTCTCAGAAACACATGGACTAGGTGTGAGCTATATATTGTGAGGGTCTAGTAAACTTTAGAGGTTATTTTCCCTTAGATTCTTCAATAGTATAACATAGATATTATTATGCCTATTGTTGAATCTAAACTCACTCTCTTTAAGATGTAAATAAAACATCTCATCTCTT
>Ga0256839_1004528_pt1 | contig 13489 bp, 14 predicted proteins | sample 354166metaG_FD_185968 | JGI IMG/M metagenome (GOLD analysis project Ga0256839, IMG submission 185968) | Hydrothermal vent microbial communities from Mid Atlantic Ridge, Atlantic Ocean - 354-166 | ecosystem: Environmental > Aquatic > Marine > Hydrothermal vents | place: Atlantic Ocean: Mid... | reverse complement strand
CGCCTCCGCCGAGCCGTAGGCGCGCGCCGTGTCGAGGGCATCCACGCCCCGGCTCCCCGCGACTGCGAGCATGGCCCGGAGCGAGGCGTCGTCGGGTGGCCCGGTGCGGTTGGCGATGCCGTAGGGAGCGCCCCACTGCGCGCTTCCGAGCCGGATGCGCGGAGCCTCCTCCCTCACCACGCCGTGAAGCCCCCGTCGACCACGAGGTTGTGCCCTGTCACGTAGCGGGAGAGGTCGGAGAGCAGGAAGAGCGCGGCACCGGCGAACTCCTCGGGCTCCCCGACGCGCCGGAGCGCGGTGCGGGCAGCGAGGGCGTCGGCGAAGGCACCGGCCCTGCGAACCTCCGGGCGCGGGAAGGGCCCCGGGCTGAGGGCGTTGACGCGGATGCCGAGCGGGCCCAGGCGGCAGGCCGCGTAGCGGGCGTACTGGGCCAGCCCCGCCTTCGCGGCGCCGTAGCCCGGGGGGCTCTCGAGCTCGGGTGCGCTCTCGTAGAGCCGCGGATCGGGCGACACGAGCCCGTAGATCGAGCCCACGAGCACGATGGAGCCCGACCGGTGCCGCCGCATGCGTTCGGCGGCGGCCTGGCTCGCGAGGATCACGTCCGCCACGCCGCGCACGAACGCCGTCGCGAGCCGTTCCGGGTCGGACCGCGGACCCGGCGCGTCGAGGGGGGCTCCCGCGAGGCAGAGCAGGCCGTGGAGCGTGCCCGCCTCCTGCTCGGCCCGGTCGAAGGCCGCTTCCACCTCGGCGGCTTCGCCGAGGTCCGCGGGCTGCACGCACACCGCCGCACCCGGGACCGCCTCGCGAACCGAGCGGACGAGCCGCTCGAGGGGATCGCGCTTGCGGGCCGAGGCGACCACCACCGCGCCGGCCCGGGCGAGGGCGCGGACGGCCGCGCTGCCGAGGTGGCCGCTCGCGCCGAGCACCACCACGCCGCGGCCGGCGAGGCCGAGCTGCCCGTCGGTGGAAGCCGTCATCCCTCCTCCGGGGACTTCTGGCGCACCTGCCGGTTGATGCGCGGGATCTCGGGGTGCCGGTCGAGGGCCGCGACCATGTCGGCGTAGCCGATCTCCCGCCAGCGGTCGCCGAAGACCGCGAAGGCGTGTCGGGCCATCTCGAGGTCCAGCAAGGTGTCGACGGTCCACCGCCAGCCGCCGCGCCGCGGTGTCCCGGGTGGAGGCCGCAGGTGCCGATGCCCCCCCGTCGCGCCGAGCCAGGTGAGCACGTGGGCGCGGTGGAAGGGCTGGTCGGGCGGGATCTCGCGCTCGGCGCACAGCACCGCGTCGGCGCGGGCGAGCTGGGGCACGTAGCCGAGCGGCCAGGTCCGGTCCGAGGCGTCGGCACCGACCACGGTGGCCTCGGGGTCGAGCCCCGGGATCTCCTCGATCAGGCGGTTCACGATCTCGCCGTCGACGAAGGGGTTGTCGGCGGTCACCCGGACCACCCAGTCGGGTTCGCGCTCGCGGATGATGGCGGTGAACCGGGCGAGCACGTCGTCGAGCGGGCCGCGGTGGACCCGGCACCCGAGCTCGCGGGCCCAGACCTCGGTCACGCAGTCCTCCGGGCGGCTGCTGGTGGCGACCCACCACTCGTCCACCCGCGCGCCGCGGAGCCGTTCGAGGAGGACGGCGAGCAGGGGGCGATCGAAAATCGGGGCGAGGATCTTGGCCGGGAGCCGTCGGCTCGAGAGTCGCGCCTGGACGATACCGATCACGCGCGGCACGGGGCCTCCTCGGTGCTCGGGGTGAGGGTGTGGGAGAGCAGGAGGGCAGCGAGGCGGCGCGCTCCGTCGGCAGGGGCCAGCAGGCTGCGGCCGCTCAGGGCGGCGCGCCGCAGCCAGGCCGGGTCGCCGGCCCGCTCGAGCGCCCGGGCCAGGGGCTCCGGGCCGCGCTCTCCGGCGCCTCCGGCGTAGATTCCGAGTCCCAGGGCCTCGAGCCGGCGCGCGGCGGCGGCATCCGCGGATCGATGGACCCGGTGGAGGGCCGGCACGCCGAGCCGGGCGAGCTCGTAGGTCGCCACGCCGAAGCCGCAGACCGCCACCGCGCAGCGCGCGGCCAGGCCGACGAAGGCCGGGCGCGAGAGCGGCCCGTGGACCCGGAACCCCGCCTCCTCGAGGGCATCCTGCAGCGCCGCGTCGCCGAGCCGCGAGGCGGGCACGATGGCGTGGCGCTCGAGGGAGGCGAGGGCCGGTGCCCGCCGGGAGAGCTCCGCGGCGAGCCACGTGGCCAGGGGGCCGGTCTGCCCGCCGGGATCCGCGCCGCCGAGGGTGAGCAGGAGGGCGTCGCGGGCGGCCGGGTCTGCCGGGGGCCCGGCGGCGAGGACCTCGCGGGGGAGGATGCACCACGCGGGGCCCTGGCGAAGCCGCGGGTGGCGGATCCGGGGCCCGTGGGCGACCGGAAGCACGGTGAGCGTGGCCTCCTCCAGGAAGTCGAGCCGGTCGAGGACCACGGTGGGTACACCCCGCCGGAGGGCCTCCTCCACGATGCGGCGCACCGGCCGCGGCGTGTCGACGAGCACCGCCGCGGGCTCACCGGGCGCGATCCCGCGGGACCCCCACGGATCGATCGCAACCGGTGGAGCGCCGCAACCCCGCTCGAGCAGTGCACGGGCCGCGTCGTCCCCGGCGAAGGACACGGCGACCCGGGCGCCGTGGGCCCGCGCCGCCTGCACGACCTCGGCGCAGCGGGCCACGTGCCCGAATCCCTCGGCGGCACCGCCGGAGGTCACGACCCGGAGCTCGGATGCTCGTGCCGGCGGGGTCACGGCTGGAAGGACTCCCGGATCTCCCGCAGCGGCCGCAGGCCGTCGCGGGGATCCGCCCGCCACGCCCGATCGGGAAGCTCGACGGGAACCGGGGCCTTGGTCCCGTCTCCGTCCGCCCGAAGGCCCTCGCGAACCTCGGAGATGAGCTCCGCGGCGGGCCCGGGCAGCCAGCAGTGGCCGGCGGCGAACTCCTCGCCGCGCCCGTCGAGATCGAGGTGGAACTCGACGAGCGAGGCGCCGAAGCGGTGGACGGCCCGGTGGACGACGCCGGGTCGGGTGGTGTGGTCGCTGAGGCCCACGGAAAGCCGCATTCCCGGGTGGCGCGGGCCGATCGCCCGCAGGGCCTCGAGGGCGGAGAGGTTGGCCTGCTCCGGAGGGGTGGGATAGCCCGAGACGCAGTGCAGGAGCGTCAGCTCGCGGCATCCGGCCCCCTCGAGCACCTCCACCGCACGGTGCACCTCGGCCTCGGTCGCCATCCCCGTCGAGAGCACCACCGGCAACCCCGTGCCCGCGCAGGCGGCGAGCAGGGGTTCGTAGAGCAGCTCGTAGGAGGCGATCTTCAGGAAGTCCACGTGGGGGCGCAGCGCCTCCACGGCCCGGAGCGAGAAGGGCGTGCAGCCGAAGGCGAGGCCGCGGGCCCGGGCGCGCTCCGCGAGCGCCGGCAGGAACCGCTCGGGGAGCTCCCATCGGTGGCGGGCGCGGTGGTCGGGGCTCCGCGCGAGGATCTCGGGAGCGAAGAGCTCGTCGACCCGGAAGAGCTGGAACTTCACCGCGTCGCAGCCGATCCGCGCGGCCTCGTCCACGAAGGCGAGGCAGCGATCGAGCCGGGCGTGGTGGTTGCTCGAGACCTCGGCGACGAAGCGGACACCCGGGAAGATCCTTCCCGCGCCGTTTCGGTCTGCAATGCGGTCTTCCATGCTGCAACGCTCCGGAGCCGCCAGGGGAAGCTTCTTCCCACCCGGCTGCAGGCGCCGTGCAAGACACGTGCCCCGAATCCGCGTCCCTTCCGGCCCCTCCGGCCCCGCTGCGTGGTTCGGGGCGGGTGCCCGCCCGGCGGCAGGGGCGATGGCACGGGGCTTGCTCCGCGCTTCGCCGGAGGAGGGGCCCATGATCCGCGTTCTCCACAACCGAGCCGAGAGCCGTGCCGACCCGAGCGAGCACGGCGATCTGCGTGCCCTGGTCCGGGCCGCCCTCGAGGCGGTGGGCCCCGGGCGGGTGGTCACCCGCCTCGCCGTGAATGCCTGCGAGATCCCGGAGCCGGACCCGGAGCGGCTCGCGGGCTTTCCGCTCGACCAGGTCGATGAGGTCGCGATCGAATCGCGCACGGCCGCCGAGGTGGCGCTCAGCAGCCTCGAGAGCGCCGCCGAGTACAGCGAGCGGGTGGAGGCGGCCCTCGTGCGGGCGGCGGATCTCTTCCGCGCCGGGCACCTCGATCGGGCCAACGAACTGTGCGCCGACGCCGCCGATGCCCTGGGTGTGATCCTCTACGTCGGCTCAGGCGCCGCCATCGCCCTCGGCCCGCCGGGCGAACGGCTGCGCAGTCTCGGCGATGGACTCGCGCCGTGGCTCGACTCCGTGGTCCGGGCCCAGGAGCAGTACGACTGGCTCCGGGTTGCCGACTGCCTCGAGTACGAGGTGGCGCCGCGCGTGGGGGAGCTGCGGGCGGCCATGCACGAGGCCCTGCGACGCGCGGCTCCGTGCGCGGAGACGGGTCGTGGTGCCTAGTCCCGCTCCGCGTCCGCAGGGCACCGAGCGGCGCGCGTACTACCGGATCGAGACCTGCCTGCCGATCCGGGTCCTGCGGGGGGATCCGTCCGCGTGCGAGCGGCTGCGCCGGGAGATCGAAGCGAGTGTGCGGGAAACCACGCTCGCGGCCGTGGACGCCCCCCTCGAGGCGCGCCTCGCGCGGATCGAGGAGAAGCTCGACCGGCTGCTCGCGCAGGTCGGCGGAGGCGAACCGCCGCTCGGCCGGGAAGATCTGGCCTCGGTGCGGCTCTCGGGCTCGGGGCTCGCCTGCCGCGTGTCGGGACGCCCCCGACCAGGCGAGGAGGTCGTCGTCGAGATGCTGCTTCCGGGTGGTGCGCCCGAGCCGGTCCGGGCCGTCGCACGGGTGGTGAGCGCCGAGCCCGCGGCGGAGGGTGGCAGCCGTGCCGCACTCGCCTTCACGGCCATCGACGAGCTCGATCGGGAGGCGATCGTGCGGTACGTGAGCGCGGTCCAGCGGCGGGAGCGGCGCCGCGAGGCCGAGGGGCGATGAGGGTCGCCGTCCTCGCCCTCCTGCTCGCGGTGTCGGGGCTCTCCGGCCGCGTGGCCGGTGCCGCCGATCCGACGGGCGGCCAGCCCACGGCGAGCGCGGGGCCCGCGTCCGCGGTGGAAGGGCCGGCCTCGCCGGCTCCCACGGGCGAGGCCGGCCCGGCGCCCCGCCGCGCCGGGGACGCCCGGTCGGGGGACGGGACCGGCGAGCCCGGCCCTACGGGCGCGCCGGCGGCGGCGCTTCCGCCGGCGCCCGACCGGGTGCTCGGGGCCGCGCTTCTCCGGACGCCACCGCTCGACCTTCTGCCCGTGTGCGTGCCCCGCGATCTCTCGGCGGGGCTCGCGGGCATCGCGTCCGCGGCAGCGGCGGGGCGGCCGGGCGACGCGCTCGAGGCCCTCTCCGGCCTGGACCATCCGGGCGCCTCGGACCTCGCCGGAGGCGAGGTGCTCCGGGCCATCCTCCTGGCGCGCACCACCCGCGATCGCGCGGGGCTCCGGGCGGCGCGCGCCGCGCTCCGGCGGGCACTGGCCGGGGAGGCGCCCGCGTCTGCGCGGGTGTGCGCGCGGCTCGAGGCGTCGCGGGTCGAACTCCTGCTCGGCTTCGGCCCGGAGGCCGCGGCCCACGCGGCGCGCGCCGCCCGGGAGGGCGGCCCGCTCCCCCCTGCGCTCGAGCGCCGGGTCGCATTCCTGCGGGCCGAGGCCCGCTACCTCGGCGGCGACGAGGCAGGTGCGGCGGCGCGCTTCGCGGAGCTCGTCGACACCCGCCAGCCGGAGGTCGCCGTGGGCGCCGCCCTGCGGCTCGCCGACGCGGCCTTCGATCACGGGGATCGGGCCGCGGCCTTCGCGCGCTATCCGGAGGCCGTCGGCCGGCTCGCCGAGCTCCGCGGCGTCGATCCGGTGTGGCTGATGCGCACCGCGGAAGCTGCCATCGCAGCCGGGGCGGCGCCGAAGGCGCTTCCGTGGCTCACCCGCCTCGACCGCACGGGCGGGCCGCCGGAGCTCGTGGCCGCGGGGAGGATCCGCCAGGCCGACCTCTGGGCCGCGAGCGGGCAGGCGGTGCGGGCCCGGGATCTGCTGCTCGCGATCGAGGGCGACGAGGAGCTCCCGCGCACGGTGCGGATGCTGGCCTCGGTGCGGATGGCGGATCTCGGGGTCTCGCCCCGCGATCCGGGGGAGCTGCTCGCGGACCTGCGCGCCGCGGCCCTGGCACCCGATCCCCTGCTCGCGACGTACGGCCGTAGCGTCCTGCTCGGCGCGCTTCTGGAACGCGGCGAGTTCGACGAGGCGCTCGACGTGGCCGGCCGGCTCCTCGTGCAGGAGCCGCCGGACGCGCTGGCGCCGGGGATCCGCGCGCGGATCGACGCGCTGCTCCGGGCGCTCGCGCCGGACGTGGTAGAGACGAAGCGCTGCCGGACCTTCGTGATGCGGGTCGGGGGGCGCCGCCGGCTGCTGATCGGTGCGGCGTCGGAGCCGGCGCCGCTCGTCCGCCTCGGGGAGTGCTACGCCGAGATCGGGCTTCTCGAGGTCGCCCTCGAGGTCTACCGGAGCGTGGCCGCCTCCCTGGGGCTCGAGGGGGCGCGCGCGGTCGTGATGCCCATGGCGCGGGCGGCCTTCGAGGCCGGCGACCTCGAGGTGGCCCGCACGGCTGCACGGGCCTACCTGCGGCAGGGTGGTCCGAACCTCGCCCCCTGGCGGCTCCTGCTCGGCGAGGTGGAGCTCGAGGCCGGCCGGCTCGAGCGGGCGCGGGAGCCGCTCGTCGCGGCGCTCCGGGGGGGGTCCCTCCACGGACGGGATCGCGTCCGGGGCCTGCTGGCCCTCGCCCGGGTGGCCTCCCGACGAAAAGGGGGAGAGGAGGACCGGCGCCTGCTCCACGACGCCTTTCTCGCCCTCGACGACGCGACGGCGGAAACCGGCGGGGGCGACCTCGGGGAGGCGGCGCTGCTCACCGCGGAGCTCTTCCGCCGCGCCGGCGAGCCGGAGCCCGCCCTCGCCCTCTACCGGCTGGCAGCGGATTTCCTTCCGGACGGGTTCCGGCTCGCCGAGGCCACCTACTGGCTCGGAAGCCTCAGTCCGGATCCCGACGAGCGCCGCACGGCGCTCGAGCGCGCAGCCGGACTCGAGGAGGGCGGGCGCTTCGCCTCCCTCGCCCGCCACGAGCTCGAGATCGCCCCGCTGCGCGCCGCAGTCGGCCGGTCGCCGGGCGGGAGCCCGGCGGAGCTGCGGCCGTGAAGCCCGGGACGGCCCATCCGGGGGCGGCGCTGGTGCTCTCCCTGCGCGGGCCGCTGGCCCGGATCGAGCTGCTGGCGGGCCGGCTCGTGCGCTCCGCTCCCTCTCCGGCCGAGCGGGAGATCGGCGAAGCCATCTCGTGCGCGGTCGCGGAGCTCGACGGGATCGTGGGCCAGGTGCTCGCGCTCTTTGCACCGCCGCCGGAGGTTGCAGCTGCGCAGGGACCGGTGGGGCCGGTACTCGACGAGGTGGTGGAGCGGCTCGCCCCCGCGCTCGCGGCGCGGGGCCTCGCCTGCACGCGGGACCGGCGTGGGGATGGGGCGCTCGTCGGCCTCGCACGCGCGCGCCGTGCCGCCATCGAGCTTCTCGACGGCGTCTCCCGGGAGCTGAGCTCCGGCTCGGCCCTCCGGCTCGGCGCCCGCGAGCGTTCGGGATGCGTGAGCCTCGTCGTCGCCGTCGAGGCCGGGCAGACCGGGGGGGCGTCGTGTGCTCCGCCCGAGTGCCCCGAGGCCGTGGTGCGGCTCGACGAGTGCGAGGTGCCGGTGTACGAGCGCGCCCTCGGAGGTGGGGGAGGCGGATGCACCGCCTCCTGATCGTGGAGCCGGATTCGCGCCTCCGCACCGAGCTCGCCCGGGCGCTCCGGCGAAGCGGCTACCGCGTGGAGGCGGTGGACGGGCTCGAGGCAGCCCGGGGGCGGCTGGCAGCCGGCGGCTTCGATGCGGCGGTGGTCGACGCCTCCGAGGGGGACGGCCCGCGGGGCCTGCGCCGGCTGCGCCACCTCTGCCCGGAGCTGCGGATCGTCGCGGTGCTCACCGCTCCCTCGGTGGAGGACGTGGTGGAGGCCATGCGGGCCGGGGCACGCGATGTGCTCCGCAAGCCCTTCGCCCTCGGCCGCCTCGAGGAGGCCGTTCGGGCCGCGGTGCGGGCCGCGCGCCCGGTGGCGCCGCGGGTGCGCATCGAGACCCGCGACCCGGGCATGCAGCGGCTCCTCGAGCAGGCGGAGGCGGCTGCCGCCACCGAGGCCACCATCCACATCGCCGGGGAGAGCGGCACGGGCAAGGAGCTCCTCGCGCGCTTCGTCCACGCGAGGAGCGCGCGCTCCCAGGGCCCCCTGGCCGTCGTCAACTGCGCCGCGCTCCCCGAGGAGCTCGCCGAGAGCGAGCTTTTCGGCCACGAGCGCGGGGCCTTCACCGGCGCGGTGAGCTCCCGGCTCGGGCAGATCGCGGCCGCCGACGGCGGCACGCTGGTGCTCGACGAGGTCGCCGAGGCCGGGCCCCGGCTGCAGCCGAAGCTGCTCCGCGTGCTCCAGGAGCGCGAGGTGCATCCGGTGGGCGCGCTCACGCCGGTGCCGGTGGACCTCCGGGTGGTGGTCACGACCCAGCGCGACCTCGCGCGGGAGGTGGCCGCCGGCCGCTTCCGGGAGGATCTCTTCTTCCGGCTCGACGTGATCCGCCTCGTGGTGCCCCCGCTCCGGGAACGGCCCGCGGACATCCCGCTGCTCGCGGGGCGGTTCCTCGAGCGTTTCGCGGCCCAGGCGGGCGTCGAGGCCCCGGAGCTCGACCGGGCGGGTCTCGAGCGGCTGGCCCGCCATCCCTTTCGCGGCAACGTGCGCGAGCTCGAGAACCTGATGCGGCGCGCGGTGGTGCTCTTCGCCGGCGAGCGGATCGACATCGAGCGGCTGCTCGCGCCCCACGCCCGGAGCGGGTCGCCGGGGTGGCCCGCGGGCGCGCCCGAGATGCTGAATCTGAAGGAGCTCGAGCGCATGGCCATCTCCCGCTCCCTCGAGCGCTGCGGCGGCAACCGGACCCTGGCCTCCCGCGCACTCGGCATCAGCGTCCGCACGCTCCGCAACAAGATCCGCCTCTACGGCCTTGCCTGACGTCCGGTGCTCGGGGGTTGCACCGAGCCGGATCTGCCGGGGGTCTTTCAATCTGAACGCGCCGTCGGCAACCGGGCACGCGCGAGGCCACGCAAGTGCCCGGAACTGCGACCTCCGAGGGCAGCCGGCAGGTGGCACGCGACTTGCTCTGCAGCCCGCCGGGAGGTGAACGTGGGGTCGCTGCTCGATCCGGCCGGCGGGGTGCTCGAGGAGGCCATGCGATTTCGCGTGGCCCGGGCGGCCGTGCTCGCCGGGAACATCGCCAACGCCGACACCCCGGGCTACCGGCGCCTCGATCTCCGCTTCGACGAGGCCCTCTCGCGGGCCGAGGCGCGGCTCGTCCGCACCGATCCGGCGCACCTCGCGGGCGGGGCGCGGGCGGGGGCGCCGTGGCGCCTCGAGCAGGGACCCCGGGGCACCCGCCCGGACCGCAACGGGGTGGACTTCGAGCAGGAGCTCATCGCGATGCAGCGGAACGCCGGCGCCTTCACGGACATGGCGGCGGTCCTCGCCCGGCTGCAGGCGCTGGTCCGCACCGCCATCGGAACCGGCGGCTAGCGGAGGAGGGGGAACCGGTGAACCTCAGCACCATCGTGGACATCGCCGTTTCCGGGATCTCGGCGCAGCGGACCCGGATGGCCATCACCGCCTCCAACCTCGCCAACGCGGAGACCACCCGGACGCCGGAGGGGGGTCCCTACGTGCGCCGCGACCCGGTTTTTCGGGCCACCCGCGCCGTGGATTCCTTCGCCGACCAGCTCGAGCGGCGCCTGCGCAAGGTGGAGGTGGCGGGCGTGGTACGGGATCCGCGCCCCCCGCTTCGGGTCCACCGGCCCGGGCATCCCGATGCCGACGCCGACGGCATGGTGGCACTTCCGCGGGTCAATCCGGTCGAGGAGCTCACCAACATGATGACCGCGAGCCGCAGCTTCCAGGCGAACGTCTTCGTGCTGCGGAAGGTGCGGCAGATGGCCGAGGCCGCGCTCGGCCTCGGCCGCTAGGGGAGGGCTCCATGGGAGTCGAGACCACGCCGCGGGTGGAGCTGACCCTTCCCCGGCTTCGGACCCCGGAGCCGGCCGCCGCCGGGGGAAGCCGCTTCGGTGAGCTCCTCGGCCGGGCGGTCGCAGAGGCGAACCGAGCCCAGCTCGAGGCACAGGAGCAGGGGGAGAAGCTCGCCCGCGACGAGACGGACACGGTCGACGCCATGGTCGCGCTCTCCCGCGCGGACGTGACCCTGCGCTTCGTGGTGGCGCTTCGCGACCGGGCGCTCGAGGCCTGGCGCGAGATTTCCCGGCTTCAGGTCTAGCGGGTAGGGGGACGCGGTGCCGGAGTGGATCTCGAACCTGATCGAGCAGGCGCGGGCCCTGCCGCCGGGTCGGCGCCTCGCGCTCGCGCTCACGGGCCTCGGCTCCCTGGCCTTCTTCCTCTGGCTCGGCTACGGCGCGGCCGGAGCCGACTACCGGCCGCTTTACCGAGGCCTCGCCGAGGACGAGGCGGCGCGGGTGGTGGAGGCGCTGTCCACCGAGAACATCCCCTACCGCCTCAGCTCCGGTGGCACCGGCATCGACGTTCCCGCCGAGGCGGTCTACGAGGCCCGCATCCGCCTCGCCGGGCGGGGGCTTCCCTCGGGCGGAGGGGTGGGCTTCGAGCTCTTCGACCGCCCGGGCTTCGGGGTGAGCGACTTCGTCCACCGGGTGAACTTCCGCCGGGCCCTGCAGGGGGAGCTCGCCCGGAGCATCGAGACCCTCGAGGCGGTGGACCGCGCGCGGGTGCAGATCGCGCTTCCGGAGTCGACCGTCTTCGTGGGGCGGGAGCGCCGCCAGCCGAGCGCGTCGGTGGTGCTGCGCCTCCGCCCCGGCGCCGAGCTCGGCGAGTCCACCGCCCGCGGCATCGTCCACCTCGTGGCCTCGAGCGTGGAGGGCCTCACCGCCGACCGGGTCACCGTGGTGGACGACCTCGGACGGCTGCTCGCGCCGCAAGGGGAGGGGGGCGCCTTCGCGGTCCCGGCCACGGAGCTCGCCCACCAGGCCCGCGTGGAGGCCCTGCTCGCCCGGCGCATCGAGGACATCCTCGAGCCGACGGTCGGGATCGGGCGGGTGGTCGCGCAGGTCCGCGCCGAGCTCGACTGGACACGCCGGGAATCCGAGGCGGAGCGCTACGACCCGGATTCCCAGGTCGCGCGCAGCGAGCAGATCTCGACGGAGACCACCTCCGAGTCCGGGGGCGCACCCGGTGGCGTCGCCGGGCTCGCGGCCAACACGCCGGATCTCGCCACCGCGCCCGGCGGTGGCGGCGGAAGCAGCAGCAGCACCCAGTCCACGGAGACCATCAACTACGAGATCTCGAAGACCGTGGTTCGCGAGGTGGAGCCCCTCGGCGACGTGAAGCGCCTGCACGTGGCCGTCCTCGTCGACGGCAAGCCCGCCGAACCCGGCGCCGACCCCGCCGCCGCCGGCTTCGTGCCCTGGAGCCCCGAGGAGCTCCGTGAGTTCGAGAAGCTCGCTCGCCAGGCCGTGGGCTTCGACGAGGACCGCGGGGACGAGATCACCCTCCACTCGGCGCCCTTCCGCTCCCTCGCGCTCGAGGAGGAGGCGCCGCCCCCCTGGGCCGATCCGACGCTCCTCGGCCTGGTCGCCACCGCCCTGCGGGTCCTCGGCGTGGCACTCGTGGTGGTGCTCTTCGCCCGCCTCGTGGTGCGCCCGCTCGCGGGTGCGCTCGGGCCCGGGCCCACCGACGCGCTCCCCGCCGGCGGCATGACCGCGGCCCAGATGGAGGCCCAGCTCGCGGGCGGAGGCGCGGCTGCGCCGACCCCCCCGGCACCGGCCAGCCTCGCCGAGCAGGTGGCGCAGGTCACGCAGATCCGCAGCGACGACTCGGTCAAGGCCGTGCGCAAGTGGCTCCGGGAGGAGTAGCGGGTGGACTTCGACCAGCTCACGGGCCCCGAGAAGGCCGCCATCCTCGTGCTCTCCCTTCCCGAGGACCGCGCGCGGGAGTTCTTCGCCCGGATGGAGGACGACGAAGTCGAGAAGATCCTCGCCGCCATCGCCCGCTTCGAGGAGATCCCCCCGAAGATCCAGGAGCAAGTGCTCGAAGAGTTCCGGGAGGCGGTCGGCGAGCGGAACTACGGCGTCGCCGGCGGTCGGGATCGGGCGCTCGCCCTGCTCGAGCGCAGCCTCTCCGAGGACCGCGCCCGCGAGATCATGGTCAAGCTCGGGCGCGACGAGAAGCGCATCGACTGGACCCTCCGCGGCTTCGAGCCGGCCTTCGTCGCGGCGGTGCTCCGCTCGGAGCACCCGCAGACCATCGCGCTGATCCTCTCCCAGATCCCGGCGGAGCACGGAGCCGAGGTGATCCATCACCTCCCCGAGGACCTCCGCCCGGAGGTGTTGCTGCGCCTCGCGGACCTCGGGACCGTCACCACGGAGATCGTGGGCGAGCTCGAGGAAGGGGTCGCGGAGCTCTTCGGCCGGCGTCCCGGCTCCCCCACCCGGGTGGGCGGGCACGACGTGGCCGCGAAGCTCCTGAACCGCGTACCCAAGACCGACGGCCAGGCCATCCTCGAGGGCCTCGAGAGCCGCAACCCGGAGCTCGCCGGCGAGATCCGCAAGCGGATGCTCACCTTCAACGACCTCGTGAACATCGACCGCAAGGGCTTCCAGGCGCTGCTCCGCGAGATCTCCACCGAGGACCTCGTGGTGGCGCTCAAGCTCGCCAGCGAGGAGATGAAGGAGAAGGTCTTCTCCAACGTGTCGTCCCGGGCGGCGGACCAGCTGCGGGAGGAGGGCGAGCTGCTCGGGCCGATGCGCGTGGCCGACGTCGAGAAGGTGCAGCAGCAGATCGTCGACGTCGCCCGCCGCCTCGAGGAGGAGGGGCGTCTTTCGATCAACCTCGGAGGCGGCGATGAGATGGTCTGAGGGCGCCGCCTTCGAGCCGGATCCCGGATCGCCCGCGGACCGCGCCTTCGAGCGTCTCGATCCGGCCCCCGATTTCGCAGCCTCGCCCGGTGCCTCCGACCGGGCGGCGGAGCCGCCCGCGCCGGGCCTCGACGAGCTGCTTCGGGAGGCCTACGAGCGGGGACGCGCCGAGGCCCGGGCCGAGCTCCCGGTGGCCGAGACCGAGGCCCTCGGGCGGGCGCTTTCCTCGCTGGAGCGCGGTGCCCGGGCCCTGGCCGTCCTGCGCCGCGATCTGCTCCGCGCGCAGCGGCACGCCGTGGTGGAGCTCGCCTTCGCGGTGGCCGAACACGTGCTCGGACGGGCCGTGCAGGCGGATCCCGAGGGCCTCGCCGACCGCGTGGCCGAGGCCCTGGCGCTGCTTCCCGAGGGTCGGCCCGAAGCGTTGCGCCTGTCTCCCGCCGACGTCGAGACCCTG
>Ga0256839_1004527_pt1 | contig 13496 bp, 9 predicted proteins | sample 354166metaG_FD_185968 | JGI IMG/M metagenome (GOLD analysis project Ga0256839, IMG submission 185968) | Hydrothermal vent microbial communities from Mid Atlantic Ridge, Atlantic Ocean - 354-166 | ecosystem: Environmental > Aquatic > Marine > Hydrothermal vents | place: Atlantic Ocean: Mid... | reverse complement strand
CCTGGCCCGGCTGGATCGCCTGGCCGAGCAGGTCCAGGTGCCCTTTGCCCTGCCGCCGCTTACGGCCAAGGAACGCCGCCAGATGCTCCAGGCCATTGCCGTGGTCCTTTACGAGCAAGAGGGCTTCCGCGGCACCGTCGAGGACTACTACAACCCGCAAAACAGCCTGTTGCATCGCGTGCTGCAGCGCCGGGTGGGCATCCCGCTTACCCTGGGGATCATCTTCCGCAGCGTGGCCGTGCGACTGGGGCTGGACGTGTTTGCCGTTTCCACGCCGGGGCACTTTATGCTGGGCTGCCAGTTGGCCGGGCGGCGGTGGTACATCGATCCGTTCAACCGGGGCGAGCTGCTGGACCAGCCATCCTGTCGCCGCCGGGTGGAGGAGATGTCCGGCCCGCAACAGTGGTCGCCGGTGTGCTTCCGCCGGGCCTCGCACCGGCAGGTGATCGCCCGGCTGCTGCGCAACTTGAAAAACGCCCTGGTGATGGCCGACCGCTGGGAACAAGCCCTGCTGATCCAGCAGCGGCTGCTGGTGCTGTGCCCGCAGCACGAAGCCGAACGGCGGGACATGGGACTGATTCTGCTTCGCAACGGCCAGCCGCATGCGGCCCTGGACTACTTGCAGCGCTACCAGCACCAGCATCCGGACGAGGCCGAAATGCTGCGTCCCTTCGTCAAAGCTGCCCGGCGCCTGGCGGCGGAGATGAATTGAAGCGGCTCCGGTGCATCGGAAAAGCAGGCGATGTACTTCGAGTACCTGGCAGTTCCCGGCAGCGAAGTCCTGGAGGTGCTCCGTCGCCACCGGGCTGGCTTTTCCCCGGGCGGGGCCTATCCGTTTCTCATCGGGGACGAATCCGACCTGAACGACCTACGGCAAGCGTTCCAGTGGGAGGAGCGTACGCCGGAGGAGATCATTCGGGCTTCCTGGGCCATCGACGCCCGGGAGTGGTTCGCCCGGGTGCGGGAGGAAAATCTGGCCTGCGATCCCGAACTGGACGAAGCGGAGCTGGAGGGCCAGTGGCCCGAGGAACCGTGCGAAAAGCACTTCATCTCCCATCACCTGCAGTCGGACCGGCGTAAGCACAAGCCCCGGGTGTATCTAGGGCTGGTGAAGCTGGAGTGCCCGTGGCAGTTGCCCGCCTGGTTGGGTTTCGGATGCCCCGAAGGCCCCCAACCGGAAGAACACTGCGCGCTTTTTCGCTACTGGGAGGAGCTTTACGGGGCGGAGTTGGTCACGGTGGGGTTTCAGGTGCTGGAGGCCCGTGTGGCCCGCCCCCCGCAAGACCGCCAAACTGCCCTGGCCTTGGCCTGGGAACTCTACTGGTATTGTGGGGACATCTTCGCCATCAACTGGGCCACGGTGTCCCACCTGGCTTCCTCGTTGCTGGGCGGGGAGTATTGGTATTTCTGGTGGGACTGAGCGTGTGGGGCTCCCGGGGTGCAGGCAAACCCGGCTTGTACATTCTTCTTGCAAGCGGAAAGATGGCAGGGAAGCGTGATCGCGGAGTTGCTCGATTTTCTTCTTCGCTGCGCCGGAAGGACGCCTGACCAGGAGCCGCACCCGTGCCCCATCCTTGGATCGCCCAACGCATGAGCCGGATCGACAGTTCCGGCATCCGCCGCGTGTTCGACCTGGCGGCCCAGTTGACCGACCCGGTGAACCTCTCCATCGGCCAGCCGGATTTTCCCGTGCCCGAGCCGATCAAGCAGGCAGCCGTGGAGGCCATCCGGCAGGATCGCAACGGCTACTCGGTCACCCAGGGCATCGCCCCGCTGCTGGAGCGGCTGCGGGAACAGGTGGCCCGAGAGTACCCTCAGCATGCCGACCGCCAGGTGTTCGTCACCAGCGGCACCAGCGGCGCGCTGCTTTTGGCCCTGATGGTGCTGGTGGACCCGGGCGACGAGGTGGTGGTGATGGACCCGTACTTTGTGATGTACCCGGCGCTGGTGTCCCTGGCCGGGGGCAAGGTGGTGCTGGTGGACACCTACCCGGACTTTCGCCTTCGTCCCGAGCGGCTCCAGGCGGCCATCACCCCGCGGACCAAGGTGATCTTGTTCAACAGCCCTTGCAATCCCACCGGGCACGTGGCCGACGAGGAGGAAGTGCAGGCGGTGGCCCAGCTGGCCCGGGAGCACGGCCTGGCTCTGATCAGCGACGAAATCTACCGGCAGTTCTGCTACGACCAGCCGTTTGTCTCCCCGGCCCGGTTCTATGAGCAGACGCTGGTAGTGGATGGCTACAGCAAAGCCTACGCCGTGACCGGCTGGCGGTTGGGCTTTGCCCACGGCCCCAGTGAGGTGATCCAGGAGATGCTCAAGTTGCAGCAATATAGCTTCGTCTGCGCACCGCACCCGCTGCAGTGGGGCATCCTGGCCGCCGAGCAGGTGGACATGAGCCCGCAGGTGGAAGCCTACCGCCGCAAGCGGGACCTGATCCACCAGGGCCTGGCCGACCTGTACCCCATGCCCAAGCCGCAGGGGGCCTTTTACGCCTTTGTCCAACTCCCCCCGGGTACCACGGGCCAGCAGTTTGTGGAAGAGGCCGTGAAGGAACAACTGCTGGTGATCCCCGGAGGGATTTTCAGCTCGCGCGACACGCACATCCGCATCTCCTACGCCGCCTCGGACGAGACGATCCGCCGCGGGATCGACATCCTCCGCCGCCTGCATCGGCGCCTGGCGGCCACGTGAGAAGAGGCAATGCCGGGCCCGTTTCCGGCGAGCGTCGGCTTGCGGCCTACGCCGGTCTTGGGTCTTGGGTCTTGGGTCTTGAGGAGCCCCGCACGTTAGTGCGGGGAGAATCGGCTTGCGGCCTACGCCGTGCGCTGTTGCGCTGGAGCTTCCGCTCCGGCGCAAGAAAACAGATCACCGCGAGCCGGGAGCGTAAGCTCCCGGAGGAGAACCGAAAAACGCCGCTTCGCCAATTGGCTCCGCGAGTTGACACTCGCGGCTCGCTGGTGCAAGAACCATCGCCGATTTGTACACCAAACGGCGAGCCGGGAGCGTTAGCTCCCGGTTGCTATAAACGGAGCACGAACTCTGCCACTACAGAAAAACCGCAAGCTCCCACTTGCGGCTCCCCAGAGCTTTCGCTTCGGTAAAAAATAAGCCGAACCCACCTCGGCACGCCGCCAACATTGTCCAGCATTATCCAGCAAAGGAACGACCGATGGACCCTCACCAGTTGCTCCAAGTGGCTTGCCAGGCGGCCCAGGCCGGCGGCGAGGTGCTCCTGCGGCACTTCGGCCGCCGCCAGCACCTGGTGCAAAAGGAGCAAAGCTACAACCTGGTCACCCAGGCCGACGTGGAAGCCGAACAGGCCGTGCTGGAGACGATCCGCCAGGCGTGCCCGGACCATGCCCTGCTGGGCGAAGAAACCCAGCAGCAAAACCCCTCGGAAAGCGATTACTTGTGGATTGTCGATCCGCTGGACGGGACCAATAACTTCATCCACGGCATTCCCCACTTTGCCGTCTCCGTGGCCTGCGCGCACCGGGGCGAACTCCTCTGCGGGGCCATCTACAACCCGGCCACCGGCGACTGGTTCACCGCCGCCCAGGGCCAGAGGGCCTGGCACAACGACCAGCCCGCTCAGGTGGCCCCCGAGGAGCGACTGGACCAGGTGCTGGTGGGCACCGGTTTTTACTACGACCGGGGGCGAATGATGCAAGCCACGCTGCGGGCCGTGGAGGAATTGTTCGGTGCCCACATTCACGGCATGCGGCGCTTCGGCACCGCCTCGCTGGACTTGGCGTTGGACTTGGCGTTGGTGGGCCGGGGTTGCTTCGGGGCGTTTTTCGAGTACGAGCTTTCCCCCTGGGACTTCGCCGCCGGAGTGCTGTTTGTGCGCGAAGCCGGCGGCGAGGTGACCACCTGCCGCGGCGAGCCGCTGCCGCTAGGGCGCAGCAGCCTGTTGGCTTCCAACGGCCGCGTGCACCAGCAGGTGCTGCAAATCGTGGCCCGGCACCACCCCTAGCCCCAGGCCGAGGAAGTCGGCGTTTTTCCCGGGAACTTTTCCTCCACCCCCAGCGACCAAAGGAGTGGAACACACCCCCCGGACCTGTTTTTCTGGACGGGTGTTCACATCCTGCCCATCTCCTCCATCTGCAAGGAGTCCGGCCATGAAACGGATCGTGGCGGCAGCGGCGCTGGTGCTGGGGCTAGCCTGGGCCACCGCGGGGCTGGCTCAAGAAAAGGCTTCCGCGGGCAAAAGGGCGGCTTCCCCTGCGGCCAACACCCCCAAGATTCAAATTGCCATTTTGCTGGATACCAGCAACAGCATGGACGGGCTGATCAACCAAGCCCGGGCGCAGATCTGGGAGATCGTCAACCAAATGGCCCGCACCCGCCTCGAAGGCCGCGAGCCCCGGCTGGAGGTGGCCCTGTTCCAGTACGGCAACGATTCGCTGCCGGCCAAGGAAGGGTTCATCCAGTTGGTGGTCCCCTTTACCGACGATCTGGACCTGGTTTCGGATAAACTGTTCGCCCTCACCACCAACGGGGGCAGCGAGTACTGCGGCATGGTCATCCAGAAGGCCCTGCAGCGGCTCCAGTGGAGCCGTGCCGAGCAGGACCTGAAGATGATCGTCATCGCCGGCAACGAGCCGTTTACCCAAGGGCCGGTCGATCCGTTCAAGGTCTGCTCCGAGGCGATCAAGCGGGACATTACGGTGACCACCATCCACTGCGGCCCGCAGCAGGTGGGCCAGCAGACCGGCTGGGCCCAAGGAGCCCGACTGGCCGACGGCTCCTTTATGAACATCGACCAGAACGCCCAGGTGGCCATCGCCACCCCGTTTGACAAGAAACTGGCCCAACTGGGCGTGGAGCTGAACAAAACCTACGTGTTCTACGGTTCCCGGCAGGAGCAGCTTGCCCGGGAAAAACTCCAACTGGCCCAGGACAGCAACGCGGCCCGGCTGGGGGCGGCCGTGGCGGCCAATCGGGCGGCAGCCAAGGCCTCGCGGCTCTACAACAACGCCGCGTTCGACCTGGTGGATGCAGTGGAGCAGGAACGGGTAAACCTGGACAAGCTCTCCGAAGAACAACTGCCGCCGGAACTGAAAAAACTTTCCCCCAAGCAGCGCAAAGCGTATATCCAGAAGATGGCCAAGCGGCGCAAGGAGCTGCAACGGCAAATCCGCCAACTGGACCAGAAGCGCCGCCGGTACATCGCCCAAAAACGCAAGGAATTGGCCGAGCAGGGCAAGAACACCTTCCAGGACGCCGTGCTTCAGGCCATCCGCCAGCAGGCGGCCCGTAAAAACTACATGGTGCCCCAGCAATAAGGGGATCGATTGCTCGGTTCGTTGCGACTCTCCGCAGGTCCCGATTTGTAGGAGAACCTTTCCATGAAATCCGTGCGTCGGCTCTTCGTGGTGGTGGCCGCCGTGGGCCTGGTGGCCGCCGCAAGCCCGGTGGCCCAGGCCTGCTTCTGCATCTGCTACCCCTACCGGCCGCTGGAGGTGTGGGAAGACCACGTCGAGGTGGTCATCCGCGACCAGTTGTGCACCAAAACCTACCGCGTGGTGTTCCGCAACCCCAACCCGCACGGGGTCCAAGGGGCCACCATCTATATGGAACTGGAACGGGGAGCCAAGGTGGAAAACCTGGTGGTCACCTGGGGCAACCGGCGGCTGCAAGCCGACATTCTGGAGGCCGACGAGGCCAAAAAGCTCTTCGAGGAAGCCCTCAAAAAAGGCGTCTCGCCCGCCTTGCTGGAAAGCTACGGCCAGAACCTCATCCGCATCCAGATGCCGCGGGTGGGGCCCAAGGCCAAGGTCCAGTTGGAGCTTTCCTACACCACGGTGCTGGAAAGCCAGAACGGCCTGGTGCGGCTCCAGTTGCCCAACACCAAGCCCAAGGGGCTCACCAGTCCCATCCAGCACGCCTCGGTGCGGGTGCGGCTGCACAGCTCCCGCCCGGTGAAGAACGTCTATTCCCCCACCCACCCGATCCGCTTCGAGGACTCGGACCAGGCCGAGCTGGTGGTGGTGTGGGACGAAAAACAGGTCCGCCCGCAGCACGCCTTCGTGCTCTACTACCAGCAGGACCCCTCGCCGGTAGGGGCCACGCTGCTGGCCTACCGGGAGCTGGACGAAGACGGCTACTTTCTGCTCATGCTCTCCCCCACGCTGGGCCGCCAGGGGGAAAAGCTCCGCGGGCAGGCGCTGCCCAAGGACGTGGTCTTTTGCGTGGACACCAGCGGCTCGATGCTCCAGGAGGGTAAGCTCCAGCAGGCCCAGGCCGCCCTGCGCTACTGCCTGCAACACTTGCGCCCGCAGGACCGCTTCAACCTGGTGCAGTTCAACACTCGGGTGAAGCAGTTCCGCCCGAAGCTGGTCCCGGCCACCCAGGAGAACATCCAGGCGGCCCTCCAGTACGTCGATTCCCTGCGTGCCCGGGGCGGCACGGCCATGGCCGAAGCCTTGCAACGCTCGCTGCACATGCTGGAAGAGCAAAAACCCCGGCGCGTGCGGATGATCTTCTTCTCCACCGACGGCTATCCCACCATCGGCCTGCGCGACCCGGACAAGCTGCTGAAACAATTCACCAAAAGCAACACCCAGGGGGTGCGGCTGTTCGTCTTCGGCCAGGGGATGGATGTGAACACCCGGCTTTTGGACCTGCTGGCGTTACAAAACCGCGGGTCGGCCGAATACCTGCTGCCCCAGGAAAACCTGGCCCAGAAAATCCGCCACTACTTCGACCGGGTGGGCACCCCTCTGTGGAGCTCGCTGCAAGTGGAGTTCGACTCCGCCGCGGGAGTGACCGACCTGTTTCCCCAGAAACTGCCCGATTTGTTTGCCGGCCAGCAGTTGATCCTGGTGGGACGTTTCCGGGGCGTGGGCCCGGTGCGGGTGAAGTTGCGCGGCCAGGGGCTCCAAGGCCCCCAGGAGCTGCAATACCGCGTGGAGCTGCCGGAGTTTACCGAAGAGGAGCACCTGGCTTTTGTGGGCCGGGTTTGGGCCGGATACAAGGTGGATGCCCTGCTGGCCCGGCTGCGGGCCTCGGGCAAGCCGGACGAGAAGCTCATCGACCAGATCACCTACCTGGCCAAGCGGTTTGGGATTGTCACGCCCTACACCAGCTTCTTGCTGGCCCAGGGTCCGCAGGTGCGGCCCACCAACCCGCCCTTTGCTCCCGGCCCCGGTCCCGTGCCGCGTCCGTTGCTGCTGCGGCGCAATGTGCTGGAGCAACTGCAACGTGAGGTAGGGCCTCCGCCCGGGGCAGCGGCCAAGGCCGCCCAGTTCCGCAACGCCCGCGCCTTGAACGCCCTGCGGCAGCGCCTGGCCGGGCAGGGGGCCGCCGGGGCAGTGGATGCCGCCGTGGCCGAGTTGTCCGAAGACCAGGCCGACCGCGGCGCGGCCCCCGTGCCTGTGCAGCAGGTGGGACGCATCACCTTCTTCAACCGCCAAGGGGTGTGGTACGACAACCGCTTCCCCGGGACCAAGGTGAAGCCGAAGCAGGTACGGATCGGCTCGCCGGAGTTTCTGGCCCTGCTGCGCAAGCACCCGCGGCTGGCCAAGATGCTGGCCCTGGGCAACGTGGTGCTGCAAATCGACGGCACCTGGTATCACTTCCTGCCCCAAAAACCGGCGGCCAAGTAACCCTCCAGCTGGGACCGCGTGTGCCGGCCAAGCAGCGGGCCAAGGGTGTTTTCCCCCCGCTTAGTACGTGTTTAGCGTGCCAGCCATAAGACGGAGTGTTTCCAGAGCAAAAGAGTTGATTTTTGTCCGGCGAGCCCCGGGCTTTAGCCCGGGGAGAGCCGAACAAACACCTGTGTGTTGACCTTCTCCGCCAGCTGAAGCTGGCGGCTCGCCATTTGCAAGAAAAAACGCTTATTCTCGCTTGGCACGGAAGCGTCAAACCAAGCAATGTGCTAGCTGGCTAAACAAGTACTACGCTCCCGGCTCGCTGTTCTCCCCCCGCTTACGCGGGGGGCTCTTGGGCTCGCCAACCGCGGGCTAACGCCGGCGGCTCGCCGCCCCCCAAGCCCCCAAGCCTCCACGCCTCCAAGCCCCCGGAGCGGAAGCTCCATCGCACGGCGCAAGCCGCAAGCCGGTTCCGTCTCTCCCCCCGCTGACGCGGGGGGCTTGTGTTTTGTCTTCGTACCGCTTTTTGCTCCCAATGCTGGCAGCGCCCGCACTGCCATTGTCCCACGCCGGTTTTTCGGACCGGTGCTAGCTGCCGGATCCTCCCCGCCGGCGGGACGAGGGCCTTCGGCGGCAAACGCTCTGGACTCCCCGGGGGGCAGTTGCTAGGGTTCCCGCCCCGATTGGGTTGTGCTTACCTGGCTTTCCTTGTTCCGGCTTGTGCTTGCCTATGGCCACGGCTCCCCCGAGTGCCTCCCCGGCCAACCCCTGGCGCTGGCAGGACTTAATCCTGCCGGTGGGGATCATCGCCAGCGTGCTGGTCATCCTGGTGCCGCTGCCAGCGGCGCTGATGGACGTGTTGCTGGCGGCCAACATCACCGTGGCCATCATCATGCTGCTTACCACCATCTATGTGCGCACGCCGCTTGAGTTCAGCATCTTCCCCAGCCTGCTGCTGGCCACCACGCTGTTGCGGCTGGTGCTCAACGTGGCCACCACGCGGCTGATTCTCACCCGGGCGGATCGCTACGGGCTGTCGGCGGCCGGGGAGGTGATCCGCTCCTTCGGCGAGTTCGTGGCCGGGGACCGGATTGTGGTGGGCCTGATCATCTTCATCATCATTGTGGTCATCCAGTTCGTGGTCATCACCAAGGGGGCCACCCGCATCAGCGAAGTGGCCGCACGGTTTGCCCTGGACGGGATGCCAGGGCGGCAAATGGCCATCGACGCCGACTTAAACGCCGGCATCATCGACGAGCACGAAGCCCAACGCCGCCGCCAGGAGATCACCCAGCAGGCCGACTTCTACGGGGCGATGGACGGTGCCAGCAAGTTCGTCCGCGGCGACGCCATCGCCGGGATCATCATCACGTTGATCAACATCGTGGGCGGGCTGCTGATCGGCACGCTGGAAGCGGGCATGCCGCTTTCCGACGCCGCGGCCCTGTTTACCAAGCTCACCATCGGCGACGGGCTGGTGAGCCAGGTGCCGGCGTTTTTGATCTCGTTGGCCGCCGGTCTGCTGGTGACCCGCAGTACCACGGAGACGAACCTGCCGGGCGAGTTTCTACACCAGCTTTTTTCCCGACCTCAGGCGTTGGCCGTGGCCGGTTCGTTCCTGGGCGTGCTGGTGTTTACCAGCCTGCCGCGGATTCCCCTGTTCGTGCTGGGCGGAGGGTGCCTGGGGCTGGCCTGGCTGTTGCAGCGGGGAGCCACGGCCCAGCGGCAGCAAACCCAGCAGAAAGAATCGGCCGAAAAAGAAGCCAAAAGCAAAAAGGCTCAAGAGCCCAAGATCGAGGACTACCTCACCGTCGATCCGATGGAGATCGAGATCGGCGTGGGTCTGATTCGCCTGGCCGATCCCAAGCGGGGCGGCGACCTGTTGCAGCGCATCCAGTCGGTGCGGCAGCAGATTGCTGCGGAGCTGGGCATCATCATGCCCAAGGTGCGCATCCGCGACAACTTCCGCTTGGACGAGAACCAGTACCGGATCAAGATCGCCGACGTGCCCGTGGCCGAAGGCACCCTGCTGCCCGGCCACCTGCTGGCCCTGGACTCGGGCAACACCACGGGCAAGGTGCCGGGCGTGGAGACGACCGACCCGGCCTACGGCACCCCTGCGGTATGGATCGAGCCGGGGCTGGCCGACCAGGCCAAGATGCTGGGCTACTCGGCCGTGGTGGAGCCTACGGCGGTGCTGGCCACGCATCTTTCCAAGGTGGTGCAGGACAACGCCGACGAGCTGCTCACCCGCGACGCCACCCGGCACCTGATCGACCAGCTCAAGGAACACGCTCCGGCGGTGGTCGAGGAGCTGATCCCCAAGCAGATGACCCTGGCCGAAGTGCAAACGGTGCTCAAGATGCTGCTGCGGGAAAAAGTGCCCATCCGCCGCCTGGATACCATCCTGGAGGCCCTGGGCGACTACGCCCCCCGGGTGGGCAAGGACCCGGTGCTGCTGACCGAACATGTGCGCCACCGCCTGGGGCGCACTCTTTGCACCCGTTACCGCGACGACCAGCGGCGGCTGCTGGTGGTGACGATGGACCCGGCGCTGGAGGATCGTATCCGGGCCGCGATCGACCACAGCGAGCGGGGCCTGTTTATCCGCATGAGCCCGCAGGCCGTGGAGCACACCTGCCGCCGGATCGCCGAGGCGGTCAAGGAGCTGCAAGCACGGCAGCGTCCGCCGGTGTTGCTGGTCAGCCCGCAAATCCGCGCCGGCGTGCGCCAACTGACCGAAGCGCACCTGCCGGACCTGGTGGTGCTCAGCTACAACGAAGTGACCCGCGATACCATCGTCGAGAGCGTGGCCGTGGTCAACGACGCTTAGCAGACACGAAGAACCGCCCCCTTTGGTTGATCGTCAAGGAAGAGGACTTGCCACATGGAAGTGCGAACGTTTCGAGCCGCCACGATCCAGGAAGCGTTGGCCCTGGTCCGCCGCGAGCTGGGCCCGGAGGCCGCCGTGCTGCAAACCCGTCACGTGCCCCGGCCCGGGCTGTGGAACCGCCTGCGGCGGCGGACCGAGGTGGAAGTGACCGCTTCGCTTCAAGTGCAGGTGCCCTCACGGGTGCCGCCGCCGGGACAGCAGCCCCCGTCCCCGACACCTTCCCCGAAGCCAGCCTCTACGGAAGTGCCGCTGGAGGAGTCGCTGGGGCTGCATCGGGCGCTTTCCACGCAGTTGTCGCAACTGGAGGAGATGGTGGCCCGGCTCTACCAGGAAAGCCGGGCAGCGCGTGTGCCCGAGGTGCCGGAACCACTTTTCGATCTGTTCACCGAACTGCTGGACCGCGATCTGCCCGAGCAAGCCGCCAAAACCCTGGTGCAGCAGCTGGCCCGGCAACTGGCCCCCGAGGAGCTACAAGACCCGCTGCTGGTGCGCGGGCGGCTGCATCGGCTGGTGGAGTCGCAGTTGCGGGTGGCCGGTCCCATCCAGTTGCCCCCGGGGCAGCGTCGGGTGGTGGCCCTGGTGGGTCCCACGGGGGTGGGCAAGACCACCACCATCGCCAAGCTGGCGGCCAACTTCCGGCTGCGGCAACGACGTCGGGTGGGCCTGATTACCGTGGACACCTACCGCATCGCCGCCGTGGAGCAGCTGCGCATCTACGCCCAGATCATTGATCTACCGATGGTGGTCGTTGCTTCGCCGGGAGAAATGGCTCCGGCCCTGGCTCAGCTGGGACAGGTAGAACTTGTGCTCATTGATACGGCCGGGCGCAGCCCGCGCGACGAGGTGAAACTCCACGAATTGAAAGCCTTCCTCACGCTGGCCCAGGCCGACGAGGTGCACCTGGTGCTCAGCGCCTCGGCGGGGGCCAGCACCTTGTTGCAAACCGCCCGCAGGTTCGACGTCGTAGGACCCAATCGCCTGCTGCTGACCAAGCTGGACGAGGCGGCCGCTTTGGGTCACCTGCTGCCGGTGCTGGAACAGGTGCCCCTGCCGCTGAGCTACCTGACCGACGGGCAGAACGTGCCGGACGACATCCAGGCGGCCCGGGCCGACCACCTGGTGCATCGGCTGCTGGGTCAGGCTGCGTAAGTGGCGGTGTTTCCCCCGGCGGCAGCCGGCGGCGCAGGCCGGTTGTGCGGGGGGTAGGGGATGTGCGGCCGGGGGGAGCGGGAGCGGGCATGTTTCCGTTTGCGGAGCGGACGAAAAACAATGAATTGTTTGGTTCAAGCGGCCGATAAGGGGACAGGTCCGTTGGACCGTGTCGTGCCGGACGTGCGGATCTGGATTCCCCTTCAGGTACCCCCCTGGAATGATCGGCCGCTGTGGTGCGTTGCTGGCGTTGGTAGCCTGGCAGGCAACGGTGTGGCGCGGGTTGCTGGCCGGGGGCTCTGCCGACGCGGTGCTGTGGCAAGCGTGGCTGGCGCTGGTGATCTACGGCGGCCTGGGACTGGTGTGCGGAGTGGTGGCCCAGTGGATCGTCCAACTGGGCGCCCGCGACACCCTGGCCCAAGCTCCAGGCGAGGAGGCCTGATGGACCGGATGCCTCCGCCCGGCTGAGTTCCCACCCCCTGTCCCCACGCCGCACGTTTCAGGGAGGAATGTATGGCGACTGCAACCCGGCAAACGCTCTCGCAGGAACAGATCCAACAGCTCTGGGAACAATTCAAGGCCGACCCCGACAACGAAAACTTGCGCAACCAACTGGTGGAAATCTATCTCCCCCTGGTCCGCTATAACGCCGAGCGCATCTGGGCTCGACTCCCCGACGGCGTGGACCTGGACGACCTGATCTCCGCCGGGGTGTTCGGTCTGATGGACGCCATCGCCGCCTTCGATCTGTCCCGCGGCGTGAAGTTTGAAACCTACTGCGTGCCCCGCATCCGCGGAGCCATGCTCGACGAGCTGCGCACGATGGATTGGGTTCCACGGCTGGTGCGCAGCAAGGCCAGCAAGCTCAACGAGGCGATCAAGAACCTGGAAGCCCGACTGGGACGCCCCCCCAGCGAGCAAGAACTGGCCGAGGAGCTGGGCCTGAGCCTGCAAGAGCTGGAAAAGCTCCAGCGGGAAGCCACGGCCGTGAACATGGTCAGCCTGGACAAAAAGTGGTATGAAACCGACAGCTACAAGGACGTCCGCGAAATCGACATCCTGGAAGACAAAAAGAGCGAAGACCCCACCCGGCGGATGCAAAAGAAGGAACTGATGCGGCTGGTGACCCGCGGGTTGAACCGCAACGAACGGCTCATCATCATCCTCTACTACCTGGAAGAGATGACCATGAAGGAGATCGGCGCCACGCTCGATCTTTCCGAAAGCCGGGTGAGCCAGATGCACAGCTCCATCGTGCAACGGCTCAAGGAGCAGCTTCAGCGTCGCCGAGGCGAACTGGGCCCGGCCGCTTGACCGGGCCGCGGATCGGCTCCAGCAGGCAACTTGTTGACTTCTCCCCCCGCTTACGCGGGGGGCTCTTGGGTTCTCCGCCGACTGAAGTCGGCGGCTCGCCGGTTGCAAGAAGAAACGTTTTTTCTTGCCCCGGTGCGGAAGCACCACCTCAAGACCCAAGACCCAGGACCCAAGACCTCTGGAGCGAAAGCTCCGCCGCAAGCCGCAAGCCGATTCTCCCCCCCGCTTACGCGGGGGGCTCTTGTTTGTGTGATTCAACGCTTGTTCTTGCCGCTGCCACTTCTGGGCACCGGCTAGCCGAAAAAGCTCCACAAGGCCAGGGTCATCGCATGGGAAAGCGCTGGCTCGTCGCCTGCCGGGCCGGGGGCGGAGGTGTCCTTTTTCTGTTCCTGGGGCAGGCTCAAAAGCGGGGCGGGCTTCCCCCCGGCACGGATCCACTGCAGCACCTTGTGCAGCTCTTCGAAATCGAACCACACGCCGTGCTGGCCGCATACGTCCACGATCACCCCGCTGCGGCGGCCGTAGTGCTTGCGGGGCATCAAGCC
>Ga0256839_1004526_pt1 | contig 13497 bp, 12 predicted proteins | sample 354166metaG_FD_185968 | JGI IMG/M metagenome (GOLD analysis project Ga0256839, IMG submission 185968) | Hydrothermal vent microbial communities from Mid Atlantic Ridge, Atlantic Ocean - 354-166 | ecosystem: Environmental > Aquatic > Marine > Hydrothermal vents | place: Atlantic Ocean: Mid... | reverse complement strand
TCGGCTTCCGTAAGCCGCTCCTCGCCGAAGCGGTAGACGCGTGCAGTGCGCCCCTCGCGTTCACCGGCGTGGACGTGCACGGTCAGCTCCCCGAAGCTCACCCCCGGGAAGAAGGTCAGGCGCTCGAAGCGGTCGGGCGTCATCCCCCAGCGGGTAAGGGCGTCGGGGTCGGGGGCGCGCCCCTCGCGTTTCGCCCCGGCGAGCCGCTCGAGCGCCCGGTACCATTCGGGGCGCTCGTCCTCGTCGGGGCGCAGGCCCTCCCGTGCCTCTAGCCAGGAGCGGAAACCGCAGCCGCCGTAGCTGCGCTCGAAACGGTAGACCTGGCCCAGGCCACTGGGCGGGGGCAGCGGAACGCCCTCGCGGGGGGCGCGGTACCCCGAGCCCTCGCGGGAGAGCGCCCGGCTTACCAGCGGCACCGGCCCCATGGGCCGGGGCTCGGCCGCGCCCACAAGGTCGCGCTCGGGCTCGAGGGGTCGCCCCCCGTCGGCCTCCGGATAGCTGATCACGACCTCGTCGGCCAGGGCCCGCAGGCTGCGCCACAGGTGCACGTCGCGCCCCCGCAGGCGGCGCGGCAGCACCCCGCGTTCGGCATAGACCCGCTCGAAGACCTCGGACCAGGGAAGGCGCGCCTCCTCGGGGATAAAGTAATCCTCACGCTCGCCCAAGGTGTAGACCCCTTCGCTCGCCCCCAGGACGTAGGCCCTGCGGTAACGGCGGCCGCTGACCTCGCGGGGGCTGAGCAGGGCCACGCCCCCGGGCCGGCGGGCGCGCAGGCGCACCCGCTCCAAGAGCCCCGCCCACCAGGCTCGGAAGCCCTCGGGGCCCCCGGCCTCGAGCGCCTCGCGGGCGCGCAGCAGGAAGACCTCGCGCCAGCGGCTCTGCGCCAGCAGCGGACGGCCGTCCACGAGCCGCTCCGCCCAGGCGAGCAGGTGGGCCCGCCGCGCCGCCTCGTCAACAGGCGCGCCGGCGAGCGGGTCAAGGGAGGCGAGCACCTCCTCCAGCGCCGGCGCCAGGCGGCCGCCCTCGGCCTCGTCGAGCTGCCGGGCCAGCTTGCGGATCGCGTCCAGACCGGCCAGCCCCCGGGCCAGCGCCGCCCGCCCCAGCGGGGCCAGCTCCTCGAAGAGGAAGAGGCCCTCCGCGGTGGGGTGGTCGGGGAAACGCAGCAGGTCCACCAGCAGCTTGCCCGGCTCCTCCTCGCTGGGGGCGTGGTAGGTCTCGTCCATCAGGTAGAGGTCGTACTCCCGGGCCAGCATCTTGGTGGCCTCCAGCCGCTCCGGGGGTACGACGAGCGCGATCTCGAGGGGATCGTATCCCTCCACCAGGAGGTCACGTTTGATCGCGGCCAGGACCCAGCGGAGCTCGTGCACCGGGTTCTCCGCACGCCAGACCGTGACGTCCTGCGGCAGCCGCGGTGGGTCCTCCGCGGCGGCCGGCGGCTCGGGGAGGGAAGCCCAAACCTCGACGCCGGCCCGCTCCATCGCGGTCAGCAGCGAGAGCGCGAGCGGCGAGAGCTCCCAAAACCCGGCGGCGAAGAGCGCGTCGGTCTCGGGGCGCCAGGCCCCCTCCCCCACCAGGTCGGCGGCGAGCCGGGCCACGTCGTCGGGATCCAGCGCCTCGCCCTTGGTTCGCTCGTATGCGGCGTAGACGCGCTGCAGCCGGCGGGATTCGTCGTCGCCGACGGGCACCTCCTCCGGGGCCACCTCGAAACGCTTCAGCTCCGCGATCGCCCGGGCGAAGAGGCGGGCCTCCCCGGGCGCAGGCATCCGCCCGCCGGCCTGCTCGCGCAGGACCTCCCCCACCCGGGCCACCCGCAGACCGGTCGAGAGGAAGGTCCCGGTGCGGCCGGCCTGGGCCAGCACCCGCTGGTGCACCTGCTGGAAGTGCACCGCCTCGGCTCCCAGGGTCGCCCCCCGGCCCGCGAGCCGTCGCAGCGCGAAGTTGCGGTTCGAGGGCAGCGTCAACCACCACACGCGGCGCCTCTGGGCCGCGAGCTCGCGGGCGCGCTCCAGCATCCGCTCCGAAGCCCCGCCGTCCGCCGCGTCGATCAGCCAGTGCATGCACGAGCATTCTACGACGGCCCGGCCTCCTCAGAAACACCTAATAGTAATGACTTGCACTAAAACGTGATTTGCGCTATCCTACCCCTTGGAGGTATATGGGTATGGAAAGCACCGAAAAGATCATCGCTCTTCCCAGGCTCAACGAACCGGCCCCCGACTTCGAGGCCAAGACCACCAAGGGCACCCTCAAGCTCTCGGACTTCAAGGGCAAGTGGGTGGTGCTGTTCAGTCACCCGGCCGACTTCACCCCGGTCTGCAGCACCGAGTTCCTGGCCTTCGCCCGTAAGGCGGACGAGTTCGCGAAGCGCAACGTGCAGCTGATGGGCCTTTCCATCGACAGCATCCACAGCCACCTGGCCTGGATCAAGGACCTGGAGGACCTGACCGGCACCACCATCGACTTCCCGGTGATCGCCGACCTGGACATGAAGGTCTCCAACCTCTACGGCATGGTCCACCCGGGTGCGGCCGACACCGCCGCGGTGCGCACCGTCTTCGTGATCGACGACAAGGGCATCCTGCGCGCGATGCTCTACTACCCGCTGACCAACGGCCGCAACATCGACGAGGTGCTGCGCCTGGTCGACGCGCTGCAGTTCACCGACAAGACCGGGCTGGCCACCCCGGCCGACTGGCAGCCGGGCGAGCTGGCCATCGTGCCCCCGCCGGCCACCATCGACGAGGTCAAGGCCGACGAGGCCAAGAAGGGCGAGTACGCCGAGTTCAAGCGCTGGTACCTGCGCTACAAGAAAGCCTAAGGAAGCCTGCACGCGCCACCGCCGCCCCCATCGGGCGGCGGTGTCCTATGGGCCGACCGGCTAGGAAACCAGGCTGCGTTCCACCCGCGCGAGCGCCTGCTCCAGGTCCTCGGTCAGGTCGCGCGGATCTTCGATGCCCACCGAAAGCCGCACCAAGCCGGGGGTGATGCCCTGGCGCCCCCGCACCTCGGGCGGCAGCAGCTCGTGGGTGGTGCTGGCGGGGTGGGTGGCCAGCGACTCGACGTCGCCCAGGGAGACCGCCTGGGTGAAGAGCTCGAGCCCGTCGAGGAAGACGCGCGCCGCGTCGAAGCCGCCGTGCAGCTCCAGGGCCACCATCCCGCCGTAGCGGTCCATCTGCCGCGCGGCGACCTCGTGCCCGGGGTGCTGCGGCAGCCCCGGGTAGTAGACCCGGGCCACCGCCGGATGGTGGGCCAAGTAGGCGGCCACGGCCTCGGCGCCGTCGCAGTGGGCCTCCATGCGAAGCGCCAGCGTCTTGATCCCCCGCATGAACAGGAAGGCGTCCTCGGGGCTCATCGCCCCGCCGACGTGGCGCAGGCCGTGCATCCGCAGCTCCTGCATCATCTCGCCGGGCCCGGCTACCACGCCGCCGATCGCGTCGCCGTGGCCCCCCAGGTACTTGGTCGCCGAGTGCACCACCAGCTCGATGCCGAACTCGAGCGGCCGCGTCAGGTAGGGGGTGGCGAAGGTGTTGTCGGCGACGGTCAGCACCCCGTGCGCGCGCCCGACCTCGCCGACCTGCGCCAGGTCGTGGATCCGCAGCGTCGGGTTCGTGGGCGTCTCCACGTAGAGCATCCGGGTCTTGGGGCCCACCCACGCCGAGGGCGGCTCCTCGGAAACGTCGCGAACCTCGATGCCGAAACGCGCCAGGGTCTCCAGGAAGAGCCCCTCGGTGCCGCCGTAGAGGGGGCCGAGGAAGGCCAGCTCGTCGCCCGGCTGGAGGAAGGTCAGGGTCAGCGCCGCGATCGCCGCCATGCCGCTGGCGAAGGCCACCGCGTCCTCGGCGCCCTCGAGGCTCGCCAGCTTCTCTTCAAACACCCGCACCGTGGGGTTGCCGATGCGGGTGTAGACGTAGCCGGACTCTTCCCCCGCGAACATTCGCGCGCCACGGTCGAAGGATCCGTAGGCGAACGTGGACGTGCGGTACACGGGGGTGACGTGGGCTCCGGTGGCGGGGTCGGGCCGCGAGCCCACGTGCAACGCACGGGTACGGAAACGTTTCATGCTCGGTCCTTTCTCCCCGAAGGGGGTGCTGTGGTTCCATTGTACCGCCGTAGACTGGGAGGCGTGGAACCGCAGCCGCCGTTCTCGATCCTCGCCCGGGTCTACGACCGCCTCATGGACGACGTCCCCTACGAGGGCTGGGCCCGCTTCGTGCTCGCGGTCCTGGGGGGCGAGGGCTGCTTCCCCCGCAGCGTGCTCGAGCTGGGGGTGGGGACGGGCCGCGCCCTCGAGCCCTTCGTGGCCCGCGGCCTCGAGGCCGCGGGGGTGGACGTCTCCGCGGCGATGCTCGCACGGGCCCGCGCCAAGCTGCCGGGGGTCTGGCTCGAGCGGGCCGACGTCCGCGGCTTCGACCTGGGCCGCCGCTTCGACCTCGTCTACTCCGCCTTCGACAGCCTCAACAACCTCACCGAGCCCGCGGACCTGGAGGCGGCCTTCCGCACCGCCCTGCGGCACCTCCACGCCGCGGGCTGGCTCGCCGTAGACCTGAACACCCCCGAGGGCCTGCGCGAGCTCTGGCGCGAGGAGGTCTGGGAGGAGGACGGCGTGCGCCTCGTCTACGGCTACGACCCCCAAACCCGCCTGGGCCGGCTCGAGGCCTGGGTGGGCAGCGAGCACGAGGTGCACCTGGAGCGCGGCTACGAACCCGACGAGGTCCGGGCGATGCTGGAAGGCCTGGGTTACGGCCCCGTCTTCTGCCTCACCTTCCCCGAGGGCCGCGACCCCGACCTGCTCGCGGACCGTTTCTGGGTCTTCGCCCGCGCCCCCGAGGCTCACCCAGCTCAAGCGGGGTCGGCGTAGGCTTGAAGGGTGAAGACCCCGCGCGAACCCGTCAACGCCTACACCCACGCCGCCGGTGCGCTCCTGGCCCTCGCCGCGCTGGCCTGGCTGGTGGTCCTGGCCTGGCCCGATCCCCGTCTGGTGGCGGGGGCCGTCGTCTTCGGCGTGACCATGTTCCTGATGTACGCCGCCAGCGCCGGCTACCACGCCGCGCGCCTGGGCGAACGCGGCCTCGCCTGGCTGCGTAAGCTCGACCACGCGGCCATCTTCCTCTTCATCGCCGGGTCGTACACCCCGGTGCTGCTCACCCGCCTCGACGGCCTCGCGCGCTGGGGCTGGCTCGGCCTCGTCTGGGGGCTGGCGGCGCTCGGCATCGCCCTCAAGCTCTGGAAGATGACCGCGCCCCGCTGGCTATCGACGCTCTCCTACCTGGGCCTGGGCTGGCTCGCCGTCTTCCTGGTGCCCCAGCTGCAGCTGCCGCCGGCGGCCCTGGGCTGGCTCGTCGCCAGCGGCGCCCTCTACTCGGTGGGCGCGCTGGTCTACGCGCTCAAGCGCCCCAACTTCCGCGGTTTCGGTTTTCATGAGCTGTGGCACCTCTTCGTGCTCGGGGGCAGCGCCACGATGTTCGCCGCCGTCTGGGTTCTGTTCACCGCCAACAGCTAGCCCGCCGGCTTGACGGTTTTCATAAATGAGTGTATTCTTAAGATATACGCCACTTTCTCATGAGAAAGCAGGCTATACCTAGGCCATGATGGAACACGACTACGAAGCCAGCGAACACATGGACGGTCCGCTGATCCTCATCGTCGAAGACGAGAAGGACATCGCCCGCTTCATCGAGCTCGAGCTCCAGGCCGAGGGTTACCGCACCGAGGTCGCCTACGACGGCATCACCGGCCTCTCCAAGTTCCGCGAGACCAGCCCCAACCTGGTCATCCTCGACCTGATGCTGCCGGTCATGGACGGCCTCGAGGTGGCGCGGCGCATCCGCAAGACCTCGAACATCCCCATCCTCATCCTCACCGCCAAGGACGCCGTCACCGACAAGGTCGAAGGCCTCGACGCCGGCGCCGACGACTACCTGGTCAAGCCCTTCTCCATCGAGGAGCTGCTCGCCCGGGTGCGCGCCCACCTGCGCCGGGTCACCCCGGCGATCACCGGCGAGATCCGCGTCGCCGACCTGATCATCAACCTGGAGGGGCGCGAGGTCTTCCGCGGCGGCCGCCGCATCGAGCTTTCGAACAAGGAGTTCGAGCTGCTCGAGCTGCTGGCCCGCAGCCCCGGCAAGGTCTTCAGCCGCTTCGAGATCGAGGAGAAGGTCTGGCCCGGCTACCAGGGTGGCTCCAACGTGGTCGACGTCTACATCGGCTACCTGCGCAAGAAGCTCGAGGCCGAAGGCGAGCGCCGGCTGATCCACACCGTGCGCGGCGTCGGCTACGTGCTGCGCGAAGACTGATCCCCCTCTCCGAGGAAAGGTGGCGAGCGGCCCCGGCCCATTCCCGTGAACCTGCGCACCCGCATCACCCTGCTCACGCTGCTGGTGCTCTCGCTGTCGCTGCTCGTCATCGGGGCCAGCGTCTACGCGCTGCTGCAGCGCTACCTCTACCAGACGCTGCGGGCCGAACTGCAGGACGCCATGGCCCAGGTGATTCAGCAGTACGAGATCGAGTTCAGCATCGGCTCGCGCTCGGGGGTGCTCAACAAGGTGCTGCCGCCTTCGGTCTACGGCGAGATCGACCTGCTCATCCCCAGCCACCCCACCCCGGAGTCGTTCACCAACGAGGTGATCGCGGCGACCAGCCGCACCCTGGGGCAGCGCCTCCTGCTGACCCCGAACGACTACGCCCAGCTCCTGCAAAAGGGCGAGGTCTGGGCCACCGCGCAGCTGCCGCAGGGCGACCGCCCGCCGCTGCGGCTGCTAGTCTACGGCGTCCTCGTCAAAGCGCCCACGGCGCCTTTGAACCTGGAAACCTGGGTGGCCATCTTCGTGGCCAAGCCGCTGCGGCCGCTCGAGTCCACCCTCGCCGAGCTCTCGCGCGTCTTCCTCTTCACCTCGATCTTCGTCCTCACCCTGGGGGGCGTGCTCACCTACCTGCTGGTGGCGCGCACCCTGGAACCGCTCGAGGCCATCGCCCAGAAGGCCGAGGAGGTGAGCATCAAGGGGCGCACCCGCCTGCCCGAACCCGAAACCCACGACGAGGTCTCGGCGCTGGCGCGCGCGCTCAACCGCATGCTCGAGCGCCTGGAGCACGCCTTCCAAACGCAGAGCCGCTTCCTCGCCGACGCCTCTCACGAGCTGCGCACCCCCATCACCGCGATCCTGGGTCACGTCGGCTACCTGCTGCGCCGCACCCCGGTCAACGAGGTGCAGCGCGAGAGCCTGGAGACGATCCGGCGCGAAGGCGAGCGCATGACCAAGCTCGTCACCGACCTGCTCGAGCTGGCCGGCAGCGAGGGGGGGTGGCGCTTCGAGGTGCGCCCCGTCGAGCTGCGCGGCCTGCTGCAGGAGATCGCCAGCGAGTACGCCCCCACCTTCGAAGGCGAGATCGTCCTCGAGGCGCCCGACGAGGTCTGGGTGGAGGGGGACGACGAGCGCCTGCACCAGGTCTTCGCCAACCTGATCGCGAATGCGGTGAAGGCCGGAGCCACCCGCATTGTGCTGCGGGTACGGCGGCCTCCGGGACGGGTAATCGTGCAGGTGAGCGACAACGGCCCCGGCATTCCGCCCGAGCACCTGCCCCATCTTTTCGAACGCTTCTACCGGGTGGACAAGGCGCGCGACCGCGCCGCCGGCGGTTCGGGTCTGGGGCTCGCCATCGTCAAGGCCATCGTCGAGGCCTTGGGCGGCGAGGTATGGGTGGAGTCGCAGGTGGGCGAGGGCACCACCTTCAGCGTTTCTTTAAAGCACGCAGCAGCTCCGCCGCCTCATCTGCGCTGATCTCGCCCTTCTCAAGCTGTTCGAGCACCCGCGCCCGCTCCACGGACGCGTCGGAACCCACCTCCGCCTCGTACCCGAGGACCCGCAGCAGGGTCTCGAACCGCGCCCGCACGGTGGGGTAGCTGACGCCGAGGATGCGCTCCATCTCCTTGAGGTTGCCCCGGGTCTTGACGAAGAGGCGCAGGATCTCCAGCTGCTCCGGGGGCAGCGCGGCGAACTCGTTGACGGTGAAGCGCCCTTCGATGCGGGTCTGGCAGCTGGGGCAGGCCAGGCCCGTCACCTCCAGGCGCGCGTGGCAGACGGGGCATTCGTAGGGCATCAGCGGTTTCACAACAGACCTCCAATGCGGATCGCGACGTAAACTCCGCGCGACTTCACCTCAAGAAGCGGTTCGTCCGGACGCAGGCGCTCGAGCCCCAGCCGCGGCGGCGCGAACAGCAGCCGCCAGCCGCCCCGCACCCCCATCTTTCGCTGCGCCATCCAACCGGCGAAGGCCAACACGAAGGCGATCGGCGTCTCGAAGGGCTCGAGCGGCAGGACGAGGCGAAAGCCGCGCCCCCCTCCGGGGCGCAGTTCAAGGTGCAGCCAGCGGGGCTGGCGGATCTGCAGGCGCCGCAGCCAGGCGTTCATACCACCTCGATGATCACCCGGGTTCCGTCGGCCTGCTCGAGCTCGACCAGCCGGCCCTCGGGCGTCTCGCTTTTCAGCGAGGCCAGCAGCTCGTCGAGATCGAAACCGGCCTCGGCGATCTGGGCCCGCTGCTCCTCGGGGATGAACTTGAGCGCGAACCGCGCCAGCGCCAGCGGCAGGTTGACCTTGACCTCGGTGGCGTCCTCCGGGTCGTGGACGTAGATGCGCAACAGCCGCGCCGGCCCTCCTGGCCGCAGCTCCGCATCCGCGCGCGGCGCGTCGCCCAGCGCCTCGATCAGCTCGGCGGCCTCTTCCGCGGTGATCTGCCCTTCGGCCAACATCTGCAGGATTCGCTTGCGTTCTTCGTTCATGGCGCCTCCACCTCCACTTCGCCCATACCCACGGACACCTTGAGTTCGCCCCGCCCCTCGCCCAGGCGACCCTCGAACCGCTGGGCGGGACCTCCCCCGCGGTGCTGCAGGCCGCCGCCGACCCTGAGCTCCCCCAGGCTCGTGCTCAGGTGCAGCTGCACGTCGCTTCCCTCCGCCAGCTCCAGCTTCACCCTGCCCATGCCCAACTGCACGCGGTGACGACCGCCGGCGATGCGAACGCTCCCCTGGACCTCGCCCTGGCCGAGCTGCACGTCCAGGGCTTCGGCGGCGGCGAAGCTTAGCCGCCCCTGACCAAGCTGCACCTTCAGCGCCGACAGCGGCCCCTCGACGCGGACCTCGCCCTGACCGAGCCTCAGCTCCAACCCCATCCCCGTAGGCAAGAGCAGCACCGCCGACTTGCGGGACCGCAGCAGGCCGAAGGCGCCGAGGAAGCGCGGCCGCGAGGTTCCCGTGAGCCGCCAGCCCCCGTCGGCGGCCTCGAGCCGCAGCCCCAAGCCGCCGTCCACCTCGACGACGGGGGCGTTCAGCCCCTCCCGCGCGCGCACCTCCAGGTCGGCGCGCTCGAGCCGCGCCCGCAGGCGCCCGGCGGCGGGCGCCGCGGCGGGCGTCCGCCCCCCTTCATCCAGCGCCTCAAGCAGCCGCCCCGCCTCCTCGGGGTCGATCTTGCCCTCTTCGAGCAGTTTGGCGATCCGCATGTACTCATCCATGAGCGCCTCCCAACCTCTCCGCACCTGGGAAGGCCCGGGGGCGGCCCTCGTTTCGCGCCCGCGCTTCCGGGGTCGCCGCGCAACCGCCGCACCGGGCGGCCGCCGCCTCGCGGCGCGCCGTGCGCACGCGCGCCGCGAGCGCCGTGGGGTCTTGCCAAGGAACCGAAGTCGGCATCTGGGCCTCCTTGGCCCGATTGTAAACCCTTATTTTATGTATTGTCAAGCTTTACTTTACATATGCTAAACGGGGTGGCGTCCGCCCCAGTACGGGGCCACGTAGAAGACGAAGACCAAGGCGGCGTACGCCGCCCACCAGAGGAGCACCCGGCCGCCGCTGGTGCGCCCAGGCCGGTGCTCGAGCAGCAGCAGCGTGAACAGCGCCCAGGTCAACAGCGTGGCCAGCTCCTTGACGTCGGGGGCGACCGGACTTCCCCACAGGCGCCAAGCCCAGGCCATCCCCGTAAGCACCCCCACCGTGTAGAGGACGTAGCCGGCCCGCAGGTAGGGGCCCTCGAGCCGCGCCAGGCCCACGAGCGGCGGTGCGGAGAGCGAGCGCCAGGGGGCGGACTTGAGCCGGCGGTGCTGGGCCCAGCCCGCCACCGCCGCCAGGAAGGCCACGGTCAGGCTCACGTAGGCGAGGGTGAGGACCCCCGCGTGAAACACCACCAGCGACCAGGGCAGCGGCCCGCTCGTGGTGCCCACGAAACGCAGCGAGAGCAGCGCGAAGAAGAGCGCCGTGGCGTAGGCGTAGCGCACCCAGGTGCGCCAGCGCGGCCGGGCCGCGTAGCCCCGAGCCACCCCGACCAGCCCGATGACAAGCAGCATCGCCGCCTCGAACGAGGAACCCAGCACCTGTCCGGTAGTAACGGCGTGCCAGACCGCCGCCGCGAAGAAGAACCACAGCGACCAGCCCGAGCGGCGCTCGTCCCAGACCAGCGAGGCCAGGAGTACGATCGCCCCCAGGCTGGCCAGGGCCGCGGTCACGCTAACCCTCCAGCATCCGCTCGAGCCGCGGCCCCAGCTTGGGATCCTTGGCCATCTGAATCAAGGGGTGGGCGGTCTTGCCGCTGAGCCTACGCACCAGCCGCTCGAGCTCCTCGCCCCGCGCTGCACCGCCGAGGGCCGCTTCGAGCTCCCGACGCAGACCGTCCTCGATCCAGGCCTTGAGCCGCTGGATCCGGTCGGCGGCGACGTGACCTGCGTACCACTCCATCCAGCCGGCGAGCTCGTCTTCCACGATGCGCTCCACCCGGGGAAGCTCACCCGCGCGCGCCGCGCGGTTCTTCTCGGCCACGGTCTCCAGGTCGTCGAGGTTGTAGAGGTAGGCACCGGGCAGCCGCGCCACCGCCGGGTCCACGTTGCGCGGCAGGGCGATGTCGATGAGAAAGAGCGGTTGGGAACGGGCCTCCAGCACCTCGCGCACGCGCGGCTCGCGCACCACGTAGTGGGGGGCGGCCGCGGAGGCGATCACGATGTCGGCCCAGGCCAGCGCCTCGGCCACGTGCTCCATGCCGCAGGCCCGGCCGCCGTAGCGCCCGGCGAGCTTTTCCGCGTTCTCGAGGGTGCGGTTCAGCACCCAGACCTCGCGGGCGCCGTAGTGGGCCAGGTGTTCGAGCACCCGCTCGGCCATCTCGCCGGCGCCCAGGACCAGGGCCCGCAGGCCCGCCAGATCCCCGAAGACGGCGCGGGCGAGGTCCACCGCGGCGTAGGCCACGCTGGTGGCGCCGCGGCCGATGGCGGTCTCGGCGCGGGCCCGCTTGCCGGCGGCGATCGCCGTTTGGAACGCCTGCTCGCTGATGGGGCCGGTCGTGCCGGCCTTGCGCGCAGCGAAGAGGCCGTTCTTGACCTGGCCCAGGATCTGCGCCTCGCCGACCACCAAACTGTCGAGGCCCGCCGCGACGCGAAAGAGGTGCCTGAGCGCCGCCTGACCGCGGTAGCGGTAGGCGTATTCGGTGTAGTGGCCCAGCAGGTCGCGGTAGATCGCCAGCGCGCCCCGCCGCGGACGCACCAGGTAGACCTCGGTGCGGTTGCAGGTCGAGACGACCACGGCCTCGTCGGCCTCGTCGGCCAGTTCCCCGAGCAGCGCCCCGAGACGCGCTCCGGAAACCGCCACGCACTCGCGCACCCCGATGGGCGCGGTCTTGTGGCTGATTCCGACGACCTCCAGCGGCGGCTCCAAAACACCCTCCTGCTGGCAGTTTACCCCAAACCGCCTCAGGGCAGGTGTCCCTTGTCCGCACGTAAGTTTCGGATCCGCTCGACCCAGCCGTCCCCCGCCGTCCGCTCATCAGCGGACATAACGGCGCAACCCTTGCGTCGCGGGAGGCTTTCCTCCCGCGACGCCTAGTCTCAGCGGTACGCTCTAGGGGTTGTAGCGCCAGAGGGCCATGTCGGAGTCGGAGCTGTTGAAGCTGGAACCCGCCATCAGGACCCTGCCGCTGGAGTCGAGGGCGAGGGCATAGGCATAATCGCTGTTCCCGCCATTGTAGGTGGCTACACCGTTCGTGCCGAAAGCGCCATCGGGTTGCCCATCGGCATCGAAGCGCCACAGCGCCGCATCCAAACCGGAGTTCTGGCTGATGCTGCCCGCAACCAAAACACGGTTGCTCGAGTCGACGGCCACGGCGTAGGCTTGATCGCTGCTTCCGCCGTCGTAGGTAACGATATTGGTGCCGCTGTCGCTTCCAAACGTGTTGTCGGGAGCGCCGTCGGAGCCGTACCGCAAGACACCCATGTCGTAGCCGGCCGCCCCTTTGTGCATGAAGCCGGCGATCAGGATCTTGCCGCTGGAATCAAGGGCGATGGCCTGGGCATAGTCGCTGCTGCCCCCGTCGTAGACAACGACGTTGGTGCTGCCGTCGCTGCCAAACGTGTTGTCGGGGCTGCCGTCCGAGTTGTAGCGCCAGAGGGCCATGTCGTCGTTGGAACCGTTGTTGAGGTAACCCGCAACCAGGATCTTGCCGCTGGCGGCGAGGACCATGCCCTTGCCAAAACTCGTGCCTCCCCCATACGTAACGAAGTTGGTGAGGCTGTTGCCGCCGAAGGTGTTGTCGGGGTCGCCGTCCGAGTTGTAGCGCCATAGGGCCATACGGTAGTAGGAGCCGCTGTAAATGTAACCCGCAACCAGGATTCTGCCGCTGGCGTCCACGGCGATGGCGCTGGCCGAGCTGGACTGCCCGTCGGTGTAAGCCACGAGGTTGGTGCCAGGGTCGCTACCAAAGGTGTTGTCGGGGGCGCCGCTCGCGTCGTAGCGCCAAAGGGCCATGTCGCCGTTGGTCCCGTTGATCTCTCCGGCTACCAGGATGTTGCCGCTGGCATCGAGGGTGAGGGCATAGGCATAACTGTTGTTCCCGCCATCGTAGGTGGCTACACCGTTCGTTCCGAAAGAACCATCGACGGACCCGCCTGCATCGTAGCGCCAAAGGGTCATATCGTAATCGGCGTTTGGCGTAGAATAACCGGCCACCAGGAGACGGCCGCTGGAATCAAAGGTAACGGCGCGCGCGGCGTCGTAGCCGCCGCTGTCGTAGGTGACGACGCCGTCGGTGCCAAAGCTGGCGTCGAGGGTGCCGGGAGCGGCGCTGCAACTGACCTGGACGTTGCTGACGTCGGCGCCGCTGAGGGTGCCGCTGCCGTTCGTGACGGTGCAGGTCTGGCCTTGGGGCGGGGTCTTGACGGTGACGCTGTAGGCGGCCCCGTCGGCCAGCTTGGCGGCGAAGGTGAAGGGGCCGTCGGCGCTGAGGGTGAGGTCGTCGGTTTGGTTGTTCTGCAGGACGAGCTGCTCGCCGCTGGCGAGGCCGCTGAGGGTGCCGCCGACGCTGTAGGTCTGCGGGGGCGTCGGGGCGCAGCTGACCTGGACGTTGCCCACGTCGGCGCCGCTGAGGGTGCCGCTGCCGTTCGTGACGGTGCAGGTCTGGCCTTGGGGCGGGGTCTTGACGGTGACGCTGTAGGCGGCCCCGTCGGCCAGCTTGGCGGCGAAGGTGAAGGGGCCGT
>Ga0256839_1004525_pt1 | contig 13499 bp, 14 predicted proteins | sample 354166metaG_FD_185968 | JGI IMG/M metagenome (GOLD analysis project Ga0256839, IMG submission 185968) | Hydrothermal vent microbial communities from Mid Atlantic Ridge, Atlantic Ocean - 354-166 | ecosystem: Environmental > Aquatic > Marine > Hydrothermal vents | place: Atlantic Ocean: Mid... | reverse complement strand
TCTGCATGGCGGTGATATTAATCGTGCTTATCATTTAGAAGGTGTTGAAAAAAGTTATTTTGTTAAAATAAATCAAGCTGATTTATTAACGATGTTTGTTACAGAAGCATTGGCTTTACAAGAATTAGCACAAACACAAGTTATGCGAATTCCACAGCCGATTGTACATGGCATTGCGGGTGAAAATGCCTTTTTGGTATTGGAGTATATTGAATTAAAATCACTCACTCAGGCAACGGCACAGCAATTAGGTCAACAATTAGCCCAAGTTCACCGGCAATCACAACCCTATTTTGGGTGGCATCACGATAATTATATCGGTCATACGCCTCAAAAAAATACACAAACAGATGACTGGGTGGTATTTTGGAGGCAACAGCGTTTACAAGCGCAACTAAGTCTTGCTGCTAGTAAGGGATTTCATGGGAAAATTCAAGAAAAAGGTATGCATTTAGCTGAATTGCTCCCTGCTTTTTTTGTGGCTTATCAGCCTCAAGCATCCTTATTGCATGGGGATTTATGGGCTGGTAATGCGGCAGCTGATAGGGAAGGTCATGCCGTTATTTATGACCCTGCGGGGTATTATGGTGACCGAGAAGCAGATATTGCAATGACCGAACTATTTGGCGGATTTGGAACCTCATTTTATGAGGCTTATGCTGACGTTTGGCCTTTAGACCCTGGTTATAACACCCGAAAAACGCTCTATAATTTATACCATATTCTTAATCATTTGAATTTATTTGGCGGGGGGTATTTAGGTCAAGCAGAGGCAATGATGCAACAATTAATTGCTGAAGTAGAATAATTTATGTTTAAAAAAGCGTGAGGCTTAAATTAAGCCTCACCTCTTTAAATAGCAATTTTTATTTTTTAATTGCGTCTTTAATAGCACCCTCTAGTGTTGCAGAGGCGGCCGGTGTTTCTGTTTCTTTTGTTGCGAATACTTCAACTTGTGCACCATTGCGTAGTGCTTCAAGATATTCTGTGATTTTTTGACGTTGTACCATGGGCTCTAATTGACTTTTAACCGCTGCAAGTGGAGGCGGTGTTTGCTCTCTTGACTCTTCGCGGATAATGACATGCCAACCAAACTGTGTTTTAACAGGTGTTTTGGTGTACTTTCCATCTTCAAGGCTAGCGACTGCTTCAGAAAAAGGTGCAACCATTTGTTTAGGACCAAACCACCCTAAATCGCCTCCTTGTGTTTTAGAAGGGCCTGTTGATTTTGTTTTAGCAAGTTCAGCAAAATCAGCTCCTTTATCGAGTTCAGCAATAATGGCTTTTGCTTCTTCTTCTGTTTTCACTAAAATATGGCGTGCTTTAAACTCAATGCCACCACCAGAATTTTTGATTTGCTTATCATATTCTGCCTGAATATCAGCCTCTGTCACCGGGTTGGCTTTGATATAATCTTGGACGGCTGCTTGCGATAACAGAGTGTTCCGCATCATACGCATACGTTCAATAACTTCAGGCGATTGTTCAAGGTGTTTTGCTTTTGCTTCTTGAACTAATAATTCCCGTTTGATTAATTCATCAATCAACTTATCTTGTGGAATTTTTTGACCACGCGCTCTAGCACTCACTTCTCTGTTTAGTTCTTCAAGTGCTTTTTTGCTGATAAATTGACCATTGACACTGGCAACTGCATCCTCTTTTAAAATATTAGGAGCAGAGATAGTATTGGCATTTTGCTGACAACCTGCTAAAAATGCAGTACCGGCTAATAACAATGGGATTACTTTTAATTTCATAGAGTTCATTCCTTTAATTTGACTCGGAGGGTGTAAAAGCTTCAATACCTAAAGCGTGAATGTCTTGTTTCATTAAATCGCCTAAGGCCTTATAAATTAATTGATGTCGTTGTACTAAGGATTTGCCTGTAAATGCCTCTGCGACAATGCGCACATGATAATGACCACCGCCGCTTTGTGCTCCGGCATGCCCGGCATGAGCTTGGCTATTATCAGCTATTTCAATTTTTTGTGGGTTTAATGCGTCAGTCAGCCGTGTTTTAATGGAATCAATTATCATTAGGAAATACTTGTTTAAAAGGTTTAATCATAACAGATGCATAAACACCTGTTAACCAATAGGGGTCTTCGTTCGCCCAGTCTTTTGCCGCTTCTGCATTTTTAAATTCAGCAACAATCAGGCTACCGGAAAAACCGGGCTCCCCATTTTGCAGAGTGCTATTAATAGTAGGGTGAGGGCCTGCTAAGACTAGGCGGCCAGCGGCTTGCAAAGCTTCTAAGCGTTTTAAATGCTCAGGACGAGCCGCCATTCTTTTCTCTAGGCTGTTAGGTTTGTCCTCACAGCTTATTGCGTATAACATATTTATTTCTCAGACTCTTCAGGTTCGGGGTCAGGCAAGTATTTGTACATGCCAATGACTTGAAGTAATACAAAAATGGCCATTAATATGGGAACACCAAAGGTTTTAAATTCAACCCAGGTATCGGTGTCATAATTAAACATGACATATATATTGATAAATCCCACGCTAATAAAAAATAGTGCCCAAACCAAATTTAAAATGCTCCACGCTTTTGTAGGTAATTCTATATTAGCTCCCATCATTTTTTCCATAATGGTTTTTTTGCCAATAAAATGACTACCGATTAATACGCCGCCAAATAACCATTCAATAATAGTTAGTTTCCATTTGATAAATTGCTCATCTTGTAAATAGAGTGTAGCACCTCCCATTACTACCATCAGTCCTAATGTAACCCATTGCATCGTTTCAGCTTTACGATACCTTATGAGGCTATAAGCGACCTGAACAAAGGTTGCTGCAATAACGACGGCTGTTGCAACATATAAATCATAGGTCTTATAGGCAATAAAAAATAAGACAATGGGAAAGAAATCAAAAATTATTTTATTCATGAAAATTGATGTGGGGGGTTAAACAAAAAAATCAATACCTGAGACTGTCATCTCAATTTGTTGTTGTGATAATTGGTTAAAGGTGGAACTGTAAGCATTCAGTGCCTTACTGGTGCGAATATTTAATGTATTATCGCTTAGACTGGGTGTAGCAACAAGTTCTTGAGCTTGTTTTTGCACAATGGCCTTTGCAAATTGCGCGTTGCTAGAGGGGGGTGTCTCATCAAGGTTGCGTGTATTATTCGTTTTATCATCAGGTCTAACGACAGGAATAACAGGTAGCGAGGTTGACTGCCTAGAGCCGGCAGGTTCAATATAAAGTGACGAGCTATGTATTTTCACAACAAGGCCATGATAAAAAATGATGGCTAATTGTAGGTGTTTTTTATGATTTTGTACATGAAGCAATAAGGCTTTCTGCTAGAATAACTATTTTTTAGGAGGATTGATGGATACTAACACACAAACTGAACTTGAAGCCGCCGCCTTTAGACGCTTAGTGGCTCATTTTCAAACACATACTGAAGTACAAAATATAGACTTAATGAATTTGGCCGATTTTTGTCGTAATTGTTTGGCTAAGTGGTATATGGCTGCTGCAGAAGAAAGAGGCGAGCAGATGGACTATGAAGCGGCTCGTGAGTATATTTATGGTATGCCATATAGTGAGTGGAAAGATAAATTTCAATTAAAAGCAACGGCGGAACAGTTGGCTATTTTTGAAAGTAAAAAAGCGGCTAATAAAGAATAATTATCATGCAAGATACACAACTGGAAGCCATGTTTTCCGGCGTTATTGGTCAAGAATACGATACTTTAAAATTAATCTGTCCATTAGCGGCTAAGATGAGTCAGCTAGTAGGTGCATCGGTTGCCCAATATGCACAAGTAAAAGCAGAGCAAACTCTAAATGTTTTAGAGCTTGGTGGTGGTACGGGAATCACGACTTTAGCAATATTATTAGCGTCAGAGAATTTAAAGGTCTTATCGGTAGATAGCGAACCGACTATGCAAAATCAAGCAAAACAAAATTTACAAACCTGGGTAACACAAGGCCGCTTGCATTTTGCGGCTGAAGACGCATTAGCTGTATTAAAAAGAACGGCATCTGCAAGTGTTGATATTATTGCTTCTGCTTATACGGTACATAATTTTTTAGATAGCTACCGTGCCCAAGTGATACAAGAAATATTTCGGGTGCTGAAACCGGGGGGGCAATTTATTAATGGCGATCGCTATGGTTTAGATGATATTTCCGCACATACGCGTACTATTCAACATGAGGTCAGTGGTTATTTTAAAGCCTTGATTGCGGTGGACAAACTGGATGTACTGGAGCACTGGATTGTACATTTATTTTCAGATGAGTCTGAAAACCATGTAATGCGTGAAACATTCTCTTTGCAACAATTACAACAAACTGGATTTAAACAGGTCAATTTAACACATCGCTGTGAAGTCAATGCCTTGGTTGTAGCCATTAAATAAAAGCTTGTTTTAGAGATTAATTTTTAATACTTTAGCATTACGTAAGTGGTTATAGGTAGCTTGTAAACTGGCGGGTAGTTCATTAAAGTGGCTTTCTTGAAAGCCTCGCTCTATAAACCATTGCATCGTTTGTGTTGATAAGGCAAATAATTGTTGTAATGCGGCTTGCCGTGCTTTGCTAAACAGCTTTTCCAATAACTGAGTCCCGCGCGCACCTTTGCGGTACTCAGGATGGATTGCTAAACAAGCAATTAACCCGACATTGCTTTGCGGTATTTTATGCAATGCGGTACAACCAATAATTAAACCATCGCGTTCAATGACGAGATAGTCATGAATATTAATTTCTAAATGTTCTTCAGAACGCGCAATTAAGAAACCTTGTTGTTCAAGAGGCGTAATCAACTCCAGAATTCCCGGAATATCATTTAAAACAGCAGGGCGCAGTGTTTCAAAATCGGATGAACTAATAAGTGTACCGATGCCATCACGGCTAAATAATTCAATTAATAAGGCGCCATCAATTTTGCGATGCAATATATGCACACGACGTACGCCTGCTTTGCAACCTTGTATAGCTGACTGTAGGGCATGCTTAGTACTGATTGCTAATTTTTCTTGTTCGATAAATTTTTGAGCCTCTAGCGCGGTCATTTGTGCGATGGTTTGCCCCGTTCGTGCTGATTGGCAATTTTGTTCAGTCATCAGCACCAGCTTTTCGGCTTGTAATGCAATCGCTATTTCAGTCGCTACTTGTTCCGCGGATAAGTTAAATAACTCACCACTCGGTGAATAACCAACCGGTGAAATAAGAACGACATGACCTAAATTTAATTGCTCATCAATTGCCATATTATCCACTTTACGGATTTTTCCGGTAAAGTGAAAGTCTACACCATCGAGTACTCCTAATGGTTGTGCCGTCACAAAATTTCCTGATATCACTCTAATTTTTGCTCCCGCCATAGGCGAATTGGCAACGCCAAGCGAGAGTAAGGCTTCAATCTCAACACGCACTAAGCCAGCGGCGGTTTTAACGGCTTGCAGAGCGGCTTTATCAGTAATGCGTAAATCTTGGTGGAACTGTGAGGCGTGATGTTGTTTTTTGAGGTAATGGTCAATTTGTGGACGAATACCATGCACAAGAACCAGGCGAATGCCTAGGCTATTCAGTAATGCAAAATCATGAATCAGCTGGTGTAAGCCAGCATCTAAAATAGCTTCTCCTCCAAAATAAATAACAAAAGTGCGGTGGCGATGCGCATGTATGTAGGGGGATGACTCTCGAAACCAGTTAACGAATGCGCTGGAGTTTTGCATTAAAATAATTTTGATATAAAGCGAGGAGGGGGCTATGCCCCTCCTGGGCAAGCATTAATTATCGGTGACCGCACCTGTTGAAGCAGAACTAACTAACTTAGCATATTTAGCTAAAACCCCGCGTGTATATTTGGGCTCTGGTTGTTGCCATGTGGCTAAGCGTGCTTCAATCTCAGTAGCATCAACATGTAATGTCAATTCTCTGTTTTCGGCATCAATGGTGATTTTATCGCCATTATGAATAATGGCTAAAGTGCCACCAACATACGCTTCAGGGGTGATATGGCCCACAACAAAGCCATGTGTTCCGCCTGAGAAGCGGCCATCTGTAATCAATGCAACGTCTTTACCTAAGCCTTTTCCCATAATCGCAGAAGTAGGCGATAGCATTTCGCGCATACCAGGGCCTCCTTTAGGGCCTTCATAACGAATGACTATCACATCGCCTTTGACGATATCGCCCTTTAAAATACCTTGTAAGGCTTCTTCTTCAGCATCGTATACTTTTGCCGTACCGGTAAAACATAAACCTTCTTTACCTGTAATTTTTGCAACTGAGCCTTCGGTAGCCAAATTTCCGTGCAAAATAACCAAATGACTATCTTTTTTGATAGGTTTATCAAGTGGCAAAATCATATCTTGGTCAATAGGGTAGGGCGCAACATCCGCTAAATTTTCTGCCAATGTTTTTCCTGTCACAGTCAAACAGTCGCCATGTAATAAGCCTCTGTCTAGTAGTATTTTCATTAACGGCTGAATACCGCCAATTTCAATTAATTCAGCCATTTGATAGCGGCCGGAAGGTTTTAAATCAGCGACCATAGGCACATGAGCACCAATACGTGTAAAATCACTTAATTGAATATCTACTTTTGCGGCATTGGCCATAGCTAAAATATGTAATACTGCATTGGTTGAACCGCCTAACGCAATGACTACCGTAATGGCATTTTCAAATGCCTGTTTGGTCATGATGTCACTGGGTTTTATATCTTGTTTTAATAACTCTAAAACAGCGGCGCCGGCACGTTCACAATCTTTGCGCTTATCTTCAGAAATAGCTGCTTGTGCAGAGCTTCCGGGTAAACTCATTCCTAAGGCTTCAATAGCAGATGCCATCGTATTCGCTGTATACATCCCCCCGCAAGAACCAGCTCCGGGAATTGCTTTCGCTTCAATAGCGGCTAATTCTGCATCATCAATTTGGTTATTAGCGCGCGCCCCGACGGCTTCAAATACGGAAACGACATCTAATTTTTTTTCCTTATGGCAACCGGGTAAAATAGTACCACCATAAACAAATACTGCAGGACGGTTAAGACGTGATAAGGCAATCATGCATCCCGGCATATTTTTATCACAGCCACCAATCGCCACAACGCCATCAAAGCCTTGGCAACCGGTCACTGTTTCAATGGAATCTGCAATCACTTCCCGAGAAACTAAGGAGTATTTCATGCCTTCCGTTCCCATAGAAATACCATCAGAAATGGTAATCGTATTAAAAATGATGGCTTTACCATTTGCGGCATCAACACCCCGTGCCGCATCATCAGCCAATTTATTGATATGCATATTACACGGTGTCACCATACTCCATGTTGAAGCAATACCAATTTGAGGTTTTTTGAAATCTTCGTTACTAAAGCCAACAGCATGTAGCATCGCTCGACTAGGAGCGCGTTCCATGCCATCTACTACTTTGGAAGAAAAGGTACGGGTATTTTTATCGTTCGCCATGTGAGTTATGATTATTTAGTTAATATGTTGATATTTAAAAAGTATCCCAGTTACTCTGGTGTTTGCGTTGCCAGCTGATTTTAGGAATCAGTAAGCCAAAAATAATGCCGACAAAAGAGAGAATACCACCATACAAGAACCAGTCTTGGCTGGTACTGTCTTCGAGTGCTTGTTTTGCGCGTTTTAGTTGTTGTAACTCACGCTCAACAATCACAACCCGTTCTTGTAAATCACTATTTTGACGTTTTAATTGAATAGCATTGGAAGCCGTTTGGCGTAAGTTGCTTAAATCGGCACTTAGCTTATCGCGCTCTGCGGTTAAGCTGGCATTGCTTGATGCTGTTGTTGAATTGTTTTTTTGCAATGTATCGAGAGCCGCTTTAAGCCTATCATTTTCAGCCTGTAATAATTCCAGTTTTTTGTTGGCTTTATTGAGGTACCAACGACTAATCGGCTTTTTTAAGGTATATCGTGTCGGAATATAGCCTTCAACCCCTGATTTGGTGCGTACTTTACTATAACCAGTCTCTTTATCAGCTTCAATTAAAGTTAGTTGAGTGCCGCTTGGTAACATCTTTATAATTTTATGTGAACTGCTCGCACCACTACGTAAAGTAAATTTATGGTGATCAGTCACATAAACTGACTGTGCGTAAGCTATGTTACTACTGAATAAGGTGATTATTAAAAAATAAAACTGTTTCACTAAAAAGATCCTGATAAAAGCTATATTATGAGAGCAGTTTAACGAATTTACCTACACATTAGCAATTCCAATAGTGCTTTTTGTGCGTGTAAACGGTTTTCAGCTTCGTCAAAGATAACGCTTTGCTGGCCATCAATCACTTCTGCTGCCACTTCTTCACCGCGATGTGCCGGCAAGCAGTGCATAAATAATGCATCTGCGTTTGCATTATTCATAAGCTCTTCGGTCACTTGATAATCTTTAAATGCAATTTCACGCTGTTTTTGTTCTTCTTCTTGCCCCATGCTGGCCCAAACATCGGTAACCAGTAAATCTGAATTTTGTGCGGCCGCTAAAGCATTATCAAATAAATTGACTCGGCTCCCAGCCGATTTAAGTAAATGAGTATCAGGTAAATAACCTTCAGGGCTGGCAATATTTAATTTGAAATCTAAACGGATAGCCGCATTAATATAAGAATGACACATGTTATTGCCGTCACCAACCCACGTAACGGTCTTACCTTGAATATCACCACGATGCTCAAAGTAAGTCTGCATATCAGCCAATAATTGGCATGGGTGTAATAAATCTGTTAGACCATTGATGACAGGTACACTAGAGTATTTAGCAAATTCAGTGACCATTTTGTGCTCATGCGTGCGTAACATAATAGCATCGACCATGCTGGAAATGACTTTTGCACTATCACGAATGGGCTCTCCTCGCCCTAGTTGCGTATCACGTGGAGACAAAAAAATGGCACTACCACCAAAATGACTCATACCGGTTTCAAAAGAAATTCGGGTACGTGTAGAAGATTTTTCAAATACCATGGCCAAAACTTGACCCTTTAAAGGTTGAAAATCTGGGTTACGGTTATTTTTTAACTCGATAGCCCGTTGAATTAATTGACGCAATTCATCACTGCTTAAATCAAGTAGGCTAATAAAATGTTTAGGGTTCATAGCGAATAATTTATTATTTTTATTTTATGATACAAAATCAACAATAAGTGCTGATAGGGTATCGACTAGCAAAGTCATTTGTGCTTCTGTGATTACCAACGGTGGTAATAAACGAATACTGGTGTCTCCCGTTACATTAATCAATAGCCCGGCTGTTAAGGCTAAGGCAACCAATTCGGTACAAGGTTGGTCTAATTCAATCCCAATCATCATACCTTTATTACGCACTTCAACAAGGTGTGAGTTAGTACTTAATCGAGAAAGAAAGCCTTGCTTAAGCGTAGCACCTTTAACAATCGCCTGTCGGCATAAATTTTCCGTTTCAATCGTATTGATAACGGTTAAAGCTACACTGCAAGCTAATAAGTTTCCACCAAAGGTAGAGCCATGTTTACCGGCCGTTAAGAGTGTGGCCGCTTTTCCTTTAGCCATACAAGCGCCAATAGGAACGCCATTGCCTAATGCTTTTGCCAGTGTGCAAACATCAGGCGTGATAGCGTTATGCTGAAAAGCAAACCAAGCTCCTGTTCTGGCCATCCCTGTTTGTACTTCATCCAGCATCATTAACAGTTCATGCTGATTGCATAATGCACGTATATTGTTGAGATAGTCTGCATCAGGAATATTGACGCCTCCTTCACCTTGTATAGGCTCTACCAAGATCGCAACAATATCGGGGCGTGTTTCAATGGCTGATTCAATCGCTGCAATATCGTTAAATGGCACGCGTACAAAACCATCTAACAAAGGTGTAAATCCAGCTTGTACTTTTGGATTACCGGTGGCGGATAAGGTGGCCATAGTGCGGCCATGAAAACTTTGCTCCATCACTAAAATAGCGGGGGAATCTATATTTTTTTCATGACCATAAAGGCGTGCTATTTTGATGGCCGCTTCATTCGCTTCCGCGCCGGAATTAGCAAAAAAGACATTATCCATGCCACTCAGATTACAAAGCTTAGTCGCAAGCTGTTCTTGTTCTGCAATATGATAAAGATTAGACGTATGTAACAACTGTCGGCTTTGTGCGCAAATCGTTTCATGGATAGCAGGGTGGGCATGACCTAAATTGCAAACTGCAATGCCTGAGAGCGCATCCAGATAGCGTTTATTGTCTTTATCCCAAAGCCATGCACCTTCACCTTTGGTAAAGGTCACAGGTAGTCTTCCATAAGTGGGCATAATATGGCTGGTCATAATGGTGTCGGCACCTTTATATGGCAAAAGAGCACTTTAATATAAGGTCTTTTGAAAAAACCGACAATTATAGTTTTCTTATATTTAATGGGCAAGCAATAATTGTTGGGCGTATGTCTTTTGTTGTTACATAAATCCTGATAAAATTACTTGGTTTTTAAATATTTAGAGAAATAGAGTATGGATGTTGTAGAAAGAATAAAAGATCAATTGTCTAGTCATGCAGTTGTTTTGTATATGAAAGGCTCGCCCGATTTCCCGCAATGCGGTTTTTCTGGCCAAGTCATTCAAGTGTTGCAGGCTTGTCGTGCTAAATTCATGTATATTAATATTTTTGAGGATCAAGAGGTACGTGAAGCATTAAAAGAATACTCGCAATGGCCAACTTATCCGCAACTTTATATTAATGAAGAGTTAATCGGTGGTTGCGATATTATTATGGATTTGTATAACAGCGGTGAATTGCAGAAAAAATTAGCGGCCGTAGATTGTGTGTCGGAATAATTTATAAAACACAATACATCATTCCTGGTTTTGATAACCAGGAATGATGTTTTTTCTGGAAATGCTAATTAATGGGCTAGATATCAGATGCTAATTTTTCAGCATAGCCAATATAGCCTCGCGGGGTTAATTCAATTAGTGCTTGTTTAGCTTCCTCAGGGATATCCAGTGTTGCAATAAATGCCTGCATATCTGCACCGGTAATACGTTGCCCACGCGTTAATTCTTTTAATTTTTCATAAGGTTTTTCAACGCCATAACGGCGCATTACGGTTTGAACCGGCTCGGCTAATACTTCCCAATTAGCTTCTAAATCCGCTTCAATGGCATCACTATTAATTTGTAATTTAGAAATACCTTTTAAAGTGGCTTGAATTGCAATGCTGGTATGCGCAATACCTACGCCAATATTGCGTAATACGGTAGAGTCCGTTAAATCACGTTGCCAACGAGAAACGGGGAGCTTTTCAGCTAAATGATGGAATAAAGCATTCGCTAAACCAATATTGCCTTCAGAGTTTTCAAAATCAATTGGGTTAACTTTATGTGGCATAGTCGAAGAGCCAATTTCGCCGGCAATGGTTTTTTGTTTGAAATAGCCCTGTGCGATATATCCCCAAATATCCCGATCAAAATCTAATAAAATAGTATTAAAGCGTGATAAAGCATGAAAAAATTCAGCGATATAATCATGCGGTTCAATTTGTATGGTATAGGCATTCCAAAATAATCCTAGGGATTGGACAAACTGCTTAGAAAAATGTTGCCAATCTACTTCAGGATAAGCAACAGCATGTGCATTGTAATTACCCACTGCGCCATTGATTTTGCCCAATATTTCTACAGACTCAAATTGATCTTTTTGGCGCAACATGCGTGCCACTACATTGGCAAACTCTTTTCCGGTGGTGGTTGGGCTGGCTGACTGGCCATGTGTACGTGATAACATGGGTTGGCTGGCCATATCAGTTGCTAATGTTTTTAAGGCATCAATACAATCTGTGATTTGCGGCAAAATTGCAGTACGACCTTCTTTCAACATTAAAGCATATGATAAATTATTGATATCTTCAGACGTACAGGCAAAATGGATAAACTCATTCACTGCATTGAGTTCTGCATTATCTGCTATTTTTTCTTTTAAAAAATATTCAACTGCTTTGACATCATGGTTTGTCGTACTTTCTATTTCTTTAACACGCTGTGCATCCGTTTCTGAAAAGTCAGTGATGATATTATCTAGCAATTGATTGGCTGCACTGCTAAATTCAGGTACTTCCGTAATTTGCGGGTGATTAGCTAGGGCTTGCAACCAGCGCACTTCAACTTGTACACGAAAACGAATAAGGCCATATTCACTAAAAATAGGGCGTAAGGCTTCGACTTTATTCGCATAGCGACCGTCAATAGGAGAAATAGCTGTAAGAGAAAAGTTGGACATAATTTTATATAAAATATGGAGTCTAAATAATGTTGTTCATTTTAACAAAACAATTGTGAGAATAGGGGGCAAAACAAGATTTTTTACAAAAAGGGCGCAGTAACCAACGAATTAACAACTGCGCCGTAAAAACCCTTATGTCTCAATGCTAATAAATTAGCAACAACAGCTACCACTATCATTACCATTATCTTTATGAGCAGTGCCTTTCGTTTTTTCGACAGAACGTAAAGTACCTGGGTCAAAATCCCAATTTGTTGCTGTTATATCCGTATTAGGCGCAATCCCTATAAAATCATCGCCATAACTTCCACCCGTTAGCAAATCATACATTTTATCTGAAACAGCCATGCGCATGCCTTTAAAGTAAACATACCCTTCATCATCATAGACTTCGGCATACGGCCCACGGTAAATAACAGCATGCCCTTTATCTAATGCCGTTTCTTGCTCGGGTTTTATGGCGGTAATCGTTACGGAACGAAACTCGATACCTTCAACAACCTGCCAAGGCTTACTTTCCCATTTATCATAAGCAACAGCGACAAAACCGGCTCTTACAAAGGCTTCTAAAAACTCATGCTCCTGCAAAGCACCTGAAATGCAGCCGCTCCATAAATGTTGATCTTTTTTCAAATGAGGCGGGACAAATTCATCACTGACAATATCTGAAATGGCAACACGTCCACCCGGCTTAGTGACACGAAATATTTCTTGCACCAATTGCTCTTTATCACTGTCATGTACTAAATTAAGTACGCAATTGGAGACCACTAAATCGACAGAATTATCTTTAATTAATGGCTTTTCAATACGTTGTTGTTCTTGCCAAGCACGTAAAGAGATAATATCTTGCGAATTATGGATAGGGTTGGCGGCAAGGTGTGCATCCAAAGCCTCTAAATCGAATGCTAAATCTTGAATTTGACCTTTTACAAATTCCACTCGGTTCGAGCCAATTTTTTCAGCCATTTCACCTTGATATTTACGTGCCAAAGCGAGCATATCATCGTTCATATCTACACCGATGACCTTACCTTGCTTGCCGACTAATTGAGCAGCTATATAACATATTTTGCCGGAACCAGAGCCTAAATCGAGAACGGTATCGCCTGCTTGTACATAACGCGACGGATCGCCACAACCATAGTCCTTTTCAATAATTTCTGGTGGTAAAATAGACAATAATTCTCGGTCATAATCAACAGGGCAACACAAATCAGCTTGTTGTGTTTCTGCCCCTTCTGAATAACGCTCAAAT
>Ga0256839_1004524_pt1 | contig 13503 bp, 14 predicted proteins | sample 354166metaG_FD_185968 | JGI IMG/M metagenome (GOLD analysis project Ga0256839, IMG submission 185968) | Hydrothermal vent microbial communities from Mid Atlantic Ridge, Atlantic Ocean - 354-166 | ecosystem: Environmental > Aquatic > Marine > Hydrothermal vents | place: Atlantic Ocean: Mid... | reverse complement strand
TGCCCGACATCCGTGGCCGGGAACAGATCCTCAAGGTCCACCTGCGCAAGGTGCCGACTGCGGACGACGTCGATCCCAAGGTCATCGCCCGCGGAACCCCGGGCTTTTCGGGGGCCGATCTAGCCAATCTGGTGAACGAGGCCTCCCTGTTCGCCGCCCGGGCCAACAAGAAGCTGGTGGATATGAGCGATCTGGAGAAGGCCAAGGACAAGATCCTCATGGGCGTGGAGCGGCGCTCGATGGTGATGAGCGAGGAAGAAAAGCGCATGACCGCCTATCACGAGGCCGGTCACGCCATCGTCGGTCTGTGCGTGCCGGAGCACGATCCGGTCTACAAGGTGAGCATCATGCCCCGCGGCCGGGCGCTGGGGATCACCATGTTCCTGCCGGAGCGGGATCAGTACTCGGCCTCCAAGCGCAAGCTGGAAAGCCAGATCTCCAGCCTGTTCGGCGGCCGCATCGCCGAGGCCCTGATCTTCGGGCCCGATGCCATCACCACCGGCGCCTCCAACGATATCGAGCGGGCCACCGACATCGCTCGCAACATGGTCACCAAGTGGGGTCTGTCGGAGAAACTGGGACCGTTGGCCTACGCCGAGGACGAAGGCGAAGTGTTCCTGGGGCGCATGGTGACCCAGCACAAGCACATGTCCGAGGAGACGGCCCGGAAGATCGACGAGGAGATCCGCGCCATCATCGACCGCAATTATCAGCGGGCCGAGCAAATCCTCAAGGAGAACATGGACAAGCTCCACATGATGGCCGAGGCCCTGATCAAGTACGAAACCATCGACCGGGCCCAGATCGACGCCATCATGCGCGGCGAGACCCCGCCGCCCCCCAAGGACTGGGAGGACAATCCGCCCGCCGAGGGTAAGAAGGCCGCCACTGACGACGACAAGGAAGGCGCCGAGCAGCCGAGCGCCGGGGTCAGTCCGCTGGGCGGTCCGGCGGGACAGCATTTCGAGTGATTCCGACTTCACTGTACCGGCCCTGCATCCGATGGAAGGGTGCAGGGCCTTCTTGTTGCCTGGCGCCCCCCTCTCGATTTGCTTTTCCGGCACGCTCCCCCGGAAGTGACAGGGATAAAGACGTCTGACGCCCAAGTTGGGCGGCTTTATGGCGTTTTGTGTTTTATACTGAAAGTATCCGTTGTCCGATCGCAAAGAACAGGGAGTGCATCCATGAGCAGACGCTATTTTGGCACCGATGGCATCCGCGGCCGGGTGGGGGAGGCGCCGATCACCCCGGATTTCGTCCTCAAGCTGGGCTGGGCCGCGGGACAGGTGTTTCGCGAGCAAGGGCCCGCCCACGTGTTGGTGGGCAAGGACACCCGGATCTCGGGCTATATGTTCGAATCCGCTCTCGAGGCCGGATTATCGGCGGCCGGGGTCGACACCCATCTGCTGGGGCCGATGCCGACGCCGGCGATCGCCTATCTGACCCGGACCCTGCGGGCCCGTACCGGCATCGTCATCAGCGCCTCTCACAACCCTTATCCCGACAACGGCATCAAGTTCTTTTCCGCCGCCGGCAAGAAGCTGCCCGACGACCAGGAGGCGGCCATTGAGGCAATGCTGGAAAAGCCGATGTCTACGGTGGCCTCCGAACAACTGGGCAAGGCCATGCGGATCGCCGACGCGCCGGGCCGGTACATCGAGTTCTGCAAGAGCACCGTGCCCGCCTGTATGGACCTGAGCGGTCTCGACATCGTCCTCGACTGCGCCAACGGAGCCACCTATCACATCGCCCCCCACGTGTTCAGCGAGGTGGGCGCCCGGGTCAGCGCCATCGGTGTCGAGCCGGACGGTTTCAACATCAACCGGGGCTGCGGCTCCACTAGCCCGGAGAAGCTGCAGCGGGAGGTGGTCGCCCGCGGCGCTGACCTGGGCATCGCCTTCGACGGTGACGGTGATCGGGTCGTCATGGTGGACCACACCGGCGCCCTGGTGGACGGCGACGAACTCCTCTACATCATCGCCCGCTCCCGCTTGACGGCGGGAAAAATGCGGGGTCCGGTGGTCGGCACCTTGATGACCAACCTGGGACTGGAACACGCCCTGGCCGAACTGGGGTTGGAGCTGAAGCGGGCCAAGGTGGGGGACCGCTATGTCATGGAGATGCTGGAATCCAGCAACGGCATCCTCGGTGGTGAGAATTCCGGGCACATCATCTGTCTCGACCGCACCACCACCGGCGACGGTATCGTGGCCGCGCTGCAGGTGCTGGCGGAAATGTGGCGCAGCGGCAAATCCCTTCACGAGCTCAAACAGGGGATGACCAAATATCCCCAGGTGCTGCGCAACGTCCGGGTGCGCCGCAAGCCGGACGACTTGACGGCCATCGAACCGGTGCGGGATGCCTGTACGGCCGTCGAGCGGCGTCTCAACGGAAACGGCCGCATTCTGCTCCGTCCTTCCGGTACCGAACCGGTGATCCGGGTGATGCTGGAAGGGGAGGACGCCGATTTGATCGAGCGCTTGGCCGGTGAATTGGCCGAGGTCGTGGCCCGCAGCCTGGCTTGATTTGCTTTCGTTCCCTGATCCGGCTAAAATTCACCGAATTTAGCAGGGGGGAAGTATGCGCCGACCATTGGTTGTTGGAAATTGGAAAATGAACGGTACTCGTGCCAGCGTTCGGCAGCTGGCGCAGGACGTCGCCGCCGGCGTGTCGGCCGAGATGGCGGTGGACTTGGGGGTATGTCCCCCGTACGTCTTCATCCCCCAGGTGTCCGAACAGCTCGACGGGACGCCGGTGCAGGTGGGGGCGCAAAACGTGGCCGACCAAGACGCCGGCGCCTATACCGGCGAAGTCTCCGCGCCCATGCTCCGGGAATTCGGCTGCCGCCTGGCGATCGTGGGACACTCGGAGCGGCGCCTGATCTATGGCGAATCCGACGAACTGGTGGCGGCTCGCTATCGGAAAGCCATCGAACACGGTTTGTGCCCCATTCTCTGCATCGGTGAGACCCTGGAACAACGGGAAGCGGGCGAGACCTTCGCCGTGGTGGACCGGCAGTTGCAGGCGGTCCTGGAAAAGGCCGGCGTTCAATCCTTGAAGCAGGCGGTCATCGCCTACGAGCCGGTATGGGCGATCGGTACGGGGCGTACCGCGACGCCGGAACAGGCCCAGGAGGTTCACGAACATATCCGTCGGCAACTGGCCGGCCGGGACGCGGACGTCGCTCGGGAAGTGCGCATCCTCTACGGTGGCAGCGTCAACGCCGACAATGCCGGGGCGCTGTTTTCCATGCCGGACATCGACGGCGGTCTCATCGGCGGCGCCTCGCTGAAGGCGGAGTCCTTTCTGGCAATCGTGCAGGCGGCGCTGGAAACGCAGTAGTAGCCATGTTGTATCAGATTCTCATCGTTTTTCACGTCCTGATCGCCATTGGCATCGTGGTGTTCGTCCTGTTGCAGCAGGGGAAGGGGGCCGATGTCGGCGCCGCGTTCGGCAGCGGTGCCTCCGGGACCGTGTTCGGCGCCCGAGGATCGGCCTCTTTCCTGTCGCGGACCACCGCCATTCTCGCGGCCCTGTTTTTCCTCACCAGTTTGTCGCTGGCCTATTTCACCGACCTGCGTGAGGAAAAGAAGGACGTCATCGAGATGTTGAAGGCGGCGGAGGATCTTCCGCCGGTGGAGGAAAAATCCCAACCCCAGGTGCCGGCCGACACGCCGGTGGTCGTTCCGGTGGAGTCCGGGAAGGCCGAAAAGCAGTAACCGATCATCGCCTCGGTGGTGGAACTGGTAGACACGCCGTCTTGAGGGGGCGGTGGCGAAAGCCGTGCCGGTTCGAGTCCGGCCCGAGGCACCATTTGAACCCGAAGGCCGCGATCCCTAAGCAGGGAGGCGGCCTTTTCGTTTGCCGGCTCGAAGCCGGTATCCTGTCAGCCGGTGGCGCTTTGGGCGGAAAATGCGGGGGGAAGCTGTTCGCTGCGCAGGCGGAAGCGCCGTTCCCGACGATCGGAGAAAAAATACGCCAGGGTTCGGCGCACCGTGGAGAAGGCCAAATCGGACCAGGGGATTTCGGACTCGGAAAGCAGTCGGGTTTCTAGGCTTTCCTCGCCAGGGGCGAAGCAAGGCCGGGTCATGCGGGCACGGAAGAACAGATGGACCTGGTTCACGTGGGGCAGGCTGAAGACCGTGTACAGTTCCAGGATTTCCACCTCGGCTAAGGCTTCCTCCCGGGTTTCCCGGGCGGCGGCCTGCTCCAGGGTTTCCCCTAGCTCCATGAAGCCGGCCGGTAGGGTCCACAGCCCCTTTCTGGGCTCGATGGCCCGGCGGCACAGCAGGATTTTTCCCTCCCATTCCGGAATGCAGCCGGCGATGATCTTGGGATTCTGATAATGGATGGTGCCACAGGTTTCGCAGACGTGGCGTTCCCGGTCCTCGCCCGGTGGAATTTTGACCACCAGGGGGGCACCGCACTCGCTGCAGAATTTCATCGGCTCATGGCGTCGATCAGCCGGTCTTCCAGCTCGATGCGGGTGGCCAGCGCTTCCCCGAGTTCGGAGAGGGCCTGATTCAGAAGCGCCCGGTCGGTGAATTGACCGGTTTCGTAGCGGTCGTTGAACTTGAGCGCCACCTCGGTGGCTTCGGCGATGCGGGGATAGAAGCGTTCCGCCGCTTCGATGACGCGGCGGCGGCGTTCGGTTCCCTCGATGATACGGCGGTAGATGCCGAAATGTCCCAGGGAAATGTAATCGATCAGGATTTGGCAGAACCGGTCCAGAATCTGTTCCAGCGGTTCCTGGTGTCGGTCGAAGGGCTTCAGTTCCGCCACTTCGCAGTAAAGTTGCCACATTTGCCGCCGCTCCTGCAGCAGCTCCTCGATCATTTGGCCGGTTTGGACCCGGCGCTCGCTGAAAAAGGCTTCTTCACTCATGACAAATGGGGAAAAGGTGTGATAATTTCGGCTTACTTTATTCGATCTGAATGCCGGCGGCAATGTTCAGGGGGCAGGATGCTTGCTACCGGTCACTCGTGCGGAGGGTGCCGGTGTTCTGGAAATCAAATAGAGCGCAAAAGCGAGATGCTCACCATCGGCCTTCGGCGAAAGAGGATGGCAAAGCCGGCGGTCGGTGGGATGAAGATTTTCGATGTTGGAGAACGGCCGATGTGGATACGCTTCGTTTCCGGTCTGGCGATCGCTTTGCTCCTGGTCGCCTGCGCGGTGTCGCCCACCGGGCGCAGCCAGTTGGTGCTGATGCCGGAAGACCAACTGACTCGGATGGGATTGCAGGCCTTCGAGCAAATCAAAAGGAAGGAGCCGATCGAGAACGATCCCCGGATCAACGCCTACGTTCAGTGCGTGGTGAAGGCGCTGACCCGTGACCTGGGCGGTTCCTGGGAGGTGGTGGTGTTCCGCTCCGAACAGGCCAACGCCTTCGCGCTGCCGGGGGGTAAGATCGGGGTTTACACCGGTTTGCTGAAGGTGGCCCGCAACCAGCACCAGCTAGCGGCGGTCATCGGCCACGAGATCGGCCACGTGCTGGCCCGTCACAGCAACGAGCGGGTGTCCCAGCAGTTCGCCCTGCAGCAGGGCCTGGCGGTGATCCAGGCCATCGCTGCGCCCCAATCGTCGATGGGACAGTTGGCGATGGCGGCCCTGGGCCTAGGTGCCCAGTATGGCGTTCTGATGCCCTTCAGCCGCATCCAAGAATCGGAAGCCGACGTCATCGGTCTGGAATTGATGGCGAAGGCCGGCTTCGACCCACGGGAGGCGATCCAGCTGTGGCACAACATGGGGCGGCTCAATCGGGCAAGCCCGCCGGAATGGCTGTCCACCCACCCGTCCCATGAAACCCGTATCCGGGAGCTGGAGGCTTACCTACCGCGGGTGCTGCCGTTGTACCAACGGGCCCGGGCTGGAGGACGGCGGCCGGATTGCCGCTTGTGACCCGCATCACTCGGCGCGCGTCAAAGCTTCCGCCACCCTGGCCGCCAGCCGATCGACGGCGAGTCCCATGGCCGTCACGATAGCGCCGTAGCCGCGCCCTGACAGGGGTTGGCGGATTTCCGCGCGATGCCAGGCATGAACCCGGCCGCCCCGGCTCAGTCGCCAGTCCACCTGCAGACGGCAGTGGTCCGGATAGACCTGGAATTCGTGGACCTGGGTCCGGAGCACCCAGTCTGGGTGGGCGCGCGGCGCCGGCAGGGTGAGGATGTGGCTTTGCGGCAGGCGGGCGGCGAGCCCGGCACCCAGCACCCGGGTGAAACCGGCCCTCAGGGGTTCGGCCCAGCGGTGGAATTCGGCCAGTTCGAGTTTGCCGTCTTCGTGGAGGGTGACGATCTGGGGACGCTCCAGGTATTTGGGCAAGCGGACCGGCGCGATGGCGATGACCTGTTCCCCTTGGGACAAGGGCTGGATTTGCCGCGGCGCCGGGAGAACGTAGAACTGGGCCGGCGGGCTCTTCCCTGTGATGGTACAGCCGGCCAGCCAAAATACCAGAGACAGGAACATTGTCCGCAGGATCATGGGTTATCTCCCTTTGCCTCGTAGCAGAATTTCCGGTTGAGTCTGCAATGTTTCTGCGAGCACCCCGATTTCCCGGGCCGCCTCTCGGACCGCGTCCAGGGTGTCGTGGAAGTCGGCGGTCAGGGGGGACTGGGGGCCGAAATTGTCGCGCAGGGCGGTCAGGGTGCGTTCGCTTTCGTCCAGCGCCCGTTGGGCCTTTTGTAGGGTCTTGGTCGAGTTCTCCAGCAATACCGGTACGGATTCGTCCATCCGTTGCAGCAGCTTTCGGCTCAGGACGAGGTTGTATTCCAGGTGGCGGGAGAGGCTGGCGAGTTCGTGGTCGAGATCGGTCAGCAGTTGGTCGAGGTGGCGCACCGAATGGTGGAATTCCGGCTGGCTGACGGTGGCGTCGATGTGGGTCAGGGTGGAGTCCAGTTTGGTGAACATCTCCTTCAAGGGAAGCTGGCGGATCTCCCGCACCAGTTCGCTGATGGTGCTTTCGATTTCTTCCTGACTGGAGGGAATGGCCGGGATTTCCGGCAGACCGCTGTCCAACGCGTTGACCAGATGGACCGGCGTGTGGGGATGGAAATTGATGTCCACGTAAAGCTGGCCGGTCACCAGACTTTGCAGTTTCAATTGGGCCCGCAGGCCGTTCTGGATCAGATCCTCCAGATCGGGACGCTGCCACGGCAGGCGGTTTTCCCCCATCATCTGCACGTGGCCCCGTTTCACCTCGATGACGACTTGGGTCAGCAAGCTGTTGGCCTTGGGGTCGTAGATCACCCGGATGTCGGTCACCTTGCCGATCTGCACCCCGCGCATCTTCACCGGGGCGCCGATGTTGAGGCCGTTGACCGATTCGCCGAAGAAGATCACGTAGCGGTTGCGTTCGGTCCACAGTTCTTCGCCGCCGAAAATGAACAGGGCGGCGAAGAACAACGCGAGCGCGCCGATGACGAAGGCGCCGATCAGGGTCGGATTGGCCCGTTTGCTCATAAGGTTCCTCCTCGGGTCAGGAATTCACGGACTTTGGGATCGGCGTGATGGAGCAATTCGCGGGGCGGGCCCTGGGCGATCATGGTCTTGCGCTCGGCGTCGAGGAATACGGAGTTGGTGCCGATGGCCAGGATGCTGGGCAGTTCGTGGGTGACGATCACCACCGTGGCCCCCAGGCTGTCGCGCAGTTCGACGATCAGATCGTCCAGCCGTTTGGCACTGATGGGATCGAGGCCGGCGGAGGGCTCGTCGAAGAACAGAATCTCCGGGTCCAGAGCGATGGCCCGCGCCAGGCCGGCGCGCTTCTGCATGCCGCCGCTGATTTCGTAGGGATAATAGTTCTCGAAACCTTTCAAGCCGACCAGGGCCAGCTTCAAGGAAGCCAGCGCCATGATCTCCGTTTCCTCCAGATCGGTGTATTCACCGAGGGGCAGGCCGACGTTCTCTGCCAGGGTCATGGAACTCCACAGGGCGCCGCTCTGATACAGCACGCCGATCCGGCGCAGCAGGGCGGTTCGGGTGGACGGATCCGCGTTCCAGAAATCCACCCCGTCGTAGAGTATTTGCCCCTTCGCCGGACGAATCAGGCCGATCAGGTGGCGCAGCAGCGTGCTCTTGCCGCAGCCGGAGCCGCCCATGATGATGAAGATGTCGCCGCGGCCGATGGTGAAATTCAGGTCGCGCTGGATCACCCGATCCCCGTAGGCCATGGTCAGATCGCGGACGACGATGTGCGGTTCGGCCACGTCAGATCCCCAACCGGGTGAACAGGATGGTGAGCAGGGAATCGGCCACCACGATGGCCACGATGGCGCTGACCACGGCCGAGGTGGTCGCCTCGCCCACCGCCTGGGCGCTGCGGCGGCACTGGATGCCCCGGAGACAGCCGGCCGTGGCGATGAGGATGCCGAAGACCGCCGCCTTGATCAGGCCGACCCCGAGGTCCTGGAAGCTGAGCGCGGTGCGGGTCTGAGTGACGTATTCCAGAACGGTCAGGTCGAAGACGCTCACGGCCGCCAAGCCGCCCCCCAACAGCCCCACCAGATCGGCATAGAGGGTCAGCAGGGGGACCATGACGATCAGGGCGATCATGCGTGGCAGCACCAGAAATTCCATCGGCGATAGTCCCAGGGTTTTCAGGGCGTCGATTTCCTCGTTCACCTGCATGGTGCCCAACTGGGCGGCGTAGGCGGCGCCGGTGCGTCCCGCCATGATGACCGCCGTCATCATGGCCCCCATTTCCCGCAACGTGCCTAGCCCCACCAGGTTGGCCACGTAGATCTGGGCGCCGAACATCTGAAGCTGGAGCGCTCCCACGTAAGCCAGTATCAGTCCCATCAGCAGGGCGATCAGAGTCACGATGGGCAGGGCGCCCGGACCGCATTCCTGCAGCAGCAGCCACAGGTCCGGGAGGCGGAACCGGGCCCGGCCGCGGACCAGACGGGCCAGGGCGAGGGCGGTTTCGCCGATGAAGCGAACGAAGGCCTGGGTCTGGTCGAGCAGGTTCAGGGTTTGCAGTCCCACCCGTTCCAGCCAGCCCGGCGTTCCGCCGGTTCTGGCGGTCGTGGTGGGGGTGACTGCGGTGGCCAGGGTCAACAGCCGGCGCACGCCTTCGGGAAGCGCCCGACAGTCCAGAGCGATGCCGCGTCGTTGGCAATATTCCCGCAGCTGTTCCACGAACAGGAGCAAAGCGCTGTCCCACGCCTGGATGCCGCCGTCCTCGATCACCACCTGGTCGATCCGGCTTTCCTCCAGGGCCAGGATCACCTCGCCGACGGTGGGGCGTTGCGGAGTGGCGATACGCCAGTCGCCGCCCACACAGACATGCAGGCGGCCTTCCTTCTGGCGCAGCGCCAGCATCGCCGTGGAGGCGGGCTCGGTCATAAATCGGGAACCGGGTGGAAAAATCGTTGTATATTGAAGTGAATCCATCTTACAGGAGGCAACGATGGCCCACAACATGCGTGCCATGGTGCTGGATCGTCCCGGTGAGCCGTTGAAACGGGTCCGGCGTCCGATTCCCCAGCCGGGGTCCGGACAACTGCTGCTCCGGGTCAGGGCCTGTGGGGTATGTCGCACCGATCTGCACGTGGTGGACGGGGATTTGCCCCAGACCCGCCTGCCCATCGTTCCCGGCCACGAAGTGGTCGGGGAGGTCGTGGCGCTGGGGGAGGGGGTGACCGGCTTCGAGCCTGGGCAGCGGGTCGGCGTTCCTTGGTTGGGACACACCTGCGGCCGGTGCCGCTATTGCCGCACGGGGCAGGAGAATCTCTGCGATCGTCCCGGTTTCACTGGTTGCACCCTGGACGGCGGTTACGCCGATTACGTGGTCGCCGACGCCCATTACTGTTTCACCCTGCCGGACGGCTACGACGACCTTCACGCAGCTCCTTTGCTGTGTGCCGGTCTGATCGGCTACCGTTCCTACGCCATGGTCGAGGACGTGGAACGGATCGGCCTCTACGGCTTCGGTGCCGCAGCCCACATCATCGCCCAGGTGGCGATCCATCAGGGCAAGGAAATCTACGCTTTCACCCGTCCCGGGGATACCGAGGCCCAGGCGTTCGCCAGGAAACTGGGGGCCAGGTGGGCCGGGGACAGTACGGAAAAACCCCCGGTGGAACTGGACGGGGCGATCATCTACGCGCCGGTCGGCGCCTTGGTCCCAGCGGCCCTCAGAGCGGTCCGCAAGGGGGGGCAGGTGATCTGCGCCGGCATCCACATGAGCGACATTCCCGCTTTCCCTTACGCGATTCTGTGGGGGGAACGGAGCCTTCGTTCCGTGGCCAATCTGACCCGCCGTGACGGCGAGGCATTTCTGGCCGTCGCCGCGCGGATACCGATCCATACGGAGGTTCATCCCTATCCCTTGGAGGAGGCCAATCGTGCCCTTGACGATCTGCGCCACGGCCGTTTCCAGGGCGCGGCGGTGTTGGTGCCCTGAACGGCTGTTCGCTGTCCTGCTGTGGGCCTTGGTCCTGCCCTTGTGGGCCGCCGCCAACGATGTCGAAGAGGCTCGTCTGACGGCCGGGCTGCTCGAAGGGGTGGCCGGGGGCCGGGTCGTGCAGTTGCAGCGTGACGGAGGCTCGTTTCCGGCGCTGTTCGAGGAAGCTCGCCCGGCGCGACGGAAGGGGTTGGTGATCCTGCTGCCGGAAGCCGGTCTGCGGCTCGACGCCGGCCTGACCGGCAGGCTGAGGCAGACCATGCCCGAATACGGCTGGAGTACGCTCAGCCTCCAGCTTCCCGTTCTGGAAGCGGAGGCCCGTCCCGACGAATACTGGGTTTTGGTATCCGAGGCGGTCGGACGGCTCAAATTCGCCATCGCCGCCATGAAGGGCGAAGGCTGGCGAAACATCGTCCTGGCAGGGCACGGTTTCGGTGCGGCGGTGGCGCTGAACTATCTTGGCCACGATCCGGATCCGGCGGTCCGGGCGCTCGTCCTGTTGAGCCCCTGGTGGCCGCTGGAACGGGCGGCCCGACTGCGCGAGTGGCTGACGGCGGTGAAAGTGCCGGTTCTGGACGTTTACGGGGAAAACGACGCCCGGGAAATCCGGGGCACGGCACGGGAGCGGCATTCGATCCTGAAGGGCCGCCAGGGCTACCGCCAGTGGCGCATCAGCGGGGTGGGGCACCATTATCGGGGGCGGGAGGCCGTGCTGGCCAAACGGATCTACGGCTGGTTGGCGCGGGTGGCTCCGGGTATCGAGGTGACGAGCGATGAGTGACGAAAGCGAGTTGTTTCATCAGGCCATGTCCGGGATCCGTCCCCTGACCACCGACAAGGTCCCGACGCGGCGAGCCGGCGTGTCCACGCCGGGGCAGGCCTATCGGCGGGAGGCCGCCCGCCGGGTATTGGACGACGATTCCTTTCTGCCGACCACCTTCATCGAACCCCTGCCCCCCCACGCCATCCTGGAATGGCGCCGTCCGGGCGTGCAGGCGGGTGTGTTCCGCAAGTTGCGCCGGGGGGAGTATCCGGTCGAGGCTTTGCTGGATCTCCACTCGATGAGCGTGGCTCAGGCGCGCCGCGAAGTGTACCGTTTCGTCCAGACCTGCCTGCGCGAGTCGGTGCGCTGCGCCCTGATCATCCACGGTAAAGGCGGCCGCCAGTCGCCGGGTCTGCTCAAGGGCTGTCTGGCCCGTTGGCTGCCCATGCTCGGTGACGTACTGGCTTTCCACAGTGCTTGCAAGCACCACGGTGGCAGCGGGGCGGTCTATGTGCTCCTGAAGAAAAGCGCCCTCGAGAAGGAGCGCAACCGGCGCCGCTTCCAATTGGCGGAACGATGATCCCCTTACCGGCGATCGTCCGCCGCTTCGTCTTTCCCCGCAGCCGGCCCGTCATCGCCCCCCTCGGGCGGGGGCTGATCAACGACAGTTGGCTGGTGACCGCCTCCCGCAAGCGGGGGGTGTTGCAGCGCATCAACCGCCGGGTGTTTCCCGAACCCGCCCGGATCATGGCCAATGTCGCCACGGTCTCGCGCCATTTGGCCGCACAGCCCGACCGACGTCTGCAACTGCCGGGGCTGATCGCCGCCCGCTCGGGGGGGAACTTCGTCCGAGCCGGGGGTGAATTCTGGCGCCTGTGGCGTTACCTGCCCGCCGTCACCCTGGAACGGGTGGACCATCCCGATCTCGCTTTCCGGCTGGGATGGAGCCTCGGCCATCTGCACCGGCTGTTGGCCGGGATCGACCCGGCCGCTCTACACGACACTCTGCCGGGATTCCACGTCACGCCCACCTATCTGGATGCCTTCGACCGGGCGTTGGCCGCCTGGCGGGCTCCGTTCTCTCCAGCCTTGGAGCGCGCCTGCGACTTCGTCCAGCAGCGTCGCCGGCGGGCCGTGGTGCTGGAACAGGCCGGCTTGCCGCGGCGGGTGGTCCACGGCGATCCCAAGCTGGACAACGTTCTCTTCGACCCGGCGAGTCTGAGGCCGCTGGCCTGGGTGGATCTGGACACCCTCAAGCCGGGGTTGTGGCTTTGGGACATCGGGGACTGCGTTCGTTCCGCCTGCGGTCGTCGAGGATGTCTGGATCTGCCCCTGACCGCCGCTTTGATCGAGGGCTGGCTGGCGGAGGCGGGGCGCTGGCTGACCGCCGCCGAGATCGACCTGCTGCCCGAAGCGATCTGGCTTCTTCCCTTCGAGCTCGGTCTGCGTTTCCTCACCGATCATCTGGAGGGGGATCGGTATTTCAAGGTGGCGTTCCCGGGGGAAAACCTACGCCGCGCCCTGGCGCAATTCGCCCTGACCGAGGACATCGAGCGTCGATGGGTCGATCTGCTCGGCCTCTGTCCGCCCCGACGTGGGCGGCGTTACAGCAACACCTGAAAGATCAACGAACGGGCCTGAGACTGGAGGATCTCCAGTTGGTTGTTGGCTCGACAGCGGGCGTTGATTTCGTCGAGATTTTCCAGAGCCAGACGGATGACTTTCTCGGTGATACCGGGACAGTGGGCCTCGATTTCCATCAGATTGGAGAAGGGCAGGGCGTAGACCAGGCGGGCGATGTGATTGGCCAGGATGGCGATAGTGGTGGGATAGACACGATTGCCGGTGATCTGCTTCAGGGCCAGCACCGTGGCGGTGTAGGAATCGCCGCAGCCGGTGGCGTCCTTGTGGCTGATGTCGCAGCCGGATTCCTGGATGATCCGGTCGATCCGGTCGCCGGTGGCCTTGTCGATGATGGGGATGTAGTACTGCACCTTCTTCCGGACGCCTTCCTTCTTGTCTTCGTATTTGAAGCTGGCGATGGTGGGATTGGAACCGTCGGTGATGAAGACGCTTTCCTTGACGCCGAAGCGGTGAAGAATGTCGGCACAACGCTGGGCGACGATCCGACGTTTGACGGGGTCTTCCGGCAGCACCAGCGTCTTTTCCTTTTTCTGCAGCTCGGTCTTGAAGATCCCGAACAGGCGCACGAAGCTGACCCGGCCCACGCCGGATTGGGTTTCGCCGTCGTGGTATTCCTCCAGATAGCGCAACAGGACGTCGTCGTCGCGGATGTAGCTGGAGCTGGACTTGCGGATCCAGGCCAGGGCTTCCCCCAGGT
>Ga0256839_1004523_pt1 | contig 13504 bp, 9 predicted proteins | sample 354166metaG_FD_185968 | JGI IMG/M metagenome (GOLD analysis project Ga0256839, IMG submission 185968) | Hydrothermal vent microbial communities from Mid Atlantic Ridge, Atlantic Ocean - 354-166 | ecosystem: Environmental > Aquatic > Marine > Hydrothermal vents | place: Atlantic Ocean: Mid... | reverse complement strand
GGGTCTATTAAACATAACAAATTTATAACATTTCTCTGTTTGACATACCGATCGGTATGATTAAAGATTGTACTTATGAAACTATTAATGCCCTTAAATGGCTTTCTGAGTATTTTCTTACTTGCTAGCGCCTCAAATGTTAGTGCAAAAAGTGAACCACTCATAGTCAGCACAAAAGCCTTATCAGATTTGCTTGTCAATTCAACACTAAGCGCACCAGCTAATGTTATTAGCTTGAATCACTCCGTAATTAGTGCTGAAATAATGGGGCGTGCGCTATCAATTGAAGTAGAAGCTGGCGACACCGTTAAAAAAGGGCAAAAACTAGCATCTCTTGATTGTCGGAGTTATTTACTTGCAAAAAAACAAGCTAATGCCGCATTAAAGGTCGCTAAAACACAAGTCAACTATTCAAGAAAACAATTAACTCGCAATCAAAATCTAGTTAAAAAAGGCATTATTCCTCGTGATGCTTTTGAAAAAATAGAAGCAGCTCTTCTCACTGCACGTGCCGATATAAACTTGAAAAAAGCCTCTATTGAAACAGCCGATTTAGCCATTAGTCGTTGCAAAATAAATGCGCCTTTTACAGGGCAAATCACCCAGCGTTTAGTGCAACAGGGTCAGCTTATCACTGCAGGCACGCCTCTGTTTCGATTAATGCAAACAGATAGCATGGAAGTTAAAGCCAAGCTTTCACCCAATGATATTTTAAAGCTAAAAAAGTCGCCTCTGCTTGAATTTGTTGCGGGCAATACAAAAATCAAAGCCACTGTTCGAAGCATCATTCAAACCATTGATGAAGCCACCCGAACTCAAGAAGTACGCTTGTCTTTACCAAAGAACATTCAAATTGCTACTGGATTATCAGGTCGGCTTGAATGGAATGACCAAAAACCACAGTTACCTGCCGAATACATTATTAGACGAGGCAAAAAATTAGGCATTATGCTTGCCCATGATGTGGTTGAAAGTATTGGCAAGGCAAAATTCCATCCACTTCCAAAGGCACAAGAAGGACAGCCAAGCACTATAGACTTACCTAAAAACACCAGCATCATTACACTCAATCGCTATCGAGTAAAAGATGGTGATGTGATAAAAGTTCAGTAGCCTAATTTCATGTATTCACGTTTAATCCAAAATCATGTGCTTGCCAATCTGACTTTTTTGTTAGCGCTTTTTGTCGGCTTTCAGGCATATCAGTCAATGCCTCGCCAACAAGATCCAACCATTAATTTTAATTGGATTACCATTATTACCTCGTTACCGGGCGCATCAGCTTCTGATGTTGAAAAACGCGTAACCGATGTGCTCGAAGCTTCCATCAATGGTATGCCCGATATGTATTTTGTATCGAGTAATAGTCGCGAAGGTGTTTCAAGTATTTTAGTGCGCTTTGAGGATATACCTGAACGACTCTACGATAAACGCCTAGCAAACTTGCGGCGTGAATTACAAAATGTACAAGAGTTATTACCCAGCGAAGCCAATGACACGATCATCCTTGAAATAACGTCGGGCAATGCCTTCCCTGCGGCGATGATTGCTGTTAGCTCTCAAGCAGATGATGAAAATTTACGCCTACGCGCCAGTGCCGCAGAAGAAGCTATTGAACAAATATCAGGGGTTAGCCGTGTTGATACAGTGGCACTTAATGATCCTGAGTTACACATAAATTTCATACCCGAAGCTTTAGAATCACTACAAATAAAACCGGGGCAATTAGCCGATTCTATAAAGCTCTGGTTTCAAGATACTTCTGCCGGTACAACTGAAATTGGCAAACAAAGTTGGCTGGTTAGAGTAGTAGGTAAAAATAGTGACCCAACGGTAATTGCTCAATTGCCGATCACAGGCATTAGCGGTGAAGTGCCTCTATCTCGCATTGCCAACGTAGAACGCGCACGTAAGAAGGCGAGACAAAAAGTTAATTTTAACGGCAACCCTGCCGTATTGCTTTCTGTTTTAAAACAAGACAATACGAATGTTATCGAATTAGTCGAAGTCCTAAACAAGTGGGTAGATGAACAAAATGAATTAGACCAAAGCAGCGGCACGTTTTTTACCATGATTGATGACCAAACCCTGCCCACCACGCAAGCCATTAATATCATGCAGAGCAATGCCTTAATTGGATTAGGGTTGGTCTTGCTTGTTGCTTGGATATTTTTAGGCACGAAGATTTCTTTTCTAACATCCATTGGGATTCCTTTCATACTTGCCATCACTTTTTGGCTTTTGAGTGCTATGGGTGAAACCCTCAACATTAGTGTGTTATTGGCAGTGGTTATTGTTTTAGGTATGTTGGTGGATGATGCTGTCGTAGTCGTTGAAGCTATTTATTACCGCTTACAACGAGGTATGAACTCGATTGATGCCATCACAGGCGCAATGAAAGAAGTCGCTCTACCGGTTACAACCGCTGTATTCACAACCATAGCCGCCTTTTTGCCACTGATGCTATTACCCGGTATTTTAGGTAAGTTTATGATGGTAATCCCGATGGTGGTCACCATTGCACTTGCCGTTAGTCTTGTTGAGGCCTTTTGGATGCTACCTGCGCACGTGCATGGTGCAAATTTAAACCTAACTAAACCCTCACGAATTCAACGCTGGCGTGAATCATTTATACATTGGATTCAATTAAAATATTCTAAGATTTTGATTAAAGCATTACGTTGGCCAAAGATGACGTTACTGACCATTTTTTTGGCGTTTTTAACTGCCATCGGCGCACTCGGTGCAGGCATGGTAAAAGTCGATTTCTTCGCAGCAGATAGTTTAAGGATTTTTTATATTAACGTCGAAATGCCTTCTTCAACACCGATGGAAGAAACACTCAAAACTGTTTTAAAGGTCGAGAAAACGCTCAAGACGCATTTAGAAGAAAAGGATGCACGTGCTGTTGTTAGCTACGCCGGTCTAATGTTCACCGAAACTGAACCCTTGTACGGTAGCCAATATGGACAAATAGTCGTGAGCCTATTCTCAAGAGATCAAGGCTCTCGCGACTTAGATCAGATAGTCGATGAAATGCGTGAAGATGTAACTAACATCATTGGCGCAAGCCATATTTCATTCTTACTTATGAAAGGTGGCCCTCCCGCCAGCAAACCCATCAACGTAAAAGTGCGAGGCGATGATTATAAAATCATCCAACAAGCCAGTGAACGATTACGTGGGGTGTTAAAAAAAATAAAAGGCATAAAAGACATTAGCGACGATGCCAGCCGTGGGCGCATGGAACTCACCTTAAAAATGAACCACGATGCGATTCGCCGTGCAGGCATCAACCCCATCGACATTACCCGCGCGGTACGTCTGCTGGTAGATGGCGAAATAGTTGCAGAGATGCAAGACAAAGGCGAAAAATTACAAATCCGTGTGAAAGCGGATCAAAGTAACAATAACAATATAAGTGATCTTCTTAACTTTAGAATGCCCACACCATCTGGCGGTAGCATTCCACTCAATCAATTAATGACGCAAGAGCGCGGTATTTCACTGGGTAATATCCGCCACTACAACTTCCGCCGTGCCATCACTTTAGAAGCTGATATTGCGAAATTGGCAGTAAAAGAAGACTTTGTAGAATGCCGCCTAATGCCTGCAATAAAAGGTACAGAACGTGATTACAGTAAGTGTGATTTAGATACTGTAACCGCAAACAAGTTATTGCTTGAAGGTTGGGAAAAGCATCGAAAAGACTTCCCATCCATTGATTTAGACTTTGCTGGACAGTTAGATGATATTGAAGAAAGCATCAACTCGATGGGGCAGCTATTTCTTGTTGGCTTAGGCTTGATGTATTTGATTCTAGGCACACAATTTAAAAGTTACTTTCAACCACTCATTATTTTAGCGACCGTGCCTTTGGCGTTTACAGGCGTAATATTAGGCTTGCTCGTCACTCAAAACCCACTAAGTTTATACACGCTTTATGGAATCGTCGCACTTGCAGGTATAGCGGTAAATGCTGCCATTGTACTCATATCCGCAGCCAACGACCGCCTGCAAAAAGGCATGAGCGTCACTCATGCAACTATTTATGCCTCGCGCCGACGAGTTATCCCAATAATGATAACGACACTTACTACAATTGCAGGGTTATTTTCTTTAGCTATTGGTTTAGGTGGTGAGTCTTTAATTTGGGGGCCAGTAGCAACTGCGATTGTTTGGGGTGTAGGTTTTTCATCTATCTTAACTCTATTTGCCATCCCTACGATCTACCTAGCAGGAATGCGCAGAAAAGAGAAAAAAATATTTAAAAAGAAACACAACAAAGTGCAGAAAAATAGGGGGATTGGTCTTTAAACATGGTATACGCATAGCGGGATTCGAACACAGTGCTTCTAGCTTTCGAAGATTGAGATCAATTGAAAAACAATAATGAAGGTTTAACTCAAATTAGTTAGAATACTCATGCTTACACCTAAGCTCACCTAGAGAAAGTACTGAACGCCAGTTTGTGACTTATTATAAACAATAATAGGTCTGGGGGGAGGCATACGTTAAAATATAGTCATGCGCTTGTAGCTCACTTGGATAGAGTACGACCCTCCGAAGCTAAATTATAAAAATAACAAAAACTCACCTAAATACACACTAACTTATATAAAACAATAGATTACAGAGAATAAATGTAAGGATTAGGTGTGTACCTATGTCGCTTAAAGTAAAATATAGTAAATTAGGTTAGGCACAATTAGTAACTTTGGTATATCCTTTAACTACACCTTTTATGAGCTGTAGCCTCAAAATAATTAAAGAAAATGAATTTTCCAATTTTTGAAAAAGCCTCTTTAGATTCAATAACCCTATCTGATAAGGTTTCTGAAGACATTCTTTCTTCAAGCTCTTCGGTTGCATATAGACTTTCCAGAAACAACAGGTTGAGTAAAGATGGACTTTTATCTTTTTTAAAATTCCATCCTATCCATGTCATCAAAACACGATCAACATACAAATGCTTCTCTGGTTTGCGTGGCTATCAGCTTGCAGTCAAGTTATTACCGCCTAAAACTAAAATTAATGTCGTTGTTCATAACAAACAAAGTGTCAATATTGCGAATGACTCTTCCCTAGATCCTCTTCTTTCGCATCTAATTTATGGCTTAGATGGCATAGCTTATGAAGCAGACTTTTCAAACGTGTGGAAAGCTGCTTTACCTGAGGAACGAGAAAAAATATTACCAGGCTTGAATAATAAACGGAACCTTGAAATTTTATTAAAATGTAGCCGAAAAAAGTTATCTAGAAAAAGTAAAAAAATAATTTCTAAGCTAAATAAAGCTGGTTATGACTCTTAAAGAAATAGACTCTTTACTGATACTAATTGATCCTCCGGAAGGGTTGATTGGTATAAAAGATGTTTTCGAAAATCTGACTCATATACTCCCTTTTCTTCCAGAAATAGATCCAATCGAATGGCCTTATAATTTAGTTGATAGCTGGACAAAATATTGCAAGAACTTCATAAATGAAAAAGATCACCCTGAGTTCTATCATTATGAGGAGAAAACCAAAGGAGCTGGTTTAAGTAACTATTTAACGAGTCATCCGCTTTATTCAGCATTGTGGACAAAGCCACCTGAGACTATAAAAAAAGAGGCTTATTATCATCTGCAAGCTCACTTAATAAACTCAGTTCATTTTTTTAGATCAAACAAAAAAGATAAAAAATTTGATTCAACTGTTTACAACTCTTCTTTAGGCATCAGAAATATTGCAACTAAAATTGACTATGGTAAATATCTTAATAGTATTCCAATAAAGCCCTTGAGCGCTGAAAAACTTTATCCACTTCTAGATAGGTTAATAGTTTCAAAGAAAAATAACCCACTAGTACCGATTGAAAGGCTATTGGCTTTTGTTCTAGAAATAAGAACTCCATATTCAAAACAGAGACATAGACAAAATACTCAAATTGAGTCTATAACAATTGAAGAAGAATCAGTTGATTCAGAGTCAAGTATCCCACAAGATCCAAAAAAAATATTTCGCTCATCAACATTAACAAAAAAAGAAAGGTCAGAATCACGTAACGAAGCAAATGCAGATGAAGAAGCATTATCAGGCCCTTGGTTTGCATCAGAAGCACAACCACTGAACGACAAATTAGGGGAGTCACCCGAAATTCGTGCTCTTACTATGAAAACAAAACAAAGAGGCATGGCAAGATACAATCAACAACTCCCAACAAGATGGGATAGACTGAATAATTATGAAGTTATTAGTTTATATGTAGAGTTATATAACTTACGAGACCTTAACTTCAAGGGAGTCAATACCGACTTTCAAGAAAAATTAGCTGTTTTGATTGTGATCATGCATTGGACAGCTTGCCCTCTTGAGAAGGCAGTAAAAACTATAGTAGTAAAAAGTGCTGATTTCCTACCTGAAACCTTTAATGATGACCGTATTTATTTATGTTTAAAAGAGCAACTATGGGTGATTAGTCATCCTAGCTTAAATCAAAGAAGAATTAAAAAGGATTGGAGAAGACATTTAGAACAAACCACTCCTGCTATTCGCCTACAAATTAATACATTGTGCTGGGAGATAATGAGAGAGTTTTTAGTAAAAATTGGGTTAGATTTAAATGAGAGGTGTATGTTATTTAAAGCCTCTGACTCAAAACAAATGCAAAAATATTTAAAGGTATTCATAATAAAAGTTAAAAAGAAGTACGACTCTAGACTTACCCAAATACGTATATCATCACATATTTATGACCTATTGATAGATCAAACAAGCGATGTAGCAGAGGCCTCTATCATTACAGGGAAAATGCCCAATATGGGGCAAAAGGCTTCTCTTTATTATTACAGCCCTTTAACCTCAGACCTACAAAGAAGATATTCCAAAACTTGTAAAAAAGTAGAACAGATTATTTTTAATAATACAAAATTTTCATCAAAAGCAGATAGTGACTTTGTTATTGACCAACAATCAATTCGTATAGGTTCAAAAATATGCCCTATGGAACAAACAGTACAACAAATGGTAATGGATCTAAAAAAGAAGACATCGCATTATAAAAAAGAACATCATGATATAAACCATTTAATTAAATTTCATAACGCTTACACGGCCTATTGCGTAATGATGATTGGTTTTGCAACAGGCTATCGTGCTGTAAGAGACCCTTTTTATTCTAAAACAGAAATTGATGATGAAACAGGTTTTTTAGTTATTTCTGATAAAGATAGCGATGATTATTACAACTCAAGGCTCGTTTATCTTCCCAAAATATGCCGCAAGCAAATTACACTCTATTCAGAATATAAACAGCTATTAGCTGAAAAATTGATTCTTACTAATCCAGAACTGTCTAAAGAATTAATGGAACCTAATATACAGAGTTGGTCAAAAACAACACCTAACAATCAAGTTTTACCATTCTTTTTCTTTTTAAAACATTTCTATAAACACCAAGCAGTTAAACCTCTTTCGATGCATGAAATGACTGAATGGATCACCGACTTACCTTTGAATGCCAATAGACATTATCTACGAACTCATCTACGTGAATTAAAAGTTTCAGGCGAGTTTATTGATGCATTTATGGGTCATTGGGAGTACGGGCAAGAACCGTATGGAAAGTATTCTTCACTCTCCCCATTATCTTATATAGAAACATTGAAAAATCCCATTGAGGAGCTGCTTAATAAAGCTGGCTGGGAAGAAATAAAAGGAACATATGGGTGAGCTCTCTCAAATATGGAAAGACTTGATAGTATCCCCAGGTAAGAAGCCCTCAGGTGGGACTAAAAGACGAGAATATAATCGTGCAGTTCTACGCTTTAAAAGTTGTCAGTTAACTATTAGTTTAATACAAAAAAAAGAGCCAAAACTTGCCAAAGGAAAGCGAAACACAAAATTATCAGAAACTCGAATTAATAAATTACTGAACGATATACATGAGTCTAGCCCTCACCGTGATATAGAGTTATGCCATAACTTATTCATTAAAGGCTTAGCCCAAGGGAAAAAGAAAAAAAATTGGGATGTTGTAGTTCCATCAACAATGATTGAGTTACATCGCCCAAAATCGCCTTTTACTCCTGACAGTTTTATAGCTCTAAAAGCTCTTTCAGCTCTAAAAAAAGAATTTAACCAATCTGTAGAAGACCCTTTTTTCTACCAACAACAATCACCCTATTTATCAAGAGTTCAAAAATTTAAAAGGCTCTCTAACACTAAATATTCTCATTTGCTTGCAGGACAAATTATATTCTCCTCAATTGTTAACGGTGGGCTATTAAGTAAGCACTGGATTGAAAAGCTTGGGGAAGGTATTAAAAATAACGTTATCGTAGATCATGATCAATTATGGATCGAGCTTAAAATAACTGAATACTTTGAGGATGATGAACAGACAATTCATCGTCGTTGGTTCCCAGACCCATTAACAGCATTACTCATTCTTCGTTGGAAAAAAATCTACGGGGATGAATGGCCCGATGATGTTAGCGAGGGTCTATTAACTAAGAAAGACCATGATTTGCTTCTAGAGCAGTATATTATAAGCCTTGGGTTTTCAAATAAGCCGAATACCAGCGAGCTAATAAGAGCAGCTACATCCTATTTAGGTTTAAGAGTCCCACAGTTTTTGGTCACATATGCTTCTAAGCATGACATCGGTTTATCTCTCCCTATTGATACTTGGACTCGACTTTACGCTTCTTGTGTTTTAAAAAAATCAAAAAAGAAAAAAGAGCCTCCAAGCCCAATTGAGACAAAGGCATGTGTATTTATTAAACCTGATATAAAAACATCAAATGTGTATGGAGATCAGTTAGCCATATTAAAAAAGTTTAATTCTGTCATAGGCACAACAAAAGGTACTAGTTTTTTAAAAGACACAAATGGAATTTGTCCAATATTATTTACCTTGCTTCACTGGGGTACAACATTGATAAGCAATGAAAGACTGAGAAGAAAAAAGGTTCGACTAAAAACGATGAAAAAGTATGTTATGGCAATCACAGAACCGATACTAACTTATGCCTTTATATTAAATTTGATTGATACTAATGTAGCCGATATTGATTGGGCAGAACTATATGATGGTGTTTTGGAAAAACGAACCACTTTGCAAAAAAAGAAACTTATGATTGGAAGGATTAATGATTTCCATTTTTTCTTAACTCAAAAGTACCACTGTAGTAGCGTTAATATTAAATATGATGGAAGGGTATTCAGCAATGTTAATGTAAACATCGTTACACCCAAAGAGTACCAAGCTGTTCGAAATTGCTTATTAAATGACAACACCCAAGACTCTCGAATAACAAGAATTCAAAGTATAATTCTGTCTCTTGGTTATCGTTGTGGTCTTCGTGCCAATGAAGCTTTAAATATAAAAATTTCAGAATTACATGATGGCCAGAGAATAAATTTTAATAGTTCATTTAAAGTTGATAGCCCTGAAATACTTATAAAATATAATGCTCATGGGAAATTAAAGAACAGAACTTCAATACGACGAATCCCTTTGATTCTATTGCTTGCTGATGAACTTAAAGACTTATTATCCTGGAAAAAATCACGTATCAAAGAGTTGAAGATAGCGGGAAAAACAAAAATTCAGGAAGAACCTTTGTTTAATTTAAAAAGTGAAGATGCAAGTGCTCCAAAGTATCATGATATTTTTCCTCCCATTCTATTGGCGCTGAAAGAAGTAACACGTGATTATGATGTTAATTTTCATCATTTACGCCATAGTTTTACAAATTTTTTACTATTACGGTTAATGAGTGACGATATTGAGGGTCTTTTGCCTAAAGAGTGGTATGTTGACCACACCACCAAAGAACTTTTACTTTGGAAAGCAATGGATAAACAAAAAAGTACTTCATTAAGATCACGACTATTAGTATCAACAAAATCACAACCAACAAGAAAACTGCTCTACCTTGTTAGCCTGCTATCGGGGCATATAGACCCCGATGTAACAATGAATAGCTACTTACATTTATTGGACTGGGTACTTGGACATTCATTGAAATTAATAGAGCAACCACTCTCGCTAAATGCACAGGCTAATTTATTGTCTCTCTCGCCTAAAAAGTTAAAAGCATATCGTAATAGAAACAAACTGAAAGGAAAGACAAGTGTCCTCAAATTGCTTGAGATTGAATCCAACAAAAACGAAAGACGACTACCAAATAAGCAATTGAAAAAAATGGTCCCGTTACAATCCATTCAATATAAGGTACCCGTTCTCACAGAAGAACCACCACCCTCACCGTTTTATCTTCATAATATATTAGCGCTTATTTATGCAGGAAAAATGATAAGTCTTGTTGCTGAGGATTATGAAGTCCAAGAAGACAAGCTTCATAAATGGGTGTATTGCGCGAAAAAGATGGCATCAATTAAAACAAGCCGAAATACGTTACGGTTTTTCAAAAAAAGAATAACGCATAAAAAAACAAGTAACTTTTCCCTCATACGTGTAATCCCAGGATATTCACCAACTTGCCCTGTTAAGAAGAGTGAACGTACCTTGACCAGTAATATTTATGACAAAGTACATAAGCTATACAAAAATGATAGAGAACTAGCTAAGAATGGTTTCAACTTATTTCTCAAAGATGCTTCTTTTGAAAAAATGCTTGTCACAACTCGTAAAGAAAAAGACAAAAAACTATTTGTAGAATTTATGAAACAACTTGTTTCTAAAAATCAAATCCGAGTCGATTTAGAGCCAAATCCATTAAAAATAAAAAATGGTAAAAGCATGGAGCAAGCCCATAAAGAGCAAAAAAGATACTGGAGTAAATCACTTTTTATACTTCAATCGAACATAGCTATTGTCAATGAGACAAGAATAAATCCAACAGTACACTCTTACGGAAAAGTTACTATATGGATAGCAAGTGACGGAAAAAACAAGAATACAAAACCAATCAACTCTATACTCAGGTTTGCCTTGTTCATGGCAATGGTTAGCTTACATTATTGTGGTCCGAGAAAGTAGAATCCCAAGCTATGAAATTACCAACGATATAGTTTAATCTGGAAGATTCTTTGTGAATGGGATGAAAATAATAAACTATGAGTTATTTATAATGGAATAAAAATCCCACGGGGAAAACCCTCTCGCTATCGCTCGATTTTACACATTCTTAATACCGCTTTTTACTGAATATTTAAAATATATATGCATAATAATGATCATAGTGATGCTTCTACACTTGTTTAATTGGATGAAATGCTTGCTTTCTAACAAAGTAAGCTACCCACAATATAAAAAAGCCTGTTATGCCGAAATAAATACCAAGAAAATGATCATATGCAGTCGTAAAAAGCCCCAGTGGGTGATTGATGAAGTCATTAAAATAAAAGCACTAATGCCAACAGCAAGTTGCAGAACCATCGCGATAATTTTTAATCAACGCTATGCCAATCATTACCCCAAGCAAGAAAGCATCGGCAAAACCTTTGTTGACTACACAATACGCAAGTACCTTTATGAGATTCAAATCCAAAGAAAGAAAATCAAAAGCCTACCTGCCTATCAAATCCCGTTTAATAAAGTCTGGGGAATGGATATAACGTTTGTACAACAGCAACCCGTACTCGGCATCATTGAACATCACAGCCGAAAAGCCAGCCTAATCCCCATCAAACAGAAAAACAGTATTACTATTTTGAGAACGCTGCTGGATATTTTAGAAACCACACCCAAACCCGAATTCATCCGAACCGATAATGAAATTTGTTTTAATTCAAAGCTGATTAAGTTTGGTTTATTCATTCTTGGTATAAAAAAGCAAACGACTCAAAAACACTGCCCTTGGCAGAATGGAAGGGTGGAGCGATTATTTGGAACGCTCAAAGCGACCATTAAACACCTGCCAAACAGAATGATTCTGATTTACCTTATCTGATTCATAGCTTTGAGTTTTGGTATAACCAGATAAAACCCCATCAAAACTTGGATAACCAAACACCTGAATCGGTTTATCAAAAGAAGATCAAACAATGGCAAAAGGAGAACCCACCCGATGGTTGAAGTTGAGCCTCACATTTCTAACTGTCCGCAAGTTCGGAGGCTTGGTTGTGGGTGTTGTAGATGGAATTTATGCTTTAGTGCAGAAACGGCAGGGAAAGTTGAAATATCTTTACGGTGACTTGAGAAAGTCATCACTTTTCTGTTTGATTCAGTGATGCAAAGGCAGGATTTTCAAAAAAATGGCTGAAAAGTTGGTGGGGAAATAGGCGGACAGCTCGGACAGGACACCAGCATGCTCTCTGCCAGCATGCTTTGATCTCTACAACCACCATTCTCTAATAAAGAAAATATCTCACCTTCTTCTTTAATACGGCAATCAAAATACTCATTAGTTAAAAATTTATCTCTCATAGATACTAGAACTCCTTAAAACTGATATTCATTTCCAGCTCTATCAACAACAACATCCGTTTTAGATCCATTCTTATCTTTAATCTCGTAGAACCGAGTTTCTCCTTTTGCATTAGTACCAGAATAAAGCCTAACAACCGTTCCATTATCTCTATCCAAACCCCGTAAAACCTTTTTCACTTCAGCATCAGATAATCCTGCCGCTTCTAATCTTTCTTTATTAATCCAATCTTGACTCATCTGCTTACCACTTGTGGTATTACACAAGCTACCCGCCTTACAACCTTCACTCACGCCAGTGGTTTTGGATTCTACAATATAAATCTTGCCATCTTTGCCTTTGTAAATACTATCAATGCCTGTAGAGCCATTGTAGACAGTCATTTTTCTACTCCAACCATCTTTTGACTTATATTTTTCTATGTTAAAGTTTCTCTAGCCAGCCTTAATAAATCATCATAGTTTGGATCAAACAATTCGGATAACTCAATTTCTAATGAACAAGATAAATCCCAGAGGACACGTTGCTCTGATGGATACTCTATTGAAAGCTTATCAGTCTCAGAAAATCTATTTAAAAGATCAAACAAAACAATAGCTTCATTTTTAGTCAACTTTAAATTAATTTCACTCATAATTTTTTATCATTCAGCACGTGTTCGAGTTGTTTTTCACTTAATTTCCAACCACTAATAAATGTACCATCAGACTTATTCATTACCATCAGTCCTGTATTTGGGTCAACATGAAAAATGACGGGATCTCCATGATAAATACCGGTAAATTCTTTTACATCTGGTGAATTAATGTGTTTTTGAATAGCTTCGTTAAATTTCTTGGCATTATCCAAATTATAATTTCCATCAATACCAAAATCTTCTGCATGCTTAAACTTCTTTTGTAATTGAGTCGGTGTAGCAAAAATTGTTTTACACTTCGCATTATGCACCCATAGCTTTCCAATACCCGCAAAATAACTCGGCGTATTATCAACCGAGAAGTTATAAACCCGTAATGGCTTATCGACTTTCTTATTATCCAGTATCAGAACATCACCATCAGCACTAGCAACCACATCATCAACTTTCAGGTACTGAACCTCTGTCCACCCAATACCTTGCTTCC
>Ga0256839_1004522_pt1 | contig 13506 bp, 10 predicted proteins | sample 354166metaG_FD_185968 | JGI IMG/M metagenome (GOLD analysis project Ga0256839, IMG submission 185968) | Hydrothermal vent microbial communities from Mid Atlantic Ridge, Atlantic Ocean - 354-166 | ecosystem: Environmental > Aquatic > Marine > Hydrothermal vents | place: Atlantic Ocean: Mid... | reverse complement strand
GCACCGGCCGCCTTCAGCCGACGCAACACCTCGGCATAGACGGGCAGCAGGCGGTCGAGCAGCGTCAGCGGATTGAAGTTGCGTACCGTCGGCTTACCCAGCAGCAAGAACGAAACCGGTCCCAGCAGCACCGGCCGCGTTTCTATGCCCAGAGCTTTGGCCTCCAGGTATTCATCAATGGGTTTGGTTGTGGCGAGCCGGAAGGTCTGCTCGGGATGGAATTCGGGCACCAGGTAGTGGTAGTTCGTATCGAACCACTTGGTCATCTCCAGGGGCGGCAGGCCGGCTCTCTCCAGGCCGTGCACTTCCAGATCCTTTTCCTGAACGCCCCGGGCCATGGCGAAGTAGGTAGCCAGGTCCACGGTATCACCCGGCCCGCCAAAGCGTTCGGGCACGGCCCCCACAAGCGCTATCGTATCGAGCACGTGGTCATAGAGCGAGAAGTCGTTCGACGGAATCTGATCCAGCCCGGCTTCCTGTTGCCATTGCCAGTGGCGGGCACGTAGCTGCCGGGCCGTGGCCATCAGGTCGGCTTCCGAGATGCGGCCGGCCCAGTATCCTTCGACGGCCCATTTCAATTCACGGGCCAGTCCAATGCGGGGAAAACCGAGGTTTGTTGCTTGAACCATGACATCTTTGTTGTTTTCTGGAGTGGATGCCGTTTCGCTTTACTCATCCCACGACAGGGCCGCGGCCTGCTGGTATTCGGTAACCCGCGTTTCAAAAAAGTTCTTTTCTTTGAGCAGATCGATCGTCTCGCTCATCCACGGGAACGGGTTTTCCGAGCCGTAGCGGGCCTTCAGGCCGATGCGTTCCAGGCGTCGGTCGGCAATGTACTGTACGTACTCCCGAAACATGGGGGCCGTCAGGCCCAGCACACCACGCGGCAGGCAATCGTAGGCGTAGGCCACTTCCAGTTCGACGGCCTCTTCGATGAGCTGCTGCACTTCGCGCTGAAAGTCGGGCGTCCACAGCTCCGGATTTTCGGCTTTGATACCGTTGATCAGGTCGATGCCAAAGTTCAGGTGGATCGTCTCGTCGCGCAGGATGTACTGGAATTGCTCGCCAATGCCGGTCATTTTGTTCTGGCGGTGGAAGGAGAGGATCATGGCAAAGCCGCTGTAGAAGAAGATCCCCTCCATGATCACATAGTAGCCGATCAGGTTTTTCAAAAAAGCCTGGGCCCCTTCGACGGTAGCCGTGGTGAAGTCGGGTCGCAGCACCTCGCGCGTCAGCTCCATTTCAAATTCGTCCTTGCGGGCCACGGCCGGGATCTCGCGGTACATGTTGAAGACTTCGCCTTCGTCGAGGCCAAGGCTTTCGACAATGTACAGGAAAGCATGGGTGTGGATCGCTTCTTCGAAGGCCTGGCGCAGCAGATACTGGCGGCATTCCGGATTGGTAACGTGGCGGAAGATGGCCAGCACGATGTTGTTGCCCACCAGGCTTTCGGCCGTGGCGAAAAAGCCCAGGTTGCGCAGGATGACCAGGCGTTCATCGTCGGTCAGTTTGTTGGAGCGCCACAGCTCGATGTCGCGAGCCATGGGGATTTCACTGGGCATCCAGTGATTCTTGCAGCCGTTGAGGTAATGCTCCCAGGCCCAGGCGTACTTGATGGGCATGAGCTGATTGACATCCACTTCGTGGCAGTTGATCAGGCGTTTGTCTTCGACGCGGATGCGGCGTGATCCAAAGGCAGGAAGCTCCATCATGGCGTTTCCGGGTTTGTGGGTGAACAGAAAAACCGGGCAAAGCAGGGATTATTGACAGGCTTCGCAGCTTTCGTCGTCCGGCGAGCAGGCAGGACCATCGCGGCGGACGACGATGTCGCTCGAAGGCGAGCGGCTCTTCATCCAGCGGGGTTGAATGCCTCGTCGGTTGATGTCGAGCGTGGATTTTTCGATCTGGGTGGCTGCCAGCGCCCGCAGGTAGTAGGTGGTTTTCAGGCCGAGTTGCCAGGCCAGCAGATACATCTCGCTGAGCTTGCGGCCGCTGGGCTCGGCCAGGTATAGATTGAGCGACTGGCTCTGATCAATCCATTTCTGCCGCCGGGCGGCGCATGCGAGGAGCCAGTAGGGTTCGATTTCGAAGGCCGTGCGGTAGCGTTCCTTGAGCTCAGGAGGGACGCGGTCAATTTCCTGCACCGACCCGTCGTAGTATTTCAGGTCGTCCAGCATGGCTTCATCCCAGAGGCCCCGGGTTTTCAGGTCGCGCACCAGGTAGGGATTGAGCTGGGTAAATTCGCCGGAGAGATTGCTTTTGACGTACAGGTTTTTGTAGGTGGGTTCGATCGAAGGACTGACGCCGCAGATGTTGGCGATGGTGGCAGTAGGGGCGATGGCCAGCACATTGGAGTTGCGCATGCCCTGGCGGCGGATCTTTTCGCGTAGCGCATCCCAGTCGAGTCGGGCGGTGCGAGGTACCGGGATCGGCTCGCCTCGTTCGGCTTCGAGCAGGTCGAGTGTATCGAGGGGCAACAGGCCGCGATCCCATTTGGAGCCCTTGAAGGTCGGGTAGGCACCGCGTTCGGCGGCCAGGTCGGAGGAAGCCTCATAAGCGCAATAGGCAATGAACTCCATGAGTTCGTCGGCCAGCTCCACGGCTGCCTCGCTGGCATAGGAGAGCCCCCGGCGATAGAGGATGTCCTGAAAGCCCATCAGGCCCAGCCCGATCGGGCGGTGGCGCAGGTTGGCGGTGCGGGCTTCCGGGATCGGGTAGAAGTTGAGGTCGATCACATTGTCGAGCATGCGGACGGCTGTTCGGATCGTTTCGCGCAGTTTTTCCCGGTCCAGTTCGCCCCGGTCGTTCACGTGCGCCACCAGGTTGATCGAGCCCAGGTTGCAGACGGCTACTTCCTCGGGCGAGGTGTTGAGCGTGATTTCGGTGCAGAGATTCGAGGAATGGACGACGCCTACGTGATCCTGGGGCGAGCGGATGTTGCAGGGATCTTTGAAGGTGAGCCAGGGATGGCCGGTTTCAAAGAGCATGGAAAGCATTTTGCGCCAGAGCGTCAGGGCATCGACGCGGCGCCAGTTGCGGATGCGTCCGGCTTCGGCCTCGCGCTCGTAGTGCTCGTAGCGTTCCCGGAAGGCTCGGCCGTAGAGGTCGTGCAGATCGGGCACTTCGTCCGGAGAGAAGAGCGTCCAGTGTGCGCGCTGGCGCACGCGTTGCATGAACAGATCAGGGATCCAGCAGGCCGTGTTCATGTCGTGCGTGCGGCGACGTTCGTCGCCCGTGTTGCGACGCAGTTCCAAAAACTCTTCGATGTCCAGGTGCCACACTTCCAGATAGGCGCATACGGCTCCTTTGCGTTTGCCGCCCTGGTTGACGGCAACGGCCGTGTCGTTGACAATCTTCAGGAAGGGGATGACGCCCTGGCTGCGGCCGTTGGTGCCCCGGATGTGGGCGCCCAGAGCGCGGACGGGCGTCCAGTCGTTGCCCAGGCCGCCGGCCCATTTCGAGAGCAGCGCGTTGTCTCGGATGGCTTTGAAGATGGCGCCCAGGTCGTCGGGCACGGTGGTCAGGTAGCAGGAAGAAAGCTGCGGGTGGGGCGTGCCCGCATTGAACAGCGTGGGGGTGGAGTTCATGAAGCGGAAGCTGGAGAGCAGTTCGTAGAACTGGATGGCTCGGGCGGTAGGATCGTCTTCGTGGAGCGCCAGTCCCATGGCCACCCGCATCCAGAGGTACTGAGGCAGTTCAAAGCGGCGGCCGTCGGGTTCGTGGAGCAGGTAGCGGTCGTAGAGCGTCTGCAGTCCGAGGTAGGTAAACTGGCGATCGCGTTCAGGCTGGAGGGTCCGGGCCAGACGTTCGAGGTCGAACGTCTGCAGCAGGCGCTCGTCGAGCCGTTCCAGGCGCACGCCGTGCGTCAGGTAGGCGTAAAAACCGGTGCAGCAGGCTTCGGCCTGTTCGTCGGGCGCTACCGGGCGTCCGAACACTTCCCGGTAGAGAGCATCCAGCAGGAGGCGGGCGGCTACGTACGTGTAGTTGGGTTCCCGTTCAATGTGGGTGCGGGCTGCCAGGATCAGCGCCCGGTCTAATTCATCTTCCGGGATGCCTGGATAGACCGTGCGCAGCAACTCTTCCTGAACGCAGTCCGGATCCACGCCTTCCAGGTCGGCACAGGCGGCTTCGATGCGGTTTCGGAGTGCCTCATGTGGGAAAGGGGCCTCGGTGCCATCAGCGCGGCGATAGGTGAGTTGCTGGCGGCGGCGTGCTTCGGCCCGGGCTTCGCGGTAGAGAATGTAGCGGCGGGCGACGTTGTAGCGTCCGGCCCGCATGAGCGTGCGTTCCACTTCGTCCTGGATTTCTTCCACCGACACCTCCGGGCGGTGCTGGCACCAGCGGACGACGGCGCCGGTCAGTGCTTCGATCTCTTCGGCCAGTTCGGCCGTGAGCGGCGTGTCGGCCGGTAGGTTGTGTGTGGCGCGAAAAGCCTTTTCGAGCGCGCGCCGGATGCGGTCGGCGTCGAACGCCACGCGCCGGCCATCGCGTTTGACAACAGTGGGGAGCGTGTCGGTTGTAAACGTTTGCAGGGTGGCCATGGCGGTCCCTCGGGTTTGGTGAGACATCTGAGGTCGAGGTCCCCCGCGGCCAGAAGGTGGAGAAGGGCAGCAGCAGCCGATGCGAACGGCGACGGGTGTCGCCTGAAAGGTCAGCACCTGAACGCAGCAGCCACTTGCAGCCGATCACCACCCTGTGACGCGCAGGGTGTGCCGGCAACCCTTACGGACGCCGGCTGTGATCGCACTTCCGGGCGGGCATTCGGGCTTTTACCGTTGCGCGACAGCGCCGGAATTCCACCGGCTTCCCCCGTGACGCCGGTCCGAGACGGGTCAGACCGGCCGCCGTGCCACGACAGCACAGCCCCGGAAGTGGCAGGGCCTGTGGCTGCAAGTATAGCACGTCGGATCGGCAGGGACAAGGGCTGTGGAAGAAATCTGAATTGTATTTCCGTTATACATCTTCAGGCAAAAGAGTTTTCCACAATCTCTGGGTGTATGTGAAATCTGAATGTCCGTTATGCATCACTATGTAGGCACTTCCCTGACAGTACGCTGAGAAAATGCCGGGCAGGGCGTAGTGACCTCTACCTACATCTTTGGTCAGGCTTTGCTCTCGTCCTGCAAGCGACCGGTCTCGTTGCTTAAAGGTGCACCCCAGAAGCATCGGGAGATGACCATGACAGGCAGACCATGGGGCGGCTGGATACGAAGGCTTGGAATCGTGCTGGTGTGGGGGCTGCTGGGGATGGAGAGGGGATGGGTCCGAGCGCAGGCCGTTACGCTGGCCTTCCAGCCAAAAGAGAGCACCTTTGAAGTCAGCGGTACCTCGACGTTGCACGACTGGACCTGCGCGGTGACAGACTGGCAGGGAACGGTGGTGCTAAAGCAGGCAGACGAGCCGGCCTCACTACAGGCGACAGAAGTCGTGGTGCCTGTACGAGCGATTGCGTGCGGAAACGGCACCATGGACCGCAAGCTGCGGAAAGCGCTAAAGGCCGAAGCCTATCCGGAGATCCGGTTTGAGTTGGAGCGGGTCGACTCGGTAGCAGCAGTGGCAGCAGGATACCGGCTGCAGGTGCAGGGGCGGCTGATGGTTGCGGGGGAGACCCGGCCGGTGCAGATGCAGGTGCTGGCTCGCCTGGAAAATGGAGGGTGGCGCTTTCAGGGCGCCTTGCCGCTGTCCATGAAAGCCTTTGGCATCAAACCGCCCACAGCGATGCTGGGGATGTTACGGACGGGAGACGAGGTGGTGGTACGCTTCGATGTGGTGGCCCGTCCGGTTTCCGGTATCCCATAAAGCGCAACGAGGGAGATGATGCGTGGGATCGGCCTGATAGGCGCGCTGCTGCTGACGCTGGGTTTTCGAGGGAGTGAAGGCGCCTGTTATGCGCCGGACCCGGCGCGCAGCCGGATCTGGATTGAAGGGCGCTCGACGCTGAAGCGCTTTACCTGTACGGCCACACAGGTGGAAGGCTACGGCGTGGTTGAAGCTGGTGGAGCCGTACAGGGACAACTTGTCGTAGCGGTGCAGGCTTTTGACTGCGGCAGCCAGTCCATGAACCGGGACCTGCAGAAAGCGCTCCAGGCCGATCGCTTTCCGGAGATCCGATACGAGCTGGGAGAGGTAGCTGTGTTGGAAGTGCCGGCAGTTGACTCGGCTCGGCTGGACATAACCGGGAGGCTGACGATTGCCGGCGCGACGCGCACGGTGCGTTTTGTCGCAAGCGGTCAGTTGCTGGTGGACGGGCGTGCACGTCTGATGGGTTTGCTTCCTCTGAAACTGACCGACTTCGACGTGAAGCCACCTTCCGCGCTGTTTGGGTTGATCCGGGTATACGATCAGATCACGGTGCACTTTGATCTGACCATGCAGCCCGTGGTGTGGCGGCGATGCGCGGAGGCCGTGGCGGATTCACTGAACTCCCCCCGAACACCCAACCAAACCGGAGGAAACAGCCATGCGTACACAATTAACCAAGGGCATCCTGGCGCTGCTTGCGCTGCTGCTCTGGAGCATTCCAGCTACAGGCCAGGAGCAGGAAAAGCCAGAAAACGAAGGACCCGTGGTGCACGGCTTTCTGCGCCCGGACTGGGTCCTTCAGAACGTGGATGATCCTTTCCGTGACGATTGGCGGGCGTATCACTTTCTGACACGGACCCGCATTTACCTGAGAGGCACCTATGAGGGCGTGCGCTATCGGGTCGAGCTGGGGTTGACGGGCCCGGAAGCCGAAATTCCGGTCTCGCGCGTAGGTTTCTGGGGCATGCCCCAGATCGTGCAGGACTTCTATGCGGATGTGCCTTTTCCGGGCACAGAAAACGTCTATGTGCGGCTGGGGCAATTCAAGGTGCCGGCCGGCGCGGAAGGGTTGACCTATTCAGCCTACTTGCCCTTCGTGGAGCGGTCGATCGTGCAGAAGTTCGTGGGACTGCTGCGGGACTATGGTGCTGCGCTGCACGCCTATCCGAGCGAAAACGTCTCGCTGGCACTGGCCGTGCAGACCGGTCTGGGCCGGAGTATCCCCAATCGATACCTGCCCGAAGTGTTTGGCTTTCCGATGGTGACGGCTCGGGTGCAGTTTGGGCCTAACGAAGGGCACGATCTGTTTCGGTTGAAGCCGAGCCCGTCCGGGAAGGCCGTGGAAGTCCGCCTGGGGGCCAATGTGACCTACTACAAAGACGTGCTGGCCGGCCATTCGACAGCGCTGCGCGTTTGGAACAAGGAGAAGCCCATTCTGCTGCAAAGCGGCTGGAATCCCTATATTGACCAGCGGGAAGCTGGTCGCCTGAAAGCCGGTACGCTGTTCATCGGCGGGGGCGACATCGCGCTGGGCTATCCAACCGCGCAGGGAGCGCTCTGGCTGGAAGGACAGGTTACCTATGGGCAGTACGAGAACGATTTCGGGAAGGTGGCCGTGACGGCCGTTCGTGCCCAGGCTACCTATCGTCTGGAGACTGTCGCCTTCGGGCTGCGCTATGCGCTCGTGCAGCTCGATAAGCTGGGGAGCGATGCCGTGGGCAACGATCCGATCCACGAGGTGACGCCCATGCTGATCTACCGGCTGCAGAAGAATGTCCGGATCATTCTGGACGGTAGTTTGCTGCTGGACGTGCCGGTGGCTGTGGAGGAGGGGATGGGGGTCTATGTGCTGACGGACCACCCCGAGGAGATCGGCATGGAGACGATTAAACGGCAGAACGTGCTCAATCTGCGTGCGGCTGTACAGATCGACTTCTGAAGCTGGGAGGTGGGCCGGGGGCTCCGGAGGGGGCCCCCGTTTTTTTAGGGTTACGTACATAAAGAACCCCGGCGATTTCGGGGGGTAATCGCCGGGGCAGGAAGCACGTCCCGGGGGTGAGGCGCAGGACTCACAATAAGGCATTTCGGTGGATTCGTCAAGACAGTGGGCTTACTGGCGTAGCATAAACGCGCCGACTTTTCCCATTGTTACAGGACAGAAGCCGCAGCGCACATGGTTGATCTGGATTATAGTCGCGTCTGAACGGTTAAGTAGTGAAGTAGGCCCAACGAGGACCAGGAGCTGAAGGCGTAGTCGAAGTGCAGACCGACGAGGCGCAGGCCGAAGCCCGCGTTGAAGCCGGCCAGGTCCAGGCGTGGCCGTATTTTAAGCATTTCATGGCGGCGATAGCTGTATCCGAAGCGCAGTTGAAACGACCGGCTGGCACCTATTTCTGCTCCAAAGTTGAGGTAATAGAACAGGCGGCCGAGCCAGGTCTGATTTGCTGGCCACCTGCCAAGATTGGGCAGATCGTAGAACGTAAGGGTAAGCTGGAGCGGAAGGTAGCGCAGCCGTTTGCGCAGGCTCAGGCGCACATCAAAAGGCAGGCGGTCGGGCGTAGTGCCCAGCGTTTGCAGTGTAATACCCAGGTAGTTCAGACTGCCACTGAGCGTCAGCAATTGATCGGGCAATTCATAACGAAGGCCGGCGTCCAGCGCCAGCGCTGTGGCCTGCCGACCGGCCAGAGAAGAATGAATTAGATGGAAGCTGGCGCCGTAATGGAGAGCGTTCCCCCGGGTGCGTCCCAGACCCACGGTCAGTGCCAGATCTACCGGGCGAAACACGCCGTCCCGGTTTCCTTCGAGATCAGCCCGGTCAATGGTCCCCCAGTCCAGAAAGCGCAGGGCCAGTCCAAAGGTACCCAGGCCTTCTCGATACCAGGCATAGGCAGCCATGCCAGCCCGGATATCAGCTACGTGGTTCAAATAGGCTATTTGCATATGGCGATGTTGCTCCGGCCGGAGTGCAGCCGGGTTTAACAGGAACAATGCCACGTCGTCATCGGAAACAGCCGCTGGCGTTTCGCCCAGGGCCGCTACGCGCGCCGAGAACGCCAGACGCAGAAACGCAAAACCACCCAGCAACGCATCCTGTGCCTGGACTGGGGGGATCAAGAAGAGCAAGAACACCGGCAGGAGTCGCCATGTCTTCATCAGTACGTTTGCTTGCCTGGAGTGTCCGAACGTTACAGCCGTAGCAATCAGAGGATGATCCTGCCGGGCTTGGTGAGGTCTACACTTCCCAAATATAGCGTAGCGGGTGTTTAAAAGCGAGTCCCCGTGATATATCCAGAAGTGCCTCAAAACATGCGCCAAAGATGCCATAGTCTGTGCGAGAAAGCTGCTATGGCTTGTAGTCATGCGTGTCTAATCTACTATTGAAACTTGTTGTACCAGCTATTTACACCCATGCGCCGGGGTCAGGTTGTCGGATTGTTGCTTGGATTACATCTTGGGGTGGTAACCGGGCTCGTGATGTTTTTAAGTTGGTGGGTGGGCAGTGATCTGCCGGCAATTGATAGCTTGCTGGTGGCCATCTGGACACTTCCCCTGGCGCTGTTCATAGCCTGGTTTATGGGGGAGGATCTGTTGCAGCTCATGACGCATCGGCCTTTTCTTCGGCCGGCCCTTACGCAGCTCCTGTGGCTAATGCTGTTGCTGCTGGTGTGGGCCGTAGTGCCCGGCTGATGGAAAAAAGAAGCATTTCTTTGCTTTAACGCATTAGGTTCTGTTGATCTTACGTAAAAGATCACGTATGCTTACAGCCAGAGAGCAGGCGGCGCGATTCGTCCCATCATGTTACTGCTGGGCTTTGATGTAGGCAGTTCTTTTATCAAAGGGGCCCTGGTTGAGGCGGCAACCGGTCGCGTACTGGCGTCGGTAACGGTGCCAGAACAGGAGTTAGAGATTGAATCGATCCGCCCTGGTTGGGCTGAGCAAGATCCAGCGCTGTGGTGGCAGTGTGTACAACAGGCAGTGGCGGCGCTGCGACAACATTGTCCGTTCGATCCTGAAGCGATTGGGGGCATCGGCATCTCTTACCAGATGCATGGTCTGGTGCTGATTGATCGGCGAGGACGCGTGTTGCGTCCGGCCATCATCTGGTGCGACAGCCGAGCCGTTTCGGTTGGGGAGCGCGTTTTTCAGGAGCTGGGACCGGAGCGCTGCCTGCGCCATCTGCTCAACAGTCCGGGCAACTTTACGGCTGCCAAACTTCGCTGGGTGCGCGAGCACGAACCGGATTGCTATCGGCAGGCCTACAAGTGGTTGCTCCCGGGCGACTACGTGGCCTTTCGCATGACCGGTGTGCCCACAACGACCATTTCGGGGCTTTCCGAGGGAATCTGCTGGGACTTTCTGGAAGAAGCACCAGCCTATTGGCTGCTGGAGCATCTGGAGATCGATCAGGAGCTGATGCCGCGTCTGGTGCCTACCTTTGGATGGCAGGGCGCGCTAACCCGGAAAGCGGCCGAAGCGTTGGGGCTACGGCCTGGCACGCCCGTCACTTACCGGGCTGGGGATCAGCCGAACAATGCCTTTTCGCTGGGGGTGCTGTGTCCGGGCGAGGTGGCCACAACAGCCGGCACCTCGGGGGTCATTTATGCGGTGGATGACACGCCACGCTACGATCCGCAGACGCGCGTCAATACGTTCGTGCACGTCAATCACACACCTCAGCAGCGACGTTATGGCATACTGCTGTGCCTGAACGGTACAGGAATCCTCTATCGCTGGCTGCGGCAAGAGATACTGGCGGGTGTGCTGCGCTACGAAGCGATGAATGAACAGGCTGCCCGGGCACCGGTTGGATCCGATGGCGTGCGCGTGCTCCCTTTCGGCAATGGAGCCGAGCGCCTGCTTCGCAACCGGAACCTGGGGGCTTCGGTGCACGGCCTCGACTTCAATCGCCATGGTCGAGCGCATCTGCTGCGGGCTGTCAAAGAGGGCATTGTCTTCGCGCTGGCCTATGGGCTCGAGGTGATCCGCAGCATGGGGTTGGCCGTCGAAAAGGTGAGGGCCGGTCGCACCAACCTGTTTCGGAGCGCTCTTTTCGGCCGGATCTACGCGACCGTCAATCGTACAGTCGTAGAACTGTATGATACGGATGGAGCGGCTGGCGCCGCACGGGGAGCAGGTGTCGGCCTCGGTGTGTATTCCTCTCCCAGGGCGGCTTTTCAGGGAGTGCGACCGGTGACGACGATTGAGCCTGAACCGGCCTGGCAGGACGCTTATATGGAGGCCTACCGGCACTGGCGTGAAATCCTCGCCCGTCAACTTCAAACCTGAACGTACCAATGGCAAACGCGCAGACCTACCACAGCATCTGCCGCTGGACGTTCCATGCAGGTAAGGGAGGATTTGTCCCGGCCAATATGCGGCCAGCCTGGGCGACCGATCGTTTCAGTACGGTCGATTTTGTGTATCTGGTTAAAGAAAAGATTGCGCCGCGCCTGCCCGACACCGTTACACTGGGCGTTGAGCTACATTACGACAACGAAATCAATGAACAAAATGCTGAGGCGGTCGCGAGGGCGTTGACCGATACGGGACTGTATCTGGCGATGATTACGCCGGGGGCTCATATCCACTTTGCTTATGGGGGCATTTGCTCGCTTGATCCGAAGGAGCGGGCTGCTGCCGAAGAACTGGGACGGCGCACGGTAGAGCTGGCCTATGGTCCCCTGCGTTCTGCCTGGCATCCGGATCCTGAAAAGGCGCCCACACTGGTGATCTGGAACGGTTCTTTCGGCTACGATCTGGCCACGGTGGGAGTGCGGCAGATGTATCGCAACCTGAAGGAAAGCCTGGTGCGACTCTGCCGGTTCGAACAGGAAAAAGGCGGGGCGTTGTACATTGGTATCGAGCCCAAGCCGAATGAAGGGCATCCGGCCATGCTGTTGCCAACGGTGGCCAGTGCGCTGCTTCTCTGGCGCCAGCTTGCCGATGAGTATGGCATCGATCTCTCAAAAAAAGGGGTCAACATGGAAATCGGGCATTCGGAAATGATCGGGCTTGACGTTGTGTACGACGTGGTGGAGCAGCTTGAGGAGCAGGCCATGGTTCATTTCCACCTGAACAGCCAGGGCTACAACGACGGCATTATTCTGGGCGGCCCGGGACGCTACGATATTGACCACGGCGTGCGTGTCAACGGCATAAACATCACGCTGGCCGCGTTGCTGGCGCAGGATGGCTATAGCCGATGGCTCGGACACGATATGCAGCCGCGCCCCTATGACGATGAGGACCAGGCAATCGATCGGGTAGTGCGTAGCATTCTGAGCTGGGAAGCCTGTCGCTATGCTGCTCAAACGCTCGACGTGTCGGAGTTGCTGGATCTGCTGAGCCGGCGGGAAACGGCCCGAGCTGAGGATCTGATGCGGTCGGCACTGGTCGAGGCACAACATCAGTTCAATGTGCTTTATAGGAAATCTGCAGACTAAAATCTATGATGTGGCTTCAGCGCCCGCTTTGAAGGAGTTGGCAGGAAGGCATTGGTGGCGTAAAGGTGCACCGCTTATCTATCCCATCGTTTCCGAAAGGGAGACCCACGGCTTTAAAGTGGGGGAGAAGGTAAAAGCAGCTCCACCTGGCCGAAGGTATCTCCGTAAGCACAGGTTGAGGCAGGAGCCTCCCTATAGGGGAATAGGAAAAAGCTTTGCCGGGGATCTGGCAGGTGTGTTGAAGTAAGCGTTGCGTTCTAAACCAGGAGATCTGCTCCCTCTTGCAGGAGGAGCTGTTCGAAAGACTGAGGGGAATTATTCGCCTGTCAAAGGTACCGTTGTCTGAGATGTGGCCATGAAGGTATTGAGGCCCCTCCTCCTGTCCCTCTCCCCAGAGGGGGAAGGCAAGGAAAAAAGCATTGCCAGAAATCTGGCAACCACGCCGCAGTAAGTGGTACATGCTGATCCAGAAAATCCGCTCCCCCTGGTAGGGGGAGCTGTCCGAAGGACTGAGGGGGTGCTTTCCTTTCGGATAAGGACACCAGCGCATGGGATAGAGGCGATAAGAATGGAGTCATGGCTCCTCCTCCTGTCCCTCTCCCCATAGGGGAGGGGGAACGCAAAGAAAAAAGCTCTGCAGTAAGCTGGCAAACACATCGAAATACGCGTCACACTTGCCGGGCCAGATTCGAGCACCGACATGCCCAAGCTGGCAAACACGCCGGAGTAAGCGTTACGTGCTGAACCAGTAAACCAGAAAATCCGCTCCCCCTGGTAGGGGGAGCTGTCCGAAGGACTGAGGGGGTGCTTCGCCAAATCAAAGCATCGGCCTCTGAGAAAATAGCGTTGGTGGAGGGTTTGAGCCCCTCCCCCTGTCCCCCTCCCCACTGGGGAGGGGGAACTTGTTGTAGAAAGTCTTAGCTGGTTTCTAACCGTGATGTTGCTGTTAGCCCCGTCTGCCACTGCTACAGCCAGCATTGCGCTGAAGCTAAGCGCTACGCTGCGTCGACATACTACCATAGCAATCAAAAAACTTGCTCCCCTTGGAAAGGGGAGCTATCGCGAAGCGACTGAGGGGGGCTTGTTGGGAGCAGCACTGCGCCAAAAACCAGCCGGCGACCGGATCGGCGGCATAAGTTAGTTGGCCCTCTCCCTGTCCCCCTCCCCGGAGGGGAGGGGGACTTATACCTGCATGCCTGTTTTTCAGCGGCCGCGCCCGATCTGCCAGCGGTCCAGAAACCAGAAGTTTGCTCCCCCTTGT
>Ga0256839_1004521_pt1 | contig 13510 bp, 13 predicted proteins | sample 354166metaG_FD_185968 | JGI IMG/M metagenome (GOLD analysis project Ga0256839, IMG submission 185968) | Hydrothermal vent microbial communities from Mid Atlantic Ridge, Atlantic Ocean - 354-166 | ecosystem: Environmental > Aquatic > Marine > Hydrothermal vents | place: Atlantic Ocean: Mid... | reverse complement strand
ATGCCCAGGCGCCCGATCGCACCATTCGCCCCGCCTCCATGACCAAGATGATGACCTTGTACCTGCTCTTCGAGGCGCTCGAAGAGGGGCGGCTTAAGCTCGACAGCCGGCTCAAGGTCTCCAAGCGCGCCGCCGGCATGCCGGCGTCCAAACTGGGGCTTCGGGCGGGCGAGCGCATCCGGGTCGAAGAGGCCATCTACGCCTTGATCGCCAAGTCCGCCAACGATGTGGCGGTGGTGGTGGCGGAGGCGCTGGCCGGCAGCGAAGCCGCCTTCGCCCGTCGCATGACCCAAACCGCGCGCCGGCTCGGCATGCGCCGCACCGTGTTCCGCAACGCCTCCGGCCTCCATCACCCGGGCCAGCGCAGCACCGTGCGCGACATGGCCCGCCTGGCCCGGGCCCTGATCACGGATTTTCCCCAGTTTTATCCCTATTTTTCCACAAAGACCTTCACCTGGCGCGGCCGCCGCTTCGTCAACACCAACCGGCTTTTGGGCCGCTATCCCGGGCTCGACGGGCTCAAGACCGGGTTTGTGCGCGCCTCCGGCTACAACCTCGCCGCCTCCGCCAAGCGCGGGGGCGAGCGGCTGATCGTGGTGGTGGCCGGAGGACGCAACGCCCGCGAGCGGGACCGCAAGGTAATACGCCTGTTCGACCGTGGCTTCGCGAAGCTCGAGCGCCTCAAGATCGCCCGCATTCCCCCGCCCAGGCCGAAACCGGCCTGGCTTCCCGCGGCTGTGGAGGTGCGCATCCCGCTGCCGGCATCCCGGCCGCCGATGCTGGCCCTGCCGCGCGGCGAGCTGGCCGCCGGAGGGGGCAGCGGCCGCCGGGAGCGGACGCCTCGGGCCCAGCGCGCCTACGGCATCCAGGTGGGGGCCTTCCTGCGTCCCGCCCAGGCGGATGCCGCCGCGCGCGAGGCGCTGCGGCTGTTGCCGGAACTCCTGCTCGAGGGCGAGATCGACGTCAGCGCCCGCAAGGGACGGCGCAAGATCTTCTACCGGGCGCGCATCGCCGGCCTCGAACAACGGGTCGCCGAAGCCGCCTGCCGGGCCCTCAAATCGCGCGGGCGGGACTGCCTGGTGATCACCTACGGCCCGCCGCTCGCGGTGGCGGCCCGCTGAGTGAGGGGATGGTCGGGCTGGGGACGGCTCGTGCGCCCGAGCGCGCAGGAACGCCGGTGCGTCCGGTGGCACCGCCGGTTCTCCGACCGTCGTCCAGCCCGCGGAGCCGGGGCAATGTCCGGCGGCGCAAGGCCGGAGCGGTCGATGCCCCGCTCAGGCCGCTCATCCACCGGCGCCCTCTAGCGGGAGAACGGAAGCGCGGACGGCCCTGCTCGGATCCGGGCTGATCCGGAAGGGTTGCGCGGCGCTGCGGCATGGCGGTGTGGCTTGCCAGCGCGCGGATTCGATGCGATGGCGGCGTCGAGCAGTTGCGGGAGCGCACATGACGGCACCACGACCTCCCCTCCGGTCGCTCACCGGCCGCATCGCCTTCGCTCTGTGGCTCGCCGCCTGGCTGGTGCTGGCATGGATGCTGCTCTCGCCGCGGCCGCCCCTCGCCGCCGCGGTGTCCGACAAGCTCGCCCATTTCCTGGCCTATCTGGTGATGACCGCCGCGGCTGTGAGCTTCGCTTCCAACCGGCGCGCGTTGGCCACCGCCGCGCTCGCCACCCTCGCCCTCGCCACCTTGTTCGAGCTGGCCCAAAGCCTGATTCCCGGCCGTGCGTTCGAGACCGGGGACCTCCTCGCCAACGCCGGCGGGACGCTCGCCGGCTATGGTTTGGCGCTCGGGCTTTTGGGGCTCTGGACCCGGCAGCCGGCTCAGGGCCGCAGGAACGCGCGCTAGCCGGCTCCAGCGGATGGGACGCGCGATGCGGCGCTTGCTGCTGGTCCTGCTGCTGGCGCTTCCGGGATTCGGTCTTCTGGGCGGCTGCGAGCCCGCTTCGGAGCTGGAGGCCCAGGCTGTTGCGCTGGGTATTCGGGACGTTCCGGCGTTCGTCGAGACCGTCCGCAGCGTCTGCAGTTCGGGCCGGCTTCCGGAGCGATACCTCACCAAGGCCGAGGCACGGGCCTTGGGATGGCGTCCGGGCGGGGACCTGTGCCGGCTGGCCCCGGGCCGAATGCTGGGCGGCGATCGGTTCTACAACCGCGAGCGGCTTTTGCCCGACCGTCCGGGACGGATCTGGTGGACCGCGGACATCGACGCCCGCTGCGGCGAGCGCGGACCGAGGCGGCTCGTGTTCTCCAACGACGGGCTGGTGTATGTGACCCTCGACCACTACCGCAGTTTCATCCGCCTGCCATGTCCCGGCCGCTGAGGGAGGTGGAGATCGGCCCCGAGCCGCTGGACCTGCGGGAGGTCCTGGCCCGGATCGGCCGCGGGCTCGGTTTTCCGTCCTGGTGGGGCCACAATCTGGATGCGCTGTTCGAGCTGCTGGTGGAAGAGGTGGCGGGTCCGGTTCGCATCCGCTGGCGGCTTGCGCCGCCGCGGCCGGGATCCGATCTGGAAGCGCTGTGGAACACGCTTCGGGCGGCGGCGCGGGAGCGGGAGGATCTCGAACTGCGGGTGGAAGCGGGGGACTGAGGCCTCAATCCAGCAGCCGCGCGCCTCCGTTTCGCTCCGGGTCGAGCTCCGCAGCCGTGCGGCCGCGGGGTGCCGCGGCCTCGCCGCCGGATCGCGGCAGAAACCGTCCCGAGCCGGGCTCCGCGAGCAGCCGTCCCTCCTCCACCACGAGCCGCCCGCGCAGGAACACGAGCCGGGGCCAGCCGCGCACGCTGCGGCCGGCATAGGGCGTGTAGCCGGCGTTGTCGTGGCGGGGGCCCGGGGCGATGGTCACGGTGCGCTCGGCGTCCCACACGACGAGATCGGCGTCCGCACCGGCTACGATGGTGCCCTTCTTCGGATGCAGGCCGTAGATGCGGGCGGGAGCGGTGCAGGTCAGCGCCACGAAGCGGCAGAGATCGAGGCGGCCGCCCTGCACCATGGCGTCGAACAATAACGGCATGCGCAGCTCGATGCCGGGCAGCCCGTTCGCGATCTCGTGAAAGCCCGCATCCGGCCCGCGCGCGAGCTTGCCGGTCTCGTCCATGCGGTAGGGGGCGTGGTCGGAGGACACGCAGTCCAAAACGCCCTCCTCCAGCGCCCGCCAGAGCGCCTCCCGGTCCCGTTCGGCGCGCAGGGGCGGGCTGCACATCCACATCGCACCCTCCACCCCGGGGCGGTGGGTTTCGCACTCGTCGAGGAGCAGATACTGGGTGCAGGTCTCGGCGAACAGCTTCACCCCGCGCGCGCGGGCGCGCCGCACCTCCTCCACCCCCTCCCGGCAGGAGAGGTGGAAGATCATCACGGGCTGGTCGAGCAAGGCGCTCATCGCCGCCACCCGGTACACCGCCTCCGCCTCGCCGAGCCGGGGATGGCTCACCCCGTGGAAGCGGGGTGCTCGATGACCCCGCGCCACAAGCCGCCGCTTGAGCCAGGCGATCATGCCGTGGTTTTCGGCGTGCACGCACACGAGACAGCGGTGACGGCGGGCGGCCGCCAGCACCTCGAGCAGCTGTTCGTCGTCCACGCGCAGCCGTTCGTAGGTCAGATACACCTTGAGCGAACTGTGTCCGGAGCGGACCAGGGGCGGCAGCTCCCGTTCCAGCACCTCGGGGCGGGGATCGGTGAGGATCATGTGGAAGGCGTAGTCCGCCAGCGCACCCCGGCGCGCGCGCCGGTGGTAGTCGTCCACCACCGCCCGCAGGCTGTCGCCGCGATGCTGGGCTGCGAAGGGAATGACCGTGGTGGTGCCGCCCATGAGGGCGGCGCGGGTGGCGCTCTCGAAGGTGTCGGCGTTGCGCAGGCCGGTGGCGGCGAGCTGCTCGATGTGGCAGTGGGAGTCGACCCCGCCCGGCGTGACGATGGCGCCGTCGAGCGGGAGCTCCTCGCGTCCCGGGCCGAGATCCCGGCCCACCGCCGCCACCTGCTCGCCCACGATGCCGATATCGGCCGTCACCACCGCCTCGGCGGTCGCCACCCGACCGCCGCGCAACACCAGATCGAACTCCGCCATGGACGTGCCCCAGGAGATGGATGCGGGCCCAGCCTTAGCACGCCGCCGGTCCGGCGCAACCGGCCCGACGTCGATGCCGTCGGGCCCCTGGCGGCGCGCGTTCGGACGCCCCATTCTCGCTTGTGGACGCGGTCTGCGGCGCGTGGGGAGAGCGAGCCGGACGTGCCCACCACCGATCCCGCCCTCTACCGTTCCAGGCTGCCCCCGAAGGGCGCGTTGCTCGCGCTGGATCAGAGCCCGCGGCGGATCGGTGTCGCCGCCACCGATCCCGGACGCGTCCTGGTCACCCCGCTCGAATGCTGGCGCCGCCGGGATCTTGCCCGGGATCTCGCGCGCATCGGGGACCATGTGCGACGGCGCGGCGCGGTGGGCCTCGTGGTGGGCCATCCGGTCAGCATGGACGGGCGGATCGGCCCCATGGCGCAACAGGCCGAGGCCTTCGCCCGCCGGCTCGAGGAGGAGTTCGGTCTTCCGGTGCTGTTGCAGGACGAGCGTCTGTCCACCTTCGCGGTGGAGGAGGCGGTGCGGGAGGGTCGGCTTCGCCCGCGCCGCGGCGAGCGATGGCTCGATCACTACGCGGCGGCGCTGATCCTCGAGGACGCGCTGTCCGCCCTCGCCCGTCTCCCGCCTCACACGCCGAGATAGCGTGCCCGCAGCCCGGGCTCGGCCCGGAAGGCGGCCCCGGTGCCGGACCACACGATACGCCCCTTCTCGATGACGTAGTGGCGATCGGCGAGCTCCAAGAGCCGCTCGAGGTGTTTGTCGATCAAAAGCATGGCGAGCCCCTCCCGCCGCAGCGCCGCAAGCGCCCGCCAGATCTCGCGGCGCACGAGCGGCGCCAGCCCCTCGGTGGCTTCGTCGAGGATGAGCAGGACCGGGTTGAGCACCAGCGCCCGGGCGATGGCCAGCATCTGCTGTTCGCCGCCGGACAGCGTGCGTCCGCGCTGATGACGACGCTCCGCGAGCGCGGGAAACAGCTCCAGCACCCGCGACACCGTCCACCCCCGCCCCTCGCGCGGCGGGCGGGCGACCGCGATGAGCTGTTCGAGCACGGTGAGATTGGGAAAGATGCGCCGGCCCTCCGGCACCAGCCCGATCCCGAGCCGCGCGATCCGATGCGGGGGTGCGCCGGTGACATCACGGCCCCGAAAGCGGATGCACCCCGCTCGGGCCCGCACCAGCCCGAGGATCGTCCGCACGGTGGTGGTCTTGCCCATGCCGTTGCGGCCGAGCAGGGTTATGATCTCGCCGGGCCCGATGGCGAGATCGACACCGCACAACACGCGGCTGCTGCCGTAGCCCGCCTCCACAGCTTCAAGGCGCAGCATCGCTGGCCTCTCCTTCGCCGAGATAGGCGCGCACCACCTCGGGATGATCGCGGATGAGCGCCGGCGGGCCGCTTGCGATCACGCGCCCGTAGGTGAGCACGGTGATGCGGTCGGCGAGCCGGAACACCGCGTCCATGTCGTGCTCCACGAGCAGCATCGCCACCCGCCCGCGCAGGCCCGCGAGCAGCTCCACCATCCGCTCCCCCTCCTCGAGCCCGATCCCGGCCAAAGGCTCGTCCAACAGCAGCAACACCGGATCCATCGCCAGCGCCATGGCCAGCTCCAGCTGCCGGCGCTGGCCGTGGGAGAGCGCCTCCGCCGGCACGTCGGCCGCATCCTCGAGCCCCACCCGCGCAAGCTCCGCCCGCGCCCGCCTCAGGAGCCCCTCGTCGCGCGCCGCATCGCCCCAGAAGCGGAAGCTCGATCCCCACCGTCCCTGGAGCGCCAGCGCCACATGCTCGAGCGCCGTCAGACTCCCGAACAGGCTCGAGATCTGGAAGCTCCGCGCGAGGCCGAGCCGGGCCCGCTTAGCCACCTTGAGGCGGGTGATCTCGCGGCCCGAAAGCCACACCCGTCCGTGATCGGGGCGAAGCTCGCCGGCGATCAGGTTGACGAGGGTGGTCTTGCCGGCGCCGTTGGGTCCGATGAGGGCGTGGATCTCCCCGCTTTCCACCGCAAGGCTCACCCGGTCCACGGCGGTCAACCCGCCGAACCGCTTGACCAGTTCGCACGCCCGCAACACCGCCCCCTCACACATGGCGAGGGGCCTTCGCGGCTCGCGGGCCGGTCCAGCGCACGCGGGCGACCCGACGCCGCGCCAGCACGCCCCACAGTCCGCCGCGGGCATAGAGGGCGATCGCCACGAGGAGCGGGCCCAGCACGATCTTCCAGCTCTCACCGAGCCCGGGCCGCACCGAGTCGAGCAGCCCCGGCAGGAACTCCTCCAAGAGCAGCAGCACGAGAGCGCCGAACACCGGCCCCACCAGCGTCCCCATGCCGCCCAGCACCACCATCACCAGAAGCTGCCCGGAGACCGGCCAGCTGAGATAGGCGGGGCCGACGAAATAGGTGGCGTTGGCCAGCAACACCCCGGCGATGCCGGTCACCGCCCCGGAGATCCCGTAGGCGACCAGGCGCACCCGATAGGTGTCGATGCCCAGCGCCTGGGCCCGGCGCTCGTTGTCGCGGGCGGCGCGCAGGGCGCGACCGAAACGGCTGTGGTAGAGGCGCCCGCCCACAAACAAGAACAAAAGCAGCGCCGCGAGACAAAGGAAATAGAAAGCGACCGGATCCTCCAGGTCGAGGAGCCCGCCGTCGCTGCGGTTCCAGAGCGCGATGCCGTCGGCACCGTTGTAGCGGCGCAGCGAGACGAAAAGGTAGTAGAGCATCTGGGCAAACGCCAGGGTGATCATGATGAAGGCCACGCCGCGGGTGCGCAGGCTGATGGCGCCGGTGAGGAGCGCGAAGCCGCCCGCGAGGAGCGCGGCCAGCACGAGCTGGAGGACCAGACTCTGGGTGGGGGCGAACCCCAACAACAGGCTGCCCTCGAAACCGTGGAGGAAGTTGATCCCCACCACATAGGCGCCGAGCCCGAGAAAGGCCGCGTGCCCGAAGCTCACCATGCCTCCCACCCCGAGGGCGAGGTCGAGCGCGGCCGCGGCCAGGGCGAAGACGAGGATGCGGGTTGCGAGCTTGACGACATAGGGATCGCCCCATGCCGGCAGCATCAGGGCGAGGGCCAACAGGGTCAGGAGACCCGCCCTGAGCGCAAGCCCGAGCTCGGCCAGACGCGGCACCTCACCCCCGCGCCGGCAACAGACCCTGCGGACGCAGGGCCAGCACCACCGCCATCAGGAGGTAGATGGCCATGGAGGCCATGGCCGCGCCGGCGGCATCGGCAACGCTGCGTTCCATCACAAGCGCGAGCACATCCGGCAGCAACGCCCGGCCATAGGTGTCGACGAGCCCCACCAACAGCGCCCCGACCAGCGCCCCGCGCACCGAGCCGATGCCGCCGATGACGATCACCACGAAGGTGAGGATCAAGATCTCCTCGCCCATGCCGATGCGCACCGCCACCAGGGTTCCCGCCATCGCACCGGCAAGGGCCGCGAGCGCCGCCCCGAGGGCGAAGACGAGGGCGAACACGAGCCCGATGTCCACCCCGAGGGCGGCGATGGTCTCGCGGTCGTCGGCGCCGGCGCGGATCCACATGCCGAGCCGGGTGCGGCCGATCAGCCACCAGAGCAATAGCCCGCTCATAAGCCCCGCCAGCACGATGGCGATGCGGATGCGCGGATAGGGTGCGCCGGCGATCTCCAGCTGGCCGGCGAGCCAGGCGGGCGGTTCGAGAAAGATCGGCTGCGGGCCGAACAACAGCCTGATGAGCTCGTTGAAGAACAGGATGAGGCCGAAGGTGGCGAGCACCTGATAGAGGTGATCGGCCGCATAGAGCCTCCGGGCCACCAGCCGCTCGACCAACAGGCCGACGAGAGCGGTGAGCACCAGAGCCCCCGCCAAAGAGGGCAGGAACGCTTCGCTCCACCCCACCAGCCAGGCGGTGAGATAGGCGCCGAGCATGTAGAAGGAGCCGTGGGCGAGGTTGATGAAGTCCATAATGCCGAAGACGAGGGTGAGCCCGGCCGCGAGCAGAAAGAGCATCACCCCGAGCTGCAGGCCGTTTAGGGTCTGCTCAAGCAGCAACGACGGATCCATCGCCCCTCCCTCCGCGCCGCCATCGCTTACCGCCCCGGGCGGGGAAGACAAGTCCCCGCCCCCTTGGGAGGACATGCGCCCGATGGCCTACGGGCTCCAGCGTACCCCGTTGCGCGCCGGACCGCCGCGCTTTCCGCGCCGCGCAAACCGGCCGGCCTTGCGGGATGCGCGGGACTTTGTGCTATAGTCCGCCCGCGCCGCCGGGGCGGGATACCGCTTTTGCGGCCACGAATACCACATGCTGGAGGGCCGGGGACCGTCGATGAGCTTGCCCGATCTCGACGAGCTGGACACCTTTCCCAAGCTCCTCCTCCACAACGCGCGCCGCTTCCCCGAGGAGGTGGCGATGCGGGAGAAGGAGTTCGGAATCTGGAACGAGTTCACCTGGCGGCGCTATGCCGAGGAGGTGCGCACCATCGCCCTCGGCTTTGCGGCCCTCGGCCTCGAGCGCGGTGCGGTGGTGGCGCTGATCGGCCGCAACCGGCCCAACTGGGTGTGGAGCGAGCTCGCCGCCCACGCGCTCGGCTGCATGACGGTGGGCATCTACGAGGACGTGCTCGCCCCGGAGGCGGCCTATCTCATCAACTACGCCGAGGCGCGGCTGGTGGTGGCCGAGGACGAGGAGCAGGTGGACAAGCTGCTCGAGCTCGGCGACGGCATCCCGAGCGTGCGCCACATCGTCTATCACGACCCGCGCGGGATGCGCAAATACGACGATCCGAGGCTGGTGTCCTGGGAGCGGCTTGAGGCGCTCGGGGCGGAGGTGGCGAGGCAGGATCCGGAGCGCTTCGAACGCGAGGTGGCCCAGGGCCGGGGCGAGGACGTGGCGATCCTCTGCACCACCTCGGGCACCACCGCCCAGCCCAAGCTCGCCATGCTCCAGCACCGTCCCTTCCTCGAGCATATGCGCACCTATCTGCAGGTGGAGCCGCGCGCCCCCGGGGACGAATATGTGAGCATCCTGCCCCTGCCGTGGATCATGGAGCAGGTGTATGTGGTGGCGATGCCGCTGTTGTGCCGGATCCGGGTCAACTTCCCGGAGAGTGCGGAGACGGCGATGCAGGATCTGCGCGAGATCGGCCCCACCCACATCCTGCTCGCGCCGCGGGTGTGGGAGCAGACGGCGGCGGATGTGCGCGCCCGCATCATGGACGCCAATCCCCTCAACCAGTGGATCTTCGACGTCGCCTACAAGATGGGCTACGAGGGGCTCGAGCGCGGCCAGCGCTCCTGGCTCGCCGAGCTGCTTTTGTTCGGTGCGCTCAAGGACCGGCTCGGCTTCTCCCGGCTCAAGTCGGCTTCCACCGGGGGCGCGGCCCTGGGTCCCGACACCTTCCGGTTCTTCCTCGCCATGGGGGTGCCGCTCAAACAGCTCTACGGGCAGACCGAGACCGGCGGCGCCTACACCATCCAGAGCGACGGCGAGGTGGACTTCGACAGCTCCGGCAAGCCGTTTCCGGGCTCGGAGGTGCGCATCCACGATCCGGACGAACAGGGGCTCGGCGAAATCCAGGCCAGGACGCCGGGCATGTTCAAGGGCTATTTCCGCAACGAGGAGGCGACCCGCGAGGCGTTCACCGAGGACGGCTTTCTGCGCACCGGGGATGCCGGCTATTTCGACGACAAGGGGCGGCTCGTGGTGGTGGACCGGCTCAAGGATCTGGCGCGCACCCAGGCCGGGATCCGCTTCTCCCCCCAGTATCTCGAGAACAAGCTGAAGTTCTCGCCCTTCATCGGCGAGGCGGTGGTGTTGGGCAACGAGCGGCCGTGGCTTGCCGCCATCCTCTGCATCCGCTGGTCGATGGTCTCCAAGTGGGCGGAGACGCGGGGCATTCCCTTCACCAACTACCAGAATCTGGCCGCCAATCCGAAGGTCTATGAGCTGCTGTTGGGCGAGGTGGAGAAGGTCAACGCCAGCCTGCCGGAGGGCCAGCGCATCCGCCGTTTCGTGCTGCTGCACAAGGAACTCGATCCCGACGACGGCGAGGTCACCCGCACCCGCAAGGTGCGGCGGGGCGTGATCGACCAGCGCTACCGGCCGATCATCGAGGCCATCTATGCCGGCCGCGAGCGGGTGGTCTACGAGGGCGAGGTGACCTTCGAGGACGGCCACAAGGGTCTGGTGCGCGCGGAGCTCCGAATCCAGGACACGAGCGCCCACCGTAAGAGCGAGAGACAAGCGGCATGAACGAGGTTCTCGCCACTTCTCCGGGCACCCAGACCGCCGTCGCGCGCAAGCGCGACATCGGCGAGGTGCTGCTGCAGGTGGACAACATCAGCCTCCGCTTCGGCGGCGTGCAGGCGCTCGCGCAGGTGAGCTTCGACATCCGCAAGGGGGAGATCCGCGCCATCATCGGCCCCAACGGCGCCGGCAAGTCCTCCATGCTGAACGTCATCAACGGCTTCTACCAGCCGCAGGAGGGCAGTCTGATCTGGAAGGGCCGGCGCCTCAGGAAGATGCGGCCGCATTTCGCGGCCAAGGAGGGCATCGCCCGCACCTTCCAGAACATCGCGCTCTTCAAAGGCATGAGCACCCTCGACAACATCATGACCGGCCGCATCCTCAAGATGCGGGCGAGCTTTCTCGAACAGGCGTTCTACCTCGGCCGGGCGCGCAGGGAGGAGCTCGAGAACCGGGCCTTCGTCGAGCGCATCATCGACTTCCTCGAGATCCAGCACATCCGCCACGTGCCGGTGGGCAAGCTGCCCTATGGTCTGCAGAAGCGGGTGGAGCTCGCGCGGGCGCTCGCCATGGAGCCGGAGCTTCTGCTGCTCGACGAGCCGATGGCGGGGATGAACCTCGAGGAAAAGGAGGACATGGTGCGTTTCATCCTCGACGTGAACGAGGAATACGGCACCACCATCGCGCTTATCGAGCACGACATGAGCGTGGTGATGGACATTTCGGACCGGGTGGTGGTGCTCGACTACGGCCGGGTGCTCGCCGACGGTACGCCGGACGAGGTGCGCAACGACCCGGCGGTGATCGAGGCCTATCTCGGCGTCCAACACGACTGATAACGGCCATGGACACGCTCTATTCGATCTTCGTCGAGCCCTTCCGGCAGATCGCCGAGGCGCCCTTGTTTTTCTTCGAGGTGCTGATCGGCGGGCTGGCCGCGGGCGTCATGTATGCGCTCGTGGCGCTCGGCTTCGTCCTCATCTTCAAGGCTTCGGGGGTGTTCAACTTCGCCCAGGGCGCGATGGTGCTGTTCGCCGCCCTGTTCTTCGTCGGCTTTATCGATCTCGGGCTGCCGATCTGGCTGTCGCTGATCATCACCGTCATGGTGATGGTGGCGCTCGCCTTCGCGATCGAACGGGTGGTGCTGCGGCCGCTGGTCAACCAGGCGCCGATCATCCTCTTCATGGCCACCATCGGCATCACCTTTTTCCTCGACGGCTTCGGCCAGACCATCTGGGGCTCGGACGTGCGCCGGCTCGACATCGGCATCCCCGAGGACCCCATCTTCATCGGCGACATGCTGCTCAATTCCTTTGATTTGTTCGCGGCGGCGGTGTGCGGGGTGCTGGTCGCCGGCCTCGCCCTGTTCTTCCAGTACACGCCCACCGGCCGGGCGCTCCGGGCGGTGGCGGACGACCATCAGGCGGCGCTCACCGTCGGCATCCCGCTCAATGTCATCTGGACCATCGTGTGGACGGTGGCGGGCCTGGTCGGGCTGGTGGCGGGGGTGCTCTGGGGCGCGAAGCTGGGTGTGCAGTTCAACCTCGCGTTGATCGCGCTCAAGGCCTTGCCGGTCTTGATCCTGGGCGGCTTCACCTCGGTGCCCGGGGCGATCGTCGGCGGGCTGATCATCGGCGGCGGCGAGAAGGTGGCGGAGGTCTATTGGGGACCCGTGATCGGCGGCGCCATCGAGGACTGGTTCGCCTATATGCTGGCGATGGTGTTCCTGCTGTTCCGCCCCGAGGGGCTCTTCGGCGAGAAGATCATCGAACGGGTGTAGGCCGTGATCTACCGCGAGACCGGACAGTTCCGCACCAGCTATGCCGCCGACCAGGCGATCTTCCCGATCCGCCAGGACCGGATCGGCATCGCGGTCATCCTTTTGATCGCCTTCGTCGTCATCCCGGCCACGGCGAGCCAGTACTGGCTCGAGACCATCATGCTGCCGTTTTTGATCTACGGGCTGGCGGCGGTCGGGCTCAATCTCCTGACCGGCTATGCGGGCCAGCTGTCGCTCGGCACGGGCGGCTTCATGGCCACCGGCGCCTTCGCCGCCTACAAGCTCGCCACCGCCTTTCCGGAGCTGCACATCGTGGTGGTGCTGCTGCTCGCGGGGCTGATCACGGCCGGGGTGGGCATCCTCTTCGGCCTGCCGAGCCTGCGCATCAAGGGCTTCTACCTGGCGGTGGCGACGCTTGCGGCGCAGTTCTTCCTGCTCTGGCTCTACAACCGGGTGCCCTGGTTCACCAACTACAGCGCCTCCGGCGTGATCAGCGCGCCGCCCCGGGCGATCTTCGGCGAGGTCTACGTGACCGGCTTCGAGGCCAAGCCGCTCGCCAAGTACTTCTTCGTGCTGAGTGCGGTGGCGCTGCTGGCGCTGCTCGCCAAGAACATGGTGCGGCTCAAGATCGGGCGGGCCTGGATGGCGATCCGGGACATGGACATCGCCGCCGAGATCATCGGCATCCGGCCGCTCACCACCAAGCTCTCCGCCTTCGCCATCAGCTCCTTCTACTGCGGCATCGCGGGAGCGCTGTGGGCCTTCGCCTACACGGGGTCGGTGGAGGCGCTCGCCTTCGACATCAACGTGAGCTTCCGGGTGCTGTTCATGATCATCATCGGCGGCCTCGGCTCGATTCTCGGCTCCTTCCTCGGCGCCGGCTTCATCGTGCTGCTGCCGATCTTCCTCAACAACGCGCTGCTCTCTTTGGGGCTCGCCGAGGCGGTCGCCCTGGCTTCCCACATCGAATTCATGATCATGGGTGCGCTCATCATTTTCTTCCTCATCGTCGAGCCCCACGGGCTCAACCGCCTGTGGCAGATCGGCAAGGAGAAGCTCCGGCGCTGGCCGTTCCCATATTGAACCCCTTGTGGTACCCGTAGGCTGCCATCGCAACGGGAGGTGAGGTCATGAGCAAGAGAGGCATCGCCCTTGTGGCCCTCATGGGCGTGGCCGCGGCGGGAAGCCTGCCGGTTGCGGCCTGGGCCGAGGAGAACGTGCAGTTCATCCCGTCCCTGGTGTATCGCACCGGGCCCTACGGGCCCAACGGCGAACCCTTCGCCAACGGTGTCGCCGACTACTACAACCTCATCAACGAGCGCGACGGCGGCATCAACGGCATCAAGATCGTGTTCGAGGAGTGCGACACCCAGTACAACAACGACAAGGGCGTGGAGTGCTATGAGCGCCTGAAGAACAAGGGTCCCACCGGCGCCGCGGTGTTCAGCCCG
>Ga0256839_1004520_pt1 | contig 13519 bp, 7 predicted proteins | sample 354166metaG_FD_185968 | JGI IMG/M metagenome (GOLD analysis project Ga0256839, IMG submission 185968) | Hydrothermal vent microbial communities from Mid Atlantic Ridge, Atlantic Ocean - 354-166 | ecosystem: Environmental > Aquatic > Marine > Hydrothermal vents | place: Atlantic Ocean: Mid... | reverse complement strand
GCTGCAGTATGATAAGACCCTTTGACCGAGAGGAAGTACAGCCCGTGAAAAACGACGACCAGCAAAAGCCTCTGGCCGGGGTGGAAGCCCTGATCATCGATATGGACGGTGTGCTCTGGCACGGCAGCCGACCTCTGCCCGGCATCCAGGAATTCTTCCAGGTCCTGCGACGCCGGGGGATGCCTTTCGTGCTGGCGACCAACAACGCCAGTTCAACCCCACGGCAGTATGTGGCCAAACTGGCCGACATGGGTGTCGAGGTGGGTGAGGACGAGATCCTCACCTCCGGCATCGCCACCGCCGCCTGGTTGGCCCAGCGCCGCGATCCGCAAACGACCCGGGTGTACGCCATCGGCGAAGCCGGTCTCGTCGAACCCCTGCGGCAGCAGGGTTTCACTCTGGCTTCGAGTCACAAGGAAGGCGACGACTGGCACGCCGACGTGGTGGTCGTCGGCAAGGACGAGACCCTGACCTGGGACAAGCTGGCCACCGCCACCCTCAACCTGAACCGCGGGGCCGAGTTCATCGGCACCAATGCCGACGTCACCCTGCCGATGGAGATCGGGACGACCCACGGTAACGGCGCCATCCTCGCCGCCCTCACTGCCGCCACCGGCCGCAGGCCCACCATCATCGGCAAACCGGAGCCGGAACTCTACCGCCAGGCTCTGCGGCGCCTGCAGGTGGAACCGCAAGCGGTCGTCGCCATCGGCGACCGCTTGGAGACCGACATTCTGGGGGCGGTGCGCGCCGGTATCCGCAGCCTGATGGTGCTCACCGGGGTGTCGAAAGAAGCTGATCTGGAGCAGGTGGACTACCGGCCGGATTGGGTGCTGCCCGATTTGCCTGCGGTGATCCGGGCCCTGGAGCGGGATTGAAGCGTCGGTTTCAGCGCAGAATTTGGATGTCCACCTCCAAATCCAAGTGGCGCCAGACCCGGTCGGCCGTGATCACGGGTAGCTTTCTGTCCAGCGCCAAAGCCAGACAGGCGCGGTCGGCCAGGGACAGGCCCAGGTGTCTGGTCTTCCCCCAGAGGCGGGCGGCGATTTCCGCCTGCACGGTGGAAAAGGGCTCGAAGGTCACCCCCACTTTACGGAATTCCGCTGCCATGCCGTGGACATCGGCACCCCGCTGCAGCGCTTTCTGCAGCACTTCCGCCCAGTTCACCGCCGAAACCAGAGCCCCGTCCAGCACGGCCGTCACCTGCTCCGCTCCCGGTTCGTCGTGAAGGAAAGCCAGGATCGCCGAGGCGTCCAGCACGAGGCTCATCGTGTTTCCTCGGTGGTCCCTTCCCGGCGGGCTTCCTCGCGCCGTTCCGCGATCAGTTCGTCCACCAGGCTGATTTCTTTGGGAATGTGACGAAACCGTTCCTGCAGGCGTTTGATGATGGTTTCCCGGCGTTCCAGTACCAGACGGTCGCCTTCCCGGTGAATGACCAACTGGTCTCCCGGTTTCAGATTCAAGGCTTTGCGCAAGACTGCCGGAATGACCACCCGGCCCTGGGGACCGATCCGGACTTGATTGTCCGATCGTTTCGGTTCTGCCATAATCCTGACCCTAGGTGACTTGAATGCCATACATTTTAGAAGTATGGCATTCAGTAAAATCTGTGTCCAGAAAGCGTCGGAGCTGTCATGAAAAAATTCATCAACCATGTCGACACCCTGCTCGACGAGAGCCTCCGTGGCTTCGCCAAAGCCCATGCGGATCTGGTGGAGGTCAGTTTCGAACCGCGCTTCGTACGGCGCAAACGGCCCTCCCCAGACAAGGTGGCGGTGATCTCCGGGGGCGGTTCCGGTCACGAGCCCCTGCACACCGGTTTCGTCGGCCAGGGGATGCTCGACGCCGCCTGTCCCGGCCAGATTTTCACCTCGCCCACCCCGGACCAGATGCTGGCCGCGGCCCAGTCGGTCGCCGGGGAGGCTGGGGTGTTGTTCATCGTCAAAAACTACGCCGGCGACGTGATGAACTTCGAGATCGCCGCCGAAATGCTCGACTGCCCCAGCGAGACCGTGCTGGTTCAGGACGACATCGCCCTGCCCAGGGAGCACGACATCGGACGCCGCGGGGTGGCGGGCACGGTGATCGTCGAGAAGATCGTCGGTGCCGCCGCGGAGGAGGGTAAGAGTCTGGCTGAACTCAAAGCCCTGGGGGACCGGGTGGCGGAAAACACCGCCAGCATCGGCGTAGCCCTGACCGGCTGCAACGTACCGGCCCTGGGTGGGCCCACCTTCGAATTGCCGCCGGACAAGATCGAGTTCGGGGTCGGCATTCATGGCGAACACGGGCGGGAGATCGTCGAGTTCGCCAGCGCCACCGAAATCGTCAAGACGATGGTGGAGGCCATCGACGAGGAACTCCATCCCCGCCGGGGGCAGAAAGCGCTGCTGCACGTCAACGGCCTCGGTGCCACCACCTTGATGGAGCTTTATCTGGTGTACGAACTGGCCCACGAATTCTGGAGCCAGGAAGGGGTCGACATCTGCCGCTCCCTGGTGGGTAACTACACCACCGCCCTGGACATGGCCGGCTGCTCCATCACCCTGGCCCTGCTCGACGACGAAATGACCCGCCTGTGGGACGCGCCAGTCCATACGGCGGCGCTGCGCTGGGGTATCTAGCCTAGTTCTCGGGCCAGCCGGTCGGCGATGGCGCGGATCATCAGCTGACGAAATGCGATTTACCTATACAGACATCCGCCGCATTTGTGGTGACGCCGCTTTCGAGCGCGGTCGTGATTACTTCAAGCAGGGACGGGTGCAGTCCCTGGAGGTGGTGCGCGAGGAAGACAACCTGGTGGAGTTCAACGCCGCCGTGCGGGGCAGCAGCCGTGTCTATGGCCAGAAGGTCTTGATTCAGCGCCGTCATGACATCCTGACGATCCGCGGGCAGTGCACCTGTCCCATGTCCTACAACTGCAAGCACGTCGTCGCCGCCTGCTTCCACTATCTGGGGCAGATCGCCAGTCGGCCGAAGCTGACTGCAGAGCTATTGAGGGCGTTGAATTCGGCGGGTGAAGAGGAAACAGGACTGCAACCCGGCCGTTTTTATCTGTTCTACATCGTCCAATTCGACCGCCTGAGCCGGGCGCCGCTGGTGGAGAAGGTCTTCGCCCGGATCAGGAAGGACGGCAGGATCGGCGCCCCGAGGCCTGCCAACGTCGGGATCGTGGAAGATGCCTATTACGGTTACCATCACCGCTTGCCCAGCTATGTGCAGGACGACGACAAGCCGATCATCCATCTGCTCGATGCCCTCAAGACCGAACACGGCCAGCCCCTGTTGAAGGGCAGGCTCGGCCATACGGTACTGGAGCAGATGGTGGCCACTGGGCGCTGTTACCTGGCCGACCTGGACGAGCCGCTGCGTTTCAGCGCCACGCACCGAACTTTGCGTTTCGAGTGGCAGCGGCTCGATGGCGGCCTGGTGCTGAAACCCAAGGTTGAACCCCAGGCCTGGTTGGTGCCCACCGATCCTCCTTGCTGGCTCAATCCCGAGAGCCACGAAATCGGGCCGTTGGAAGGTCCGGTACTGCCGCAACTGCTGGAAGAGCCTTTCCTGCCGGAGGAAGAGGTCAGCCGCTTCACCGCCGAATTGCTGATCGACCATCCCGAGCTGCCGATCCCGCCCCCGATGCCGCTGCCTCTGGAAGAGATCGAAAATGTGTCGCCCACCCCCAGCCTGATCTTGGAGGTGGCCGGGGCTGGGGAATTGCCCTACCAGTTGCGGTTACGCTTCGACTACGGTCCCTGCCTAGCCGTGGCCGGGGACGGTAAGCCGGTGGTCATCGTCCAGCGGGAGGGCAAACTGCTGCGGATCCATCGCCATGCGGAGGCCGAGGCGGCGGCGGTCAGCCGCCTCCAGAAGGCGGGATTCCAGCCCGGCGGCGACGGCTGCTTCCTGCCTGCCGCAGCGAGTGCCGAAGTCTGGCGCCGTTTTCTGGAAGAGGAGGTGCCGAAACTGGAAGCCGAAGGCTGGAAGATCAGCCGGGTGGCGGAATTCCAGCCCCGCTTTTTCGATGAGGCCATTCTGGCGGCCGAAGTCGAGGAAGACGAGGCGGGTTGGTTCGACCTGCGTTTCGATCTCGACCTCGACGGCCGGCGGCTGCCGCTGTTGCCGCTGCTGGTACCGGTGTTGCAACGCTACGACGGCCCGGACGACCTGCCCGCCGAGCTGACCATTCCCCTGGGAGCGCAGCGCTACCTGAGCCTGAAGGCGGAGCGTCTGCGTCCTTTCCTGGAGATCCTTTACGAACTGTTCGACACCGAGACGGCGGGGGACGCGCTGCGCCTGTCACGTTTCGACGCCGCCCGTCTGGCGGAATTGGAGGAGGATGCCCACCTGCGCCTGCAGGGCGCCGAGCGGCTGCGCCGTCTGGGCCAACGCCTGAAACACTTCCGCGGCTTGGAAACCGTGGAACCGCCCCGGGGACTGAACTGCCAGCTCCGTCCCTACCAGCGGTTCGGCCTGAGCTGGCTCCAGTTCCTGCGCCAGTACGAACTGGGGGGCATCCTCGCCGACGACATGGGGCTGGGCAAGACGGTCCAGACCCTGGCTCATCTGCTGCTGGAAAAGGAAGCCGGCCGCCTCGACCGCCCCGCCCTGGTGGTCGCCCCCACCAGCCTGATGGGCAATTGGCGCCGCGAAGCGGAGCGTTTCACCGCGGCTTTGCGGGTGCTGGTGCTGCACGGCCCCCAGCGCCGCGAGTATTTCGAACGCATCGCCGAACACGACCTGGTTCTGACCACCTATCCGCTGTTGTTGCGCGACGAGGCGGTGCTGAAGGCCCAGCCCTGGTCCTTCGTGATCCTCGACGAAGCCCAGACGGTCAAGAACCCCCGCACCAAGGCGGCGCGGATCGTCCGCCGCCTGGAGGCGCGTCACAAGCTGTGCCTGACCGGTACGCCTTTGGAGAACCATTTGGGGGAACTGTGGGCCCAATTCGACTTCCTCATGCCCGGTTTCCTGGGGAGCGAGGAGCAGTTCAAGCGCCTTTACCGCACTCCCATCGAAAAGCACGGCAACGAGGACCAGCGCCGCCGGTTGGTGCGCCGGATCGCCCCCTTCCTGCTGCGCCGCACCAAGGCCGAGGTGGAGAAGGAACTGCCCCCCAAGACCGAGATCGTCCGCAGCGTCGAACTCCATCCCAGGCAGGCGGCGGTGTACGAAAGCATCCGCGTGGCCATGGAGGAAAAGGTACGCCAGGCGGTGGCGACCAAGGGCCTGGCCCGCAGCCAGATCACCATCCTCGATGCCCTGTTGAAGCTGCGTCAGGTCTGCTGCGATCCGCGCCTGCTGAAGCTGGACAAGGCGCGCCAAGCGCCGTCGGCCAAGCTCGATCTGCTCGCCGACATGCTGCCGGAACTGCTGGAAGAGGGGCGGCGGGTGCTGCTGTTTTCCCAGTTCACCGCCATGCTGGGGCTGATCGAGGCCATGCTGGGCGAAAAGAAAATTCCCTACACCAAACTGACCGGCCAGACCCGCAAACGGGACGAGGCCATCCAACGCTTCAAGCGCGGACAAGTCAACCTCTTCTTGATTTCCCTCAAGGCCGGCGGGGTAGGGCTCAATCTCACCGAAGCCGATACCGTCATCCTCTACGACCCCTGGTGGAACCCGGCGGTGGAAGCCCAGGCCATGGACCGCGCCCACCGCATCGGTCAGGACAAACCGGTGTTCGTTTACAAGCTGCTGACGGAAAACACGGTGGAGGAACGGATTCTCAAGCTCCAGGCCAAGAAGCAGGCCCTGGCGGAAGGGGTTTACGGCAAGGGCGGCCGAAGCGGTCCGGCATTGACGGCGGAGGATTTGCAAGAGCTGTTCGCGCCGTTGGAGTAACCAATGCATCCCACCTTCGCCCCCGGCCAGCGTGTCGAAATCCGCGATGCCGAATGGCGCATCCGGCGCGTCGATCTGACCTCCGACGGCGGTCAGTCGCTCGTCTGCGAGGGTCTGTCGGAGCTGGTGCGGGGCCGGGAGGCCGCCTTTCTGACCCGGCTGGAATCCAACATCCGCCTCCTCACCCCGGAATCCACCGAACTGGTTCACGACGACTCCCCAGGCTACGGCCTGAGCCTGCTCTATCTGGATACCCTGCTGCGCCAGACCCTACCCACCGACTCGCGCATCTACCTGGGCCAGCACGCGGCGATGGATCAGCTGCCCTTCCAGTTCGATCCGGCGCGTCAGGCCTTGCGCCAGACCCGCCAGCGCATCCTGATCGCCGACGCCGTGGGCCTGGGCAAGACCCTGGAGGCGGGCATCCTGGTCAGCGAACTCATCGCCCGGGGCCGGGGCCGCCGTATCCTGGTACTGACGGTGAAATCCATGCTGGCCCAGTTCCAGCAGGAATTCTGGAACCGCTTCACCATTCCCCTGGTGCGGCTGGACTCGGTGGGGCTGCAACGGGTGCGCAACCGCATCCCCGCCAACCACAACCCCTTCCACTACTACGACCGCGCTATCATCTCCATCGACACCCTCAAGCAGGACATTGAGTACCGCCATTACCTGGAGCAGGCCTACTGGGACATCATCATCATCGACGAGGCCCACAACGTCGCCGAGCGCGGCAGCCGTTCCCAGCGCGCCCGTCTGGCCCGGCTGCTCAGCACCCGCTCTGACACCCTTATCATGCTCTCCGCCACCCCCCACGACGGCAGGCCGGAGAGTTTCGCCAGCCTCATGAACATGCTCGACCCCACCGCCATCGTCAACCCGCACGACTACACCCGGGAAGATTTCCGCGACAAGGGGCTGGTGATCCGCCGTTTCAAACAGGACGTGCGCGACCAGCTCGCCGCCCACTTCCCGCAGCGTCGGATCGACATCCTCCGGGTGCCCGCCAGCCGGGCGGAGGAAGCGGCCCTGGACCGCCTCATGGCCGCCCGCTTCCACACCCTGGATGGCCGCAGTGCCGGCGTCGGCCAATTGTTCCGCACCACCCTGGAGAAGGCCCTGTTCTCCAGTCCCGCCGCCTGCCTCGCCACCATCCACAACCGCCTCAAACGCCTGGAACGGCGGCGTGAAGCCCCCGGCGCCGCCGAGGACATCGCCACCCTGAAGGCGCTCGCCCAGGCGGTGGCGGCCATCACCCCGGCCCACTTCAGCAAATTCCAGTGCCTGTGCCGTTATCTCGACCCCCACAACCCGGACGGTTTCGGTTGGGACCCCAGCGATCCCGCAGACCGGCTGGTCATCTTCACCGAAAGCCTGGAAACCCTGGACTTTCTCCAGCGTCACCTGCCCGCCGCCCTCGGCCTCGGCACCGACCAGGTGGCCGTCCTGAAGGGCACCCTGCGCGACCGGGAGCTGAGCGAGACCGTGGAACGCTTCAACCAGGCTGCCAGCCCCGTGCGCCTGCTGCTCTGCTCCGACGTGGCCGCGGAGGGCATCAACCTCCACCACCTCAGCCACCGCCTGATCCACTTCGACATCCCCTGGTCCCTGATGGTGTTCCAGCAGCGCAATGGCCGCATCGACCGTTACGGCCAGCGCCGCCGCCCCGAGATCCGCTATCTCCTCACCGAGAGCGCCAACCCTCAGGTCCGCGGCGACCAGCGGGTGCTGGAAATCCTCATCGACAAGGACGAGCAGGCCAGCCGGAACATCGGCGATCCTTCCGAGTTCATGGGGGTTTACGACCAGGCCGAGGAGGAAGCTCGCACCGCCGAGGCCATGGAACGGGACGCGGACGACATCTCCGACCTCTTCGCCGATCTGCTGGAGGACAACGCCGCCAGCGCGGAGGAGGCCCTGGCCGCCTTCATTCCCCAGGATCAGACCGGCTTCGACGCCTCCCTGCTGGCCGAGCGCCCGCGCCTGTACGCCAGCGATCTGGACTATGCCCGTGACGCCCTCCGCTGGCTGCGCACCCAGGAAGCCGATCTCCAGGCGGAGGTGGAGGACGACACCCTGCGCCTGACCGCACCCCCCGACCTGATCCAGCGCCTGCGCTATCTGCCCCGGGAGATCCGTCCCGAACACGACCGCTTCCTGCTCACCCCTGACCGCCGCCGGATCGAGGAGGAACTCAAACGCTGCCGCGACGAAGACAGCCCCTGGCCCCGGCTGCAATACCTCTGGCCCCTGCATCCGGTGATGGAATGGCTGGCCGACCGCCTGCAGAGCGCCTTTCCCCGCCACGCCGCCCCCGTGCTGCACCTGCCCGACCGCTTGGCGGCCGGGGAACACATCGTCCTCTGTCAGGGTGGTTTCCCCAACCGCCGCGGCCATACCCTGATCCACGCCTGGCTGGGGGTGCGCTTCCAGGGCGCGGAATGGACCGAGATCCTGAGCCTGGAAGCGGTCCTCGACCGCCTCGCCCTGACCCCGGGGCGGCTGCACAACCGGGGCCTGACCGCAAGCCTGGACACCCTGCGGGCTTTGCTGCCGCCCGCCGTGGCGGCGGTGCGCGACGAACTCAGGCGCCGGGACCACGAAGCCCGGGCCAACGAGCAATTGCAAAGCCAGCTCGATGCCCTGGAAGCCCTCAAGGCCCAACACCTGCGCCAATTGGAACGGGAATTCGAGCGCAGCGGACAGCCCGAAGCCTTCAAACGCCGCCGCCGCGAGGAACGCCTGCGCCACATCGAGCGCATCTTCCAGGATTATTGGGACTGGCTGGGAAACACCCAGCTCACCGAGGAGGAGCCCTACATCCAGGTTGCCGCCGTGTTTACCGGGGGGAGTCCTTCCGCTTAAGCATGGATGCGGCGCTGAAGTTGGGAGCGTATGAGAGATGGCCGACCACGATCATGGATACAAGCTGTTGTTTTCCCACCCCCGGATGGTGGAACAGCTACTGCGGGGATTTGTCCGGGAATCTTGGGTGGAAGAGCTGGACTATTCCACTTTGGAGAAGGTGAGTGGCAGCTATGTGAGCGACGACCTGCGGGAGCGGGAGGACGACGTGGTTTGGTGGGTGAGGTAGAAGCGGGAATGGATATACATTTACCTGCTATTGGAATTCCAATCCACCGTGGACCGGTACATGGCACTTCGGCTGATGGTTTATGTTGGATTGCTGTACCAGGACCTGCAACGCAGCGGGCGGCTACCGGAGGGAGGACGATTGCCACCGGTGCTGCCCCTGGTGCTCTACAATGGCGAGAAGCGCTGGGATGCGCCGGTGGATGTAGGGGATTTGTTGCAGGAAGGCCCGGCGGGTCTGAGGATTTACCGACCGCGGGCGCGTTTTCTGCTGATCGACGAAGGGGCTTTTGGGGAGGAAGAACTCAAACCCCTGCAAGGTTTGGTAGCGTTGCTGTTTCGTCTGGAGAATGCGAACTGCGCGGAAGCCATCCAGGCGTTGGTGGAAGAGTTGATCGGAGAGATCCAGCGCTCGGACGCCCAGGAGTTGGAACGGGCGTTCACGGTATGGTTGAGACGGGTATTGCTGCCGGCGCGGGTGCCGGGTGTGGAGATTCCAGCGGTTCATAACCTGACGGAGGTGAGAACGATGTTGGCGGAACGGGTGAAACAGTGGACACGGCAGTGGGAGCAGCAAGGGTTGGAGAAGGGCCTGCAGAAGGGACGTCAGGAAGTTTGCAGCAAGGCGAGGCGCAAGTGCTGGAGAAAGTGCTGAGCAAACGCTACGGTCCCCTGCCGGAATGGGCGAAGGCCAAGCTGCGTTCGGCGGAGGTCGAACAACTGGAACGTTGGGCGGAAAGGCTGTTCGATGCGGACACCCTGGAGGTGCTGTTTTCAGAATGAGAGGGGAGTGGTTGGGCTGGATATAGAGGGTACGGAGAGAAAGAACTCCGTACCCTCTGCGTCTCTGCGGTGAGATTTTAAGCTTTACCCAACCATGCACTGGACCGGCATCCACAACGAAAACGAGTTCTACTCCGAACACTACCTGGCCGAAATCTTCGCAGGCGACGTGCGCGGCGTGCTGGAGGACTGGGCCCGGCGCGAGCAGGCCGCCCGCGAGCGGGCCCGTGCCCAGGGCCGAACCGAGCCCGACTGGCGCGCCCCCCACAACCGCCTGGCCGCCCAGGCCCGCGATGCCCTCCAAACCCTGGAGGAAATCGGCCGCAGCCGCGATCCCCGCCTGCGCCTGGAACTGGGCCGCGTTTTGCTGCGCCGCTGGCTCCAGGTGTTCGAGCTGCCCTGGCACCCCGAACGCCGCCCGGTGGCAGGCAGCGAAGAGGTGGAGTTGCCCCTGCTGGGCGAATTGAAACACCCGGACGGCGGCCCCCTGTTGTGGGTGCTGGAAGCCCAGCCCCTGGCCAACGGCCACGACCTGGACGCCGATCCCCTGAGCCTGCCCATCCATCCCCTCCAGCTCCAGAGCCTGAGCGCCACCCCCATCCCCAAGGCCCTGGCGGAGCCGGAACCCCCCGACTGGAACCGCCTTCTGGTCTCCGCCGTCTTCGCCCAAGTCCAGCCGCCGCGCTGGGTGCTGCTCGCCGCCCCCGGCCAATGGCTCCTCATCGACCGCACCAAGTTCGCCCAGCACCGCCTGCTGCGCTTCGACTGGCTGGAACTGCTGCGCCGCCGCGAGCCCGACACCCTCAAGGCGGTCAGCGTCCTCCTCCACAAGGCCTCCCTGCTCGACGCCCAGGGCCAGAGCCTGCTCGAACGCCTGGACGAGAACGCCCACAAGCACGCCTACGGCGTCTCCGAAGACCTCAAATACGCCCTGCGCGAGTGCATCGAACTGCTGGGCAACGAAGCCGCGCGCCAGCTCATCGCCCAGGCGCGGGAACGCAAGGAGGGCATCTACAGCGGCAAGCACCAGCTCGACCCGGCCCAGCTTTCCCTCGAATGCCTGCGCTACCTCTACCGCCTGCTCTTCCTCTTCTACATCGAATCCCGCCCGGAACTGGGCTATGCCCCCGTGGATGACGAAACCTATCTCAAGAGCTACGCCCTGGAGCACCTGCGCGAGCTGGAGCTGGTTCCCCTGACCTCCGAGGCCGAGCGCAATGGCCGCTACTTCCACGACTCCATCCAGATGCTGTTCCGCCTGGTGGCGGAGGGCACCCCCGAGGACCGCCACGACGACCTCTTCGGCCAGGCCCGCCAGACCGGCCGCGACGCCTTCCGCATGCAGCCCCTGAAATCCCACCTGTTCGACCCGGCGCGGACGCCGCTGCTCGACCGCGTGGTGTTCCCCAACCACCTCTGGCAGCGGGTCATTCGCCTCCTGTCCCTCAGCCACCCGGCGCGGGGCCGGCGGCGGGGGCGCATTTCCTACGCCCAGCTCGGTATCAACCAGCTCGGCGCGGTGTACGAAGCCCTGCTGAGCTATCGCGGCTTCTTCGCCGCCACCGACCTCTACGAGGTCAAGCGCCCCGGCAGCGATCCCGACGAGCTGGACACCGGCTACTTCGTCACCCGCGAGGCGCTGGAGGAATACCGCGAGGAAGAGCGGGTCTATGTCAGGAACGAGCGCGGCGAACGGGTGCTCAAGCACTACCCCAAGGGCAGCTTCATCTACCGCCTCGCCGGGCGCGACCGCCAGAAGACCGCCTCCTACTACACCCCCGAGGTGCTCACCCGCAGCCTGGTCCGCTACGCCCTCGAGGAACTCTACGCCCAGCAGCTCGATCCCCTGCCGGACGCCGAGGCGCGCGCCCGCCGCCTGTTGGAGATCCGCATCTGCGAGCCCGCCATGGGCAGCGCCGCCTTCCTCAACGAGGCCATCGACCAGCTCGCCGACAAATACCTGGAACTGATGCAGGCGGCGCGCGGCGAGCGCATCCCCCAGGACCGCTACGCCGCCGAGAAGCAGAAGGTCAAGATGTATCTGGCCGACAACAACGTCTTCGGCGTGGACCTGAACCCGGTGGCGGTGGAGTTGGCCGAAGTCTCCCTCTGGCTGGGGGCGCTGTCCGCCGACCGCTTCGTGCCCTGGTTCGGGCTTCAGCTCATGTGCGGCAACTCCCTCATCGGCGCCCGCCGTCAGGTTTACCGGGCCGACCAACTCAGCCGTAAGGCCAAGGACCCCGAATGCTGGTTCAACACCGCGCCCGAAACCGTCCCCCTCGGTGCCCCGCTGCCGCAGGGACGCATCTGGCACTTCCTGCTGCCCGATCCCGGCATGGCCGACTACCGCGCCAAGGACGCCAAGGAGCGCTACCGGGATCAGCTCGCCGCCATCGCCCAGTGGCGCAAGCAGTTCACCCGTCCCTTCAGCCGGGACGAAATCGCCCGCCTGGAGCGGCTCAGCCGAAAGGTGGAGGAACTTTGGCAGACCCACGCCGAGGCCCTGGCCAAGCTGCGCCGCAAGACCACCGACCCTTACGCCATCTACGGCTTCGAGCTGGAAGGCGAGCGCACCGACCTGGCCTTCAAGGACCTGGCCCTGGCCCAGGAGCTGGAGGCCGAAGGGCTGGCCAACAGCAGCGCCTACCGTCGCCTGAAGCTCGTCATGGACTACTGGTGCGCCCTGTGGTTTTGGCCCATCGACCGGGCCGGGGAGCTGCCGAGCCGCGAGGAATGGCTGTTCGACCTGGAGAACCTGCTCCTGGGCGACACCGTCTCCACCACACTGCCGGGAGAGACCCAGGACCTGTTCGCCGCGACCCAGAGCCCGGAGGAGGGGCGGCGCTTCATCGACCGCTTCGGCGTGGTGAATTTCCAGATTCTGTTCCGCGCCTTCCCGCGCCTGAAGCTGGTGGACGACATCGCCCGGCGCCTGCGCTTCTTCCACTGGCACCTGGCCTTTGCCGACATCTTCCGCGACCACGGCGGCTTCGATCTGGTGCTGGGGAATCCGCCCTGGATCAAGGTGGAATGGAACAGCGGCGCGGTGCTGGGCGACTGGGAGCCGCGCTTCGTGCTGCGCAAGTACAGCGCCAAGCAGCTCGTCGACCTGCGCGATGTGAGCTTCGAGCGCCATCCGGGCCTGGAGCCTGCCTGGCGCGCCGAGCTGGAGCAGGCCGAGGCCACCCAGAGCTTTCTCAACGCCACCGTCAACTATCCCGCCCTGCGCGGGGTGCAGACCAACCTTTACAAGTGCTTCCTGCCCCAGGGGTGGATGATCGGCAACGAGCGGGGCGTGGTCGCCTTTCTCCATCCCGAGGGCATCTACGACGATCCCAAGGGGGGACGCTTTCGGGAGGAAGTCTATCGGCGCTTGCGGGGGCATTTTCAGTTCGTCAATGAGACTGACGTGGTCTAATTCCAACGGACACCTCAGTTAAGGTCTAATCTCTGAGACTGAGGTGAGAGATGACGACGAGAAAGCGATATACGAAAGAATTCAAGCTGGATGCCATCCGGCTGGTGACGGAACACGGATGTAGCAAGGTGGAAGCCGCTCGAAGCCTGGGCATCAACGCGAATATGCTCAGGCGCTGGGTCCGAGAGTACGAGTCGAATGAAGGCCAGGCTTTCCGGGGCAACGGCAAGCTGACGCCCGAGCAGGCGGAGTTGCGCCGACTGCGGGCCGAGAACCGGCAGCTGAAGCTGGAGCAGGAGATCCTAAAAAAAGCGGCGGCCTTCTTCGCGAAAGAGTCGGACTGAGGTATCGGTTCATTGCCCAGGCGAGGAAGGCCTATCCGGTGAA
>Ga0256839_1004519_pt1 | contig 13519 bp, 16 predicted proteins | sample 354166metaG_FD_185968 | JGI IMG/M metagenome (GOLD analysis project Ga0256839, IMG submission 185968) | Hydrothermal vent microbial communities from Mid Atlantic Ridge, Atlantic Ocean - 354-166 | ecosystem: Environmental > Aquatic > Marine > Hydrothermal vents | place: Atlantic Ocean: Mid... | reverse complement strand
TGTCCTATGTTTTTTTTGGTTTCACTATTCAAAATCAACAGAACAATTGCAATTGGCAATGAAATAATTCTCTGTGGAAAATGACGACCTGTAGCTCCAGGCCATTATTTTTTTTCAGGGTCGACTAGTATAACCCTTGGAGGCTGAGGTCAGTTATTCGATGCCTCTCGGGCGCACCTCTGGTTGATATAGTCTGGACTATAAACACACTTACGCTATCATCCAACTTCACTACTGTCTATTCAATTAAATATCATTTACAACGAGTCAGCGCTATGCATTTTTAATTGCAGGAAAAATAAATCCAAACTTAGACCTTTATTTTCAAATTGTTCGGCAGTATCAGCGCCAATATTTTCCAACATATTACCCTCAGAAGTTAATTTCTTATTCCGAAGTTTTTCATGGTCAATTGCAGAAGCAGCTTCAAGGGTAATTGGAATAAATCTCACTGCAGCAAATTCCACTTCTTCTTTCAAAACAGGCTTGGTTTGATTTACTAGTTCGGCCTCCTTTTTCATTACCTTCAAATTTGAAAAAGAAGATATTTTAGCGGTATCACGAATATCAATACTCATTTGCCAACTGGATTTATCAAATTGCCAGTGTCTGGTAACTGTCGCTGAAGAATTTTTCCAATTTTCTTCAAATAATAATCCTGTTATCGATGCCGCAGTCACTACCGTCCCATGTAAAATATAAGCTAAACCCAGTGCGGTTTTTATCAGATTATTCATAATGGCCAGTCCATTTCATTCTATTTTATGAGTTTCTTTCTCGCTCTATTAAAAACAACGGTCAAACATCCTCAAGAAAAGAGGATTAGTTATTAAGGCCAGTTGAGGAATAAAGCCGTCCGCCTTTGCTCACAAATATCAGCAAGACACTATTAGAAACAGCATCTTGTTAACTTTAAAACAGTGGCTAACTTATACCATAATTCACCTTTAGAAAAAACTCATTGGATGAAAATTGAACTTTTATAATCAAAGACATACAAGACAACATCTCCCCAATTAACCTATATAAGCAAGTAAACACAAGTCATTATTTGACTACACCATCTCAGCTTAATCAGAGCGCCTAATACTACTGTTTATTTTTTATACTTTTGCACTGCAACTAATGCCTTATCGCTGGTAACTTCTTTCTTTAAACCTGTTTCCGAAAAATGAATGTAAGCGAGCAGAACTTTTTTCCAAATTAGAAACACCATCTACATTACTGTGAATCTGATCAGTTAACTGGAAAACAGACATCATAGGAGAAATAGCATCTCACATGCTGCAAACTGGTGGTGAAATTGAAGTAGCACGAGAAATGGAACACCGTAGCATTGATGAAAAAATGGTTCTGCAGCAGGATTATTATGCTTTTAATTGGAATAGCTTATCCTGTCATATTAGATTTTATTGCTGGTAGAAACGAACGGCTTTAGCCACGATGTCAGCTGATATTACGGCTCCTACTCAGAAAATTAATTTAACAAAGTAAAATAAGGATTTCCGACTTAATCAAGCGTACTCACACCCCATATCTTTTGAACAATTTCCTAACAGCATCAGCCAAATCTGCATCACTACAGAAAATGACTCCTTGGTGATTCAAAAAGAGCGAATCGGATCGATTCAAATCCAAAGGAAAACCCTTGATATCTGTCGCAATGCCGCCCGCTTCATTAAATAGGCAAACTGTCGCAGCATAATCCCATAAACAACCACCACCTTGCTGCGTTTTAGGGAACTTAAAATAACAGCCAGGGCTGTTTTCCAGCACCCAGCAAGCATTCATGACGGCACCTCCTTGTGTTCTGGTGATTACACCACCATATCCTTCTTCTAATGCAATACGCGCCATGTCTTTTTTTATGTCCTTATAGAAAGCTTGTTGAGCAAAACTTCGGTCTGAAATGAACATCAGTTTTTGCTCAGGGCAAGGTATTTTACTTTTTATTTTGAATGGCTTGCCGTTTCGAAAAGCCCCAGAACCCTGAATAGCCTGATAAAGCACCCGCTCCCTCGGATCAAAAATGATGGCAATTATCGGAACTCCATCTCGAGACACCAAGGCAATGGAAACTGCATAGCCTGGTTCTGATTCTATAAAAGGCAATGTCCCATCCAGAGGATCAACACACCAGAAATAATCTTTCTCAAACCGTTGATTATTATCTGGCAGTTCTTCAGTCAGTAAAGCCAAATCAAACTGTTTACAACTGGGTTCCAATATATCCAGAATAATTTTTTGGCTCAAAAAATCAACTTCCGTAACAACCTGCGAAGCATGACTCTCCCCTACTTCTTTTCTAATAATGTCTAAAGATGATTGTGATTTATCAATAACAATTTGCCCGGCTTGCTGTGCTGCTTTTGTAGCTAATTGGGCAAGTTCTGTTAAATCCGAAGGTGATAAAAACAAAATTCTGACCTATTTGTTTAACCCGGCAATAACTTTCTGTGCCAATCGTTCACTATAGCCATTTATTTTCCAATGTCCTGGACTCCAACCCTTAATAAACCGGTGAAAATCTGTCCATGCTACTGGAAATAAAGTACGCCATTCTTGCTCCAGTTGCTCACCATCGACTAACTTTTTCCGTGATTCCAACGCCTCTCTTAAAACCTGAAAATAATGATCCAATACTTGTTTTTCCTTAGCTTGGCATTGGTCTTCATCCAGACAGCTACCAATAAAATAAGCAACATCTTTCATACCACAGCCTCCCCCCACATACTGGAAATCAACAGCAGCAACTTTTTTTCCGTCACTGGAAAAACAAAAATTAGCGAGCTTTGCATCACCATGTACAAAAGTCTGAAAACGGGCATTACTAAGAATTTGATCAATATGTGCAGCAGCTTTTTTTAAAGGCATGTCAGTCAGTTTTTGTAATTCATCAGGCCGGGTTTGCAGATGCCAATAAGTTCCTGTATTCCACAGTTGTTCAGGCTTCTCTCCGATAAAAGTCGCATGAAAATTCGCCAACCAAGTCAGGCAACTAAAAATTTCTTCGTCTGTTACTGAAGTTTTTCTTTCAGGAAAACCTGACGCATCCAGATCCTCAAGCGCCATAAAATGGCTGTCTTCAAAACAAGCAAGCGCTAAACAGGAAGCTATGCGGCAAGTATCATTACAATAACTGCTCCACTGGCGATACCAAGCCATTTCAACCTGGTAAGAACGCAACTTGCGTTGATGAGAAAAATCAGTACCCCAACCTCGTGGATGAGAGCTTTGAGGAGATAATTCAACTTGCTTGACAATGATACTGTCCATTTCCTGACAGCCAACTAGACCATATCTCATTATCTTTCCATAACCACTCCATAAGGTTTGAATCACTTCAATTTCTACTAGCGATTCCGCTCCTGTTTTTTTAAGGATCAAAGATTTAAAATGATCATTCATGGCTTTTTCCACCCGGGACAATCAATACTGATCCTGTGTAAAGTTTTTCCCAACTTTAAAGCTGTCAACTGCCCCCCCCATAAACATCCGGTATCCAGGCAAATACAATTGTTTTTTTGATAAAAACCCAATGTTGACCAATGGCCAAAAATAATCTTTAAATCAGCACTCTTACGGCCTGGTACATCAAACCAGGGCATCAGGTTTTTTGGCTGACTGCCTATTGGCCCATTCTGTGTAAAATCAAGTCTGCCGCTGGCATCACAATAACGCATTCGGGTAAAGCAATTGATAATAAATCGAATTTCATCCATTCCAGTCAAATCATCTGACCAAATATCTGGTTTGTTTCCGTACATATTTTTAAACAGGTTTTTATAATCATTACCCTGTATTTTTTTCTCAGCTTTTTTCGCTAATTTTTTGGCTTGTTTAAATTTCCACTGTGGAGGCAAGCCGGCATGCAGCAAACAAAAATCCTGATTGTAATGAAACAAAGGCCGATGCCTAAGCCAATTCAGTAATTCATCTCTGTCAGCCGCAGCTAAAATCGGATTTAGAGAATCTTTTGGTTTGGTTTTTTTATTTGAATAGGCAACTGCCATTAAATGCAGATCATGATTGCCTAAAACAGTAATGGCTTTATCACCCAAGTTCTTGATGAAGCGTAGTGTTTCCAGTGACTTTGGACCACGATTAACCAAATCTCCACAGAACCACAACTGATCTTTCTGTTCATCAAAATTAATAGCATCCAACAGCCTTAACAACTCGTCATAGCATCCTTGCACATCACCAATAGCATAGATACTCATTGATATTCAATACTGCATTTATTCAATGAGTTAGTAACGCTACGCTTCTGAAAAGAATCCATTATTGGCAGTTTTGTTAATGCAAAACGCGAGGAATTGATAAGGTAAAAGCTGGTATGGCTGCAGAAAATTCATCTCCATCTTCAGATCGCATGGTATATTTTCCTTCCATTACAGCAACGGGAGTTTCCACCATGGCTCCGCTGGTATAGCGGTAAACTTCTCCAGGTTTTAGAAAAGGCTGCTCCCCTACCACACCCTCGCCTTCTACTTGCTGAACCTTCCCATTAGCATCAGTAATCAGCCAATGACGACTAATTAATTTGGCAGCAGTATCACCAGAATTAGTTATGGTAATCGTATAAGCAAAAACATATCGGTTTTCTTTTTCTGAAGATTGGGCCTCAATAAAATGAGGTTCGGCTTCAATGACAATTTTATTTTTTTCAGTCATTCGTTGATGTTGGTATATTATGCAATTAAATTTTGGTTATTGTTACCTGAATCCGTGATTTCAATGCGGATAACAGGGGCCAAGATATTGGTTTAGCACAGGATTTGAAAAAATCTTAGCTTCACTCTTAGGTTAAGCGGACATTTTTTTCAAGCCGTGATGAATCAAGAGCTTGCCTTCTGTGCCGTAGTGAAGTCACAGATTCAGACATTAATTTAGCATTTTGCGAAGCTTTTTTCTTGGCTTCTTTCAGATCATCAATTTATGAATAAGTAAAAAAACTGCTCTTCCATTCCATCAACAACCATTATTTTTCCAACAGTATCTATACTTTAGAATGGAAACAACACTACTTTCAAAATCATGTTAAAACTAGCATTTACTTGTCTACTGATCTTCTTAATTTCTTCAAATTCGATTGCAGCTGAAGGAGCGAATGAATTATTCGCTGCTGCGGCAACCGGCAAACTCAACCGGATGCAAAGCTTACTCGATAAGGGACTGGATCCAAACAGCAAAACTAGCAACGGTAAAACCCCATTGATGGGAGCTGCATTTAATGGTAATTATCGCATCATAAAAAAACTGCTCGCATATGGAGCGAATGTTAATATTGCTGATAATCAAGGCACCACAGCCTTGATGGATGCTTTGATCTTTGGTGATGAAAAAATTATCAATTTATTAATTACTGCAGGTGCAGATATTAATGCAACCGATAAAAACAATCTTAAAGTCTTAGATAAAGCAAAAAAAATCGGCTTTAAAAAAATCATCAGTGTTTTGGAAAAAGCCGGAGCCACCGATTCGGAAGCTGATAATACAGAAACTGAAGCCTCCGGTGATGAAACTGAAGAAGACACAGAAAACACCGAAGCAGAAAACAATCAACAATAACCAAACAGGAAATAAAATTGCATATTCATATTCTAGGAATTTGTGGAACCTTTATGGGTGGCCTGGCCCTGATTGCACGGCAACTGGGTTATCAAGTTAGCGGCTCAGATCAAAATGTCTACCCTCCGATGAGCACCCAGCTCGAAGAACAAGGCATTCAACTTATGCAAGGCTACCATAAAGAAAATCTTAGTACCAAGCCGGATCTGGTCATTATTGGTAATGCCATGTCACGGGGTAATCCCGAAGTTGAGGCTGTTTTAAATCAAAACTTAAAATATGTTTCCGGGCCACAATGGTTATCAGAACATGTTTTACAAAACAAATGGGTACTTGCGATTGCAGGGACTCATGGCAAAACCACAACCACCAGCATGTTGACCTGGATTTTGGAAGACCAGGGCTTTAACCCTGGTTTTTTAATTGGCGGCATCCCTTTAAATTTTGGTATTTCTGCCCGACTGGGTGAATCGGACTTTTTTGTTATTGAGGCTGATGAATACGACACAGCTTTTTTTGATAAAAGATCAAAATTTGTTCATTACAGACCAAGAACAGCCGTACTTAATAATCTCGAATTTGATCATGCCGATATTTTTCCAGACCTGGACGCTATAAAACGGCAGTTTCATCATTTTGTTAGAACTATTCCTGGCGAAGGTCTAATTATAGCCCCTGAAAATGATCGTAATATTGAAGATGTTTTAAATATGGGTTGCTGGACACCTGTTGAAAAAACCTCGATTAATACCAATGCTCATTGGAATGCCCAGCTCATCGAACCGGATGGCAGTCAATTTGAAATCATCCATGCTAATCAGTCGCAAGGTACAGTCAACTGGACATTAACTGGTGAACATAATGTTTATAATGCCATTTCTGCAATTGCCGCCGCTCGGCATATTGGTATCGTGCCACGAGATGCAATTAATGCATTGCAATCCTTTAAAAATGTAAAAAGGCGCATGGAAGTGATTGGAAAAATTGGCAATGTGACTGTGTATGACGATTTTGCTCATCACCCCACTGCAATCAAAATGACCTTGGATGGACTGCGTAAACAAGCAGGGCATGAACAAATCATTGCCATTGTAGAACCGAGATCGAATACTATGCGTATGGGCGTCCATACGGAAACCTTGGCGAAATCACTTGCGAACGCAGATTTGGCGATTATTTACCAACCCGATAATCTCGACTGGGATTTATCAGCTCTCCTTAATTACGCCAATAATATTGAAATTATCCCATCAGTCGATACCATCATTAATAAACTTAAATCCATTGCTCCACAGGGAGGACATTTTGTGCTAATGAGCAACGGTAGTTTTGGCGGTATTTATCAAAAATTATTGGATATGTTGTAAATGTTCTTTGTATATGACAAAAAATCGTAATAGGGTCGTAATATACTGTTTACGCTGAAAAATGCACTTTTTACATTCTGTAACATACTGAATGTAAATTGATTGTTATGAATGTAGTGAGGTATTTTTGACCGTAAACAGTATAAATAGTAAGCCATTGAAAATATAAACCTTCCCTGCAAGGATGCGATAGAGAACTACAGAGATGTAGTTCCGCGTGTTTAATATTTTCAATGACTCATCTATTTCCCAACACTAGTTAGCTCCGGTAAATGTTAATGTCTTTATAAGTTATGGCTGGCATCTTAACTTTTGTTTCTGTGTAGAACAGACTCAGTGAAGATTAAAAACTAAAGCGGCCTCAACATTATCCCAAACCACAGGAAAGACTCTTTCTTCAAAAACATCAACCCCGTTGTTTTCAAAAAATTCAATTGCATTAACAACTCTATCGCCGCGCGCATTTCGAATCTTCAAAAGTAAACCGCCAGCCCCTTTTTGGTAAACAGGCATAATATGAATAAAAGGATGCTTAGATAATAACACTACATTATCAATTCCACGGAAGTAAGTATCATAAACAGCATGATCCAAATAGAGATTTCCATTAGCCAATTTAATAGTATGAAAATTATCGAGCATAGTTCTGAATGTGTTCTTTTATCATTACTATCACCTTATCCGCAGTAGCTTTGACTAATTCAGTCATCCCGTTACCCATTTCTACAGAGGCTGCTTCAATAAGATAAACTGAAATGTTCTCTGGAAACGCATCTTTGTAAATTTTTTTCCCCGAGTAGATGGCATGATCCCAACGAAAGTCATGTAAGTTATAAGTGGGTTCGGGAAAATTGACGAGTTCTTCACCGGGTACTATAAACAAACTGCCCGGTTCCGATTGACTCAAATTAGCATCAACAATAATTAATTCGTCACTGCCACGAGCTTTAAACATAACTTCTATGCCAGCAGTACCGGCATCATAAGCTGATACCCCGGGGAAATGCCGTTGTTTTAGATATTTTTGAATTGATTGGACAACATATATTCCTACGCCATCATCCTGACGATATGGATTGCCACAGCCAATAATTGATAGCATACTAAACCAATAGCTTTAAATTCTCCACAGCCGACAAGACCATTCGGGTTCCACGGGTAACATCAACTCAGGCAATTCACAATACTTTCTATGCACTTGAAAATACATACAGGTCTCGCAGGCTTGTTCATCATCAGGGTCATCAGCTGGATGATAAGGTGATAAGGTAAAGCCGGCAATAATCAGTTTATTTTTATAATCATCCGGCGAAATCTTCTGTAGTTGCGCAATAATTTCCAGAACTTGCTGATGCTCATAGGCTCGAGGCTCTTTTTTTGTTTCAAGTCCACTTTCCAATAATTGCTTTAAGTATTCACGTAAATTTTCATCATTATTTTTTATGGATTGATTACTCATAGCTAACCATTAAATCCGCCACAATCGACACCACCACTCGGCCTCAACTGGCACAGCCAATTCAGGTAAATCACACCATTTACGATGCACCAGATAATACATACATTCTAAACAACGCTGTTTATCTTCACCATAAGGTTTATCAATAAAGCCCGAAATCACCAATTTTTGCTCAAGATCTTGTGGATCAAGTTGTCGCAATTCTTTGAGTATCAATTCAAATTGGTGATTATCTTCTGGGAATGGTTCCGTTTGCGTTACCAGTCCATCAGCCAACATTTTGCCAATCTTATCACGCAAGATGTCATCATCTTTTTTACTCACTTCTACTCCTCCTTATAACAACATGCATTACTTGCAAAACTACATTGAGCAAAACCCGCATGAAATATTGCTCCATTGAAAAAATATATTAATTCAATGGAGCAAAAAACCGTTTAAGAGGTTTTAAAGCGAGAAAGTTCTTTCCCGGTTTTTGCATCGTGAGCATGTACCGTACACACCAAACAGGAATCATAAGAACGAGCCACATGCCCAACCTCTACCGGGTCAGTTGGATCAGCAATCGGCGTACCGATTAAAGCCTCTTCAATTGGGCCCCGTTCTTCTTCACCAGTCCGAGGACCGACATTCCATGTCGTGGGAGCAATAATCTGGTAATTTTTGATTTTACCATTCTGAACGTCAATCCAATGACATAATGCACCACGAATCGCTTCGGTCGCCCCCCAACCTTGGCCGTCTTGTTCCTGCGGTTTGATATAAAAAGGTTCATCCAGACGGAATTCGCGCAAGCAGCGCTCCATTTGGCGATAGATATATTTAAATTCATGCATCCTTGCAAAATGCCTCAGCAGCACACTCGCGCCTCCCATTTTTTTGTACATATCCAGCAACAACCCATCCTTGTGTTGCCAATCTTCCATGTGACCACCTCCATAAATCAATTCACGCGCCAATGGACCAGCTTCCAAATGTCCATGCTCAGCATGCGCGACTGCCGTGGCCCAAGAATACTTACCCGCAAAATCCTGTGCATTATTATCAATCGGGTTGGTTGTACGATCAAATGGATGCACCACACCCTCTTCTTCATCATACCAAGAATGCGTTGTATCTTCACGGGTAAACATTTGATCCATTAATTTGTGGGTGTCGGCTGCGCCATCAAAAACCCCACCAGGCATTTGAACAGCTGCATTGCGGCCATCAATAGTTGGCTTGTTATACTTGTCTTCATGTGGCAAATAACCCCAAGAAACAAACTTACCCAGACCTTTACCAAACTTATCCAGACCAACATCAATACCCATCCGCCACATCATTCCCAGATCAGAATTAGCATGTTCGGGCCGTTCATCAAGCCACGCTATAAAATCATCATACGTTTGTATTTCTTCATAACGCTCAATTGAACAACCTAGCCAGATCGGTTCAATCCAATTGGACCGGAAATGTTCAAGAATCGACCAAGCACGTGTTACATCTGATAAGGTTGGTGAGCACATTACCCCCCCCGGCACCATATAACTGGAATGCGGCCATTGACCACCCAGCATTGCATAAATCTCCACCGGGCGTCCAGAAATGGTCACGCCGATTTCATAATTGCTACCGGTAAAGGGCGACCAACGCTTCACTGCCTCTTCGTAAAAGGGACTTTTCTGATAGTTTTTGTTTACCATATCAATCATAAACAAACCATAATGATGTCGCGGTAAACTTTGTAAACTTTCCGCTAACTGGCCCAAATTTCGAGCAATAATACCGTTTCTAGGCACTTCAGTACCCCAAGCGGTATCAAGCGCCCAGGCAGCGCAGGTTAAGTGAGATGCGCCGCAGATACCACAGGCACGTGGAGTGACCACCAGCCCAGCTTGTGGATCTTTATCACGTAAAATAACTTCAAATCCTCTAAATAACTCCGCAGAGGTCCAGGCATTTACAACAATGCCATCTTTAATATCTACCCGAACGTCTAGATCACCCTCAACGCGGCCAACCGGAGAAATATCCAGTGTCTGTAGTTGTGCTGACATAATATACCTCCTTAGTTAAACCACAAAAATATCTTCTTCTGCCCATTCTGGCATTGCTGCTTTAGCTGCTCCAGTAAGCTTGACATAACCTTTCTTATTAACGCCCTCTGGTAGATCTTTAGGAACGCCCATGACTGTTTGGGTTTTAAAAACAGTACCTGGAGCCAAATCAAAAAAAGGAAATTCTGGCTCGGTACATCCTAGACACGGCATACCTGCACGGGTTTTAGAAGACACTCTATTCCATAAAATCCGGTTACAAGGGGAATGAGTCATCGGCCCACGACAACCCAGGTCATAGAATAAACATCCTTTACGCTGTCCAAATTCCGTTGCTGATACTTTATAGGCAAAATGCATATTTCGTGTACAGCCCGTTTGCGTAAAGCTCTGAAAAAAGGTTTTAGGACGCTGAAATTCATCCAGTGCCAAGTCACCTGCTCGACCAGTGGCTACCGCCACCAAAATTTGTGTTACCCAGTCAGGATGGGCAGGACAACCAGGTATGTTAATAACAGGCAACCCGGATTTAGCTTTAAAATCAGTGCCGAGAAATCCGCCATTATCACGTTTTAAAAACTGCAAGCCTTGCGAATCAGTCGGATTCGGGGCTGTCGCAGGGATTCCGCCCCAAGTTGCACAATCACCCAAAGCCACAACAATATCAGCCGCAGCACTTAACTCACGTACCCAGTCTTTCATGGGTCTGCCAGCAAAACGATTCCATTCGCCCGTACCATTCGGCGCATTCACAACCGAGCCTTCAAAAACAAAAATATCCAGCTTGGTTGCTCCGGAAATACAATCTTTGAGAATTTGTTGAACTCCATCACCCAGTTCCATACCTAATGATGGTTGCCATAGAATATTGATGCCAAAATCCGTCACCAAATCACATGCGCTTGGTTCTTCAGCATTAAGAAAAGACATGGTGTTGCCAGAACACGCACCTCCTTGAAGCCATAGTAAATTGGCCATTTTCACCTCCTCTTTTAAGATTATCTATTATAATTTCAGTCAACTTCACTGAATTTGTTTAAAATTAGCAATAATTGAACCAAATCAGCAAAATTAACTGAAAATCAATAACAACACTTAGAAAAGGAATCTGAGATAAAAACCTTAACCGGTAAACTTGTAAACTTTCTTTTTTACGAATGCAAAGAAAGTATGCTATTCAGCCATGTCGATTACCACATTGGGGGCATTCACATTCTCCGACATATCCATACCAAATACCCTTGCAACGACTACACCAATGTCCTTTAAGACTGGGTTGTAATTTATTATATGTTTGCGCCAATTTGGACAGACCAAGATCCTTGAAACCCTCTTTGGAATGTGGTGGCGTAGCTTTTGAGTATGGAAATTTTACAACTTTGCTAGAATTCATTGGATTTCTTTACTTACCACCCTTCAAACTATAACTACATACGGCTTCAGCAGTCATCTCGCTTTATGATTGCAGACTTGCCACTGCATTCGGTTGGATGCCGTAGCGTTTAATCTTATTAGACAGCCCAACACGTGATAAACCGAGTTCCTTAGCCGTGCGGCTTTGATTCCAGCGGAAGCGTTGGAGAGTCTTAAAAATAATTTTAATTTCCATTTGTTCAACTTTTTCTTTTAACGTCAAACCTTTCAACTCCAAACTCTCCACTAATATTTCTGATGCAGCCTGCAATTTCCGAAGATGCGGAGACATATACTCAATATTTACAAAACTGCCATTGTCCGTCATGGCAACCATACGTTTGATCTCATTTTCAAGTTCCCGAACATTCCCTGGCCAGTTGTATAACTGAAACTGCTTTATCACATCAGGAGCGACGCCCAAAATCTTTCGACCAATACTATGTGCATAGCGCTTTGCCAAAAATTCAGTTAATACCTCTATGTCTTCCGGTCTTTCACTTAATGGTGGAATATTCAGTTGAAAACCATTTAAACGATAATAAAGATCTTCTCTAAACAGGCCTTCTTTAATTAAATTAACCAAAGGTTTATTCGTGGCGGCAATTACTCGCACATCACAATGAATAATCTTGTCGCTACCTAATGGCTTAACTTCACCTTCCTGTAAAAAACGTAACAAACTAATCTGAAAATTGGCTGAAACATCGCCAATTTCATCCAAAAAAACTGTACCACCATCTGCAGCGGCAAGTAGACCGAGACGATCGCTTACGGCGCCAGTATAAGCACCTTTTTTATGGCCGAACAACTCAGAGTGTAATAATTCATCTGACATACCACCACAATTATGCACCATCAAAGGTTGGTTGCTACGGTCACTATGATGGTGAATGGCCCTCGCTATTAGTTCTTTACCTGTTCCTGTAGGTCCCTGTATCAATATCGGCAAATTAGTCTTGGCAGCCTTTTTTGCCATGTTGCACAATGTTGCCATACTCCGGGTACAATACACAAGCTTATCAAATTGATGACCATCCTCCATGGTGTGCACGATTTGATCACTGTATTTTTTTAATACATCTTCAGCGATTTTAAATTCACGACTTAAATGTCGATGCCGAAAGCCAAGTTCACGATTTTCAAGCGAACGTCTAACCATCAATTCTACAAATTCTACTGGCCAAACTTCGGGCAAGAACTGATAAACTGCAGCATCATTGATTGCTTCAGCCATTTCCTGACGATTTAAATTTCCAGCCAAAACACGCACCGTTTCAGGATAAGAAATTCGTACCAGACCAAGAAACGATATGGCATCAAAACTGGTTTCTCGATGATGAGCAAGAATCAAATCAATCGGATTTTCGTCCAATAAGTGTAACGCCTCGTTCACGTCATAACTAATATAAGTGCTGTAATGCTTTCCTAGATATTCGCTCAGTTCCTGTGAGGCTTCTGTGGAATAACCACAAATCAAAATAGACGATAAACCATCATTCATAAAATCATTTCACTAAATTTTTAATTACCTTTTTTACTGAACTGAAGTTTCCCAGTTTTTAGAGCCTGTTCAAGATCTATTCAATAAAATTCTAATAAATGCGAGTACGACCATGTGTAAACTTGAATTCAAGAGCCTTTCGCAGTTCTTCCAGAGTCGACGG
>Ga0256839_1004518_pt1 | contig 13521 bp, 15 predicted proteins | sample 354166metaG_FD_185968 | JGI IMG/M metagenome (GOLD analysis project Ga0256839, IMG submission 185968) | Hydrothermal vent microbial communities from Mid Atlantic Ridge, Atlantic Ocean - 354-166 | ecosystem: Environmental > Aquatic > Marine > Hydrothermal vents | place: Atlantic Ocean: Mid... | reverse complement strand
TTGGTTGGCGAGACGCGAACGCGCGAGGCGGCCAGCGGTGAGGAAGCGTCGAGAACTCCAGCGCCTCGCGATCAGACCGACTCGTCCAGGTCGCGCAGTGCGGTGCCGGCGCCAGCCTAGGTCAGGCTTTGCAGCCTGACCACGCGCGGGGATCCGCAAATATGCGTTTTCGGAACTACCAGCCACCGCTCCAGACTCGGTTGTCCGTGCGCAGGACGTCATCACCGGTTTTGGTCAGGCAGGAAAGCCTGACCTACTTGCGGGTACAGCCGGCGTTCGGCTAGGCCAACAACCTCGCCCCGAAGGCGTCGCCGCAGGCGGCGACGATGCGGTCGCGCAACGAGTCGATCTCTTCGCCGGTAAGCGTGCGTTCGGCAGAGCGGAATGTCAGACTGAACAGCAGACGCTTCTTGTCGGCGCCGTCCTTCTTCTTGTCGCGATAGACTTCCTGGAACTCGATCGATTCGAGCCATTCACCGGCCGTTTCACGAACGGTCCGCTGCACGTCGGCCCAGCGAACAGCCTCGTCGACGATCAGATTCACGTCGCGGCGAATGGCCGGATAAGGACTGGGAGGCTCGTAGTGAGGGATCAACCGGGCCAGTCGTTCCAACAGGTCGAGAGAGACTTCCGCGGCGGCCACTCGATCGCGAAGACCGAACTGCCGTCGAGACGCGTCGGAGATTTCACCGACATATCCCAGCAATTCATCGCCCAGCCGCAGCGCCAGAGCTCGGCCCGGTTCGAACAGAGACACATTGGCGTCGCTGCTGGCAAGGGGGAGCGGGATGCGGAGCGCTTCGAGCAAGGCCTCGATCGCTCCGCGGGCTCGAGTGAATCCTCGATCGGTAACGACGGCCAGCGTGCGCTGCTCACGAGGCAGCGGGTGGTCGGGAGCCGGCAAGTAGACGGCGGCCGTTTCGAACAGCTCGGCGTCGAGATTACCCAACGATTCGTTGTAGCGCCGGGCGTCGAGCAAACTAGGGAGTAGACTCAGCCGCAACCGGTCGGCGCCTCGCAACATGGGGGTTTCCGTTTTGAGCGGTTCTCGGTCGGACCACCCGTCGAAGGCCTGCGCCCACTCCGCCGACACCACACTGGCCGTCAACGCTTCGTCGATTCCCATCGCGGTCAGGCAGTGGCGGACGATCGGCAAGACCACGTCGATCTTCCGCGGCTGCGACACGGCCATTGGCACGCGGACATCCTCCGGGATTTGCTCATAGCCGTGGATACGGGCGACCTCCTCGATCAGGTCGATTTCTCGCTCCCAATCCCGACGCCAACTGGGGGCCACGACCGCAATCTGCTTTTCGGTCGACTCGAGCGTGCGCCCGCCGAGAGATTCGAGAATCTCTTGGACCCGCTGCCGAGGAATGTCGATGCCGAGGATCCGCTCGATCTGCGAAAGCCTCAGCACGATCCGGGGAGGTGCCGGAACGGAGCCTCCCACGTCGATGACGCCCTGAGCAAGCGTGCCGCCGGCCAGTTCCAAAATAAGTTGGCAGCAACGGCGGCTGGCCCAGTCGACGCCGGCCGGATCGATGGTCCGCTCGAAACGATAGGACGACGGACTGTGCAGGTTGAGCTTGCGGGCCGTGTTGCGAATCGAAATCGGATCGAATTCGGCCGACTCGATCAGCAGATCCACCGTTTGATCGCTTACTTCGGTTTGCTCGCCGCCCATCACGCCGCCCAAAGCCACGGCTTTTTCGGCGTCGGCGATGACACACATGGTCGAATCGAGCTGGTAAGTGCGGTGGTCGATCGCCACGAACGACTCGCCGGGCGTCGCCCTGCGGACAATGATCTCCGGCCCGGCCAGCTTGCCGAAGTCGAATGCGTGAAGCGGTTGCCCGCACTCGAACAGAACGTAGTTGGTGATGTCGACGATGTTGTTGATCACGGCTACGCCGATCGTCTCGAGCCGATCGGCCAGCCAATCCGGACTGGGGCCGACACGAACGCCCTGAATGAGACGAGCCGTATAGCGAGGGCAGAGCTCGGGGGCATCGATCCGCACTCGGGTGAGACTCTCGATGGGAGGCCCTGTCGCCGCGGGCTCGGCGGCGGGCAGCTTGAGCGGCCGCCCGTAGAGGACGGCGATTTCTCGAGCGATCCCCAGGTGTCCCAGGCAATCGGGGCGGTTGCTAGTGACTTCGAGATCAACGGCAATGTCGGCCCCCTTGGGAAGCGTCGATTCGTGATTGAGTCCGGCCATCGATAACCGCTCGGCGACTTCCTCTACCGAATCCGGCAGATCCACGTACTGCCTCAGCCAATCCCAGGAGACGATCATGTCGGGTCAACCTGTCTCGTTTTCAAAACTGCCGGAGAAACCGCACATCGTTCCGGTAGAACTCGCGGATGTCCGTGATCTGGTGGCGTCGCATACAGAGCCGCTCGACTCCCAGTCCGAACGCGAATCCCGACACGGTCTCAGGGTCGTAACCGACCGCTCGCAGTACGTTGGGATCCACCATTCCCGCTCCGCCGAATTCGACCCACTCGTCGTTCCACCAGAAGTCGGCTTCGACACTTGGCTCGGTAAACGGGAAGAACGAAGGGCGAAAGCGGACGTGAACATCTTCACCGAGGTAACTCGTGGCGAACATCCGCAACACGCTCTTCAGATCCGCCATCGTCACCTGCCGATCGACCAGCAGTCCTTCCATCTGGTGGAACAACGGATAGTGTGTGGCGTCGGCCGTATCGGGACGGTAGACGCGGCCGAGTGAGATGATGCGGATCGGGGGAGCCGTCTGCTCCATGACTCGGATTTGAACGGTGCTCGTTTGGCTGCGCAGCAGCAACGGGGCACCGGCTCGAGCCTCAGCGGTGGCCCGGTAAAAGTCGCTCAGCAGATCTCCGTCTTGCGACCGGTCGGCGGTCTCGTGGCAACGCTCGGCGCGTTGGGACGGCCCGGCGTCGATGTAGAAATTCTCGAGCGGATCGCGGGCCGGATGAGCGGCCGGGATGTTGAGCGCCTCGAAGTTGTGCCACTCGTCTTCGATCTCGGGACCTTCGGCGACCGAGAACCCCAGGCGGCCCATGATTTCTTTGAGCACTTCGATGGTTTGCGTAATGGGATGAACGTGTCCCAGCCTGGGGCGATCTCCGGGCAAGGTCGGATCGAAGGGAGACCGCACGGCCGGCCCGGCTTGTTCTTTTCCCAGGGCCGCTCGAGCCGCTTGGAACGCCGAGTCGATCTGCCGCTTGACTTCGTTCAGTTTCTTGCCCGCGGCCGGACGTTCGGACCGATCGAGCCGGCCCATTCCTTTTTGGATGGCCTTGAGCCGGCCTTGGCGAGCCCCCAAGAATTCGACGCGAGCCTGCTCGAGTTCTTCCGCGGTCGTCGCCGACTCGAACGCGGCCGTGGCGTCGCGGGCCAGAGCATCGAGCTTTTCAATGAATGCTTCCAGTGCGGTCATCGACAGAGCTTTCCGGCGACCTTGCCCGACAGCGCGGACGCAGCTCGCGTAATCTCGACACCTCGGGTGGGTTGCTTGCCGCAGGGAGTTTTGTGACAGCCAATCAGAGTCCTATTTTCGTAACATCGGCTCGCCGTGCGCGCATCCTACACACGTTGTTCGTCATCGCTACCACCCCTACAGCCTCCGGCCTCTCGCCTCCAGCCTTGCGGGCGAAGCCCGCGCTAGGCCGCCAAGGCTCGCTTGGCTTCTTCCACGATCACGTCGAAAGCGGCTGGGTCGGAAACGGCCAGTTCCGCCAACATTTTCCGGTTGAGCTCGATTCCCGCTTTCTGCAGCCCGTGGATGAACTCGCTGTATCGCATCCCCCGTTCGCGGACGGCGGCGTTGATGCGGATGATCCACAGCTTGCGGAACTCGCGCTTGCGAACACGGCGGTCGCGATAGGCATACGCGCCGGCTCGCAACAGCGTCTCCTTGACCGTACGGATCATGTTCCGCCGGCCGCCTCGATATCCCTTGGCTCGGCGAAGCAGTCGCTTCTTGGCTCTCCTGCGAGCCGCTCCCTTGATCGTTCTCATCGTTCGTTTACCCTATGGTGTGGGGTTCACTAGGCCCCGCCATTGTGTGGCGGCGTTGGATGCCCGTGTACCCGGCCGTCGCAGCACGTCTGCGAGGCTGGGCGTCTTCCTGACGCAATTCGGGTTCGTGGCAACGTCACGCGTCGTTGTCACGAGGTCAGTAGCTGTATTTTCCCAGTGCCTGCTGGATCGACGATTCCATGCAGGGATCGACCGTTCGCGTACCGCGCAAGTTCCGCTTCCGCTTCTGCGACATTCGCGTCTGCAGATGGCTGGTGCCGGCCGCGCGATGCTTGGCCTTCCCTTTCGCCGTCAGCCGGAATCGTTTCTTGGTTCCCTTGTGTGTCTTCTGCTTGGGCATGATGGGGCCTTTCTAGCTCGTAGGGATCGGGCCTGCCGAGCTCGTTTTTTTCGCTATGATCTTTGAGGGACCGGGCGGTGTACGGCCAAGGTCCGAATCGCGAGAATTCGCTATTTTACGCATGGGGGCGAGGACGCGAAAGAGGAACCGCGGAAAAAGCCGTCGCCAAGTGCATGCACCCGTCGCCGTCGTCCGTCGAAACGGGCGAACCGCAGGTGCTTACCCGCCACACCACTCCGCACCCGTCGATCGACCGTGGGGAACCGCCAACCTTGAGGAAAAACGTCCACAAGCGGCTCCGAGATCGCCCCGTCATCTACCTGACGGCGGGAGCCGGCGGCATGTACTGCGGGAGCTGTCTGAGAGACAACGCTCTCGTTCGCCACCTGCGGCAGGCCGGCGTCGATGCTCAGTTGGTGCCGCTGTACACGCCGATCCGTACCGATGAAACCGACGTCAGCGGCGATCGGCTCTTCTTTGGCGGAATCAATATCTACTGCCGCCACCGCTGGCCCTGGTTCGCCGCCCTGCCGATGTGGCTCACTGGCTGGTTGGACGCTCCCTGGCTGCTGCGGCGGGTTGCCGCACGCAGCGTCGAGACCGACGCGGCTCGCCTGGGACGCCTGACAATGGCCATGTTGGCGGGATCGAGCGGACCGCTGAAGGCTCACGTCGGGCAGCTCGTGAAATGGCTGGAGCGCGAGCGGCCTGCGCTGGTCAATCTGTCGAACCTGCTGATCGCGGGAGCCGTTCCACAGGTCAAGGAGCGACTGGGCGTGCCCGTGGTGGTGACGCTTCAAGGAGACGACCTGTTTCTCGATCAACTCGAGAGCGACTATCGCCGGCCCGTCTTGGAGCGGCTTCAGGACTTGGCACGCTACGTCGACCGGTTCGTCGTTTTCAGCCGGTTCTACCAGCACAAGATGGCTCGGATGTTGGACGTGGCCCCCGAGCGGTTTGAGAACATACCCCTGGGAATCGACGTGGCTGATTGGCGGGAACTCAATCGAAATCCGCGGCCTCAGCGTCCACCGACGATCGGCTTCCTTGCTCGAGCCGCTCCCGAAAAAGGCCTGCACGTCCTCATCGAGGCGTTTATTCACATGAAAACGGGATCGGGCATCGATGGCTCGAGCTCCGAGGAACGGGAAGCGGCGCGGCGGTGCCGTTTGATAGTGGCCGGGTGGAACAGTGGAACGGGTGGTTCGTATGCCGGCGAGCAGCGGAGGCGGCTCGAGGAGGCCGGCTGCGCCGACCACGTCCAGTGGTGGGGGGAAGTGGATCGTCCAAGAAAACAGGCCTTCTTCGAGGCGATCGACCTCCTGTGCGTTCCCATGCCTTACGAGGAACCCAAAGGTCTGTTCGTGCTGGAAGCACTGGCCTGCGGCGTACCGGTCATCGTCCCAGCTCATGGGATCTTCCCCGAGATGCTGGGTGAACTGGAGGGCGGCTGGCTTCTGAAGAGCGTGGAGCCGAGGGTGGTGGCCGAGGAATTGTCGCGGCGGGTGGTCGACCTTCCCGGCTTGAGAAATAGGGGAGCGATTGGGCGGGAACGCGTGCTGGAAAAACGCACGGCCCAGGTGATGGCATCGGCAACGCTGGACGTGTACGATCGTGTATTGAGCTGAGTTTACCGTCGAGTCGGCCTCGTACGAGGGCGGCCCGACGGGAGTTGTCGGAGGCAGGGTTATCCGCCCAAAAGAGTGGGAGTAAGAAGGAACTTGTGGGATTCTGGTTGACGCCGATCGTGCAGGTCGTAAATACTCTCGTCTAAGAGGCTGTCCCCAGACTCCGTGCCGCAGTCACCATACCCGGGACCGGGAAGCGGTCCGGCGGGTTTGGGTACGGGGTTGAAGGCGTGCTCTCGTGTGAGCGAACGGTTGAACGAGTCGGCGGAGGGAGCTTCGGCGAGGTGCCAAGCGCCGCCGGTAGAGCGACTTACTAGAGGAAAGGGATCACCCATCGCCAGGAAGTTTCATCGCGATGCTGCGGCGGGTCGGGAGACGCTGGCCCGCGTGAACGAGAGAATTCGAGTTCCCGAGGTCCGTGTGATCGGTTCGGATGGTCAGCAACTGGGAGTCATTCCGACCCACGAAGCGTTGGCCAAGGCCCGCGACGAGGGCCTGGATCTGGTCGAGGTGGCCCCCAACGAGCGGCCGCCGGTGTGCCGGATCATGGACTACGGGAAGTACAAGTACGAAAAGAAGAAGAAAAAGTCGCAGCATGGTTCGCACCAGACCAAGACCAAGGAGATCCGGCTGCGTCCGAAGACCGGCCAGCATGACATCGACTTCAAGGTGAAGAAGGCGATCGGGTTCTTGGCTCACAAAGATAAGGTGCTGGTGTCGGTGATGTTTCGCGGCCGCGAAATGGCTCACATCGAAGAGGGCCGCAAGGTGATGGAGCAAGTGCTCGAGCAACTGCTCGAGCACGGCAAGATCGAATCGCCCCCCAGCCAACAGGGGCGGCGGATGTTCTGCACGATCGCGCCGAAATGACTTTGGTATCCCGAACAAGAGAGTAGCGACCATGCGTGGTACGTTCCGGTGGCTGTGGCTGGCCGCTTCGATCGGCTTCACTTTGTTTTCTTCGGCTGTGTCGCCTGCGCAGTCGCTGCAGATCGAGTGGCACAAGCGGCTGCTGACGATTCGGGGGGAGCATTTGCCGGCTCCGGTCACGGTGAACTACTTGGAGGCCTATTGCCGCCCGGGATCGACCGATCGCGACTGGAAGGAGACGGTGATTCCTCACCAGTCGAAGCTGCTTTCGGCCCATGCTGACAAGACCCGTATTGAAATCGAGGATCGGCTGGAAGACGGCGTGGTTGTCCGGCATGTCATTACAGCGGGGACCGACGCGATCGACTTCCGCTTGACGGCTCACAATCCCACTCGAGTCGAATCGCAAGCTCATTGGGCGCAGCCTTGCGTACGAGTCGGCCCCTACACCGGTTGCGGGCGGAAGGACGCCTGGGAGCTCTACCCGAAATACATCCGGCAGAGCTTTCTTTTTGTGGACGGACGAGCCGTCTTTCTTCCTACGGAGCCGTGGGCCAAGAAGGCTCGCTATACTCCCGGCCAGGTCTACTGTCCGCCTCGAGTCGACCGCAACGACGTCAATCCCCGGCCACTCAGTTCGGTCGTCCCTTCCAACGCCCTGGTTGGTTGTTACTCGGCCGACCGCAAGCAATTGATGGCCATCGCTTTCGTGCCTTGCCAGGAGATTTTTCAAGGCGTGATCGCCTGCCTGCACAGCGACATCCGAATCGGTGGTCTCAAAGGGGGTGAGACCAAGGAGATTCGGGGCAAGATCTACTTTTTGCCCGCCGATATCGACGCCTTGTTGACTCGCTACCGGAAGGACTTTCCTCGCGACCGATTCGGTCAACCGTGACCATGGCGGGAAGCGGGAGTCCGGTTTGGTGGCTTCGCGCCGCCTGTGCTCGCTGGTACGATTGTCCCGTCCGCTGGGAAGTTGGTAAGCGACTCTTCGAATGGAGCAGGAACACACGATGCCGACAGTCAAATTCGTCAAAGAGAACGTAGAGATCGAGGTTCCCGAGGGCGCCAATCTGCGGCGCGAAGCCATCCGCGCGGGAATCCCGCTGAACTTGGGGTTTCTGAACGGTTTCGGCCGACGAATCAATCAGTCTTTCGTCGGCAACTGCCACGGGAAGGGCGTGTGCGGAACCTGCCGTGTGTTGATCACCAAGGGAGCGGAAAACGTCAGTCAGCCGACGATGACAGAGAAGCTGCAGTTCAAAACGGTCGTGATACCCGACCCGATTCCCAAATTCGCGTATGCTCAATACGGCGACCAGCTCCGGTTGGCGTGCCAAGTGAAGGTGTTCGGCGACATCGAAGTCGAGAGCGACCCGCCGATCGATCTGTTTGGTGAGAAGTTCTATGCGTAGCAAGAGACGGGTTTCGCCCGCAAGGCGGGAGGCCGGAGGCTGTAGGGTGGGAGGTGACAACCGCAACCCAGTGCGGAATGTATGCACGGTGCGCAGATGTCACTACGCCTGAAGCCTGACGCTCGATCATGAAACAGATCATCGCCATTGTCCGACCGTTCGTTGCCGAGAAGGTACTCGAGGCACTCAAACGGGCCCCGCTGGAAGGATTGAGTGTGCGGGAGGTCAAAGGATACGGCCGCCAGAAAAGCTATCTCGACAAGTACCAAGATACCGAGTACTCTCTGGCGTTTCTTCCGAAAGTCGAGATCTCGGTGTGGGTGGATGAAATGAGGTTGGAAGAGACGGTCCAGCGCATCATTTCGGCAGCTCGCACCGGCCGGATGGGCGACGGAAAGCTGTTCGTGTTGCCGGTCAGCGAGTCTCCTCCCTGACGCGGGCTGCGCCCGCGAGGCTGGAGGCGCGAGAGACCGGAGGCGGAAGGGGTGGTGGCGACGACCGAAAGCCAGTGCCCGATGCGTGCACGGCGCGCAGATGTTGCGAAGTAAGACGTTGCCACAAAACTCCATGGTGCAAGCAACACCCCCGAGGCCGGAAAGCGGCGCGGCGGGTTTCGTTACAGACGCGAAGACTCCAGTGAGGCCGCAACGCCGGCTCTATCGGTTGGGTCCCCCGATAGGCGATGTTCCCGTGACTCGCTACACTCGGTGGCTTGCTGGACGACCCGTGGTTGAAGACGGATGGAAGAGCGATGACTCGGCGTGCATTGGTGGCGGGAAACTGGAAAATGAACCTCGACCGCGAGCGGGCGACGGCTCTGGCTCGAGGCATCTTAGAGGGCTCGAGCGGGGACGGGGCCGAAATCGCCGTCTTTCCGCCGTTCGTCTATCTCGATGCCGTGGGTCGCGTGCTGGAGTCGAGTCCCATCGCGTGGGGCGGGCAGAACATGCATTTCGCCACGTCCGGTGCCTTTACGGGCGAGATCAGCGGGCCCATGCTGACCGATCTGGGGGCTCGCTATGTGATCGTCGGGCACAGCGAACGGCGGCACGTATTCGGCGAGTCGGCGGAACTGGTGGGACGCAAAGTGGCCGCGGCCTTCGAGGCGGGACTGGTGCCGGTGCTGTGTGTGGGGGAGACGATCGAGCAGCGGCGAGCCGGGGAGACTCGGCAGGTGGTGTTCGACCAGTTGGCTCAGGGAGTGGCCGGGATCACCCCCGAGCAGGCCGAAAAACTGGTGGTGGCTTACGAACCGGTCTGGGCGATCGGCACGGGTGAGACGGCGACGCCCGAGCAAGCTCAGGAGGTCCATGCTGACCTTCGCGGCTGGTTGACCGAACGCTATAGTAGGGAGACTGCGGCCCGGATTCGCATTCAGTACGGAGGCAGTGTGAAGCCGTCCAACGCAGCCGAACTGTTGGCTCAAGACGATATCGACGGTGCCCTGGTGGGTGGGGCATCCCTGGAAGTCGAATCGTTCTTGGCCATCGTGGCGGCGGCCCGGTGACCGCTTTCGGTGTCCAGTCTCCGCCCCTCCGGATCGAGGACTCATGGAAAAGGCATGATGTTGACGATGACGACCCCATTGCTGCTCGGCGACGTACTCCAGTACATCTTCGGCCCCCTCCTGTTTCTGCTTTCGCTCTTTCTGGTGTTGTTGGTGCTGGTGCAGCGAGGGCGCGGGGGAGGATTGGCCGGGGCTCTGGGGGGCATGGGCGGCCAGAGTGCCTTCGGTAGCAAGGCCGGGGACATGTTCACTCGGATTACCGTGGTGGTGGCCAGCATCTGGTTTCTGCTTTGTTGCTTGGCCATCGCCTGCTTGAATCCTCAACAGCGAGTTCCCCCGCCGGCTCAGCCGACGTTGAATGCGGCCGACGGAGGCGCTGGAGCTGCCGGCAGCGACACGACGACCGGCGAGAAGAAGACCACGGACACCGGCAAAGCGACCGAGGAGAAATCTGACGAGAAGGCTCCGTCGACATCTGCGGAAAAAGCACCGGGAACGGACGAGAAGGCCGGCGACACTTCCGGTAGCGCCGGTGGCTCGAGCGAGTCGACCGGCGGCGAAAGCAAAGCGAAGAAGGACGGGCAGTAACCGCGTTTTGGGCCCGCAAGACCGGAGGCGGGAGGCCGTAGGCTGGGGGGATGTTGACGACCCGAAGCCGGTCCCGGACGAGCGCGGCGCGTAGGTGTTACGAATTGAGCTCGACCCGCAGTTGGCCGCTGGTCCGGCCGATTCCTTGTTGCGTCGGTGGTTCGTTGGCGACTGATACGGAAAGGGCGTGGCGTTGCTGCTCAGCATGACCGGACACGGTAGTGCGACGATTCGAGGCGACGGCGTGACCGTTTCTTTCGAGGTGCGCAGTGTCAACGGCCGCCATCTGAAAATCTCCCTGCGGACCGGCGACAACCTGCTGGAATGGGCGGCTCGTGTCGAAGCCGAAATCCGATCGGCGATTCACCGCGGCACGCTCTATGCGCAACTCACGATCGAACGTGAGGCTCGCGAAGACGATTATCGCCTCGAGCGGGCGGCCGTGCGCAGTTACTTTCGGCAGTTGATGGAGGAAGCCGAGGCCTTGTCGACCGAGCCGCCTTCGATCGGAGCGGTGCTCGCGTTGCCCGGTGTCGTGATCGAATCGCGCCGGCAGATCGACCAGGAAACCGAATGGCCGCTGGTGCAGGAGGCGGTGAGAGAGGGACTGCGGCAACTGGACCGGATGCGGCGGGTCGAGGGGGCGGCGATGAAGGCCGATCTCGAGCGGAATCTGCGGTCGATCGCCGACCAGTTGGCGAAAATCAAGCATTGGGCGCCCGATGCGGTGGAGCGGCACCGGGAACGGCTCGAGCAGCGGATCGCCTCGCTGTTGGGCAGCGAATCGGTGGAGGCGGCCGAGAGCGAAATTGCTCGCGAGGTGGCCCTGTTCGCCGACCGCTGCGACATTTCCGAAGAGATCGTGAGGTTGGAGAGCCATCTCCAGCAGTTCGGGCGGCTATTGGAGGACGAGTCGAGCCAGGGCCGGAAGCTGGAATTCCTGCTTCAGGAGATGAACCGCGAAGCCAACACGATGGCCGCCAAGGCCAACGACAGCCGAGTCTCGCAGGCGGCGGTGGAGATCAAGGCGGCGCTCGAGCGGATGCGCGAGATGGTGCAGAACGTCGAATGAACGGCGAATGAATGATGCGGCCGGCAAATTGTTTATCATTTCGGGCCCGTCGGGAGCGGGCAAATCGACGGTGCTGCGCCGCGTCTTGGAGCAGTCCCCCGTGCCGGCTCGGTTGAGCGTCTCCGCGACGACGCGACCGCCTCGTCCGGGCGAGGTGGCGGGCCGCGACTACTACTTCCTCAGTGACGACGAATTCCGGGAGAAACGGCGGCGGGGCGAGTTCTTGGAAGCCAAAGAGGTCTTCGGTCAGGGGAAATGGTACGGAACGCTGTGGGAGGAAGTGCGATCGGGATGGCGGGCCGGACAGGCGGTGATCCTGGAGATCGACGTCGAAGGTGCCATGGCCGTGCGCGACGCCGTGCCCGACGCGGTGACCATCTTTCTCCATCCCGGCCCGGCCGAGGAATTGGAGAAGCGCCTGCGGGCTCGCGGAACCGAATCGGACGAGGAGATCGCCCGGCGGCTGGCCACCGCTCGGCGGGAACTGGAGAAACTCCCACTTTACCAATACGAAGTGATCAACGACGATGTGGATCGTGCGGCTGGAGAGATTTGCGAGATCTTGCGCCGGGAAATGTCGGCTCCGGCCGAAAACGCAACCTGAATCGTCGCCAGTGCGAAGGAAGAATGCCCTATGTACCGTGAACTGAAAGAAGAAGAGATCATCAACAAGGTCGGCGGTCGCTTCAAGTTGTCGACGCTGCTGCAAAAGCGCCTGGTGCAACTCAATGCGGGCAGCCCACCCTTGGTGGAGACTCGCAGCACGGACAACATGGAGATCGCACTGCAAGAGATCGCTCAAGGAAAGATCTTTCTCGACACCAGCGGAAGTGTTCAAGTGGTCGGCGGATCGCCGGGCGAACCGGGGGCCGAACTCGACCTCAACCCCGCAGACTTTTGATCATGGCCGCCTCGCTGGTCGTCGGTGTTTCCGGCGGGATCGCCGCCTTCAAAACGGCTGCACTGGTCAGCCGCCTGGTGCAAGACGGCCATCGGGTCACGGTCGTGCTGACGGCGGCCGCGGGAAGACTCGTGGCCCCGGCGACCTTTGCGGCCCTGACGGGAAAAGCGGTGGTCCAAGATCTGTTCGACGATCGGTATCCGCTGGGGGCGCACATCGAGTTGGCTCGAGCGGCCGATCTGCTGTGCGTGGCTCCGGCTACGGCCGACCTGCTGGCCAAGGCCGCCACCGGACTGGCCGACGACCTGCTCAGTACGCTCTACCTGGCCTTCGACGGTCCCGTGCTGATGGCGCCGGCCATGAACACCACCATGTGGAACCAACCGGCGGTTCAGCGCAACGTCAAGCGGCTCGAGGAAGACGGCGTCGAGCTGCTGTTGCCCGAAGAAGGGTGGCTCAGTTGCCGCGAACGGGGAGCCGGTCGGATGGTGGAGCCGGAGGCGATTCGCGAGCGGATCGAAACGCTGTTGTCCCGCAGTCGGGGCGGTTAGGCGGAGAGACGATGGCTCGTTTGCTGATCACCTCCGGACCGACTCGGCAGTATCTCGATCCGGTGCGCTATCTGACCAACGCCTCCAGCGGAAAGATGGGACGGGCACTGTGCCAGGCGGCGTTGCAGCGCGGGCATCAGGTGACCATCGTGAGCGGGCCGGTTTGCCTGACCTATCCCGACGAGGCGACCGTGATCCCCGTGATTTCGACGGAAGACATGCTGCAGGCGACGCGGGAGCAGTTCGAGCAGTGCGACTTGTTGATCGGCGCGGCGGCGCCTTGCGACTACCGGCCTCGCAAAGTGGCGACGGAGAAGATCAGCAAGACCGGCGCACCTTTGTCACTCGTGCTGGAGGAGACTCCCGACGTGGTGGCTACCATGGGAGCGATCAAGCGGCCCGGGCAGTTCGTGGTCGGCTTTGCCCTGGAAACCGACGACCATCGCTTTCGGGCATTGGTGAAGGCCGAGCGTAAGAGTTGCGACCTGATGATCCTCAACCGCCCCACCGCCATGAATGCCGATGACAACGATGTGGAGGTGCTCCACCCCGACGGTCGCGTGCTCGACCGTCTGACGGGGTCGAAGCTCAGCGTTGCTCAAGGCATCCTCGCGGT
>Ga0256839_1004517_pt1 | contig 13522 bp, 12 predicted proteins | sample 354166metaG_FD_185968 | JGI IMG/M metagenome (GOLD analysis project Ga0256839, IMG submission 185968) | Hydrothermal vent microbial communities from Mid Atlantic Ridge, Atlantic Ocean - 354-166 | ecosystem: Environmental > Aquatic > Marine > Hydrothermal vents | place: Atlantic Ocean: Mid... | reverse complement strand
CACCGGCAACGGCAGCACCACCGGCAACGGCAGCACCACCGGCAACGGCAGCACCACCGGCAACGGCAGCACCACCGGAACGACCGGCGGCGTCACCTGCGACTGCACGCCGGGCCTCGACGACGGGATCTTCGTACTCAGCAGCAGCGCGGAGATCTGGAAGTACGCCCCGGACCAGCAGAATCCGCTCGGGCCCGGCACCTTCTCCAAGATCGGGGATCTCAACTGCGGCGGCAACACGAACACCTTCTCCATGGCGGTCGATCGCAACGGCTTCGCCTGGATCATGTTCGGACCCTCCGGCCCCAACGCCGGCGACATCTGGAAAGCGGATCTTACGAACAACGCCGCCTGCTCGGACCCCGGCTACATGACCGGGCAGCAGGGCGTCGAGTTGTTCGGCATGGCCTTCGTCTCGAACAGCGAGTTCGACGCCTGCGACAAGCTCTACGGCAACACCTACGACGGGCTGGGCCCGTTCTCGGAGGGCCCGGATGCCGGCACCTTCCTGTCGGTGGATCCGGACACCCTCGTTCTGTCCACGATCGGACCGACCAATTTCAACGGCGCCGAGTTGACGGGCACCGGCGACGGGCGCGCGTTCATGTTCGCGGGGGTCCCGGCCAAACTGCTGGAGGTGGACAAGGCCACCGGCCAGATCATCGACACCTGGAACCTGGGCCTTTCGCTCACGAACGCCTTCGCCTTCGCCTTCTTCGGTGGGGACTTCTACTTCTTCACCGAGTTCGAGGGCGACCCCACCCACAGCAAGGTGTCGTGGCTCGACTTCGACGACTCCGAGGGCATGTTCGCCGCCGGTCCCATGAACATCAACAACAATGCGCCGATCCGCATCGTGGGGGCCGGCGTGTCCACCTGCGCCCCGATCGGGCCGCAGTAGGACCCGCGTGACACCCCCATCGAACCGCCGCCGGGCGGTGGCACGGCTGGCGTTTTCGCTGTGGACGGCCGCGACCGTCGCCGCCCTGCTCGCGCCGACCCCGAAGCATCCGCCCTTGTTCCCGGGCGCCGACAAGCTCGTCCACGCCTCGTTGTTCGGGGGCCTAGCGTTCCTCGGGCGCCGTGGAGGTCTTGCCCCCGTCCCACTGTTGTGGGCGTCCGCGGGGCTGGCGGTGGGCACTGAGGCAGCGCAGGCAGTGGCCGACGCCTGGCTGTACGAGCCGCTCGGCCTGCCGGCGGCGCACCGAGACGCGGACCCCTTCGACGCACTGGCCGATCTGGCCGGCGCGGCGATGGGCCTGTGGGTCGCGGGCGCCGGGGCCCGCAGGCGGCGGAACGGGAGGGATTCGAACCCTCGGTAGGGTTGCCCCTACGCAGGTTTAGCAAACCTGTGCCTTCAGCCACTCGGCCACCGTTCCGTGGGTCGAGGCCGCAAGGGGCCTGCGATGTCGGGCCCCGGACGCTACCAGCCGCACCCGCCCCGGGCAAGCGGCGCCGCCGCCTTGGCAGGGTCGCACCCGCCGGGGCATGGTCGCAGCGTGCCGGCCGGAGACGCTCCCCCGCCCGCCGCCCGCCTCGCCCGCGAGCTGCTGCTCGCGGTGGTCGGGCTGGCCGTCGCCGAGGTGACCTTCGCGGTGCTTGTGGGGGCGGGCGTGGTCCCGAACGGGTCCATGACCGCCGGGGCGCTGCGGACGATGGCCGCCGCCGCCGTGTACGCCCTGCTGGCCCGCGCCCTGCCCGAGGCGGTGCCGGCGGCCGGCGAGCCCCCCGCGTCGGCGCGCCGGGCCGCGGCCGCCGCGGCCCTTGCGGGGGCCGCCGCCCTCGCCGGCAGCTACGGCCTCGGGCTCGTCCTCGAAGCGGCGGGCCTCGCCCCACGCGAGCAGGCGGCCGTCCTCGAGTTGGTCGAGCGCCTGCGGGCGACCGGGGGTCCCCTCGACCACCTCGCCTTCGTCACGGCCACGTGCGTGCTCGCCCCGGTGGCCGAGGAATGGCTCTTTCGCGGCCTGTTGTTTCGCCGCCTGCGCGCGGCGGGGGCCCTGCCGTGGGCCTACGCCCTTTCGAGCCTGCTGTTCGCCGCGATCCACCAAAACCCCTCCGGCTTCGTGATCTACACCTGGCTGGGCCTTTGCTTCGCCTGGCCGGTGGCCCACACGGGCCGCTTTGCCCCCGCCGTCGCCGCCCACGCCACGAACAACGCCGTCGTCGTGGCGCTCCTCTATGCGGGCGTTGCGCTCACCGCGCAATAGGCCGCGAAGCCGCGCCGCACCCAGCCCCCGAGGAGGGTTGCCCTCGGCCTCCCGACCCCTTATCTTTCCGGCCCGCACGCATCCGTAGCTCAGCTGGATAGAGCATCGGTCTACGGAACCGAGGGTCGGAGGTTCGAATCCTTCCGGATGCGCCGCACGCGCCCCGAGCGGGGGCGCGTGCCCGCCGTGCGGGCTGTGGTGCCGGTGGTCTCGGTGCAGCATCCGGCGACATCGCCGGACATCGACCCCGCGGCGATACGACGAGCCGCCCCGGTGCCGCCGAGGTCCACCCGACGCCCGCGTCCCATCCAACGTCTCCGGCGAAACGGAATCAGAACGTGAAGTGCTGCGAGATGATCTCCTCGCGCACCGGCTGCCGCGGCCGTGGCACGTGCTCGAGCTTGTCGGGGACGGGCTCCCCTTCGGCGTCCATGCGCTCGGCGATGAGCTGCTCCAGGAAACCGCTGATGCTCAGCCCCCGAGCGTCGCAGTAGTTCTTGAGACGCTGATAGGTGATGCCTCGAACGGAGATGCTTCGGCGAGTCTGACGCTTGGCCATGAGGTGCTTCCTTTCCGTGGGGGAGATCTCCTCTTGGGGTACGTCACCGAGATCCCGCACGCAAGGCCCGTTCCACAATCTGTTGGGGTGCGCATCACGCGCACCTACGACATACTGTGGATCGTTCCTCCGAACCGATCGAGATCACTGGAGATTCCAGGCGCCTCGCCCCACGTGGTGGGTTGGCCGATCCGGCGGGTTGGATCTCGACGGAAACACGAAAACTGCACCACGTGCGACGAGATCTCCGAGGAGATCTCCCCGCGCCAGATGCGCAGATCGATCCAGGCACTCCGCGTACCATGCGCAAGGTCGCCGGGCCGCGAGCCTGCCGCCCTCCAAGCGACGGCTTCGGCCGCCGGCCCGGCTTCCTGCGCCCCCGCCTCGCCGAGGCCGCCGGGCCCCTTCGTGCGTTCGGGTGACCGGACCCGGCGCCTGCCGTATCGTCGAAGCTGGTCCCGCGCAACCGGGATCCCACCCCATGACGGCCGAAGCCCCCACCAAGACCGTCGTCGTGCCGCCGCCGGCCGCGACGCCGCGCCCCTCGCAGGCGCCCGTGGACGTGGGGGCGGTGCTCGGGCGCTACCGGCTGCTCCATCGCCTCGGACACGGCGGCATGGCCACGGTCTTCCTCGGACGCAAGGTGGGCGCCGCCGGCTTCGAGAAGCTCGCGGCGATCAAGGTGATCCACCCGCACCTGGCCGCCGAGCCCGACTTCGTGGAGATGTTCCTCGACGAGGCCCGCATCGCGGCGCGCCTGCACCACCCCAACGTCGTGCAGATCCTGGACCTCGGGGAAGCCGACGGTCGCTACTACATGGTGATGGAGTACGTCGAGGGCGACAGCGTGGCCTCGCTCGCCAAGGCCCTGGCCGACCGCGGCGAGCGGCTTCCCCTGCCGGCCGCGCTGCAGATCGTCGATGACGCCGCCGCGGGCCTGTCCGCCGCCCACGCCCTGCAGGACGCCGACGGCAACCCGCTCCATCTGGTGCACCGGGACGTCTCCCCGCACAACCTGCTGGTCTCGAAGGACGGTTGGGTCAAGGTCGTAGACTTCGGGATCGCCAAGGCCGTCGGCCGCCGCAGCACCACGCTCACCGGCCAACTTCGGGGGAAAGTGCCGTACATGGCGCCCGAGCAGGCCCGCGGCGAGCCGCTGGATGCCCGGACGGACGTGTTCGCCCTCGGCGTCGTGTTCTGGGAGTTGCTCGCGGGCCGGCGTCTGTTCGAGGGCAAGACCGAAGCGGCGGTCCTCGAACGCGTCCTGGCGTGCGAGGTACCGCGGCTTTCCGAGGTACCGGACGCAGTCGTTCGGGTGGTCGAGCGCGCCCTGGCCGCGGATCGCGAAGACCGCTACCCCGACGCCGACGCCCTGCGCCGGGACGTGCGCGCGGCCCTGCTCGAGGCAACCGCCGGCGAGGACCCGCGGCGTGTGCTCGCGGCGGAGCTCGACCGTGTCCTCGGGGACAAGATCGCCTACACCCGCGCCCAGATCTCCGCCTCGTCGGGCCGGTACCCGGAGCCCCCGACCAACCCGGACATCTTCGTTCCGCCGCCGTCCGCCACCGGAACGAGCCCGCAACCGCGCCCACGCTGGCCCTACGTCGTCTTCCCCCTCGCCGGCGCTGCCGCCGCCGTCGCGTACCTCCTGGCCGTCCGCAGCGCGCCCCCCGGCGACGGGCAGGCCGTCCCCGCGGCGCGACCCGCCGCGCCCGCCGAACCCTCGACCCCAAAGCCCCCCGCGCGCGTGCCGATCACGATCAACACGGATCCCCAGGGTGCCGCCGTGGTCGTGGCCGGAGCCCCCCACCCGACACCGACCCCCACCACCTTGTCGCTCCCCCGCAGCGACCAGCCCGTCACCCTCGAACTCTCCCTGCCGGGCCACGTCCCACGCACGGTCCAGGTGGTACCCGCCACCGCCGGCAGCTACGACTTCGTGCTCCGCCCGAACGCCCCCGCCGCGACACCGATACGGCTGCAACAACGCACCGAGGGATTGCCCACCAAGGCGCGCCGGCGCACCCGGACGGCCCCGGCCACCACGCGGCCCAAGCCACCCACCGACGAGGCCCCCGGCCCGACGAAGGAGGGCGAGGCCCCCGCGACCGCCCGGCCGACCCTGGCTCCGATGCCCGATTTCGAGCGAATCGCACGGGACCCTTCCAGCCGTCACCAACCGGGGCCAAGCGATCGATAAGAGCGTCCATTCGCCGCCACGGCGTCCGCTCCGTTATGCTCGGGCCCCGTGCCCGCCCCCACACGGCAGGCGATCGCCGGAGCCTGCGCCGTCTTGCTGGCGGCGCCGATCCCCGCCCCGGCGACCGCGTTTGCGGCGCGCATCGCTGCGGCGCGCACCGCCACAGGTCCAGCGACGGGTCCCGACTCCGACCCCGAGGCAACACCCGATCCCGGCCGCGGCGACGGATCCGAGGCCGACCACGCCGCAGGTGGTGACGCACCCGCCTGCGACGACGCGCCCGACCCCGCCGCCTGCCGGCGGGCCCACGAGGCCGCCGAGGCCTTCGCCGCCGGTCGGGCTGCGTTCGAAGCCGGCCGCTACCTGGACGCCGCACGCGCCTTCGAGCGCTCCTACGCGCAGATCGCCGCGCCCGAGACTCTGTTCAACATCGGCGTGTCCTACGCCGAGGCCGGCGAAGCGGTGCACGCCGCCGAGGCGTTCGACCGCTACCTGCAGACGGCCGAAGCAGACGCGACCCACCGTGACGAAGCCCGTCGGGCACTGGCCGACCTGCGCGGCCGCGTGGGGCGGATCGTCCTGGAGGGCGACCCGCCGCCGCGCGTCCGGGCCGTGCGCGTCGAGGGGCGGGCCCTACACCCCGACGAACCCATCTACGTGGCGCCCGGCACCGTCACCCTGGAGGTGGTCGCCGGTGACGGCCGCCGCCGGGTCCGCACCTACGACGTGATGCCGGGCCAGACCCTCGTGCTGGCGGGCGGCGCCCTGCTGCCCCCCCCGCCCCCGAAGCCGCCGCGGCCGCCCCCCGCCGACCCGCGCGCACCGGCCGGCCGGGACATCGCCCTTCGCCGCACCACCTGGGGCCTCTTCGGCGCCACCCTGACCGGCGCGGCCGCCATGACCGTCACGGGGACCTTGGCCCTCGTCGAGGCGCGGCGCTTCAACGACGGCAAGTGCTCGATGGTCTGCACCCCGGAGGAGCTGGCCGACAAGCCCGCCTTCCCGGAGGAACACCGCCGCCGCGCAAAGGCCCTCGCCACGGCCACGAACGTGCTCGTGGGCCTGGTCTCGGCGCTGGCCGTCGCCACGGTCGCCGTGGGGATCGCCGCCCGCAGGCGGCGAGCGCGACCGCGGCGGGGCGCACGACCCCGCCGGGCGGTGGATGCCGTCCCGCACGGGCCGAGCCGATGACGGCATCCGCCGGTTGCATCGGGCGGCGAGCGAGGGCATAGCGGGCCCATGGCACCGCCCGAGGATCTTCGCTGGCCGACCTATCGCCCCACCGGGATCACCCTCGAAGCCGCGGCGGACGAGCACCCGAACGGGAGCCTCTACGTGCGCGCCGAGGACGGGCGGCGCTACCTGGACGCCGTCACCGGGATCGGGTGCGCCGTGCTCGGCCACGGGCACCCGGCCTGGGCGAAGGCGGTGGCCGACCAGGCGGCGCGCCTGGCGAGCGCCTCGGGGACCTACGCCACGGCCCCGAGACGGGCGCTCGAACGGGCGCTCGTCGAGCGCACGGCCGTGCCGGACGCGCGGGTGTTCTTCGCCAACTCCGGCACCGAGGCCACCGAGGCGGCCGTCAAGCTCGCCCTGCGCGCGACCGGCCGCTCCATCGTCGTCGCCTTCGACGGGGCCTTCCACGGGCGCACCCTCGGAGCCCTGGGTCTTACGGCCAGCCCGGCCTACCGCGCCCCGTACCTGCGCTGCATGGACGAGCCCCCGGACGATCGCTTCGCCGAGGTGAAGGTGCTCCACCTGCCCTTCGGCGACGAGGCCGCGCTCACCCGCGCCTTCGAGACCCACGGCGACCGGATCGCCATGGTCGTGGTCGAGCCCGTGCAGGGGGAGGCGGGGATCCGGCCGGCGTCCCCGTCGTTCCTGATCCGGGCGCGCGAGCTGACGCGCCGGGCCGGCGCGCTGTTGGGGACGGACGAGGTCCAGTGCGGGTTCGGCCGCACGGGGCACTGGTCCGCCTGGACGGCGATCGTGGGCGACCGCGCCGACCCGCCCGACGTCACCTGGCTCGCCAAGGCCCTGGGCGGCGGCTTCCCCATCGGCGCGTGCCTGGCCCGGGCGGACCTCGCGGCCGCCATGACCCCGGGGAGCCACGGATCCACTTTTGGAGGCAACCCGCTCGCCTGCGCCGCGGCCCTTGCGACCATCGAGATCATCGAGCGCGAGGGGCTGCTGGCCTCGGCCGGCGCGCAGTTCGACACGCTGCGCGCGATCGCGGCCGAGCACCCCATCGAGGCCGTCCGCGAGATCCGCGGCGCGGGCGCCATGATCGGGATCGACGTGGGCGAGCGTGGCGCGGCGATCGGCGCCGCCATGCGCGCGCGCGGCGTGCTGGTGACCGTCTGCCATCGGACGACCGTGCGGTTGCTGTTGCCCTACCGGGCGGGACGCGACGAGCTCGCGACGATCTGGCGTGCGCTGGGCGACGGCCTGGCGGACGCGGACGGCTAGCGCCCATGGCGCCCGTGGGACGGTGCGATCGATTGGGTTAGGCTCGGGCCATGACCCGACCGTCGCCCGTCCTCCTCGTCGTCCAGGTCGCCGCGCTCGCGACGCCGGCCGGTTGCCGTTCGGGGGCGCTGCCCACCTGGGACGAAACGACCCTCGAGGCCCCGGCCGAAGGCCCGGCCGAGGCGAACGCGGACACGCAGCCCGAAGCGACCCCCGGCGCAGCGGACGGCGCGAAAGAAGACGCCCCGCCCGCCGGCGAGGGTGCGGCGTCGGCGAACGAACCCGGCGAGGCGGCGGGAACCGAACCGGCCCCGAAACGGGAGACGGCGGAACCGGCGGCGAAGAAGCGTCCCAAGGCCCTGCCGAAGCCCCTGTACGGCAAGGCGGACGCCACCTGCGGCAAGGGGCCCGGGATCGGGCGCCCGCTCGCGTCGTTCTCGCTGCCGTCGCCCGGCGGCAAGACGATCTCCCCGCGGATGTACCGCGGGCGGGTGTTGCTCGTGAACTTCTGGGGCACCTGGTGCAAGCCGTGCCTGGAGGAGCTGCCCGCCTTCGACCGCCTCTACCGCCGGTACCGCGCCCACGGTCTTACGCTGCTCGCGGTGGCCACGGACGAGGACCCGGCCCCCGTGCGCGATTTCGTCCAGCGCAAGAAGCTCGCCGCGAAGGTGGTCTACAAGGGCGAGGGCGAGGCGAACCGCTACGGCAGCGACCGCTTCCCCTTCACCTTCGTGGTGGACTCCAAGGGCGTCATCGTCGCCAGCTACCGCGGCTACGAGCCCCGGTGCATGGGCCAGCTCGAGGCCGACCTCCGCGCCGCCCTCGAGGCGCGCCGGCGTTGAACGTGGTCCCGCGGCCGCATCTATCGTACGATGGGGTCATGACGACGATGCGGGCGCTTTGGGTCGCGATGCTCACGTGCACCGTGGCCGGCTGCTACGAACCCGTCCCTCCCCTTCCGGGCGAGACCTCCGCCGCGACCGGGTCCTCGGGCCAGGCGACCACCGCCGCCTCCGCCGGGAGCACGACGGGCGTGGCCGCCTGCGAGCCCGCGGATCCGTCCCCGACCATCGATTGCGGCGAAGGGGGCTCGTGCTCGGCGAGCACCCAGGCCTGCTGCTTCACGTTCCAGAACGTGGCGATGCCCGAACTCGCCTGCGGCTGCCCGGACCAGTGCGGGCCGAACGCCTCCGAGTTCCGGTGCGACGGCCCGGAGGACTGCCCGCAGGGGGAGGTCTGCTGCGCGCAGTTCGATACCGAGGGGACGGTGAAGGCCTCGTGTTCCACCCTCCAGGCCTGCGCGTCGAGCACCGGGATCCCGATGTGCCAGGACGATGGCCCCTGCCAGTCCATCGATTCCGACCTCTGGTGCTTCTCGAACGCAAAGATCGGCTTCCTCGAGTTTCCGCCGTACATGGGTCTTTGCTTCCCGGACTTCTACACCCCGTGCATGTCCGAATCGGACTGCGCGATGTTCGAAAACGGAACCTCCTGTGTGCGCCCCGACGCGAGCACAAACTCCATCTGCGCGCCGGCGTGCAGCACGCCGGACGACTGCCCGGCCCCCAAGGACATGGTGTCCGCCCAGCCTCTGTGTGCGGTGGTCGAAGGGAGCGTCCAGTCGCGGTGCGTCTTCCGCTGCGAGAACCTCGGCCAGTGCGCCCCCGATCAGGTGTGCGAGCAGGCCATGGTGGAGGGCCAGATGCAGACGATCTGCCTGTGGCCCACCACCGACGGGGGCTCGGGGTAGGAACCGCGGTTTCCTGCTACGATTTGCGAACCAGTGTCTTCCATACAATCCACGCGCCGCATCCTCCCGTTCGTCCCGCTGATGCTGGCCTTTTCGGCCTGCTACGAGCCGGTGCCGCCGCTGCCGGGCGCGACCGCCACCTCGGGGACCTCGACCACGGATCCTTCGGCTGGAGACGGCGGCGCCTGCGAGTCCACGGACGAGCCGCCGCGGGTCGCCTGCGGCGACAACCAGACCTGCACGAGCGCGACGCAGGTGTGCTGCCATTCGTTCATGGGCGACGACCCTCCCACGCTGTCCTGCGCGTGCCCCGGCGCGTGCGGCCCGGGCGCCTCCGAGTTCCAGTGCGACGGCCCGGAGGACTGCGACATGGGCCAGGTCTGCTGCGCCGTCTACGACGGCGCCAACGAGACGTTGCACGCAACCTGCCAACCGACCACCGAGTGCTCCAACTCGGCGAGCTTCGATCTCAACCGGCTCGCGTTGTGTCATCCCGAGTCGTCCATGGGCTGTCCACCGGACTACGACTGCGTGTGGCTCGATGCCGCGGAGCTTCCCTCGTCCTACGGCGTGTGCCTCCCCAAACCGTACCTTCCGTGTCTCGCGGATCAAATGAACTGCCTCGACAACAGCGCGGCCTGCCTGGCGCTGATGGGGCAGGGGACCGAGCCCATAACGGGGACGCTGTGTTCGCTCCGGTGCAACCCGCAACAGCCCGATTCTCAGTGCCCTCCAGCCGCCACCGGCACTGCGATGCCGTTGTGCCCGACCATGACCAACGGTGAACCCCAGTGCATGCTGAACTGCGGCAACGGGAAGACGTGCCCCGACGGCATGACCTGCGTTTCCCTGCCGAACGGCGATCTCTGCCTGTTCACGGGATGAGCAGACCCGTCGAACCCCGGGGCCCCCTCGGGCGGCGCGTCACGGGCCGAGCCTCGGAGGCTGGAAACCGATCCGTCCGGTCGCCAGGCCAACGACGCATCCACACCCGGCGCCCCCCGCTGCCCTCACTCGAAGGAGCACCAGGTTTCCTGCGGCCAGGCGCCGTCCGGGGTTCCCTCACGGACTTGGGGATGCCCGGAGGCGGTCTCCATGCGGCGCGGCGCCGCATCACCTCGCGTGTCGCCCCGCCCCACAACGGGCCCGGCCGCCTTGCCGCGTGTGAGGGTTTGGGGTAGAGGGCTCGGCGGCCCGGCCGGCCGCCAAGCGCCCCTCCCGTGGACCTTACGAGCCCACCCGACACGCCGCCGCGTCTGTGGACGCTGCGGCTCGAGCTGCCCCTGGTGCGCAGGGTCCTGCGGCTCGGGGTGTGGGTGATGCTCGCGGTGATCACGCAGTTTTTCGTCAACGCGGCGGACACCTTCATGGTCGGGCGCCTCGAGGCGAAGACGGCGACCGCCTCGCAGGCGGCCCTCGGGCTCGGGATGCCGCTGTTTTGGGGGGTCGGCGGGTTCTTCGCGGCCGTCAGCTTCGGCACCCAGGCCCTCGTCGCCCGCCGGTACGCCGCGGGGGACCATCGGGCGGCCGGCGCCGTGCTCTGGAACGCCCTGTGGATCGCCCTGGCGGCGGGGCTCCTCGGCGGCGCGCTCGGGCACGCCCTCGTGGACCCGGCGATGGGCTACTTCGCCGAGGCCAGCGAGGCCCAGCGCCGGCTCGGCGCCGACTACACGCGGATCCGCATGCTGGGGATCCCCGGCATGGTGCTCACCTTCGCCTACAAGGCCTTCTACGACGGCATCGGCCGCACCTACGTCCACCTGTGGGCGGCCCTGGCCATGAACCTGTTCAACATCGGGCTCAACTACCTGCTGATCTTCGGCAGCGCGCCCCTCGGGATCCCCGCCCTCGAGCTGCGCGGCGCCGGGATCGCCTCGGTCACGAGCACCTACCTGGGCCTTCTCATCATCGCCGCCGTGAGCCTGCGCCGGGCGGACCGGCGGCGGTTTCGCGCCTACCGGCCGGCCAACTTCGACCCCGCCGCCGCCGCGCGGATCGTGCGCCTGATGCTGCCGTCCGGCTCGGCCACCGTGATCCTGATGGGCGGCTTCCTGCTGTTCATGCGCTTCGTGGGGATGCTCGACGCCGGCAGCGGTGCGAACACCTACACCGCCGCCGCCAAGGCCATCATGGACACGGCGGCGCTTTGCTTCATGCCACTGCTGGCCTTCGGCACGGCCACGGCCACGTGCGTCAGCCAGAGCCTCGGGGCGGGCAAGCCGAACCTGGCGGCGCGCTACGGCTGGGAGGCCGTGCGCCTGGGGATCTACGCCATGGGCGCGGTCATGGCGGCCATGCTGCTGTGGCCGGAGCCGATCCTCGCCTTCTGGGCGCCGAACGACCCGGCGGTGGCGACCGAGGGGGCGAACGCGCTGCGGACCGTGGCGGTCTCCCTCCCGCTGATGGTGGTGGGCCTCGTGCTGTCCCAGGCCCTGTACGGCGCGGGCGCGAACCTGTTCGTCATGCTCGTGGAGCTGACCCTGCACGTGGGGGTGCTCGTGCCGGCAAGCTACCTGTTCGGCCCCGTGCTCGGCGGTGGCCTCGAGGGCGTGTTCGCAGCCGCCGCCCTCTACATCGCGCTACTCGGGGCCGTGATGGGGTGGAAGTTCGCCACGGGCTCGTGGCGGCGGATCCGCTTGTAGGTCCGGCGCTCGCTTTGACGGACGGCCCGGGTCCGTGCCTATCATGGGCCATGCGCTGCCTTGCCTGCTCCCTCGTGACGGTCGCCGTGGCCGTGCCCGCCCCCGCGGCGGCCTCCCCGTTCGCCCACCCGCCCGCCTTCGCCGTCGAGCCGGCCGAGGCACCCGAAAAGAGCGAAAAAGGTGAAACGAGCGACGAGGAGGGCGTGCCGGCGGGCGTGGACTACACCCCGACCTCGAGCAAGGCCCCCCCGTCCGAGACCCCGCCGCCCGAGCCGGCCGCCGCCGAGGAAGAACCCCCCGAAGGGCCCGCCGACGACCGCATCGAGCCCGAGCCCGAGCCCGAGCCCGAGCCGAAGGACGAGCCGGCGCCCAGGAAGGACGAGCGCGTGGACAAGTGGGGCGGGCCGTTCAACAAGCACGGCCTCGGCGTCCGCGGCGGGATCACCGTGATCCCCACGTGGATCTTGAGCTCCTTCCTGGCCACGCACGGCAACGCCCTGTGCCGCGGCGGGAACATCGGCAACTTCGCCGAGAAGCGCGGCCTGCTCAAGCAGGACGGCTGCAACTTCTACGTGGGCGGCGAGTACGTCTACCGCCACTCGCGCGTGTTCGACATCGTGGCCTCGGTGGGCTACCAGCACGCCCGCGCCCCCGACTCGTACTGGCTCGACAAGGACAAGTGGGCCGACGACTGCGAGGTCCACGACGGCGCCCGCTGCGACCTCGCGGCGGCCGACTACACGGAGGTCAAGCTCGGGCTCGTGTTCCTGGAGGCCGACTTCATCGGGCGCTACCCGGTGGTGGTCACGAAGGACGTGGAGCTGGGGATCGGCGGGGGCGGCGGGATCGGGCTGGGGATCGTCACCGGCGGCGTCTACCAGACGAACATGGGGAGTCCACCCCTCGGCTACGAAAACGGCACGATGCAGAACACCTGCCAGCGCCTGGAGGACCTGGCGGACTTTCGACGATGCACCCCCAAGTTCGACCCGGGCGAGGCCCCCATGGGCTACAACTTCGACCCGAACGACCTGTCCGAGCCGAATCCCATGGGCTTCGCCAAGTGCTCGCGGGACAAGTGCGACACCGGCGACCTCGAGGCCTTCGGCTACCGCAAGAAGCAAAGCGACATCCCGCCCGTGATCCCCGTGATCAACTTCATGTTGAGCATGCGCCTCATCGTCAAGGACGTGTTCGGGGTCACCTTGACCGGCGGGTTCAACACGGGCTTCTACTTCGGGGCGAACCTGGCCTACTTCTTCGGCAAGAACATCGGCAAGAAGGGCGTGGACAGCGTCCCCGGCGCGACGGCCTTCCGCCCGCGCCCGTACGTCTCGCGCTTTTGACGGCTCCCTGGGCGCACCCCGGCGCCCGCCCAGGGGAACCGACACAACCCCCGCGGGCGGGGACCGTGGCATCCGCCGCAGCGCGCCGCAGGCACCGCGGCTCCGGCCCCCCACGGACCCCCGGCCCGTGAAGAACCGAGGCCCCGCGCTCCAGGGTGGAAGGCGGGGCCTCGGTCCAGCCGGCTGGGGAGGCCGGCAGGGTGCGTCTCGGGTTCGTTGCAGGGTCCCCGGTTGGGGAGCGCCGGACCTTTCTGCACCTTGCGTGCCAGGCCGGCCCACGCCGGATCTTCCCGGCATGAACGTGTCCGCCACCGGCCCCACGGCCGTGATCGTCAACGTCCTGACGTAA
>Ga0256839_1004516_pt1 | contig 13524 bp, 10 predicted proteins | sample 354166metaG_FD_185968 | JGI IMG/M metagenome (GOLD analysis project Ga0256839, IMG submission 185968) | Hydrothermal vent microbial communities from Mid Atlantic Ridge, Atlantic Ocean - 354-166 | ecosystem: Environmental > Aquatic > Marine > Hydrothermal vents | place: Atlantic Ocean: Mid... | reverse complement strand
GCTGGTTACGGTGGGCTGCGCTTCTTCACGACATTGGAAAGGCACGTACCAAACGCTTTGTACCGGGTGAGGGATGGACGTTTCACGGACATGAAGAGGTGGGAGCCCGTATGATTCCGCGCATTTTCCGCCGATTAAAGCTTCCTATGGATGAACGCATGGCATACGTCCAGAAGCTGGTTCGATTACATCACCGTCCCATCGCTCTGGTTGATGAGCATGTTACGGATTCGGCTATTCGGCGCCTGCTTTTTGAGGCAGGAGATGATATCGACGATCTGATGTTGCTTGTCCGGGCAGATGTAACCTCGCGGAATCCCCGGCGTGTACGGCGTTACTTGCGCGCCTTTGATAAGTTAGAGAAGCGCATGGCCGAAGTGGAGGAGAAAGATCGCATTCGCAACTTTCAACCACCCGTATCAGGTCATGAGATTATGGAGGTACTGGGTTTACCCCCTGGACCTACTGTGGGGAAGATCAAGGAAGCTATTAAAGAAGCTATTCTTGAAGGCATTATCCCCAACGAGCATGATGCTGCTTTTGCCTACATGATGCAGATCAAGGATGATATTCTTGCCGAGGAGGGGGCTTCTCACACCGCTTCGGAAAAGAAGTAGCCACGTCGATACATCTGACTGGAAGCGGTTCCACACCTCGAACCTTTCAGGTGTACAGATTGAACTGTTCGGAGTGCCTTACTGACCGTTCATTCGATTTTTCTGTACCTGTCCTCCGGAGTACTATAATTTTAATCTAGCCGTAGAAACACTGACCTAAAAGTATGCGAGCTATGCGAGGTATCATTACTTTACTCCTAACCTTTCTTACAGCGGCGTCTGTATGGGCACAGACGGGAACCGTAGCCGGCCGCATTTTTGATGCGGAAACAGGGGATCCATTGCCCGGGGCAAATGTTCTCCTGGTCGAGCTACAGCGAGGAGCTGCTTCCGATACGGAAGGCAGGTTCTTAATAACTGATGTTCCAGCCGGTACCTATACACTGCGTGTCTCCTTTGTAGGATATCGTACGCATGAAGAGCAGATAGCTGTTCGTGCAGGTGAGACTACCACTGTGGAGGTCGAGCTTAAACCCGACTATACCGGTCTTGAAGAAGTTGTCGTTACCGGTATTGCCTCGGAGCGTTCCAAGATGCGCGCGGAGGTAGCTGTCTCCAAGATCGATGCAGCGGAACTGCAGGTAACCAATGCCTACCAGGATATTTCCCAGCTGATGTCCAGCAAGGTAGCCGGTGTGAAGGTGCTGCCTGCCACCGGTAACCTGGGTGGCGGTGTCCGATTCGTTATGCGTGCAGGCGGTGGGTTGAACGGTGACGGTCAGCCCATCATCATTATCGATGGGGTTCGTATCGATAATTCGGAATTCGATGGCTTCTATGTGGGTGGCCAGGGAATCTCGATGCTATCGAACCTCGATCCTGAGGACATCGAGAGTATCGAAGTGCTCAAAGGACCTGCAGGAGCCGCACTCTATGGAACAAGTGGTGCCAACGGCGTCGTGATTATCACGACAAAGAAAGGTCGTGTGAGTCCGGGGCGAGGCATCGTTTCCTTCAATTATAAAGGTGTAACAGGGTATCACGAGCAGGCTAAAGAGTATGACACAAACCTGCTGGAATCGGCCGATGATGCCAATACCATCTTCCGGCGAGGGCCCATTCGTCAGCACACGTTAAGTCTGGCAGGTGGTACGCCGGCACTGCGATACTATGCAGCGTTGGACTTCCGGGATGAGAATGGACATACCCCGCAGAACAAGCTGGCACGTCAGAATTTCCGCGCGAACTTTGAGGCAGTGCCTTCGGAGAAGATTGTCTTCCGCGCTAATACGTCGTTTGTAACGAACAAGATCCAGCGTCCTATCAACGACAACAACATTTACGGTTGGCTGGGTAATACACTGCTATTCCCCTCTTCGTACCGCTTCACCGATAGCACGGCTATTTCAAAGATTCAGGACTTTACGCGTATTCACAACTTTGTGGGTTCGCTGGAAGCCATCTATACGCCTATAAAGAATCTGGAATTCAAGGCTTCCTTCGGGTTTGATGGTTCCGATCTCCGGCAGGATCAGACGTGGCCGCCCGATCAGCCGTACCAGACCATTACCAAAGGTCGCCGGGCTATCTTCTATCGTCGGAATCGTCAGTTTACGTACGATCTGTACGGGAGGTATCGAACCAACCTCATGCGCGACCTTCAGTCGGTAACGACCGTGGGTGCTCAGCTCTTTGAGCGCACGCTGCGAACCACTTTCCTGATCAAGGAGAACTTCCAGACGCCCCTGATTACGAACGTTGGATCGGGACAGGATTTCATTAATGCCGATGAAGGCTTTACCAATACACGAGAGGCTGGTGTCTACATAAACGAGGAGCTGGCGTATCAGGATCGTTTGTTCGTGACGTTGGGTCTGCGTCGGGATTATGCCGCTTCGATTGGTCCGAAAGCTCCGAGCATTTACTATCCGCAGGCACGTTTTGCGGTATTGCTCGATCGTTTTGGTCTTCGTCCACCGTACGTAAGCTTCTGGAAGGTGCGTACGGCTTACGGTGAAACGGGAGTGCTCCCCAACCTTCTGGATGCATCCCGTCTTCTGTGGTCTGCTGAGCCCTCAGGGTTTGGTACGGGAGCTGTTGTGGCATTTATTGGAAACGAAGAGATCAGGCCTGAGCGCATCAAGGAGCTGGAAGTCGGTACGGATATTAACTTCTTCCAGGATAATCTTGCACTTGAATTTACCTACTTCTGGCAGTTCGGTAGAGAGTCCATTATTGATTTCTTGAACCCACCTTCTACAGGTCTTACTGCCAGCGCCGTACCCAAGAACGTGGGTAAGATCGATGGATGGGGATACGAATTCTCTCTCTCGGCAACGCCGTACCGTACGCGTAATACGCAGGTAGACTTCACGTTCCAGTGGAGTTATGCTAACAACGAGGTGAAAGATCTCGGAGGTGCTCCGCCTATCTTTGACGGCTTTGATATCAACGTTATCAAGGAAGGTCTCCCGCGCTCTGCCTTCTACACGTGGGAGGTCAAAGGAGCCAAGTTTAATCCGGATGGGACCTACGCAGGACCCGACGTAAGCGAAGATCGTGTGTTTGCAGGCGTACCTATCCCCAAGCACAACGGGTCCTTCTCGCTTACCCTGCGGCTGTTGCGCAATCTGCGCATCTACGGTCTGGTAGACTGGGCACTGGGGCATAAGTTGCTCAATAACACGCTGGTCTTTGCAACCCGCTTCGGTAACCGGAAGGAATTCAATGAGCTGGCTACCAAGCTGGGTCTGGCAGGCTCCGGTGTAGCCGCCTTTGTACAGCCTGTGGAGGGCATCGAGCCGCTGACCCCGGGCACTCCGGAGTACGAAGAGGCGGCCAATCAATTTGCCCGGATGGACTGGCGGTATGATTACAACTACCTGGAGAAAGCCGACTACCTCAAGCTTCGTGAAGTCAGCATCTCGTACGACTTCACAGACCTTATGAAGAAGTACGCGGGGAATGCTTACGTGAAGCACTTTACGGTCTCCCTTTCGGGACGTAACCTCTTTGTGAGCACCAAGTACAGCCTGCCTGATCCGGAAGTGAACTGGGCAGGTGGTCGTGGTCTTTCTATTGGCCAGGACTTCCTTACGCTACCTGCCCCGCGGACTGTATATCTGACTGTCAATATTGGACTGTAAAAAAACGAGAGTATAAGCCATGCGGTATATCGTTCAAGCGCTTGCGCTATTAAGCATCTTCCTGGTACTCTCCGGGTGCGAGAAATGGGTTCAGGATGTGGATGATCCCATTGATGTCATCCCGGATGACGCCCTGAATAACGAATCTCAGGTACCCTTCCTGATTACGGGAGTAAAAGCACGTTTCGCCACCACACACGATCAGCTTACCCTGCTGACAGATGGGCTTTCCGATGCCCTGTTCTTTGACGCAAACGTGCCCAATGCCACTTTCCCCTCCTATAAGGAAATCGACGACCGAGAGATCAAACTTGATAATAACTCGGTTGATGGACTGTTTTTTGACCTTGGAGAACTGCGCTTCTTTGCCGATGATCTGGTACGCCGGGTGAATGAAATAGAGTTCCAGGACCAGAACCTGAAGAATGAAGCGCTCTATGTGGGCAATTTCTTCGGAGGAGTGGCACGCTTCTTCTACGCTGCCTACTTTGGTCTGGAGCCCACACGAGGTGGTGGTGTCATTGATGCCGGCCCCTTCATTCCTTCGGATCAGATGTATCAGTTGGCTCTGGAGAAGTTTGAGGCTGCACTCTCACTGGCACCTACCGATTACGACCGGCGGGTGGTTCATTCCATGATAGCTAAAATCTATCTGCTCATGGGTGATAAAGCCAGTGCCCTGACACATGCTCAGCAGGGTATGCAGCCCGGCGATGAGCCCTTTAATTCACTTCATAGTGTGGAGTCCACCAATGCATGGTACTTTGGTGCCGGTCGTGGACGTACGCAGTGGGTCATGGACGGGCGCTTCAAGCAGTATGTGGACGAGGATCCCAAGGAAGCAGCTCGTCTTCCCATGCGTGAGATTCTTGGAAACGATGGTGTCACCGTGTATTATGGGCAAGACAAGTATCCGGATAGAAGTTCGCCCATTCCGTTGATGACATGGCAGGAGAACGAGCTTATGCTGGCTGAGCTTGAGCTTGATACGGATGCAAACAGCGCGCTGAGCCGTGTCAATAACGTACGTGCCAGCCATGGCCTGGATCCCCTGGCCAGTCTGGACTTTGAGACGTTGTTGAAAGAGCGTGACAAAGAACTCTTTGGAACAGGCAACCGGGTTCTGGACCAGCGCAGGTTCAATCGCTGGCATAGTTCTCCGGGTCCCTGGGAGTACCTGCCGATTACAGAACGGGAGCGTAACTCGAACCCGAACCTGTAAGAACATCTCTTTTACAGGAGAAAGGGGCCTCTTACGTGAGGCCCCTTTTTTTATAATTCAGCGGGGAAACCTTTTGTTTTTAAGTGGCTTACCTACTACAGGTGGTACACCAAACCTGTAGTAGCATCATGCGCAGAGCACTTGGTACCCTCCTTATTGTCCTGCTTGGAGGCATTGCACTTTACGCTCAGCCTCTTCCTCCTCGTGCGCCTGAAGTGCTTCCCTATAAGCAGCGTATGGAAGGGGTCAGCCTTGCTTACGTTCGCATACCTGAATACATGCCGGTACAGGGGTATCGGCATGTAGCCGAATGGTTACAGGGACGCATTCCCGGTGTACAGGTTATTGCAGAGGGGAATCGCCTACCTCACCAGATCCGGGTTGTCATGCGCTCTTTTGCGTGTATTAGCTGCAAGGGTGTACCCATGGTCTTTATTGATGGAATACGTGTGGACGAGATGCAACTGGGCCTGCTCAGTCCGGAAGCGGTCTATGCCGTGACGGTCCTCAAAGGACCTGCAGCTACGGCGCTTTACGGGACCGGAGCTGCCGAAGGAGTCATTCTGATACAGACCGTAGGAGGACGGTTTGTGAGCCAGCGGTAGCTTAAAGCGGAATGAATCCCTCATCAGGGGTAAGGGTGGCTACGTCGGGAGGTAGCTCTACCTCGGGAAGGCGGTAGGAACAGGTCTCTTCTGGTGGAACAGGGTTGGGCTCCGCCCAGAGCTTCCCCTGATAGGTGTTCATAAGCACGTAATCTCCCGAACGGCCATACACGTAGGACCGGTTAAGCGGCACTTTCCCAAAAGGTGTATCCAGGACGTACGTGGGAATGGCAAAACCGCTTGTACGACCTCGTAACTGCTCCATGATCTCCATACCCTTCTCAATAGATGTGCGCAGGTGCGCAGTGCCTCCTATGACCTGCGCCTGGTACAGGTAATAGGGGCGGACACGCATACGTATAAGTCCCTCGCAGAGGGCTTTCATCGTCTGTACGTTATCGTTTATGCCTCGCAATAAGACCGTCTGGTTTCCTACGGGAATGCCGGCACGAAGAAGTCGGTCTACAGCCGCTGCGGCATCTTCCGTAAGCTCCTTGGGATGGTTGAAGTGCGTATTCAGCCAGATAGGATGGTAACGTGCCAGCATGGTAACCAGCGCCTCGGTAATCCGATAGGGAAGCGTTACCGGCAGACGGGTTCCAATGCGAATGATTTCTACGTGTGGAATGGCACGCAGACGCTTGATCAGCCATTCCAGATGAGCATCGCTGAGAATAAGAGGATCGCCTCCGGTAAGCAACACATCGCGAATTTCGGGGTGGGCAGCGATGTAATCAATGGCATCCTGCCATTCGGCTTTGCGCATCATGAATTGGGCATCGCCAACCATACGTTTGCGCAGACAGTAGCGGCAGTAAATGGCACATTCCGAAGTAACACAGAAAGCCACTCTATCCCGATAATTATGGATGAGATTCTTAACAGGTGAGTGGGCCACTTCCTCAAGAGGATCGATCAGTCCTACCCAGTCCGGACGTAACTCTTCCATACGGGGGACCACCTGACGCCGAATGGGGCACTCGGGATTATCCGGATCCATAAGTGAAGCATAGTAGGGAGTGATATTCCACCGAAAGACGGTAGCCGTAGCCTCTAACGCCTGGCGTTCTTCCGGTATCAGTCGGATATACCTTTCCAGAGCTTCTTCCGTATGGATACGCTGTTGCATCTGCCAGCGCCAGTCATACCAGCGAGGATGTTTCATACGCACTGCCTCCATCTTCGTGATGGGAGTCTTAACCAGGAGGCTGGTAGAAGTTTCCTCAGCTTAATGTAACGGTAAGGATATCTCCAGATCGTGTAACAGGGTAGGAGCGGAGCGGAGAAGGTGCAGGTCCTGCTACCGGGTTTCCATTCAGGTCGAACTCGGAACCGTGGCAGTTGCAGATGATGCGCTGGGTAGAGGAGGAGTAACTGGCTACATCACATCCCTGGTGGGTGCAGATACTGGTAAACGCTTTAAAGGTGGAGCCATCCACGTTGATAACGATGACATGGACGCTGTGTCCGTCTTCATTAATGAGAATCAGATAGCCTCCGGCATTTCGCAGGCGGGAGACTTTACTCAGATCGATGGTAACCTTGTTGGCGGTAGCTACAATCCCATTGAGTGCAGGGTCTCCACCCGTGTTTCTGCCTTCGTCCCCATCTCCTTCCATGCCTCCTGTATCGCAGGCTGCAAGGCTCCACCCGAGGGTGCCTGTAAGAGCAATCATCCCGAGATGTTTGAGAAATATACGGCGGCTGTGGGTATGCGCTAGAGGGCAGGTCATGGAAGTAGCGGGTTGACTTAAGTTATAACAAATATATATCCGGCGCCGTCCCTAAATCAAGAAGGAAGGATACGGATGAGGGAGAGTACAGGACCGATCACATAGCATTCTGGATGGTTGGGGGGAAAAGTCTCTTCCGTATAAGTTCGGTCGGCCGGACGAAGGTGGATTTTGCCGTTCATAAAGAGGAAGCGACGGGCAATGAGCTTCTCCTGTACCAGGAAGGCTGCTAACTGTCCGTTGGAAAGCGTATGCCAGGAGGTGTGGTGGATTACCAGCAGGTCTCCCTTACGAATGCCATCTCCATTCATGCCGTCATCTCCTTGAATGCCGATGAGGCAGGCATCCGGATCAGCTCCTTTGAGGAGGCGTGGATCAACCGTAAGCGCGCCGCGCGGACGGCTCAGCAGTTTCTCCGGCTCACTACTGGAGGTCCGGCTGACAATAAGAAGCGTAGGCGGACCCTCATCCAGTGCAAGGACACTTTCCTGATCCTCAACAAGTGAGATGCCGCGTGCCTCGTGAGGGAGGCGCCGAATGTACCCTTTCTTCTCGAGAGCATGTAAAAGTTTGAAGACACCGTTGGAGGAACGAATGGCCAGCGCCTCACCGATCTCTTTAAGCGTGGGTGGTTTCCCTTCACGACGCATGTAAGCGCGGATAAATTCATAGGCCTGATTCTGACGTTCCGTAAGGCGTGCTCGCATAGGCGTATCATATGTGTACTGTCGCGATAGAACGGAATATACAACAGAGTGAAAACATTTTCACCTTGGTCGTCCATATGGTGAATATTTTTTCACTTTCCGGCGTGCGCTTCGCATACCGCAGGAAAAAAGATATGTGCACATACGCTGTACATATGAAAAAAACGGCTTTTTTTAAACAAAAACTTGACTTTTGGGCGTAATGTGGTACTTTTGGAGGGGTGGTGGGGAAAAGTGGGGAAAAGGCCCACACGGCTAAACAAAGGGAATATGCCCAGGTTTAAGGGACAGGCTGAATATTCGGTAGATAATAAAGGGCGGGTAGCGATTCCGGCGAAGATGCGTGCGGCATTAAACCCGGAGGCGCGGGATACCTTTGTGGCCACGCGGGGCTTTGAGCGATGCATCTTTCTGTATCCGCTGGACAGGTGGGAAAAAATGGAAGAGGAATTTTTGAGCTTGAACACCTTCCAGCGGGAGTCGCGCGACTTTGTCCGGGTCATCCTATCCTGGGCAGAGGATGTGGCTCTCGACGGACAGGGGCGCATCAAGCTGCCCAGGCGCTTGATGGAATTTGCGCGCATCACCGACAAGGCCACCATCCTGGGCGCACTTGATCACATTGAGATCTGGGATCCCGATACTCTGGAGGCCTACATGAATGAACAGGTGGAAGATTACGAAACGCTTGCCGAACGGGTGTTAGGAAGTATATAGATGATGGTAGCACAGGAGACATATCATATTCCTGTCCTTCAGAAGGAAGTAGTGGAAGGGCTTGTCACCCTGCCGGAGGGGATCTATGTAGATGCCACGCTGGGAGGCGGGGGACATGCCGAAGCGTTGCTGGAGCATCTGGGCCCTCAGGGACGCGTTGTAGGCATCGATCAGGATCCCGAAGCGCTGGAAGTTGCAAAAAAACGGTTGCATCGCTTTGGTGCGCGCTTTAAGGCACTGCAGGGGAATTTTGCTGAAATGGATGTACTGCTGCGTGCAGAGGGTATCGGACAGGTGCAGGGAATTCTGCTGGATCTGGGTGTGTCCTCGCATCAGATTGACACGGCAGCGCGCGGTTTTAGCTTCCAGCAGGAGGGACCGCTGGACATGCGTATGAATCCGGAGCAACCGCTCACGGCAGCTGATCTGGTAGCCACAGCTTCAGAACAGGAACTGACCGATATCTTCCGGCACTATGGCGAGGAGGGTCGCGCACCTAAGATCGCTCGTGCGGTTGTGCAACATCGTCCCATACACACGACGGCAGAACTTGCTCAGATCGTACGTTCGGTAGTTCCTGTTTCGGAGCAGCAAAAAACCCTGGCCCGTGTCTTCCAGGCGTTGCGTATTGCTGTTAACCGGGAGCTTGATGTGCTTGAGCGTGCTCTGGAGAAAGGACTTGAACTTCTTGCTCCGGGCGGACGAATGGCGGTGATAAGCTATCATTCGCTGGAAGACCGCCGGGTTAAGCGCTTCTTCCGGTACGGAAATTTTGAGGGAGTCCCGGTAAAGGATCCATACGGTCACCTGATTACGCCCTGGAAGGTTATCACGAGGAAACCGCTCCGGCCTTCGGAGGAAGAGATTCGTCGGAATCCGCGCGCGCGGAGTGCACGTCTTCGTATTGCTGAAAAAATAGATGGATAAGTATCATGGCTGTCCAGACTCCATCCCGTACACGGCGGACCCGTATCTCTTCTTCACAGCGTAGGCGTCGGGTTGCGCGTGCTCGATCCACGACCGTGAGACGGCACACGGCTTCGGGAGCTCTGCCTGAGTGGAGGGATCTTCATACCCGAAACCGTAAGCGAAAGACTGAAACCGCTCCCATACCTTTTCTGGCTACAGTCTCCCTGTACCGGGTGGTTCTCTGGATTGTGGGGGTGGGCATCGTGCTTACGCTGTACATCGGTCATGTGCTGGCTACTGCCGATACGCTTAATGCTCTCCGGCAGGAGCGTGCACGCAACCTTAGCTTGCATCTTCAACTGAACAGGCTTCAGGGAATATACGACCAGCACACAGGACCTGTGGTCATTTATCGTAGGGCAGAGGCACTGGGATTGGAACAGGGGTTAGCCTATGGGCCCACAATCTATCTGAACTGGTAAGTATGAGACAGCGATTTTCCATACGCGAGGAGCTAATGGGACGCATGATGGTCGTCCTTACGCTTCTTTTGCTTCTTCCATTGGGAGTAGCAGGGAGAATCCTGTATCTCTATGTTCAGCAAGGGGAAGTGCTTCGCAAGCAGGCCAGAAATCAAATAATAGCCTGGCAGAAGATTCCGGCTATGCGGGGAAACATATATGATCGAGAGGGACGGCTTCTCGTTGTAAATACAGCTCGGTTTGATGTAGCCGTGGATCCCTTGCAACCGGGCTTCGAACAGATTCAGCACGCCTTTCTGGCCTTTATGGCAGAGCTTACGGGATATTCCGAGGCGTACTTTCAGAAGCGCCTTCGTAATCGTTCCAGTCAGCGGTATGCCCTGCTCTGGCGCAACCTTGGTGAAGCTAAAAAAGAAGCCCTGGAACGTCAGGCAAGGAAGTGGCTCAAGGCACTTGGTCGGCCCTATGGTTCCCTTCGTTCCATGGGTATTCTGCTGGAGCCTCATTTTGGCCGGAAGTATACCTACGGTGCTACGGCTGCCCATGTGGTAGGTTATGTCAATACGGATCTGGAAGGTCTGGCGGGTCTGGAGCTTCAGTATAACGATGTCTTACGTGGGGAGCCGGGCATGCGGGAAGTGCAGCGCGACCGACGTGGCTACATCAAGGCGATGGTAGGCGGAAAAGAAGAACCTCCCCGGCATGGGGAGCATGTAGTACTGACGATTGATCTGGTACGCCAGGCGATTATGGAGGAGGAGCTGGCACGCGGTGTGGCTGAAATGCAGGCAACGTGGGGGACAGCCATCGCTATGGATCCGGAGACAGGCGCCATCATTGCCATGGCCAATGTGCCGGGCTTTCATCCGGAGCACGTCAACCGCTATCCTACAGCAGCTCTCCGGAATCACGCTATCTCCGATAAAATCGAACCGGGATCTACCTTTAAGCTGGTAACGGCTGTAGCGGCTGTGGAGCAGGGCGTCGTAACGCTGGAGGATTCCATAGATACCGGAGCGGGATGGGCTGTCTTTGGTGGGCGCACCATGAAGGACGTTCATGCTCGAGGGAAGATTTCCTTTGCCGAGGCTATTATCTACTCCAGCAATGTGGGGATTGCCCGGGTAGCGCATAAGCTGGATCCGGGCGTTTTCTATCAGTATGCACGCAACTTTGGCTTCGGACAACCTACCTGGATTGACCTGCCCGGCGAGGTAGAAGGCTCGTTGAAAAAACCCTCCGAGTGGAGTCGGACAACCCAGCCCTGGATGAGCATCGGGTACGAGGTGGAAGTTACCCCGATTCAACTACTGAGTGCCTATGCAGCGCTTGCCAATGGGGGACGGCTTATGCGCCCCTATATTGTGGCAGAGCGGCGCTCTGTAACAGGAGAGGTGCTCTGGAGAGCACAGCCGGATTCCATACGACGGGTGTTTAAACCCGAGACGGCACGTCAGCTTATCCCTGTGTTCGAGCAGGTTGTCGCGCGGGGAACAGGGAAGCGGGCGCGTGTGCCGGGAGTTCGTATTGCAGGAAAAACGGGTACTGCCCAGAAGGTCGTGGATGGACGCTACCAACGGGGTGCTTACCGGGCCACGTTTGTTGGATTCTTCCCCGTTGAACATCCGCGAGTGGTCTTGCTTGTCCTGCTTGATGAACCGAAAAAGAAATATTACGGTGGCGATGTTGCAGCTCCCATTTTCCAGCGTATTGCACAGCGGTGGATAGGTATTACCCCCGAGCTATACGCGTCTCCACAGGAGGAATGGAAACCGCTGTTTCGGAGGGTGCCCTCCGTGGAGGGTCTTCCGGCTTATGTGGCTGCGGCACGGTTATTCGGAGAGGGGTTTCACGTCAGGCCTCTGGATAGCTGGCATACAGAAGATATTGTGGAATTCCAGCGTCCGGAAGCCGGTGATTCGTTAGAGGTAGGAGGCACGGTGCGTGTACGAATGGCAGATACCCCCCCGCAGGAGGCGCTTCCTTCGTTCAAGGGGTGGCCTTTACGAGATGCCGTAGCCTTTCTCGGTATGCGGGGAATTCCAGCAATAGTACGGGGTCATGGCAGGGTTGTCCGAACGGTTACGACCGGGAAGAATGGAACAGAAAAGTCTATCATACTGGTTGCGAGATAGGTATGGAACACGCGCTATCAACCTTATTGCGAGAGCTTGAACGGGAGCGCCTGGTGCTGCTCCGGAAGGGAGTCATCGCTTCAGGCGGAATATCCTGCCTTACGCAGGATAGCCGGCGTGTTCATCCCGGAGGATTGTTTGTAGCCATACGAGGTGTACATACCGATGGTCATCGGTATCTGGACGATGCTGTTCGCCGAGGCGCGCGGGCGGTTGTTGTCGAGGAAGTACCCGATGAAACATGGATACAGAAGCATCAGCATATTACCCTGGTTCAGGTTGAGGACACGCGAAAAGCGCTGAGTGTTCTGGCAGCTGCCTGGTATGGCTATCCGGCACGGAAACTTCGGCTGGCAGGTGTAACAGGCACAAATGGTAAAACAACCACCGCATTCCTTCTGCGGCATATGCTTGCCTCAGCAGGGGAAAAGGTTGGTCTTATGGGCACGGTAGCCTATCAGTTAAATGGAGAAGAGGTACCCGCTTCCCATACCACACCGGACCCCATCCAGTTGCATCAGACATTACGGCGGATGGTCGATCGCGGATGCTCCTGGTGCGTCATGGAAGTCTCTTCGCATGCTCTGGAGCAAGAGCGTGTGCGGGGGTTGGATTTCGACGTTGCCATCTTTACCAATCTGACCCAGGATCATCTCGACTATCACGGGACGCTGGATGCGTATTTCCGGGCAAAAAAGAAACTCTTCGACCGGCTCTCGCCAGAAGCTGTAGCCTGGTATAATGCAGATGATCCCTACGGAAAGTCCATGGTAGCGGATACGGTTGCACAGGTTCGTGCCTACGGATTTAACAGGGAGACCGCCATCCCTGCACGTATACTCTCCAATACGCTGGACGGGCTGGAGTTAGAAATAGAAGGCAGGCAGGGACGTTTTCCACTGGTAGGACGCTTTAATGCCTATAACCTTCTTGCTACGTACGGGGCTGGTCGAAGCCTGGGTATGGAGCCGGAAATCGTCTTCCATGCCTTGCAGAGGGCTCCTGCTGTCCCCGGACGTTTCGAGAGCATCGAGGAGCCGGGGCAACCTCTTGTCATTGTGGATTATGCCCATACCCCGGATGCACTGGAAAATGTACTTCGAACTTTGCGCGAAGCAGGAGTTTCTGCCGAGCGTCTGTGGTGTGTATTCGGTTGTGGAGGCGATCGCGACAGGGCGAAGCGCCCCCTCATGGGAGCTATTGCGGAGAGGCTGGCCGGTCATGTGATCCTAACCAGCGACAATCCACGTTCGGAGGCTCCGGAAGCGATTATTGCCATGATTCTGGAAGGCATGGAGCACCCCGAGCGTG
>Ga0256839_1004515_pt1 | contig 13526 bp, 14 predicted proteins | sample 354166metaG_FD_185968 | JGI IMG/M metagenome (GOLD analysis project Ga0256839, IMG submission 185968) | Hydrothermal vent microbial communities from Mid Atlantic Ridge, Atlantic Ocean - 354-166 | ecosystem: Environmental > Aquatic > Marine > Hydrothermal vents | place: Atlantic Ocean: Mid... | reverse complement strand
GCTCGTGGTCAAGTTCCTCGACCCCGACGTCGAGACCGTGACCTTAAGGCTCCGCGCCGAGGGGCCGGGCGAGGTCAAGGCCGGGGACCTGGAGGTGCCCTCGGACGCCGAGATCATCAACCCCGACCTCCACATCGCCACCCTCGCCGAGGGGGCGCGGCTCGTCATGGAGGTCCGGGTGGACCGCGGCATGGGTTACGTCCCGGCGGAGCAGCACAACATCAAGGACCGGATCAACTCGATCCCGGTGGACGCGCTCTTTTCCCCGGTGCGCCGGGTTGCCTACCACGTCGAGAACACCCGGCTCGGCCGGCGCACCGACCTGGATAAGCTCACCCTCCGGATCTGGACCGACGGTTCGGTGAGCCCCCAGGCGGCGCTCGCCGAGGCGGTAAAGATCCTAAAAGGGCACCTCGACTTCTTCGCGCCCCTCGGCGAGGTGGCCGAGGAGGCGCCGGCGGAGCCCGCGCCGGAGCCCGAGGCGGAGGAGCGGCTCCCGCTTGAGGAGCTTGGCCTTTCCACCCGGGTTCTCCATAACCTCAAGGAGGAGGGGATCCACACCGTCGAGGACCTGCTCGCCTTGAGCCTGCGCGACCTCAAGAAGGTTCCGGGCATCGGCGAGCGGAGCATCGAGGAGATCAAAGAGGCCCTGGCGGAGCGGGGGCTTGCGCTAAAGGAGTGAGAGCATGCGCCATCGCAAGGCAGGACGCAAACTCAACCGTCACTCGAGCCACCGCCTGGCGCTGCTTCGGAACCAGGCGACCCAGCTTTTGCGCCACGGGCGGATCGAGACCACGATCCCCAAGGCCAAGGAGCTCCGTCGCTTCGTGGAGCCTCTGATCCACGTGGCCAAACGGGGCGACCTCGCCGCCCGGCGGCGGGTGCTCGAGGACATCCACGACAAGGAAGTGGTGCGAAAGCTCTTCGACGAGATCGCGCCCCTCATGTCCGAACGCCCGGGCGGCTACACCCGAATCTTAAAGCTCGCGAAGCGCCGCAAGGGCGACGGGACCCAGCTCGCCATCATCGAGCTGGTGGGTCTTGGGCGCGCCGAGGGGGCGGAAGAGGAAAAGGCCGAGGCCTGAGGGCCTCGGCCCTAGGGCGCGGGGGGTTCCCCGCGCTTTTTTTATTCCAGCTCCGCGCTTTCCTCGACCTCGAGGGGCTCCTCGGTGGCCGGGGCAGGGTAGACCCGGCGGCCTCCGGGTTCACGCTCGAGCACATCCCGGTAGTCGCGAAGATCGAGGAAGCGGTCGGCGGCGGAGCGGAGCTCGAGGTCCACGCTCTCATCCAGCCCCAGGATCCAGACCTCCTTACCCATCCCCCGCACCGCCTCCACCGGAGCCGCGAGCCCGGCGGCGCCGGCGGCAAGGAGCGCCACGTCCCAGCGGGGGGCGGTGAGCAAGAGATCGGTGGCGATGACCGCGTCGAACCGGGGCTCGGCGTGCACCTCCCGCCAGCGCACGGTGTAGCCCATGAAGACGAGGGCGTTTAAAAACTTCTTCTGCCGTTCGTCGGTGAGGTCGGTGACCGGGGCGTAATAGAAGGCGTTGTAAAGCGCGTAGCCCTCTCGGAAGTGGGCCAGGGTCTTGCGGTGGTCCACGTTCCAGCCCATACGCCGGGAGGCGGAGTAGATGAACGAGCCGTCGATGAAGATGCCGAGCCTTTCCATGCGCCCTAGCTTACACGAAGCACGACTTTGCCGAAAACCTCGCGTTCTTCGAGTTTCCGGTGGGCGAGGGCGGCGTCTTCCAAGGGGAGCGTGAGGCCGACCACCGGCCGGAGCCTGCCTTCCTCGAAAAACCGCGCGATCCGGAAAAGGCGCGACTTCGAGGCCATCGTCGAGCCGTAGATGGTGAGCTGCCGGTAGAAGACGTGGGCGAGCGGCGTGGTCGCCTCGTAGCCGCTGGTCGCGCCCACCAGGGCGATCCGGCCGCCCGACCTCGTCGCCTTGATCACCCCTTCCCAAAACTCCCGGCCGGTGGAGTCGGCGACCGCGTCCACCCCCTGGCCCCCGGTGAGGTCTCGCACCCGGCGGTGCCAGCCCTCCTCGCGGTAGTTCACGGTCTCGTCGGCGCCGAGCTCGCGGGCAAGCTGGAGCTTCTCCTCGCTGCCGGCGGCGGCGATCACCCGGGCGCCGTAGAGCTTCGCGATCTGGAGCGCCGCCACCCCCACCCCGCTACCGGCGGCCATCACCAGCACGTGTTCGCCCGGCCGGACCTTGAGCTTATCCACCACCATCTGCCAGGCGGTGAGGAAGGCGAGGGGAAAGCTCGCCGCCTCCTCGAAGCTCAGGTTCCCGGGCTTTGGTACCAGGTTGGCCCGGGGCACCACCACGTACTCGGCGTAGGTGCCGTTGGTGTGCTCGCCGAGGATGCCGTAGGTGGGGCAAAGGTTGTCCCTCCCCGCGAGGCAGGCCTCGCAGTGCCCGCAAGAGATTCCGGGGTTTAAGATTACCGCTTCGCCCAGCAGATCCTCGCCTACCCCTGGCCCCACCGCGTCCACCACCCCGGCCCCGTCGGCGCCCAGGACGTGGGGGAAGGAGAGCCTGGGGTTCGCGACGCCCTTGCGCACCCAGACGTCGAGGTGGTTGACCGCGGCGGCGTGGAGCCGGATGCGGACCTCTCCCGGCCCGGGCTCGGGATCGGGCCGGGGGCCCAGCCGGAGCACCTCCGGTCCTCCAAAACCCTCGATGTAGACCGCCCGCATGTCCCAAGGATATCCGCCCCGGCGGGCGCCGGGGCGGGGCGCTTTTCGCCGTTAGCCGGCGATCGCGGCGACCGCCCGGGCGACCTCTTCGTAGGGGGGCTCGAGCCCGGGGTGCTCGGCCACCCAGACCCAGCGGACTACCCCGTCCCCATCCACCACGAAGGCCGCCCGCTGGGCGAGCTCCTTGAGGCCTTTGAGCTCGGGGAGCACCACGCCGAACGCCCGGATCGCTTCCTTGTTGAAGTCGGAGAAAAGCGGGTAGGTGATTCCGTTTTTCTCCGCGAAGGCGGCCTGGCAGAAGGGGGTGTCGGTGCTGATCCCCACCACCTGGGCGCCGAGCTCGTTGTAGCGGGCCATCTGGTCGCGGAAGGTGCAGAGCTCCTTCTCGCAGACCGAGGTGAAGGACCCCGGGAAAAAGAGCAGGACCAAGGGCTTCCCCCGTCCGTACTCGGCGAGGTCTATCGGGTTCAGCTCGCGGTCAAAGACGGTCGCGTGGGGAAGTTTTTCGCCGATACCGATCGCCATACCGATCCCTCCCGGGCCACTTTACCCTTTAGCCCGTGAGGCTCAATGGGGGCGCGAGCACAAAGCGTGGGAGAATGGGCCCCGTGGTACGGGTCGAGGGGCGTTTCGCGACCTTTTTCCCGCCGCCGGGGGCGGCGGCGCTCATCGGCGACTTCACCGACTGGAAGCGCATGCCCATGCCGCTCGCGGGCCCCCTCACCCTCGAGCTCCCCCTAGACGCCTACGTCGAGTACGCCTTCTTGGACGCAAAAGGCCGCCCCTTCGCCGACCCCGAGGCGCCGAGGCCGGCGGAAAACCCCTGGTGGCCCTACGCCCGGGCCCTCACCACCGGAGCCTGGCGCGATGAGGCGCCGCCCCGGGCGCCGGTGCCCCGGGCCCGCCTCGCGCGAAAACGCGTCTTTTCCGAGCCCTTTTTCGCCGAGCGCAAGCTCTGGATCTACGAGCCTCCGGCCGAACCCCGGGCGGTGCTTTTCGTGCAGGACGGGGTGGCTTTTCTTCGGCTCGGGCGGATGGCGGAGGTGGCCGAGGCGCTTATTGAAGCGGGCGAGATCCATCCGGTGCGAATCGTCTTTTTGGAGCCCGAGGACCGCGACCGGGAGTACCGCATGGACCCCCGCTACCGGAGCTATGTCTTCGAGGAGGTCCTGCCCCAATACGGCGAGGGGCTTCCCTTTGGCTTTTGGGGGGCGTCGCTCGGGGGGCTCGCCGCGCTTTGGCTTTGGAACCAGGCCCCTGAGGGAAGCTTCGCCATGGCCCACTCGCCGGCGCTCCGCGCCCTTCCCGGCGGCGCGGACGCCTACGCCGAGCCCGAGTGGCTGACCGAGCGGCTCGTTCCCCACGGGGGCCGGGTCTATCTCGAGGTGGGGGTGCTCGAGTGGCTGCTCGCCCCCACCCGGAGGCTCGCCGCACGGCTATCGGACCTCGGGGTGGCCCACGCCTACCGGGAGCGGCCCTCGGGTCACAACTGGGTGACCTGGCGCCAGGGGGTCGCCCCGGGACTTCGCTACCTCCTCGGGCGGGACCTCGCGCTTTAGCATCGGGCCATGGGACCCCTCGCTGGCCTCAAGGTGCTGGACCTTTCCCGCGTCCTCGCCGGACCCTTCGCCACCCAGGTGCTCGCCGACCTCGGGGCCCGGGTCTGGAAGGTGGAAAGCCCAAAGGGGGACGACACCCGCCGCTGGGGCCCGCCCTTTGCGAAGGGGGAGAGCGCCTACTACCTCTCGGCGAACCGGGGGAAGAAGAGCCTCGCCATTAACTTAAAGGACCCCCGGGGGGCGGCGATCGTCCGGGAGCTCGCGAAGCGGGCCGACGTTTTCGTCGAGAACTTCAAGACCGGGGGGCTTAAGAAGTACGGGCTCGACTACGCAAGCTTGAAAGGCGAAAACCCCGGCCTCGTCTACGTCTCGATCACCGGCTTCGGGCAGACCGGCCCCCGGGCCCGGGAGCCCGGCTACGACGCCGCGCTCCAGGGGATCACCGGGCTGATGAGCATCACCGGCGAGCCCGAAGGCCCCCCGATGAAGGTGGGGGTGGCGCTCATCGACGTGCTCACCGGCTGGGCGGCGGTCTCGGGGATTTTGGCCGCCCTCCTCGAGCGCGAAAAGAGCGGGCTGGGGCAGTTCCTCGACCTCTCGCTCTTCGAGGTGGGGCTCATGAGCCTCGTCAACCAGGCCCAGAGCTACCTGGTCACCGGCGTACCCCCGAAGCGCCTCGGGAACGCCCATCCCCAGATCGTGCCCTACCAGGCCTTCGAGGCCGCGGACGGCTGGTTCATCCTGGCGGTGGGGAACGACGAGCAGTACGCTCGCATGTGCCGGGCGATCGGGCGGGCGGATCTCATCGAGGACCCCCGCTTTCGCACCAACGCCGACCGGGTGCGACACCGCGACGCGCTGATCCCGATTCTGGCGGAGGTCTTTCGGTCGCGGCCCCGGGACGCCTGGATCGCGCTTTTCAAGGCCCATGACGTGCCCGCCACCCCGGTCCACGACCTCGCCGAGGCCTTCGCCGACCCCCAGGCCGAGGCCCGGGGGGCGGTGTGGGAGCTCGTGCACCCATTGATCGGCGCGCTCAAGACGGTGGCGAACGTCTTCCAGCACTTCTCCCGCACCCCGGCGGCCCCCGCCGGTCCACCCCCGCTGCTCGGAGAGCACACCTTCGAGGTCTTGAGGGAGGCGCTCGGGTACGGGGAGGAGACCCTTAGGACCCTTGCCCGCGAAGGGGTGATCGGTCAGCCCTCGTTCGGGTAAGCGGTCTCCACCGCACGGGCGAGCGCTTCTCCCGGGGTCTTCCCCTCGCCCCGGTGGGCCTCGGTCTCCTGCTCGATCCAGACCTCGCTTTCGGAAAAGAGCACCCCCCGCCAGCCGTGCTTTAAGAGCCAGCCGATCGCTTCCCCCAGGCTTCCCGCCTCGATGTCCCGGAGGAAAAGCGTACGGGCTGCTTCCGGGCCGAGGTCGTCGGCGAACCCGGCGAGGGCCTTGGCCCGGCCGTAGACCGCGTCCCGGGCCTCCATGGCACCGCCTTTTGCGAAGTAGCGCCTGAGGACCTTGAGCCAGTCGCCGCTTTTGGTGATGGGGGCCATCGCCTTATAGGCCTCCTCGAGCTCCTCCTCGGTGTAGCGGCGGTAGCGGTCGGTGTGGACCACCGTTCGCCGGGGCAGCCGGGGGCGGGGCGCGGGGCGTTCGGCGGGCACGCCCACGGTGATTCCCGAGATCGGAAGAACCCCCTCAGGGAGCTCGAGGAGGCGCGTCACCTCGTCCACCCGGTTCAAAAGCCCACCAATCCAGCAGATCCCGTAGCCCATCGCCTCCGCTGCCACCGCCAGGTGGGCGCCGGCGAGGGCAGCATCGAGGAGGGCGAAGTGGAGCGCGGTGCGGGGAAACGCGCCGAGGGACTCGCCGCGGTGGGCGAGCAGCCGGCGGGTGCGGTAGACGTCGGCGAGCGGCACGAAGAACTCGGCGGCTTCGAGCACGTGCTTTTGGCCCCCCGAAAGCTCCGCGAGCTCGGCCCGGAGCTTTCGGTCCTTGACCCGCAGGATGGAATAGAGTTGGGCGCTCGCGTCGGTGGGGGCCTGCTGGGCGGCGGCGAGCATCGCATCCACGTGCGCTTCGGGGATCGGGTCCGGGCGGTAGGCCCGGACGCTTGCGCGCTGGGTGAGGAACTCGGGGACTTCCATCCAGGACAATGTACCCCTAAAGCCCGCCGGTATAATCCCCCTGGTGCTTTAGGAGGGGATCGCAATGGCGATACGCGTGGCGGTGCCCAAGGAGACCGTGCCCGGCGAGCGCAGGGTCGCGCTCGTCCCCGACGTCGTGGCCCGCATGAAGCGGGAGGGCTACGAGGTCTGGGTGGAAAGGGGCGCGGGCGAGGGGGCCTACTACCCGGACGCCGCCTACGAGGCGGCGGGGGCGAAGCTGGTCGATGGGAAGGAAGCCCTCTACCCCGAGGCCGACCTCGTCCTCAAGATCCAGCCCCCGGGCGAGGAGGAAGTGGACTTGATGAGGGAGGGGGCGGTGGTGGTGGGCTTCATGCAGCCCCACCGCTACCCCGAGCGGGTGAAGCGGCTGGCCGAGCGCAGGGTGAACGCCTTTGCGCTCGAGCTCATCCCCCGCATCACCCGTGCCCAGGCGATGGACGTCCTAAGCAGCCAGGCCTCGGTGGCCGGCTACAAGGCGGGCGTGCTCGCCGCCGACCTTGCCCCGAAGTTCTTCCCCATGCTGACCTACGCCGCCGGCACCATCCGCCCGGCCCTCGTCTTCGTGATCGGCGCCGGCGTCGCCGGGCTTCAGGCGATCGCCACCGCGAAGCGCCTCGGGGCGATCGTCGAGGCCTTCGACGTGCGGCGGGCGGCCGGCGAGCAGGTTAGGAGTCTCGGGGCCCGGTTTCTGGAGCTCGACATCGATGCCGAGGCCGAGGGCGGCTACGCCCGCGAGCTCACCCCCGAGGAAAAGGAGAAAGAGAAGCAGATGGTGGCCGACGCCGTCGCCCGCGCCGACGTGGTGATCACCACCGCCCAGGTCCCGGGCAGGCCCGCCCCCCGGATCGTCACCCGGGAGATGGTGGAGCGGATGAAGCCGGGTTCGGTGATCGTGGACCTGGCCGCCGAGTCCGGGGGCAACTGCGAGCTCACCCAGGCGGGGGAGAAGATCGTTCACCACGGGGTGACGATCTACGGCCCGGTGAACCTACCCTCCGAGCTCCCGGTGCACGCCTCCGAGATGTACGCCCGGAACCTCTACAACTTCGTCTCGCTCCTGGCCCAGGAGGGCAAGGCGCTCTCCCCCGACTGGGAGGACGAGATCCTGGCGAGTAGCGTGCTCGTATGGGACGGCGAGGTCAAGCACGAGCCTACGCGGGTGCTCCTTGAGGGAGGCGAGGCATGATCGAGCTGGGTTTTTGGACCACCCTCTACATCTTCATGCTGGCGGCGTTCACCGGCTACGAGGTGATCAGCCGAGTGCCGGTCATCCTCCACACGCCGCTGATGTCGGGGTCGAACTTCATCCACGGCGTGGTGGTGGTGGGGGCGATGTTCGCACTGGGGCACGCCCAGACCCCCTTGGAGCAGGCGATCGGCTTCTTCGGCGTGCTCCTTGGGGCGGCCAACGCCGCCGGCGGCTACGCCGTCACCGAGCGGATGCTCGAGATGTTTGAGAAGAAGAAGGGGGGCCCGGCATGACCTGGTTCATCCAAGCGATCTACTTCCTGACCGCGGTCGCGTTCATCTACGCCCTCAAGCAGATGAGCCACCCGAGGACCGCCCGGAAGGGCGTGGTCTACGCCGGGATCGCGATGGCGGTGGCGGTGCTCGCCACCTTCCTCTGGCCGGGGATGCAAAACCTCGGGCTGATGGTGGTGGCCCTGGTCCTGGGCGGCGCCGTCGCCTGGTGGGCGGCCAAGGTCGTCGCCATGACCGACATGCCCCAGATGGTGGCGATCTACAACGGCATGGGGGGCGGCGCCGCCGGCACCATCGCCGCGGTGGAGCTTTTGAAGGGCGAGCTCAGCCCCGCCTTCGCCGCCCTCGCGGTACTCGGCGGGCTGATCGGCGCGGTGAGCTTCTCCGGCTCGCTCGTCGCCTTCGCCAAGCTCCAGGGCCTGATGAGGGAGCGGCCCATCACCTTCCCCGGTCAGCAGACCTTCAACCTGGTCTGGCTGGCGGTCACCGTAATCCTCGGCATCGTGCTGATCTTCAAGCCGGCGGTCTCGCTGATCGTCCTCTTCTTCCTCCTGGCCCTCGCCTTCGGCGTGCTCATGACCCTCCCCATCGGCGGCGCCGACATGCCGGTGGTGATCAGCCTCTACAACGCCTTCACCGGGCTCGCGGTGGGCTTTGAGGGGATCGCCCTCATCCAGCCGGCGCTGATGGTGGCGGGCACGGTGGTGGGGGCCGCCGGTACCCTGCTCACCCAGCTGATGGCCAAGGCGATGAACCGCTCGCTCGCGAACGTGCTCTTCGGCGCGTTCGGCGCGGTGGAGGAGGAGGGCCCGGTCGAGGGCGAGATGAAGGAGATCGGCCTCGAGGACGCCGCCGCCCTCATGGCTTACGCCGGCAAGGTGATCATCGTGCCCGGCTACGGGATGGCGGTGGCCCAGGCCCAGCACAAGATCAAGGAGCTCATGGACGAGCTGGAAAAGCGCGGGGTCGAGGTGAAGTTTGCCATCCACCCGGTGGCCGGACGGATGCCCGGGCACATGAACGTGCTCCTCGCCGAGGCCGGGGTGCCGTATGACAAGCTCTTCGACCTCGACGAGATCAACCCCGAGTTCGAGACCGCGGACGTCGCCCTGGTCATCGGCGCCAACGACGTGGTCAACCCCGCCGCCCGACGGGAGGGGAGCCCCCTATACGGCATGCCGATCCTCGACGTGGACAAGGCCAAGAACGTGATCGTGGTCAAGCGCGGCCGGGGCAAGGGATTCGCCGGCATCGAGAACGAGCTCTTCTACCGGCCGAACACTCGTATGCTCTTCGGCGACGCCAAGGACGTGGTCACCAAGCTGGTGCAGGCGATCAAGCAGTACTGAGCGGTGTGCAGAATCCCGCCCCCTGATCCACGCTCCTTGGTACCCTTTTGGATAGGCGGAAAGGGGGGCTGGGGGTGGAGTTCGCTCGGGATCTCGAGGCCCGGACCTTGGTCGAGCGGGAGCTCGAGGAGCTTCGTTCGGAGCACCTGCGACGCGCGACCCTCTGGATCCTGCCCTTGGTGCTGATCGCGGTGCTGCTGGCGATCGCGCTCGACCTGCGGGCCCACGGTCGGATCGTGAGCCCGGTGGACGCGGTGGGGTTGCCGCTGCTCGCGGGTCTTTTTGCCCTCGGCTACCTGGTCATCCTGAGGCATCCCGACCATACCGTGACCGTCGCCCGCAGCCTGTTCCTGGCGTACCTCGGCTACCTTCTCGTTTCCTTCGCCTACCAGCACTTTGAGTACTACGCCCGCCACGGCCGTTACAGCGAGGTAGGGTACTGGGCGTACCCCGCGTACGTTTCGGCGTTCTTGCTCTATCCCCGGAAGCTCGCCCTGCTCATCGCGGGCGGTATCTGGGGGCTCTTTTTACTGACCAGCCTGGCCTACGCCTGGTCCTATCAGACGCCGGTGGTGAACCAGTGGGTGCAGTTTCACTCCGCCGGGCTGGTCACCTTGGGGGTCGCGTCCCTCCTTTCGCTGAGCCACGTTTGGCTCGCCTACGCCCAGCGGCTCGCGCGCACCGACGGGTTGACCGGGCTTCCGAACCGCCGTGCCATGCAGTTTCTTCTGGAGCAGGCGGTGTACCGGGCGCGACGGGAGGGGCGACCGCTTTCGATCATCCTGTTCGACCTGGATGATTTTAAGCAGATCAACGACCGCTGGGGGCACTGGAGCGGGGACCGCGTGCTGAAGGAGCTTGCCGAGGCCCTGCAGCGGCACTTTCGCAAGGGGGATCCCCTGGGCCGGTGGGGGGGCGAGGAGTTTTTGGTTGTGCTCGAGGGTAAGGATGAGCAGGACGCGCTCGCCCTGGCGGATCGTCTCTGCCAGCAGATCAAGACCCTTTCCCCCGAGGGAATTTCCCTCTCCGCGAGCTTCGGGGTCGCCACCCTGCGACCGGGAGAGGATGCGGAAAGCCTCGTAGCGCGCGCCGATCGCGCGATGTACCGTGCGAAGGCCCGGGGAAAGGGTCGGGTCGAGCGAGCCGATTAAAGCCCTGCCTGCCTTTGCAGCTCTTCCACCCTGGGGGTTTCCTCCCAGGGAAAGCCCGGGCGGCCGAAGTGGCCGTAGGCCGAGGTCGGGGTGTAGATCGGTCGGAGCAGGTCGAGCTCCTCGATGATCGCCGCCGGCCGGGGGTCGAAGACCTCGCGGGCGATCTCGGTGAGCTTCTCGTCGGGCAGTTTGCCGGTTCCGAAGGACTCCACCCGGATCGAGACGGGCCGCGCTTTGCCGATGGCGTAGGCGAGCTCTACCAGGATGCGCTCCGCGAGCCCGGCGGCCACCATGTTCTTGGCCATGTAGCGGGCGTAGTAGCTGGCCGAGCGGTCCACCTTGGTGGGGTCCTTGCCGGAGAACGCCCCGCCACCGTGGGGCACCACCCCGCCGTAGGTATCCACGATGATCTTGCGGCCGGTAAGGCCGGTGTCGGCGTGGGGGCCGCCGAGGACGAACTTGCCCGAGGGGTTGATCAGGTACTCGGTCTCCGGGCGGAGGTACTCTTCGGGGATCGCCCTTTTGACCACCTTCTCGATCACGTCCTCGCGGATCTGCTCGAGGTCGACTTCGGGGGAGTGCTGGGTGGAGACCACCACGGTCTTGACGAAAAGGGGCTTGTCCCCTTCGTAGACCACGGTGACCTGGGACTTGCCGTCGGGCCGGAGGTAGGGGATCTCCTGGGTCTTGCGGGCCTCGGCGAGCCGCATGGTGAGGCGGTGGGCCAGGGTGATGGGAAGCGGCATCAGCTCCTCGGTCTCGGTGGTGGCGAATCCGTACATCAGCCCCTGGTCGCCGGCCCCCAGGCGGTCGTTGGGGTCGGTGGACTTCTCCACCCGCACCTCGTAGGCGAGGTTGACCCCGCCGGCGATGTCCGGGCTCTGTTCGTCGATCGCGGTGAGCACCGCGCAGGTATCGCCGTCGAAGCCGTATTTGGCCCGGGTGTAACCGACGTCCTTCACGGTCTTGCGCACCAGGCCGGGGATGTCCACGTAGCCCTTGGTGGTGATCTCGCCGGCGACGAAGACGAGCCCGGTGGTCACCAGGGTCTCGGCGGCGACCCGGGCCGCCGGGTCCTGGGCCAGCATGGCGTCGAGGATCGCGTCGGAGATCCGGTCGGCGAGCTTGTCGGGGTGTCCTTCGGTGACCGATTCCGAGGTTACCAGCTTCACTCCCTACCTCCTTCAAAACGGGCCCCTCCGGGGGCCCGGCTTGGCGACTTTGGAGTATACACCCGGCCGGTTAACCGGAAAACCGCTTCAGGAGTAGTACGGCGTTCTGACCGCCAAAGGCAAAGGAGTTCGAGAGGGCGTACTCCACCTGGACCTCGCGGGGCTCGTTGGGGACGAAGTCGAGGTCGAGCTCGGGGTCGGGGTCGTCGTAGTTGATGGTGGGCGGGAGCACCCCGCGATCAAGCGCCTGGGCGGTGGCGATCGCCTCCACCGCGCCCGCCGCCCCGAGCAGGTGGCCGGTCATCGACTTGGTGGAGGAGACCGCGAGCTTCTTCGCGTGCTCGCCGAAGACCTTCTTGAGGGCGAGCACCTCGACGCGGTCGTTGTAGGGGGTGCTGGTGCCGTGGGCGTTGACGTAGCCCACTTCCTCGGGGGCGACCCCGGCTTCTCTAAGCGCCGCCTCGATCGCGAGCACCGCCCCGAGCCCCTCCGGGTGGGGTTCGGTGATGTGGTGGGCGTCGGCGCTCTGGCCAAAGCCCACGACCTCGGCGTAGATCTTGGCCCCGCGCTTCTTTGCGTGCTCCAGGGTCTCGAGCACCAAAATGCCGGCCCCTTCGCCGAGGACGAAGCCGTCCCGGCTTTTGGTGAAGGGGCGGGAGGCGCGTTCGGGCTCGTCGTTCCGGGTGGAGAGCGCCTTCATCACCGCGAAGCCCCCGATCGCCATCGGGGTCACCGCCGCCTCGGTGCCGCCGGTGAGCATCACGTCGGCGAGGCCCGCCTTCAGGATGCGGTAGGCGTTCCCCACCGCGTCGGTGCCGGTGGCGCAGGCGGTGACCACGGTGCTCGAGGGGCCCATCAGCCCGTACTTCATCGCCACGTGGCCGCTCGCCATGTTGGCGATGACCATGGGGATGAAGAAGGGGGAGAGGCGGTGGGGGCCGCGCTCGAAGTAGACCTTGAACTGGTCCTCCCAGGTCTGGATCCCGCCGATCCCGCTGCCGATCAGGGTGCCGATCCGGGTCTTGTCGAGGGCGTCGAGGTCGAGCCCGGCGTCCTGGATCGCGAGCTCGGCGCCGATGAGGGCGAGCTGGACGAAGCGGTCGAGCCGCCGGATCTCCTTTTTGTCGAGGTAGGCCTCGACCTCGACGTCGGTCTCGGCGGCGATCCTGACCGGGAGCTTATAGGCGTCGGGGTCGTAGCGGGTGATCCGCCGGACCCCGCTCTTGCCCGCGAGCTGGGCCCGGTGGAAGGCCTCGGCGCCCACGCCGATCGGGGTCACCGGGCCGAGGCCGGTGATGACGACGCGGGGCATCCTAGCCGAGCCGGGCCTTGATGAACTCGACCGCGTCGCCGACGGTGCGGATCTTCTCCGCCTCTTCGTCGGAGATCTCCAGGCCGAACTCGTCCTCAAGCCCCATGATCAGCTCGACGATGTCCAGGCTGTCGGCGCCCAGGTCCTCGATGAAGCGGGCCTCGGGGGTCACCTTCTCGGCCTCGACGTCGAGCTTTTCTACGATGACCGCTTTCACCTTTTCGAACACGTCCATAAGCTGCCTCCGAAGGGGGATTCTACCACGCGGTCTTAGTGGGGGGTCAGCCCGCCGTCGATGCAGATCGTCTGCCCGGTGATGTAGGCGGCGTCGTCGCTGGCGAGGAAGGCGACGAGTTTCGCCACCTCCTCCGGGCGTCCGAAGCGGCCGGCGGGGATCTGGGCGAGGTACTCCTTTCGCACCGCCTCGGGGAGGGCGGCGGTCATGTCGGTCTCGATGAAGCCGGGCGCAACCGCGTTGACGGTGACCCCCCGTTTCGCGTACTCCTTGGCCACGCTCCTCGTGAACCCGATCAGGCCCGCTTTGGCGGCGGCGTAGTTGGCCTGGCCCGGGGTCCCGAGCAGCCCGGAGACGCTCGCGACGTTGATCACGCGCCCGACGCGGCGGCGGATCAT
>Ga0256839_1004514_pt1 | contig 13527 bp, 12 predicted proteins | sample 354166metaG_FD_185968 | JGI IMG/M metagenome (GOLD analysis project Ga0256839, IMG submission 185968) | Hydrothermal vent microbial communities from Mid Atlantic Ridge, Atlantic Ocean - 354-166 | ecosystem: Environmental > Aquatic > Marine > Hydrothermal vents | place: Atlantic Ocean: Mid... | reverse complement strand
AACCAAAAGATATTATGGCTTATGCTAATGTTATCTATTTGGGAACGTTTTCTAAAGCGTATGGTTTGGGGGGTATGCGTGTGGGTTATGGAATTGCCAATACTAATTTAATTTCACAACTTTATAAGATGCGACCTCCTTTTAACATTACGACACTCTCTTTACTATCAGCTATTGAAGCCTTGAAAGATGAAACTTTTGTAGAAGAATCTATTGCTTTACACCAAGAAGAGATAGCACGTTATGAAGTGTTTGCAAAAGAGCATAATTTTGACTATATAGAAAGTTATACAAACTTTATTACTTATCTCTTTAGTGAAAAGCTTGATTCCACAAAAATTTCAGATGCTTTCTTAAAGCAGGGGGTAATTATTAGAAATTTAGCCTCTTACAAAATGAATGCCGTTCGCATAACCATTGGAACGAAAGAACAAAATGACAGACTCTTTGAGGTGATGAAAAGGATATTAAATGCATAAGTTTGGAGATTTAAAAACTAAAAGTATAGAGGAGTTAGAGGCCATTGCTTCACAAGTACGGCAAAAAATTCTTGATACCGTCAGTGTGAATGGTGGGCATTTAAGTTCAACCTTGGGAGCGACTGATATTATTGTGGCGATGCATGCGGTATTTGATGCAAAAGAAAATCCTTTTATTTTTGATGTTTCTCATCAAGCCTATGCTCATAAATTAGTGACTAATAGATGGGACGATTTTGAGACTTTGCGTCAATTTGGAGGACTTTCTGGTTATACTAAACCTAAAGAGTCTGATTGTGATTATTATATGGCAGGACACTCTTCTACTTCAATTTCTTTGGCAACAGGGGCTGCTAAAGCCATAGCCTTAAAAGGTGAAGAAGATACTCGTGTTCCTTTGGCTGTTATTGGTGATGGGTCGATGTCAGCTGGAATGGTGTATGAAGCGATGAATGAATTGGGGGATAGAAAATACCCTGCGATTATTATTTTAAATGACAATGAGATGAGCATTGCCTCTCCTATTGGAGCATTGAGTCGAATTTTATCGCAAAAAATGGCATCTCCTTTTTACCAAAAGTTTAAAGCCAAAACCAAAGAGATGTTAGAAGCATTACCCGAGGGAGCAACTTATTTGGCAAGACGCTTTGAGGAGTCTTTTCACTTAATTACTCCTGGAATTTTGTTTGAAGAGTTGGGTTTAGAGTATATTGGTCCTATTGATGGACATAATATTGAGTCGATGGTGGAGACACTAAAAATTGCCAAGCAGATGAACCGTCCTGTGATTATTCATACACAAACAACCAAAGGTAAAGGGTATGAAGTAGCAGAGGGTGCAGGTTCTGACAAAGAGCATTGGCATGGAGTTGGGGTTTTTGATGTAGAGACAGGTCTGTCCAAAAAGAAAAAATCAGCCAAAGCTTCAACGGCTGTTTTTGCAGAAACATTAGTCGCCTTGGCTGATGAAGATGAAAAGGTGGTTGGTGTAACTGCTGCCATGCCAAGTGGAACAGGAATGGCATCTGCTATGGCAAAATATCCTAAGCGTTTTTGGGATGTTGCCATTGCTGAACAACATGCTGTAACCTCCATGGGCCCTTTAGCCAAAGAGGGGTTTAAGCCTTTTTGTACGCTCTATTCAACCTTTTTACAAAGAGGTTATGACCAACTTATTCATGATATTTGTCTTATGAATTTAGGGGTAGCTTTTGCAATTGACAGGGCTGGGATAGTAGGCGAAGATGGAGAGACACATCAAGGGGTATTTGACATCTCATATTTGAGAGCTATTCCTAACATGACCATTTTCGCACCATCTTCAAATGCTTCTATGGTAGAGGCGATGAAGTTTGCTAAAGATTTCCCAACCCCTTGTGCCTTTAGATACCCAAGAGGAGCATTTATTTCACAAGATGAAGATACTACGCCTTTTACATTGGGAAAATCAAAATTACTCAAAGAGGGAGAAAAGATTCTCTTTATAGGTTATGGGAACGGGGTAGGTAGAGCTGAAGAAGTGGCTGAACTTATAGAAGAAAATCCAACTATTTTAGATTTACGTTTTGTAAAACCTTTAGATAGAGAGATGCTTTTAGATTTAGCCAAAACACATAAAAAATGGTATATATTTTCAGACTCTGTTAAGATGGGTGGAGTTGGATCAGCCATTTTAGAGATTTTATCAGAAGAGAAAGTTAAAGATGTTGAAGTGGTAACATTTGAGTATGAAGATAATTTTATTACCCATGGAAATACAAAGTTAGTGGAAGAGAGTTTAGGATTACTTCCTGAACAATTAGCCACAAAAATTAATTAAAAAGCAACATAGAGTTTGCTATAATTAAAATAAAAAATTAAGTTAAGGAAAAGACTAATGAATAAAGAATACATTTTTACGTCAGAATCAGTGACGGAAGGTCACCCTGATAAGATGGCGGATCAAGTATCTGATGCTGTATTAGATTACATTATAGAACGTGACCCACAAGCTAGAGTTGCTTGTGAGACACTGCTCTCAAATGGATTTTGTGTAATTGCAGGTGAGTTAAAAACATCAGCCTATGCACCAATGCAAGAGATAGCCCGTGAAGTGGTACGTGAAATTGGTTATACCGATGCCGCTTTTGGATTTGATTATCGTTCAGCTGCGGTACTGAATGGTATTGGAGAACAAAGCCCTGATATTAATCAAGGGGTAGATCAAGCCTCAGGTGAAATAGGAGCAGGAGATCAAGGTCTTATGTTCGGTTATGCTTGTAAAGAGACACCTGAACTTATGCCTTTACCTATCTCTTTGGCACATAAAATTACTGCAAAACTAGCAGAAGTTAGAAAAAATGGAACAGTTCCTTTTTTACGACCAGATGGAAAAGCACAAGTAAGTGTTAAATATGTTGATGATAAACCCGTTGCTATTGATACCATTGTTGTTTCAACCCAACATGATGAAGATGTTACGCTTGAAGTGTTACAAGAAGCTGTTATGAAAGAGGTAATTGAAGCAGTTATTCCAAAAGAGCTTTTATCAGATGATATTACTTATCATATTAACCCAACAGGACGTTTTGTAATTGGTGGACCTCAAGGAGATGCTGGTTTAACAGGTCGTAAAATTATTGTCGATACCTATGGGGGTTCTTGTCCTCATGGTGGAGGTGCTTTCTCGGGGAAAGATCCTACAAAAGTTGACCGTTCAGCAGCGTATGCCGCTCGATATGTTGCTAAAAACTTGGTTGCTGCTGGAGTAGCAGATAAATTAACCATTCAAGTGGCTTATGCGATTGGTGTTGTTGAACCTGTGTCAATTATGGTAGATACACATGGAACATCTAGCGTTGATGAAAGTAAAGTTGAGGCGTGTGTTAAAGAACTTTTTGACCTCTCTCCAGCAGGAATTATAAAAGCCTTAGATTTACTTAAACCAATTTATAAAAAAACAGCTGCTTATGGGCATTTTGGAAGAGAAGATATGGGCTTTTCTTGGGAAGAGACGAATAGAGTAGAAGATATTAAAAAGTATCTGAATATTTAAGAAAAATAGATAATTTAATTATGCAAATGATTATCAATTTTATTAATATGAGAAAGATGATTATTTGCTACAATATGTATCACTAAAAAGCATGAAAAGTTCTTGTTTAAAGAATTTTTTAAATTACTTTGGTTATAGTTTGGTAACTTAAAATTAAGGAATAAAAATGGCAGTAAAAATTTTAGATACTTGTATCAACTGTGCAGCATGTATTGACGAATGTCCAACAGAAGCAATCGTAGATGAGGATGATAACCCACTAGAAGAGGATATTTATTACGTATACGAAGATAAATGTGTTGAGTGTGTAGGTCACTTTGATGCTCCAGCTTGTGCTGAAGCTTGTCCAACAGACGAGTGTATCGTTTGGGATGCTCCTAAAGAAGGTTTAACACTTCACCCAGATAGAGGTGAAGATGGTGAAGATGTCTGTCCAGACTAATCTTTAACATTTTAAAAGCATGACTTTAGGGTTATGCTTTATGTTTATTTTTTTCTTTCAAACTCTCTTTTTAATTAAATCCTCTTAAATACTTCTAAAAAATTTTATAAATCTTTTTTTTAAACTATTTCCGATATAATTCCATTTCAAATTATAAGCTTAATGGAGCAAACTCGTGGAACAAACATTATCAATTATTAAACCAGATGCAGTAGCTAAAAATGTAGTAGGACAAATTCTTGCTAGATTTGAAGCAGCAAACCTTAGAATTGCAGCAACAAAAAAGATTCAACTCTCACAAGCAGATGCAGAAGAATTCTATGCAATTCATGCTGAACGTCCTTTCTTTAAAGACCTTGTAGAATTTATGATTTCTGGACCAGTTGTTGTAACAGTTTTAGAAGGTGAAAATGCAATGCAAACAAACAGAGATTTAATGGGTGCAACTAATCCTGCTGAAGCTGAAGCTGGTACTATTAGAGCTGATTTTGCAGAAAGCATTGATGCTAACGCTGTTCATGGTTCTGATTCAGTTGAGAATGCAGTGAATGAGATTAACTTCTTCTTTGCACAAAGAGAGCTTGTATAAGGACTTAAAGCTATGAAAATAGTTTTTGATAAAGTTGGTCAAAGTATTAAACCTTTTGATTTAACCGTAAATGGGGTTAGGTTAGAGGGAACTTTGGCGAAAAGTGGTTATCATCGTTTGGCACTTAAAGGAGAACTTGAAGGTCAGATAGAACTCACTTGTGATAGATGTGGTGATGGGTATCACCATAGCATGAAATCACCACTTCAATTGACCTTGTCAGATGAAGTGATTGAGACTGAAGATGATTTAGATATAATCGAATTTATTGATGGGGTTATTGACCTTGAATTTATCGTTCAAAGTGAAATAGCCTCTGTTCAAAACTCGTATCATTATTGTGAAAAATGTGATAATGATAATGAAATATTCGAACAAGAATTTTAATACTTAAAGGAAAATATTATGGCAGTACCTAAGAGACGTCACAGTAAAACAAGAGCAGCAAAAAGAAGAACACACTACAAATTAACATTACCAAGACCTGTAAAAGATGCAGATGGTACATGGAGAATGCCTCACCACATGAACATGACAACTGGTGAATATAACACAACAAAAGCATAAGTTAAGTGGTTCTATATGATTAGAATTGCTATTGATGCAATGGGTGGGGACTTTGGTCCTGAACCTATTATTGAAGGTGTGGTTGACGCACTAAAGAAAAAAAAATTTATGCCTATACTCGTAGGTAATCGAGAACAAATTATCTCATTTCTTCCTAAATTTTATCACGCTAAAGTAGAGATTGTAGAAGCGACCGATGTTATTTCTATGTCTGATCAAGCAACACATGCCTTAAAAAGAAAAGAGTCTTCTATTTTTAAAGCTGTTGAGTTGGTGCGTGATGGCAAAGCAGATGCCGTTGTCTCCGCAGGACATTCAGGGGCAACCATGACATTGGCAACACTAAGAATAGGACGTTTACCTGGGATTTCTAAACCAGCGTTGGCAACTATTATGCCTACTATTGCTTCTAAGACTTTACTTTTAGACGTAGGTGCAGTGACAGATTGTACGGCTCAAAACTTGTACGAGTTTGCGATAATGGGTGAAGTATATGCTCAAAAAGTTTTGGGTTTAGAACAACCTAGGGTTGGTTTGCTTTCCAATGGTGAAGAGGATTCAAAAGGGAATGCTTTAACAAAAGAGGCATTTAAATTGATGCAAAATGTTCCTGGTTTTCAAGGAAATGTTGAAGGCTCAGATATTTTTAATGCTTCTGTTGATGTGGTTGTTTGTGATGGATATACAGGAAACATTGTACTTAAAGCGAGTGAAGGCGTAGTTTCAACCGTTTTCTCTTTGATGAAAACACATATTAAAAAATCAATTCCAGCCAAGATTGGTGCGTTTATGATGAAGAAAAAAGTGTTTAAAAAACTCAAAGAGAAAGTAGATTATGCAGAATATGGTGGTGCCCCTTTACTTGGTGTTAAAGGTTGTGCTATTATCTCACACGGAAAAAGTAACGCTAAGGCGATTAAAAATGCGATTTTTCAAGCAATAGCGTATAGTGATTCAGAAGTGAATGAAGCAATCGAAGCACTACTCGTTAAAAACAATGCACAAGGTAAATAATGTACGCAAAATTTCATTCTATTGGGGCTTATGTTCCTTCTAAAATATTAAGCAATGCCGACTTAGAGAAGATGGTCGACACCTCTGATGAATGGATTTTAAAACGAACAGGAATTTCTGAGCGTCGAATCGCAGAAGATGATGAATATACCAGTGATATGGCGACAAAAGCTTCTGAACTCGCCATAAAAAGAGCAGGATTAGAAGCTTCTGATATAGACTTAATTGTTTGTGCAACTGTCACGCCAGACTATTTTAATATGCCTGCGACTTCTTGTATTATTTCAGATAAATTAGGCATTAAAAATGTACAAGCTTTTGATATTTCAGCTGCTTGTTCAGGCTTTGTTTATGCCCTCTCTGTAGCAAAAGCTTTTGTTGAATCAGGCATGAAAAAGCATGTATTGATTATTGGGGCTGAGAAGTTTTCCTCTATTGTAGATTATACAGATAGAGGAACATGTATTTTGTTTGGAGATGGAGCAGGGGCTGCTGTAATTTCAGCGACAGAAGATAAATCTGAAGCATTAATTGATGTTCATGCTTCAGCTGATGGTGCTTATGCTGACTTTTTAATGACACCAGCTCCAGGTTGCGTGAATCCAGTTTCTCAAAAAGTGATTGATGAGGGCTTAAATTTTGTTTCCATGAAAGGAAATGAGACTTTTAAGTTGGCCGTTAAAACCTTAACTAAAGATGTTAAAGATATTTTGGCAAAAAATGAAATAGCTTCTGAAGATATTCCTCATTTCGTACCACATCAAGCGAACTATCGTATCATTAAAGCAGTAGGTGATGCATTAAAGATGAAAGAGGAACAAGTGGTATTAACAGTTGGAAAATATGGTAATACTTCAGCTGCTTCTATTCCCATGGCAATTAATGATATTTGGGAATCGGGTCGTCTTAAAAAAGGTGAGTTAATGTTACTTGATACTTTTGGTGGAGGGCTTACTTGGGCTTCTGCTTTGCTTCCTTTTGCAGGAGAAAGTAAGTAGGGTGCAATTTATTGCACCAAATAATATTTTAAATTAAATAATGGTGCATTAAAATGACACCCTACAAGTTATGAAATTTTTTTAAACTTTCTATTTTTTGACAACTTTTATTAAATAATTCAAACTCTTCAATACCTTCTATACATAAATGTTTATGACGTTCAAAAGATTTAAGTACAGAGGTGGCTTTACGATGGGCATCTTTTCTGTCACGCTTTAGATGCTCAAAACAAATAGCTCCATTAATAAGCCCTTTGGCTAAATTTTTTAATGGATGATTAGATTTCCGTAGGGGGTGCCATCCTTCTTCAAGTGCTTCATGTGCTTCATAATATTTTTCATTATGAAGTGCTTTTAAAAATTGTTTTAAGGCATCATTTAAATCATGATTTTCTTTAAGCAAAATACTCTCCTTGATTAATTTTTTTTGATAAAAAAATACTATCATTTTTTTTGATGATTAGGATTAATATTATATATTAATAGAAATTGTTTTAAGAAATGTGAGTAAATAAGCTATATTTATAGTAGAGAAAGTAGAAAAAAAATCTTTTAATGATGAAAAATCATAAAAAATGATATTATTTCTCTATTAAAAAAATAGTTAGGAGGAAACATGAAGTTAGGTTTTTTAGTCGATCTTAATCTTTGCATGGGTTGTAAAGGTTGTGAGATTGCCTGTAAAGTTGAAAATGAAGTACCACTTAGTTCGTGGCGTTTACGTGTGAAATATATAGATATAGGGTCTTTCCCTGATACTTCACGCTCATTTACACCTTTAAGATGTAACCATTGTGAAAATGCACCTTGTGAAAGAATTTGTCCAGTATCTGCTTTACATTATTTAGATAACGGAATTGTCAATATTGACAGTGAACGCTGTATTGGGTGTGCTGGATGTATGATGGCATGTCCTTATGGAGCAATCTACATGGATCCAGAATCTAATACAGCTGATAAATGTACTTACTGTGCGCATAGAATTGAGAGTGGATTAATGCCAGCCTGCGTTGTTGCTTGTCCTGTTGAAGCTAATATTTTTGGAGATGTTGAAGATGAGACTTCACAAATTTCAAGATATATTATGGAACATCAAGGTGACATTCAAGTAAGAAAACCAGAGAAGCATACTGACCCTAAACATTACTATGTTGGTGGAGGTAACAATACACTTAATCCTCAAGCTCATGAGAGAATTGAAGGTTATGGACTCTTTAATAATATTACAAAACTTGACCAAATCGGTTCACCAAATCACTCAATTTTAGACAGGTTCTTAGATCCAATTTTTGGTAATCATAATGATCATTTAAAGAATGAATCTTTTGCTGATATGCCAAATGAGGCTGGGGTACATCATGAAGAGAAAGGAGAACACTAATGGATCACGTTAGTACAATTGAAGCCACTAAAGCCATTGTAACTTTAGATGTGGCACACTCTGGGATTATCTGGGGTTGGATGATTACGTTGAATATGTGGGCAAAAAGTATTGGTACAGGAGTTATCTTAGTCGGTGCTTTTTTACTCTATAGACATAAACATGAAGAGATGCCAAACTTAAGATGGTTAATGCCACTTATTTCATTTATTGCGTTAAATGTTTTCTTATTTTTTACACTTATTGATTTACATCAACCATTAAGAATGATTCATATTTTTACACATCCTCATTGGACTTCATCTATTACTGTTGGGGCATGGATGGCAACGCTTTTCTTAGTATTGGTATCTATTATGATGTTTACCTCTTTCTTTACTAGATTTTCAGATTTTAGAAAAGATTGTGCTATTGCAAAAGCAGTAAGAGCAAAAGATGGACTTTATGAAAAGATATTTCCTTTCACTGTGTTCTTAGCGTTTCCTGTTACTATGTATACGGCGATTATTATGTCGCAATCAGCTGCGAGAGAACTTTGGGTACCAGGTGCAGAGTTAATTCAAATGCTATTAGCAGCCTTTATGGTTGGTTCAGCAGCATTAATTTTAATTGCAGAAGAGTGGTCAGAGTCAGTTAAAAAAGAGTTGGCAATGATTTTAGCTCTTTCTGTTTTGTTCTCTTTTATTATGTATATGGGTGAATATTTCTTCTCATTTAAAGCAGCAGAGGTAGAAGCGACCTTAGCGTATGTTCACTCTGGTGGAGAGTACTTTACACAGTTTTGGGCAGCAATGGTATTGGGGTATATTATTCCTTTCTTTATTGCTATGAGAATGAGTGATAATAGAACAATGATGAAATTTGCAGCCGTAACAGCATTTATAGGGCTTTACCTTGCAAAGAGTACGTGGCTAGAAATTCCACAAATGATACCGTTAAGTTAAGGAGAATATAGATGGTTAAGAAAATGAATAATAACGAATCTTCTTTCTTTGAAAGCAGACGTTCGTTCCTTAAAGGGACAAGTTACGCAGTAGCTGGTGCAGTTGTTGCCAAAGGTGTTTTTACAGGACTTGAAGCTTCTACTGAAGCAGGTGAAGTAACTGAAGACTTAGGTTATGATGTTGCTGAAATGACCAATGGAACACCGCAACATTATCCTCCTTTTAAAAAGTGGGATTCTTGGACAGAGCTTTCTGGTGATGATTGGAAACGTGGTGGTATTGGAAGAAAAGGGGTTAAATCTGAAGAGAATGAACATGGAATTGAAGCACATGAGTATATGCTTGTGCCTACTGCTTGTTCAAACTGTGAGGCCTCTTGTGGTTTAACAGCATGGGTAAATGTTGGGGATTTTAAAAAGTCAAATAACCCAAAAGATTTACGTGTTATTAAATACATGGGGAATCCACTTCATGCGGGTTCACGTGGACGTAACTGTGCCAAAGGTTATGCTACTCAATCTCAAATGTATGATCCCGATAGAATTCCTTTCCCTTTAAGAAGAGCACCTGGTTCTAAAAGAGGTGAAGGTAAATGGGTGAGAAGTTCATGGGATGATGCCATGAAAGAGATTGGTGCAAAACTAAATGAGATGCTTAGAAGTGATGACCCAACAGCTAAAAAACAGTTCATGTATCAAGTAGGTCGTCCAAATGAAAATGGTTTTGGACCACGTGTACCTGCTTCTATGGGTGTTGATGGGTGGAATTCACATACAAACATCTGTTCAGCAGGAGCTAGAGAAGGAACGATTCAGTGGACAAATGATGACAGAAACTCACCAGATTGGGCAAATGCCAAACTGATTTTTTTACAATCATCTCATGCAGCTGATGCTGGTCACTATTTTCAACAAGCAGCAGGACGTATTGCTGATGCACGTAAAAAAGGGGCAAAACTTGTTGTTATGGATCCAAGACTCTCTAACTCAGCTGGTATGGCTGACCTTTGGGTTCCTTGTTATCCAGGTACAGAGACAGCACTTTACCTTTACCTTGCCAATAGAATCTTAAATGAAAAAGATATTAATGGTGATGACCTTGTTAATCACAATTTTGTAAAAAATTGGGTCAACTGGGACAGACTCATGGCAAACAAAGAGTATTTAGCACTGCTTGTTGAGAAAAAATATATTAAAGCCGTACCACAAGGTGACAGCTATGAAGATTTCATTAAGATGATTTCTGAAATGTATTCTCCTTATACCCTTGACTTTGTGGTAAAAGAGTGTCGTTTAGAAGCCAGAACCATTGAAAAACTTTATGATATGTTCATTGATGCAGGTGCTAGAGTAGCAACTTATATTTGGAGAGCTGGAGCAATTGGACACCGTGGTGGTTGGATGATTGCACGTTCTGCATTCTTACCATTTGTGCTTCGTGGAGCAATGGCAGGAGACAAAGGTGGGGTTGGACTACACCACTGGCATGTTATCTCTGTCAACGGTAAAGGTGAAAAAGCAACCGTCTCTGGTGAAAAACCAGCTAAAGTTGATGCCTGGAATGAACTTGGTTGGCCACCTGAGTACCCTTTGAGTACCTATGAAATGAGTCACCTTCTCCCACATCTTCTTTTAGATGATGAGTGGAGAGCAAAATGGAATGCCAAAGGCTTACATGTTCCACATAAGTTGGCTGTTTATGTACCAAGAATGTATAATCCAGTTTGGATTAACCCTGATGGATTTAGATGGATTGAAGCCTTAAAACGTGAAGATAAAATTGAGTTACCATTTAACCTTTCACCTACTTGGTCGGAAACAAACTGGTATTGTGATTATATCCTTCCTGTGGGTCTTGCAGGTGAGCGTCATGACCAACATTCAGAAGCAACACAACCAACACGTTGGTTAAGTTTTAGACAACCAGCACTTAGAGTGGCATTAGAGAAACTTGGATGGAAACCTAAACAAGCATCAAGAGGAACACTTGAAGCACACATGGCAGCAGGTCTTGGTGAAGTTTGGGAAGAGGTAGAGTTCTGGGCAACACTAATGGTTGAGTATGTCGATCCAGATGGAAGTTTAGGCGTAAGAAAACACTGGGCTTCAAAAGAAGACCCAACAAGAGCTGTAAGTATTGCTGAGTGGTATAATGCAGCCTTTGATAACTTGCCAAATCTTAAAGCTGTTGCGAAAAAACATTATCCTAAAGCGAAATATCCAAACTATGAGATGATGAGAGACATGGGAACATGGATGGAAGAAGACAACATCTATAAACCTCAAGAAAGAGCGGTTAAAAAAGAGGGTGACTCTTATGTGGCTCATGGACATAAATATGCTCCTGAAGAGGTAGAAAAAGATAAGTTTGGTACACTTATGGTAGAAGGTCATCATGGTGAAAAACATGCGATTGGTGTTGAAATTGATGGTAAAATTGTCGATGGATTCCATACCTTAAGTAGAAAACTTGAGTTCTTCTCTGAATGGTTTGCAGAATGGAAATGGCCAGAGTATGCTGTGCCAATTTATCCAAAAACTAAAGAAGAACGTAAAGAGATGATTCACTTGGTAACACAAGTACACCATGATTATATGGAAAAAGAGAATGAATTTGCATTGAATACTATCTTCAGATTACCATATAATATTCATACGCGTTCAGTAAACTCTAAACACCTTATGGAGATTTCTCAAAACCATAATCCTGTTTGGATTAATACTGATGATGCAAAACGTCTTAATATTAAACAAGGTGATGCAATTAAAGTGAATGTGACTGATACATTAACAGGACTTGATTCTGGTTACTTTATTGCAATGGCTGTACCAACAGAAGGTACGATGCCAGGCGTTTTAGCAAACTCTCACCATGCAGGTAGATGGAAGCTTAAAAATGCTGTTGATATTCCTGGTTTCTCTCATCAATTGGGTGTTATGGGAGTAGGTGCACCACTTTACGACATGACAATGGATGGTAAAATTGGGACACTTAAGCCTAAAGAGGGGCTAAAAGATGCAATGTATGCACGTCGTGATACTTGGCAGTTTAAAGAGTACAATAAAGACCTTGACAATATTTGGTGGGATGGACTAAGTGGAGCGTGGCAAAATGCCGTTGCCCCTTCTCATCCTGATCCAATTGCAGGAAACCATGCTTGGCACTTAAAAGTAAGCATTGAACCAGCAGGTAAAGAAGATACTATTGGTGATATTTACGTTAACTACGAAAATAACATGAAAGTAGCACAAGGTTGGAGAGATACGTTAACCCGTCCTCTTGAAGTAGGTGATACTTTAAGAAGACCAGAACATATGAAACGAACAGGTCCAGCTCTTTCACACAAAGCGTATACCGTAGAGATTAAAGGTTAATCTTTACACTTTTTTAATCAAAAAGAGGGTTTCCTCTTTTTGATACTCATCTATTTTCTTAATCAATATTTTTAAATTTAGTTTTATTTATTATGAAAGTGGATTGTTTCCATATATGAACGTTAAGAGGGTAAAATGACTGTAACACTAGAAGAGATAGAAAATCGAATTACACTGTATGCATTGGTCTCACGATTGATGATTACAGAAGTAGATGCAGAGTTTATTAAGTCGATTGAGAGCAATAGAGAGATTTTAGACCTCTTTCCCAACTATAAGAGTTGGGGTAAAAGAAAAGAGTTTTCTAATAATATTTTAAAAGAGCGTTTTTTAGATGTTGATTTTACTAATTTATCATTATTGCATTTAGTACCCTATGAGAGTTTTTATACCCGTGATGATCAAATGATTGAATCTGGTGGAGAAAATCCTATTTTAGAGATTTATGACATTTTAGACTTTAAAGTTGATTTGCAAGAGGCGAGAGTAGTAAGCCCTGACCACATTGGGGTAGAGTTAGAGTTTATGTATGTACTTTGTGATGCCATGAAAAAAGCATTTAATGCTAATGATGAAGAAGCACTTCAAGAGTTTTTACTGATTCAAAAAGGTTTCTTAAAAGATCACTTACTCAATTGGGCACCCATGTATTTGATTAACATGAAAAAAGAGTCAAGAACACCACTCTATCATGATGGGGCTGAA